>OIZG01000014.1_pt1 | contig 171905 bp, 148 predicted proteins | sample 1588561 | NCBI WGS metagenome assembly OIZG01 (sample SAMN03283267) | human gut metagenome | biome: human-associated habitat; material: feces | host: Homo sapiens | place: USA | collected 2013 | reverse complement strand
GGCTGGTTTGGCGGGAGGGCTTCCCCTTATTTTCGGCGTTTGTATCGCCGCCTCTCCGGTAGAGATGATCGTGAGCCGTACTTTTAAGTATCTGCGCTCGGTGATTACTCCCTTGGTATCGGGTATCGTGGTGTTGCTCATCGGCTTGAGCTTGATCAAGGTAGGAGTGGTCGCTTGCGGCGGGGGGTATACGGCTATGGATAACGGTACGTTCGGTAGTTTGCGTAATGTCGGAGTAGCTGTGTGCGTCTTGTTGAGTGTCTTGTTCTTCAACCGTTGTAAGAACAAGTATTTGCGGATGAGTTCCATCGTACTGGGGTTGTGTATCGGTTACGCGATCGCTTTCGTCATGGGGATGGTGGATATGGAGGCTGTCTCCTCGCAGAGTTTGAGAGGGTTTAATATCCCGGTTCCCTTCAAATATGGATTGGATTTTAATATCTCTTCATTCGTGGCGATCGCATTGATCTATCTGATCACGGCGATCGAGGCTACGGGGGATATTACGGCCAACTCGATGATATCGGGAAAATCGATCGAGGGAGAAGGGTACCTGAAGCGAGTCTCCGGCGGGGTGCTGGCGGATGGGGTGAACTCGTTTATCTCCGGTGTTTTTAACTCTTTCCCGAACTCTATCTTCGCCCAGAATAACGGGATCATCCAGCTGACGGGAGTCGCCAGCCGGTACGTAGGGTATTATATCGCGGGTATGCTGATCCTGTTGGGATTATTCCCGGTTGTCGGCGTTATCTTCTCCTTGATGCCCGATCCGGTACTGGGAGGAGCTACCCTGCTGATGTTCGGTACGGTGGCGGCGGCAGGTATCCGTATTATCGCCGCCCAAGATATCAACCGGAAGGCCACGTTGGTGTTGGCGGTTAGTTTGTCCTTGGGGCTGGGGGTGGAGCTGATGCCGGATATTTTAGGGGCCGCCCCTCAGGTGATCCGTGGCATTTTCTCCTCCGGTATTACGACGGGGGGCTTGACGGCCATTCTGGCGAATTTATTTATACGTGTAAAAGAAGATCAAACAGAATAACAAATTATGGAATTATTGAAGCAACGCATCTTGCAAGACGGCCGCTGTTATCCCGGCGGTATCCTTAAAGTGGATAGTTTTATCAACCATCAAATGGACCCGATGTTGATGTATAAGATCGCCGAGGAATTTATCCGTCGCTTTCAAGATCGTAAGATTAACAAGATCGTGACCATCGAGGCGAGCGGTATCGCTCCGGCCATTATGGTGGGTTATATCATGCAGCTGCCGGTGGTCTTCGTAAAGAAGAAGAAACCGAAGACGATGGAGAACATGCTCTCTACCGTGGTCCATTCCTTCACGAAGGATCGTGACTATACGGTATGTATCAGCAATAACTTCCTGACTCCGGAGGATCATATCCTGTTTATCGATGATTTCTTGGCTTACGGAAACGCCGCCATGGGAATGGTCGAGTTGGCGGAGCAATCGGGAGCCGTGATCGAGGGTATGGGTTTTATTATAGAGAAGGCGTTTCAAGATGGCGGGAATCTGCTGCGTGAAAAGGGCATACGTGTGGAGAGCCTCGCCATTATCGATAATCTGGATGATTGTAAGATAACGGTTCGTTAATAGAAAAGATATGGATGAGAGAATAAAAGAAAAGTTGATTAACCGTGCGAAGACGAATCCTTATGTGAATTTTCTGGGGATCGACTTCACGGTTATCGAGGAAGGTCGTGTGGAGGCGCATATGCCCTTGCATGACGAGCAGAGACAATATAGCGGCGTGACGCATGGGGGTGTCTTGGCTGCTTTGGCGGATACGATCGCCGGTTTCGCCGCCTATACGATGACTCCGTTGGAGAAAGACGTGCTGACGGCAGAGTTGAAAATGTCTTTCTTACGGGCCGCTTGGGGCAATGAGCTGATCGCCAAGGGTACCGTGATCAAGGCGGGACGGAATATACATTTTTGTGAGTGCGAGATTTATTGCGACGATAAGTTGGTGAGCAAATCTTCCGGCACCTTTTGTGTGGTCCATCCCCAAGTATAGAAAAGATGTTACTTATTTATCAATATCATGAAGACTTCAAATGTAAAAAGAATCCTTTGCGGCTGCCTGTTGTTCGCCGCTACGTGGCCGGCATTCAGCCAGCCTGCCACGAATCCCCGCCTGATCATCCGTGCGGATGACATGGGGTCGTTCCGTTCCGCCAATATAGCGTGTATGGAAGGGTATAAGAATGGGGTGGAGACCTGTATAGAGGTTATGGTTGTCACCTCGTGGTTCCCCGAGGCCGCCCGGCTGTTGAGGGAGAACCCGGGGATAGATGTCGGGCTTCACCTGACGTTTACCAGCGAATGGGATAACGTGAAATGGCGTCCGCTGACGCATTGTCCCAGCTTGACCGATAGCAATGGCTATTTCTTGCCGATGATGTCTCCGAATTCCGCCTACCCGGGTCTGGCCATTCTGGAGAATACATGGAGCTTGGCCGAGATCGAGCAGGAGGCCCGGGCCCAGATAGAGATGGCCTTGAAGAACATTCCCCAGATCAGCCATATCTCCGGCCATATGGGATCGACCGGTTTCGATCCGGAGGTGGTGAAGCTGATGCGCCGCTTGTCCGAGGAATATCATCTGCCGGTCGTGGATCGGGTAGAGGCGATGCAGGAATATGATTTCACCTATTCCGGGTATGATGGAGCCTCCAAGACCCCGGCCGAGAAGGAGGCCAGTTTCATCCGGATGTTGGATAAGCTGGAACCCGGTAAACGCTATATGTTCTTGGATCACCCGGCCTTGGATAACGAGGAGATGAAAACCGTCGGGCATATCGGCTACGAGAACGTGGCGATGGACCGTCAAGGCGTGACCGATCTTTTTACCAGTCCGAAGGTGAAGCAAGCCTTGAAGGATAAGAACATAGACTTGATCAGCTATAACGACCTGACCAAGGAACTTCCTCGTGCGGAAGCCTCGAAAGCCTTGGATAAGGCGTTTGGCAATTACCTGCGGGCGGTGAAAAAGGCGGATCAAGACTTACATAGTATCATGATCCTCCAGCATGGAAAGGTCGTAAAGGAGCAATGGCTGGGTGAGGGCGACCGCCATACGCCGCATATCTTGAACTCCGTTAGCAAGACCTTTACGGCTACGGCTATCGGTTTTGCCGTCGCGGAGGGTAAATTGAAGGTCACGGACAAGGTGATCTCCTTCTTCCCCGACCAATTACCGGCCGAGGTAAGCCCTTACTTGAAAGAGCTGGAGATACGTCACCTATTGACCATGTCCTCCGGCCATGATGTCGATCCCACCGCTTTAGTACGGCAGGAGGGGAACGAGAAGGCCGATTGGGTAAAGATTTTCCTCTCGGCGCCGTTGGTACATAAACCGGGAACCTATTTCGTATACAACAGTCTCGGCACGTATATGCTTTCCGCTATCATCCAGAAGGTGACCGGTGAGAAGGTGATCAATTATCTCTATCCCCGTCTGTTCCGTCCGCTGGGTATCGTCGGCGCTACTTGGGAAGAGAGTCCCCAAGGCATCAATTGCGGCGGTTGGGGTTTGTATCTCAAGACCGAGGATCTAGCGAAAATGGGTCAGTTTTTCCTGCAAAAGGGAAAATGGAACGATAAGCAATTGCTTCTCGAAAGCTGGATAGAGGAAGCCACCACCTCCAAGATAGCCTCTTTGCCCGCTGGTATGAGACTGGAGAACTTGAAGATGAAGCCGAAAGATAGCGACTGGTTGCAAGGCTACGGTTACCAGATGTGGCGTTGCCGCCATAACGCCGTTCGTGCCGATGGAGCCAATGGACAATACATTATTATATTGCCCGAGCAAGATGCGGTAATCGCCATGACCGCGAATATCGGCGATATGCAGGCCGAGATCAACTTGATATGGAAATATATCTTGCCTGCCTTGAGATAGGAACTGTAGGACCTACGTCCGGGAAACCAATAAGAGCCCCCGGACGTAAGCCTATGACTTGTTGGGCTTAAGCGAATGGTTTACGGTACGTAAGTCAATGGATTACGGGAAAAACTCAATGATTCCCACCCCGTAAACCATTGGGTTACGAAAAAAGAAAAGCCTTCTGGTCACAGACCGGAAGGCTTTTCTTAGTTGCGGAGGCAAGACTCGAACTTACGACCTTTGGGTTATGAGCCCAACGAGCTACCACTGCTCCACTCCGCGATATAGTTGCTATCATTTCTTGATTGCGAGTGCAAAGGTAGGGATATTTTCTTACAAAACAAATTTATTGCAAGTTTTTTTTAATATACTTGGTAGATACGATCTTTTTTAAGTACTTTGCGCACAGTTTTAATCAAAATGTGCAATACAATGCCGATGACAGTTTCTAAAACACGTGACATGTTGGTGGATGTGGCCAGACAATTGTTTGCCCGCATGGGGGTTGATAACACGACGATGAACGATATTGCACAGGCATCTCGTAAGGGGAGACGTACGCTTTATACGTACTTTAAAAGCAAGAACGAGATCTATTTGGCGGTAGTGGAGTCGGAGCTGGACCAGCTTCATAAGATGCTGGTGGACGTGGCCAGCAAGGATCTGCCGGCGGACGAGAAGCTGCTGACGTTTATCTATAGCCGCTTGGACGCTGTAAAGGCGTTGGTGTTTCGGAACGGTACGTTGCGGGCTACCTTCTTCCGTGATATATGGCGGGTAGAGAAGGTACGCAAGAGCTTCGACCTTCGGGAAGTGGAGATCATAAAGGGAATATTGGACGATGGCGTGAAGGAGGGTATATTCAGCATGCCGGACACGGACATTACCGCCCTCGTGCTCCATCATGCCTTGAAAGGGCTGGAGGTGCCCTATATCCGGGGGATCATGGGTGATAATATCAGCCAGCGGATTAAACGTAGAGACAATGTTATGAATTTAATATTCAACGGAATAAAGATTAAGTAAATCAAAGACACTAAGGATGTTTATTAATGCGACAGGGTTTTATGTGCCTGAAGAACGGGTAGATAACCAACATTTTCTTGAATTAAACGGGTTGACGAGTGAGTGGATTGAGCAACGGACGGGCATTCATACCCGCTCGAAAGCGAAAGAGGAAGAGAATATCAATACCATGAGCCTTGAGGCCGTGAAGGACGCTCTTCCCAAATTGCCTTACGATATCACGGAGGTAGACTTGATCGTCTCCGCTTCGTATTCTCCCTATGATACGGTTGCGACGGCCGCGCATACGGTTCAACATGAGTATACTATCGCTGACGCGAAAGCTTTATATCTATCCTCGGCTTGTTCTTCTTTCTTGAACGCCTTGGAGGTTGTGGAGGGATATTTCGCCATGGGGAAGGCTTCCAAGGCTTTGGTGCTTTCCGCTGATAAGAACTCCGCTTATTATAATGAGACAGACCCGAAGGCGGGCCATTTATGGGGTGATGCCGCCGCCGCTTTCTTTATCTCCAAGGAGCGGATCGGTGAGGGCGACGCCGAGATCGTAGAGGTTTACACGCAAGGTCTCGGCCATTTGTCGAAAGCGATGGAGGCGGTTCACTTGCGTCCTCGTGACGGCGGTATCTTGATGCCGGAGGGGCGTGACGTATTTATCCAAGCTTGTACCTATATGCCTAAGAATGTCCTTCATTTGTTGGAGAAGAACGGTTATACGCTGGATAACCTTACTTATTTCATCGGCCATCAGGCGAATATGCGTATCATGGCGAATATCGCCAAGCAATTGAACTTGCCGGACGAGAAATTTTTACACAATATCGAGGAGCTGGGAAATACGGGTTCCGTAAGCTCGGCCTTGGTATATGCCCAGAACGATAAGAATTTCAAGAAAGACGACTTGATCGCTATCACGGTATTCGGCGGTGGCTATTCAACGGGAGCTTGCTTGATTAAACATTGATATTAAAAAATTTGAGTAATATGAAACTATTAGAAGGTAAAGTGGCTGTCGTAACGGGTGCCGCTCGTGGTATTGGTAAGGCTATCGCCTTGAAGTTTGCCCAAGAGGGCGCTAACATCGCTTTCACGGATCTAGTGATCGATGAGAATGGCTTGGCTACACAGGCTGAGATCGAGGCCTTGGGTGTAAAGGCGAAAGGATACGCTTCCAACGCTGCTAACTTTGAGGAGACTCATAACGTCGTTGCCGAGATCGTGAAGGATTTCGGACGTATCGATATCTTGGTGAACAACGCCGGTATCACGAAAGACGGCTTGATGATGCGTATGAGCGAGGGACAATGGGACGCTGTGTTGAACGTGAACTTGAAGTCCGCTTTCAACTTTATCCACGCTTGTACCCCGGTCATGATGAAGCAACGTGCGGGTAGCATTATCAATATGTCTTCTGTCGTAGGTGTTCATGGTAACGCCGGACAAGCTAACTACTCCGCTTCCAAGGCCGGTATGATCGGCTTGGCTAAGTCTGTCGCTCAGGAGTTGGGTTCTCGTGGCATTCGTGCGAACGCTATCGCCCCGGGATTTATCATCACGGATATGACCGCCCAGTTGTCTGAGGAGGTACGTGCCGAGTGGTGCAAGAAGATTCCTTTGCGCCGTGGCGGTACGGTCGAGGATGTGGCTAATATCGCTACCTTCTTGGCTTCGGATATGTCTTCTTATGTATCCGGACAGGTTATTCAGGTTGACGGCGGTATGAACATGTAATATGGAGGTTATTTACGAGGATAATCATATTATAGCGGTAGATAAGACTTGTCGTGAGATCGTGCAAGGCGACAAGACGGGCGATAAGCCTCTTTCGGAGATGCTGAAGGCATGGCTGAAGGAGAAGTATTGCAAGCCCGGTAACGTTTTTGTCGGTGTCACGCACCGTCTGGATCGTCCGGTGAGCGGGGTCGTGATTTTCGCCAAGACGAGCAAGGCCCTCTCTCGCTTGAACGAGATGTTTCGTGTCGGTGAGGTGCGCAAGACGTATTGGGCGATCGTCAAGAACCGTCCCCCGCAGGATGAGGGTGAGTTGGTGGATTGGCTGGTGCGGAACGAGAAGCAAAATAAGAGTTACGCTTACGATACCGAGCGGCCGAATGCCAAGAAAGCCATCCTGCGTTATAAATTGATCGCCCATTCGGATAATTATTATCTGTTGGAGATCGATTTGAAGACGGGGCGGCACCATCAGATCCGCTGTCAGTTGGCGAAGATGGGATGTCCGATCAAGGGGGATCTGAAATATGGTTTCGATCGTTCCAATAAGGATGGGGGCATTAGCTTACACGCTCGTAGCGCGGAGTTTATCCATCCGGTTTCAAAAGAGAACGTGCGAATTGTCGCTCCCGTGCCGGATGATAATTTGTGGAAAGCGTTGTCGGTTGACCGATAATAATTGATATTGATAAAGATCTGATATATGTGGAATCCTTTCGGATGGAGAAAACGTTTCATTCGAAAGGATTTTGTTTTTAAAGTGTAGACTTACCCAGTAGGTGTGGATTTATTCCCCGGTTGGATACACCCTAATTTTAGTATAAATGTTAACATAAACGCTATACGATTTGTTATTAAGTGAAGTAATGTTAATTATCGGTCTCCTCGAGAAAAATGGAATGATTCTTTCTTTCTTTACATAACAAATGTGACATAAGTAATTTATATAGGTAGAATGAGCAGGAAAAGATTGGCAAAAGTACAGGTTATCTTGATAGCCCTTGTAGTAGCGATGACGGGTTGCCGCCATAAGGAAGAGCAGCAATTGCCCATCGTGATCGTAGACAAACCCTCAAAAGAAGACGTGCAGATTTATGGCGAGTACGTGGGACGTATCCGTGCCGCCAGCTTTGTCGAGGTACATGCCCGTGTGGAGGGATTCCTAGAGAAAATGTTGTTTGAGGAAGGTAAACGGGTGAAGCAGAATGAGCCCCTGTTTATGATTAATCCCGATAAATATCGTGCTAGAGTAGAGAAAGCGAAAGCCCAACTGAAGAAAAGCCAAGCCCAAGCGGCCAAGGCCCGGCGTGATGTGGAACGCCTGAAACCGTTGTACGAGCAACACGCCGCCAGCCAGCTGGATTTGGATAACGCCACGGCCGCTCTGGAAGACGCCGAGGCGAATATCGCCATGAGCAAGGCGGATTTGGATCAAGCGGAGATGGAGTTGAGCTATACGGTAGTGACCTCGCCGCTGTCCGGGTATATCAGTGAGCGTTTCGTGGATGTGGGTGCTTTGGTGGGCCCGGGTGTCAATTCGAAATTGGCGGCTGTTGTGAAAAGTGACACGGTATTGGTCGATTTTAAGATGACCGCCTTGGATTACCTGCGTGCCGAGCGTCGTAACGTGAAGTTTGGCGAGCAGGATACGACCCGTTCTTGGCAGCCTACCGTGACGGTTACCTTGGCGGACGACTCGGAATACCCGGTAAAAGGTATCGTGGACTTCGCCGACCCGCTGGTGGACCCGAAGACCGGTACGTTTGGCGTTCGTGCGGAACTATCCAACCCGAACCAGAAATTATTGCCCGGACAGTTCACGAAGGTGAAGCTCCTGCTGGATGTCCGCGAGCGTTCGATCGTCGTTCCCCGGAAAGCCCTCTCGATCGAGAAAGGAGGTGCATTCATCTATATCATCCGTAGGGACGATATCGCCGAGAAGCGTTTCGTGCAGACCGGCCCGGAGATCGGCAACAAGGTCGTGATCGAACGGGGCTTGGGCGAGAACGAGCGAGTAGTGGTAGAAGGTTATCATAAATTGGTGCCGGGCGTGAAGGTACATGCGGTAGAGGCCGGCGACGAGAAGGCTATCCAAGCGCTTAGAGAGGAGGAAGAACAATGAAACCGGGATTCTTTATAGACCGTCCTGTCTTTTCGACCGTCTTATCGATACTGATCGTGATTGTCGGAATCATCGGACTGGCATTGTTGCCTGTGGACCAGTATCCGCAGATTACGCCCCCTGTAGTGAAGATCAGCGCCACGTATCCGGGAGCGAGCGCCTTGACGGTGTCTCAAGCGGTCGCTACCCCGATCGAGCAGGAGCTGAACGGTACGCCGGGTATGATCTATATGCAAAGTAGTAGCTCGAACTCGGGTAGCTTGAATATTACGGTGACCTTCGATGTATCCGCCGATGCGGACTTGGCGGCTGTCGAGATCCAGAACCGTGTGAAACTGGCCGAGAGCCGTTTGCCCGCCGAGGTGATCCAAAATGGTATCACGATCGAGAAGCAGGCTCCTAGCCAGCTGATGACCTTGAGCTTGATGTCCGACGATCCGAAGTTCGATGAGATCTATCTGAGTAATTTTGCCACGATCAACGTGTTGGACGTATTGCGCCGTATCCCGGGCGTAGGTCGTGTATCGAATATCGGTAGCCGTTATTACGGTATGCAGATCTGGGTATATCCGGATCGGTTGGCCAACATGGGATTGACAGTAAGTGATTTGCAAGATGCCTTGAAAGACCAGAACCGGGAGTCGGCGGCGGGCGAGCTGGGTAAGCAGCCCGTGCTGGATGTGGATGTCACCTTGCCTATCACGGCCCCGGGACGTTTGTCTACCGTGAAGGAGTTCGAGGATATCGTGGTGCGAGCAAACCCGGATGGCTCGATCGTCCGGATGAGCGACGTGGCCCGGGTATCGCTGGAGGCTTCCTCTTATTCTACGGAGAGTGGGATCAATGGGAAGAACGCCGCTATCTTGGGTATCTATATGTTGCCGGGGGCGAACGCTCTGGAGGTCGCCACGAAGGTGAAAGAGGCGATGAAGGATATCAGCAAGAACTTCCCGGAAGGCTTGGAGTATAATTTCCCGTTCGATATGACGGAGTATATCTCACAATCCGTGCACGAGGTGTATAAGACCTTGTTCGAGGCCCTTTTCTTGGTCGTTCTCGTAGTGTTCCTCTCGTTACAGAATTGGCGTGCGGCTTTGATCCCGACGATCGCCGTCCCGATCTCCTTGATCGGTACGTTCGGTTTCATGTTGATCTTCGGTTTCTCGTTGAATATGCTAACCTTGCTGGGATTGATCTTGGCGATCGGTATCGTGGTGGACGACGCTATCGTGGTGGTGGAGAACGTGGAGCGTATCATGGCCGAGGAGCGTGTGACTGCCCGTGAGGCTACGCATAAGGCGATGCGGGAATTGTCTGGTGCTTTGATCGCTACCTCCATGGTATTGGCTGCCGTGTTCGTGCCGGTGAGTTTCTTGGGGGGTATCACGGGGCAGCTGTACCGTCAGTTCTCTGTTACGATCGTGGTTTCCGTGCTGTTGTCCACGGTAGTGGCCTTGACGTTGAGCCCGGCGATGTGCGCCATCATCTTGCGTCCGTCTCATAAGAAGAAAGCGTTTATTTTCCGTAAGATCAATCTGTGGTTGGCGAAAGGAAATAAGAAATATACGAAGTTGTTGCGTATCTCTATCGCTAATCCCCGCCGTATCTTGGCAGGGTTCGGGATGGTACTGGTGGCCATCTTTGTCTTGAACCGGATGTTGCCTACCAGCTTTATCCCGGAGGAGGATCAAGGGTTCTTCACTGTAGAGCTGGAGATGCCCGAGGGTACTACCTTGGAACGTACACGTGCCGTAACCGACCGTGCGATCGAGTTCCTCGACCATCATCCGGCCGTGGCCTACGTACAGAATGTAACGGGTAGCAGTCCCCGTGTCGGTACGAACCAAGGGCGTGCCACGCTGACGGTGATCTTGAAACCGTGGGAAGAGCGTAAATCCTCCGGCATGAAGGTAGAGGACGTGATGGCCGATGCCCGCCGGGAATTCTACTATTACCCCGAGGCTAAGTCGTATGTGAACCGTCCACCGGTAATCCCGGGTTTGGGTGAGAGCGGTGGCTTGGAGATGCAGTTGGAGGCTAAGGGAGACGCTAGCTGGGATAATCTGGTAAGTGCCACGGATACTTTCCTGTATTACGCTTCGCAAGCGCCTGAGCTTCAAGGTGTGTCTTCCGCCATGCAGAGCGAGATCCCGCAGTTGTATTTCGACGTGGACCGTGATCAGGCGAAGTTCCTCGGCATCCCGTTGTCTGATATCTTCTCGACCATGAAGGCTTATCTAGGCTCCGTGTACGTGAACGACTTCAATATGTTCAACCGTATTTACCGTGTATATATCCAAGCGGAGGCGCCTTATCGGGCCACCCGGGATAATCTGGATTTGTTCTTCGTCCGCAGTAAGGATGGGGCGATGGTTCCATTGACTGCCTTGGGCACGACCCAATATACGACCGGTCCGGGAACGATCAAGCGTTTCAATATGTTCACCACGGCCTCGATCAACGCCGTAGCCGCTCCGGGATATAGTACGGGTGAGGCGATGGCTGCGATGGAACGGATCGCTAGGGAGCATCTGCCCGAGAATATCGGTCTGGAGTGGAGCGGTCTTTCCTATCAAGAGAAACAGGCCGGTGGGCAGACTGGTTTTGTCTTGGCGTTGGTCTTCTTGTTTGTCTTCTTGTTCTTGGCGGCTCAGTATGAGAGCTGGATCGTGCCGATCGCCGTATTGCTTTCCTTGCCGGTAGCTACGCTGGGCGCCTACTTGGGCATCTGGGCGACAGGGTTGGAGAACGATATTTATTATCAGATCGGTCTGGTAACCTTGATCGGTTTGGCGGCGAAGAACGCTATCTTGATCGTTGAGTTCGCCAAGGTACAGGTGGATAACGGGGTAGATGTGGTGAGAGCCGCTATCCATGCCGCCCAGATGCGTTTCCGCCCGATCTTGATGACCTCGTTGGCCTTCGTGTTGGGTATGCTTCCGATGGTGTTAGCCAGCGGACCGGGCTCAGCTTCCCGCCATAGTATCGGTACGGGCGTGTTCTTCGGTATGCTGGTGGCGATTACGGTAGGTATCGTGTTGGTTCCCTTCTTCTTTGTTTTGATCTATAAGATAAAGGGAAAGATGCGTATGGAACGTATCGCTCAAAAGAAAGAAGTGGTAACCTCTATTTTAAAGAGACACAAAAACGGAAAATTATGATGACAAAGAATTTCTATATAGCCGCTTTCGTCGTTTCTATGCTGGCGTTCTCTTCCTGCAAGATCGGAAAGCGGTACGTACGTCCGGAGTTGAACCTGCCGGACCGGATCGAGGCTTATACGGATACGACCGATACGGCATCCGTGGAGAATATCCCATGGGAGAGCCTTTACGCCGATGAGGCCTTGAAGGATCTGATCAGAAAGGCGCTGGATAATAATAAGGATATGAAGATCGCCGCCGCCAAGGTGAAGGAGATGATCGCCGCCAAGCGGATCTCTTTCGCGAGTATGCTGCCGGAGGTGGGAGCGAATGTCTATGCGCAAAAGGAACGCTTGAATTATGGAGGGGATAACCCAAAGCCCGATCCAGAATTTGGGGCGAAGCTGACTTTGTCTTGGGAATTAGATTTATGGGGCAACCTTCGCTGGGCGAATGAGGCAGCCATCGCTTCCTATATGGAGACCGTGGAAGGACAACGTGCCTTGCGATTGACCATCATCGCCGAGGTTGCCGCCAATTATTATCAACTTTGCGCCTTGGACCAAGAGTTGTCGATCGTACAGCAAACTTTGGACGCACGCCGTGAGGGTGTTCGCTTGGCGAAGCTTCGCTATGAGGGCGGACTTACTTCCGAGACGGCTTACAACCAAGCCCAAGTGGAGTTGGCCCGTACCGAGACCTTGATCCCCTCGCTGGAGCGTCAGATCAAGATCAAGGAAAGCGACCTCAGCATGTTGTTGGGCGAGTATACGGATGATATCCCCCGTGGTCTTTCCTTGAGCGACCAGCACTTGCCGGATGCCTTACCGATCGGCTTACCGTCTTCTTTGCTGGAGCGCCGACCGGACATGCGTCAAGCGGAGTTTAAGCTTCGGGCGGCGAACGCTCAGGTAGGTGTGGCGCAAACGGACTTATTCCCGAAGATCCGTTTGACAAGTAATTACGGTTTCGAGAGCGATGAGTTAAGCAGCATCTTGAAGAGTCCGGCTGGTTTTATCGCCGGAAGCCTGTTGCAGCCGATCTTCGCCATGGGGAAGAACAAGGCGAAAGTGAAAGCGGCGAAGGCTCGTTACGAGCAAGAGGTCTATAGTTATGAAAAGAGCGTATTAGGCGCTTTCAAGGAGGTGAACAACGCTATCGTGACCGTCCGCAAGGTGAAGGAGATCCGTGCTTCCCGCATGAATTTGGAAGCCTCCGCCAGTAAATATCTGGAACTTGCCCAGCTGCAATACATCAACGGTGTCATCAGCTACATGGATGTATTGGATGCCCAGCGTGGTTTGCTGGACGCCCAGATTGGTTTGAACAATGCCGTGCTGGATGAGTTGCTGTCGGTGGTATACCTGTATAAGGCTTTAGGGGGAGGGTTTTGATAGCGCACCCTCCTCATAGAGGAAACTATCTCAATGGAATATGCCCCGTAAATCAATGGAACACGAAGTAGATTCCATTGATTTACGGGGCATATTCCATTTACTTTCTGATTGTGTATCCGAGTATGTCCTATATAACGACGAGATAGCCGCACAGGTATGCACGAGGAGGACAACCCCGTGATCATGGTGGCGAAGTATAAGCGATAATGAGAAAATTCTCATTATCTTTGCGCTCATATAAAATCAGAGATAGAAAATGCCATTAAATTTACAAAAGAACTTACCGGCTATCGAGCTGCTGAAGAAGGAACATATCTTCGTGATGGATTCCTTGCGTGCGTCGGAGCAGGATATCCGCCCCCTTCGGGTAGTCGTATTGAATTTGATGCCCCTTAAGATAACGACCGAGACGGACTTGGTTCGCCTCCTCAGTAATACACCCCTGCAAGTGGAACTTGATTTCATGAAGATCAAGGGACATACGCCGAAGAATACGCCCATCGAGCATATGCAGGAATTTTATAAGGATTTCGATGAGATGGCGGATGATTTCTACGACGGGATGATCGTGACGGGCGCTCCCGTGGAGCAGATGCCTTTCGAGGAAGTTAGTTATTGGGAGGAGATCACGCAGATATTCGATTGGGCCCGTACGCACGTTACCTCCACGCTCTATATCTGCTGGGCGGCGCAAGCGGGGCTATACCATTTCTATGGGGTGCCTAAATATGATTTGCCGGCCAAGATGTTCGGTGTCTTCCGTCATTCGCTCCGGGAACCGTTTGTTCCGATCTTCCGGGGGTTCGATGACGAGTTCTTCGTGCCTCATAGCCGTCATACCGAGATTCGCCGGGAGGATATCATGAAGGTGCCCGAGCTCACCTTATTGTCCGAGAGCGAGGAATCCGGCGTCTATATGGCGATGGCTCGTGGCGGACGGGAATTCTTCATCACCGGCCATTCCGAGTATTCGCCCTATACGCTGAATGATGAGTATATGCGTGATTTGGGGAAGGGATTGCCCATCAACAAGCCTCGTAATTATTACCGGAATAACGATCCGGCGCAAGGTCCGGTGGTACGTTGGCGGGGGCACGCGAACCTGCTATTCACCAATTGGCTGAACTACTACGTATACCAAGAGACCCCGTTCCGCCGGGAAGATATTAAAAAACTAGGAAGCTTGTAAATGAGAAAAGAACCCCGTTCGATAGAACTGTTATCTCCCGCTAAGGATCTGATTTGCGGTAGGGAGGCGATTAACCATGGCGCCGATGCCGTGTATATCGGTGCCCCGAAGTTCGGAGCCCGTGCCGCCGCCGGTAATACGCTGGACGATATACGGCAGCTTTGCGATTACGCCCATCTCTATTCGGCTCGTATTTACGTGGCCTTGAACACTATCTTGAAAGAAGAGGAGCTGGCAGAGGCCGAGCAAATGATCTGGCAACTTTACGAGGCCGGGGCGGATGCCTTGATCGTTCAAGACATGGGTATCACCCAGTTGAACCTTCCGCCTATCCCCTTGCACGCCAGTACGCAAACGGATAACCGTACGCTGGAGAAGGTGAGATTCCTGCAAGAGGCAGGTTTCACGCAAGTCGTATTGGCGAGAGAGCTATCACTGAACCAGATACGGGAGATCGCCGAGCGAACGACCGTGCCTCTGGAGGTCTTCGTACACGGGGCGCTGTGCGTAAGCTATAGCGGCCAGTGTTACCTGAGCGCCGCCTTGAGCGGACGAAGCGCCAACCGGGGGGAATGCGCCCAGTATTGCCGCCTGCCTTATAGCTTGATCGATGCGGACGGGAAGGAGATCGTATCGGGTAAGCATCTCTTATCCTTGAAGGACATGAACCGGGGGGAATACTTGGAGGAGTTGTTGGATGCCGGTGTCTCTTCCTTGAAGATCGAGGGTCGTTTGAAGGATGTATCTTACGTGAAAAACGTAACGGCTTGGTATCGGAAGAAACTGGACGCTATCTTGGCTCGTCGGCCGGAATACCGTCGTGCCTCGGCCGGGCATAGCACTTACACATTCCAGCCTGTGGCGGAGAAAAGCTTCAACCGGGGTTTCACGCCTTTCTTATGGAAGGAGCGCACGAAGGATATCACCAGCTTTGATACGCCTAAGTCCTTGGGTGAACCGGTGGGTACGGTGAAGGAACTGAAAGGAAACTCTTTCACGATCGCCGGACTGAAACAATTGAATAACGGAGACGGGCTTACCTTCTTCAACGAGAAAGGGGAGTTGGAGGGTTTCCGGGTAAACCGTGTGGAGGCGAACCGGATCTTTACGCTGGATCGCCCGGCGATCCGTCCGAAGATGCCTTTGTACCGGAATTTCGATCAAGAGTTTGATAAACTGCTATCCAAGCCATCCGCCGAGCGGAAACTCTCTGTCCGGATGGAATTTCAAGATAACGCCTTTGGCTTCACGTTAAGTATGGCGGACGAGACAGGAGCCCGTATCATGCTCACCAAGCCGTTCGAGAAAGAACCGGCCCGGAGGGAGCAGGCGGAGAATATCCGTACCCAGCTCTCTAAGTTGGGGAACACGCCTTTCGAGGCGGAGGAAGTTGCCGTGGCGATGTCCGATAACTGGTTTGTCCCTTCTTCTTTATTGGCCGAGATGCGTAGGCTAGGGGTGGAGAGGCTTATCTCTACCCGGCGGATTCGTTACCGCAGGGAAGAGGCTCGTCCGTTTAAGCCGTGTGTAGGCGAGACTCCGGAAGCCCCTTTCCCCGAGAAGTGTCTGACCTATTTAGGGAATGTATCCAATAGCAAGGCTGGTGCCTTTTATAAGGCGCATGGCGTGACTGCCGTGGAAGACGCTTTCGAGTTGTCTCCCCGGAAGGATGTCCCTTTGATGTTCACGAAACATTGCCTGCGGTACAGTATGGGATGGTGCCCTACTTACCAGAAGCAGAAGTCTCCCTATAAGGAGCCTTACTTCCTGCGCTATAAGGAAACGCTCTTGCGTTTGCGCTTCGACTGCAAGAATTGCCAGATGTTGATCTATGCGGAGGAATAACGGGCTTTGTAACTACTTAATCCGATAAATAAAACAGGTATGAAACGACAAATTTTCTCGCTGTTCCTGCTCTTGCTCACGTTGGTAGCTTGTGGGGATAAGCCTTTGGACCCGAATAAACCCGTATATGTGAAAATCAAGACGACGATGGGAGACGTCACCGTCCTGCTATACGACGACACGCCTCTTCACCGGGATAACTTCATCAAGCTCTGTCAGTCGAACGAGTATGAGGGTATGCTTTTCCACCGTGTTATCAAGGAGTTTGTCGTGCAAGGTGGTGATCCGGAGAGTAAAGCGCATGAGCCGGGTGCCTTGTATGGGGATGGCGATGGTGGTTATACCGTTCCCGCTGAGATATTACCTAATCATTTTAATAAGAAAGGCGCTTTGATCGACGCGAAAGAGATCGATGCCGTGAATCCGGAACGTGCTTCCGCCGGTACGCAGTTCTGTTTTGTGCAAGGGAAAGTCTTGGACGACAAGGAGCTTGCGGAGAAAGAGGCTCGTATCAACGAGATCCGCCGCAACTGGTTGTACTATAAATTCCGGGATGAGCTGAAAAAGCAAGATCCTTCCTTGGCCGCCGATTCCTTGGAGAATGAGTTACATGCCCGTGCGTCCATCTTGGTGGAAGATACGTTGGCGGTATTAGGCCCGGTAGTGATCCCGGCCGAACGGCGTGAGATTTATAAGACGATCGGTGGCGTTCCGCATCTGGATGGCTCGGTAACGATCTTTGGCGAGGTAGTGGAAGGCTTCGATATCGTAGAGAAGATCTCCGTGGTAAAGACGGATAAGAACGATCGTCCTTTACACGACGTGATGATTAAATCGACGAAGGTTTTCCAGAAATAATAACAATGCCTATTATAAGGAGGTAACGATGCCCATTGTAAGCTCCTTATAATGGGCATCGTAAACACTTTAGAATGGGCATTGTTAAAACCCTCGGATAGCTCTTGTTATACGAGGCTGATCGCTAGCTTGTTATACTAAAAGTATCATCAATCATATTTGGCTCTCGAGCCATTCCAGATACTTCTTTACTCCCTCCGTATCTTCCGCCTCGGGGCTCCAAGGCGCTAGGTTCTCCGGTGCTAGCGGCGCGAACGGCCCTTGCTTTATCTCATAAATAACCGATCCGGATTCCAGTACCAGAAGCCCGTGCCATGTCCCTGCCTTGATCTCCGCTCCATAAGCGCCTTCCTTTGGATTCAGTATCGTTTTCTCCGTGATATTCCCTTCCTCGTCAAACAAGAATACCGCTACCTTCCCACGTAGCAACAAGAAGATCTCGTCTTTCGCCGGATTTAAATGCCGGTGCGGACGCAAATACGTACCGGGCTCCATGGCATTCAGTAACCGATTGATCGGATCATCCAATCTCTCATGGAAATTATAGTTCATTCGCAGGCGGGGAGACTGCAAGGCTTTGGCCTGGGTCTCGTCGAGTAATTGTTCGTTGATTATCTTCATCTCTGTATCTTATTGTATTTCTGAGCCACGAATATACGAAATATTTATTGGTCAATGCTTGATATTCCTTATCTTTGCGCCTTGATCATACATATTCTTGAGTCTGAAAATTAAATATTTATGTTATTTAATTCCATAGAGTTCCTTATATTCCTGCCATTGGTTTTCTTTGGTTACTGGTTTGTTTTCAAGTCTTTGCGGTGGCAAAATCTATTTGTGGTAGCTGTTAGTTACCTGTTCTACGGATGGTGGGACTGGCGCTTTTTGCTGCTGATCCTGTTTACGTCGTTATGCAGTTACTTGAGTGGAGTCTATTTGGAGAAATGCGCTGGCAACCGGTTGGTCCAAAAGTGGATAAGTGCCGGTAATATTTTACTGAACCTTTCGATCTTGGGCGTATTTAAGTACTTTGATTTTTTTACCGAGAATTTGGTAAATGTCCTTCACCTATTGGGCTGGGATGCCGATTACGTGACGTTGAATATCTTGCTCCCTGTCGGGATCAGTTTTTATACGTTTCAGGCTTTGAGCTATACGATTGATGTTTACCAAGGTAAAATCAAGGCGACTCATGATATCGTGGCATTCTTCGCTTATATCAGTTTCTTCCCCCAATTAGTGGCGGGCCCGATAGAACGGGCTACCCATTTGTTACCTCAGTTTCTCCGGCCTCGTAATTTCGATTGTGATCTGGCGTTGGATGGTATACGCCAGATGCTTTGGGGATTTTTCAAGAAAGTGGTGGTTGCCGATAACTGCGCTTTGTTCGTGAACGGTGTGTTTGAGAATTACCAGACGTTGGATGGGAGTACCTTGTTTCTGGGGGCTTTCTTCTTTACGATACAGATTTACGGGGATTTTTCCGGATATTCGGATATAGCGATCGGCTGTGCCCGGTTGTTTGGCATAGACCTTATGCAGAACTTTAAGTATCCTTATTTCTCCCGGGATATAGCGGAGTTTTGGCGGCGTTGGCATATCTCTTTGACGACTTGGTTCCGGGATTATATCTATATACCCCTAGGGGGAAGCCGGGCAGGGAAATGGAAGAGCTTCCGGAATACCCTTGTTATTTTCTTGGTAAGTGGGTTCTGGCACGGGGCTAACTGGACGTTTGTGGCATGGGGAGCGTATCATGCATTGTTGTTTCTGCCATTGTTATTGTTGGGTCAAAATAGGAGGTATAGAGATTCCGTGGCGGAAAACAGTTTCCTCCCCTCTGTGAAGGAATTGACACAGATGGGAGCTACGTTTTTGCTGGTCTTATTGGGATGGATTCTGTTCCGGTCGGAAGATATATCCCAAGCGGCTGTGTATCTCGAGCGGATGTTCAATGTCTCGTTATTCTCGGCTCCTCAGCTTGTGGGCTTGGGATTCGGGCAACTCCTGCTGAAGAAATGTTTCTTTTTCACGGCTCTTATGTTCATCGTGGAATGGATCGGCCGAAAACAAGCGCATGGGTTGATGATAGAGGACCTTAGCCTTCCGGTTCGGTATGTTATCTATACGGTATTGCTGATTATCATCTATGGTTTCGACGCCAGTAATCCACAAGGTTTCATTTATTTTCAATTCTGATAAGTATGAGAAGGTTCTTTATTGCTATATTCCGGTATTTAGGGGTGGTAGGATGTTTAGGGTTGCTTAGTTGCCTGCTGATCCGCTCTTATTTTCATATAAGCGTACCCAGCCTCAAAAGTGATCCGGAAGTGGAGGTATTGATTTTGGGCGATTCCCATCCTTTACATTCGATATCCGCCGATATGCTGGGGAAATCGAGGAATGACGCTAAATCCAGTGAGAATTATTTCAATACCTATATCGATTTATGCTTGAAAGCGCCTTACCTTCCCCATTTGAAAACCGTGATATTGGGGTTTGGTTACCACACGTTTACCGTGGCCGATGATTCCTATCAAGATGAGTTTCCTGCCTATATGTCTATTTATCCCCATCTAAAGGAGCGGGAGGATTTGCGACTTTTGGTACAGGAGGCTGTTTCGCCGGTAACCCGTAAGGAGGTCATGTATTCGTATGAGTTTGGCGTTCCGTTCAAGAATTGCGTAGCTGAGATTAAAAGGAATGTGATCGAGCGTATTTTCACGGGGGCGACCGGGGGAACACTAGACGTTATTATCGATCGTCATTACTATGATGATAAGGGTGCTTATTTATTGCCATCCTCATTTCAACAAGAGATGTTGGGGCGAATCGTAGAGGAATGTAAGAAGCGGGATCTGTCTCTTATTTTGTACAATGCCCCTGTTTCCACGGAATATATGGAACGGGTTCCTTCGAGTTATCGAGAATTGACGGATTCTTTGGCTCGGGAATACGTGGATGATAAAACGGTCTTTTATTTGAATTATACGGCTGTACCGTTACCTGATTCTTGCTATAGGGACGCTGATCATTTGAATGAAATCGGTATCCATAGATTTACCCCGTTGTTAAAAGATACCTTGACTTGTTTGGGGGTAATTTCGGAATAGTTTTCGTATATTTGTAGAATAAACGATCGAATTAAATATACCACATGAAAGGAAACCCGCTTTATATCCTGCTTTGGCTATTCCTTATTCTTTGCTTTGCCTGTTCGCCCGGTAAAAAAGAAAAGAAATATGTCATCGGTGTATCTCAATGCTCGATGACGGATATTTGGCGTCAATCCATGATACGTGATATGGAAGTAGAGGCTTTAAATCATCCGGAGATCGAGTTGGTCGTAATGGATGCTAGTCAGGATAATGATACTCAGATCAGCCAGATAAAAGGTTTTATCAAGAAAAAGGTGGATTTGCTGATTATATCGTCGAATGAGACCGAGCCTGTTACGCCTGTCGCTGTTGAGGCGTACAGGGCTGGTATTCCCACTATCATATTGGACCGGAAAATTAATAGCGATGAATATACGACGTATATTGGAGCGGATAATTACGAGATCGGTCGTTCGATCGGAATGTACATCAGCTCCTTGATCAAGGGGGAGACAACGATTTTAGAGATATGGGGACGAAGAGGCTCTTCCTCCGCTACAGAAAGACATCAAGGTTTTGTCGATGCGATGTCTATTGATCCGAATGTGAAGATCCGGGAGTTGGATGGGTATTGGTATAAGGAGAATGCCTATGAGGAAGTCTTGAAGCTGGATTCCATAGAGGATGTCGATATCGTTTTCGCTCATAATGATATGATGGCCTTAGGGGCCCGTGAGGCGATTGAGGAGCGAGATTCGTCGCTGGTGGGGCACGTGGAATTTATAGGCGTGGATGGACTCTTGGGAGGAGGCTTGGGCGTGGAGGCGGTTGCGCAGGGTAAGTTGGATGCCTCTTTTTATTATCCGACAGGTGGTGGGGTGGCTATTAAGGTAGCATGGCAGATCTTAAGCGGACAAGCTTATACGAAAAAGTATGCGTTAAGCACCGCTATGATCGATAAGACCAACGCCGGTACCCTTTATTTACAATCAGACCGGTTGGTAGAATATCAACGCCAGATCGAGAAACAGCGTGCGAATTTGTCGCAATTGCTCTCGAAATATAACTTTCTTTATAGTTCCTTGATTATTATCTTGATATTGGCGCTTTTGTTGGGTGGTTCCGCTATTTACACGGTTTATATTAATCGTAAAGTGCGCCAGAAGAATCATTTGTTGAATGAGAGAAATCGTTTGGTACAACAACAGAAAGAGGAACTCTCGGTAGCGAACCAGCGTATCGAGCAAGTCACGACACAGAAATTGCAGTTCTTTACGAATGTATCTCACGAGATAAAGACTCCTTTGACCTTGATTCTAGGGCCTCTGAACAAGATGGCGCAAGATGCCCCGGCAGGCGCTTTTGCGGATGATATCCGCATCGTTAAGAAGAATGCGGAACGCTTGAAACGTGTGATCGACCAATTGCTGGATTTCCGGAAGATAGAGAATAATAAGATGGGATTGCGGGTTACTAAGATGGATTTGGTCTTTTTAATCCAAGAGGTGAAATCTTATTTTAATACTCTGGCCCAGAGTAAGCGAATTGATTATACCTTCCTGCATGAAATGAATTCTCTTTTTGTTTGGGTGGATACGGACAAAATGGAGAAGATATTAACGAACTTGCTTTCGAACGCTTTTAAGTTTACCCCGGAGCAGGGGAAGATTACGATTCGTTTGCGGGAGGAGGAGACGGAGGTTGTCTTATCGGTGGAAGATAATGGAGAGGGTATTCCCCCGGAAAACCTAGCCTCCGTATTCGAGCGCTTTTTTACAAGCGGGCAAAGCTATGCTCCGGGAACGGGTATCGGACTGCATCTGACACGGGAATTTGTCCTTATGCATAAAGGCTCGATCCACGTGGAAAGCGAGCAAGGCGAACGGACAGTGTTTACCGTTCAGATCCCGAAAGGTAAATCTCATTTTGATGAATCTTGTGTCTTTCTGTCGAATGCGACAGAATCGTCCTCTGGTGTAGCGCATTTGGATATATCCCAAGTTCAAGAAACGTTGAATAAGAAATATGATTATATGATCTTGATCGTTGAGGATGATTGGGATATTCGCGCTTATTTACAGCATGAGTTGTCCGGGAATTTTAATGTACTTGTAGCGGAGAATGGTGCCAAGGCCTTGGATATTCTATTGAAGGAAAATGTATCACTGGTCGTCAGTGACGTGATGATGCCGGAGATGAATGGCTTCGAGCTTTGCCGCCGGGTTAAGTCGGATATGGCCCTCAGTCATATCCCGGTAATCTTGCTTACGGCTCTTTCGGATGACAGTCAACGCTTGTATGGATTTGAGGGGGGAGCGGATGAATATATCCAGAAACCGTTCAATATCGAGATCGTGAAATTACGTATCATTAAATTGTTGGAAGAACGTAATCGTTTGCGAGAGGTTTTCTTGAAAGAGTCTCAATCGCCTGCGGGACTTTCCATCGAGACAAAAGGGAAGGTAGAGAGTCTGGATGATTTGTTTATGCGTAAGTTTATCGCTTTGATAGAGGAGAATTATAGCGATCCCGATTTCAGTATAGAGAAAGGCAGTGAGAAACTGGGCCTGTCTCGTGTGCATTTATATCGAAAGGTGAAGGAGTTGTCCGGGATTACCCCTACGGACTTTTTGCGTAACTATCGTTTGAAAAAGGCATCCGCCCTATTGAAGCAGCGATCCGGAACGATTAGCGAGGTTGCTTATGCCACGGGATTCGGCTCGCCGGCCTATTTCTCCAAATGCTTTAAAGCGGTTTATAATATAACGCCAACCGAGTTTATAGAGTCTTTGTAAGGATGCTGCTTGTACAGATGTTACATACGGGTAACGTCTGTTATTGTCCCTTGAAAATAAATCTTTTATGTAACTTGTGTGATTTATCTTGTAGCTATAGTTATCGTTGTATTTATAACGATGATATACTTTTGCGGTGTCGATAAGTACGAAAGTTGTTTTTAATAGAAAGACCATGGAACAGGTGACTGAATCAAGACGTAAACCAATTGTCGTTGGGATTGGAGAATTATTATGGGATATGCTTCCTTCCGGGAAAAAGGCTGGGGGGGCCCCGATTAATTTTGTCTATCATGCGTCTTGCCTAGGTGCTGAGGGATATGCTATCAGCGCTGTCGGAGATGATGAGTTGGGTAAAGAGATCGTTGATGAGTTGGATAAGAATCATATCCAGCATTTGATCGAGAAAGTGCCTTACCCGACGGGAACCGTTCAGGTAGAGTTACGAGAAGGTATCCCTACTTATACGATTCATGAGCGAGTGGCTTGGGATCATATATCGCCTACATCCGATGCGATTGATTTGGCGGAGAAAGCGGACGCTATTTGTTTCGGTACATTAGCCCAGCGTTCCCGTCAGTCCCGGGAGACGATACAAGCGATCTCGTCGTTTGCGCCGAAAGACGCTTATCGTTTGCTGGATATCAATCTTCGCCAGCGATACTATGATAAGGAGTTGATCGAGGAGTCTTTGTACTTAGCGAATGTGTTGAAGGTGAATGATGAGGAGTTTAACGTTCTTCGGGACTTATTCGGCTTGAATGGAACTGAGAGGGAAGTGGCTTTATGGTTTATTGAGAAATACGGCCTTCGGATGTTTGTCTTGACTGCGGGGAGCTCCCATAGTACGATTTATACGAGAGAGGAGATCTCTACGTTGCCCACGCCGGAGGTCACGGTGGCGGATACGGTCGGGGCGGGGGATGCTTTTTCGGGGGCTCTAATCATTTCGCTCTTAAAGGGGAAGTCCTTAAGCGAGGCCCATCATTTCGCTGTAAAGACAGCGGCTTTCGTTTGTACGAAAGAAGGTGCGTGGCCGGTTTATGAAGAGTAATTCGTTTATATCATATGTGTTTAGATGTTTTGAGTTTATACAATTTCGAATAGGTATTACGTTTTTAAGGTAAAAAGGTTGTTAGGATATAAGAAGAGAAAGGCAAAAAGAAAAAGATGGTTTTTGTTTTAGGTTAAGTTAGATTAGATTGGTGAAAAGTGGCTCGGCTGTTGAAGTCGGGCTATTTTTATGTCCTTATGTTTCCTTCAAATAGAATGGTCTCGATAACCTGCAAGATTCTTCTTACAGGCTAACGAGACCTTCCGCTTTTATCTTTTCTGATAGCTTACAATTAATAAGCTCTCTCCAATAACCAAGCATCTTGGAAGTTAGGAGCGTATTTCGCCTTGATGGCGTCACGGCTATCGGCGGCGTCCGCTTTATTGTCGAAGCTAGCGACGATCACACGCAACATCCCTTGCTCGTTCTCGCCCAACACTGCGTTGTAACCATCATTCTGCATACGTTCTTTTAATGCGTAAGCGTTTGTCTTGTTCTTGAAACTACCGACAACGACGCTATAACGTTTCAGACGGCTGGCGTCCTCACCTTGAGCGGCGTTGATTTTTTCCGTACGAGTGGTAGCCGTAGAGGTTCTGGGTTTTGAGACAGGAGCGACCTCAACAACTTCTTCCTCTTGTTCTACAACCTCAACAGGAGCTGTCGACTCTTTTTCTTTGGCCTGTTCGTAAGCAGCCTTGTACGCGCTCTGTTTAGGTTTACATGAGCCGAGTGCTAATACCATACATACAGCGGCTCCAAATAACCAAATCTTATTCATACTGTTCAGTTCTTATAATTAGTAACGCGAAGATATAAATTATATTTAGTACTTTCGCACTCAAATTGTAATATATTATAACGGCATGAATAAATCTATCGGAACAATGATTATGGCAACATCCCTACTGTTAGGTGCTTGCAATCCGGCTACGGATGTGAACGTGAAGGAGACCGGCGATAAGAACCTTATCGGGAAGTCGGACATCCGGATCAAAGACGGCCGCATGACCCCGGAGGCTTTGTGGGCCATGGGACGTATCGGCGGTATGAACGTATCTCCGGACGGGAAAAGAGTGGTGTATACGGTGGCGTACTATAGTGTACCGGAAAACAAGAGCAACCGTGAGGTCTTCGTGATGAACGCGGACGGATCGGATAATAAGCAAATCACGAAAACCGGATTCGCTGAGAACGAGGCCGTATGGATCAAAGGAGGAACCAAGATCGCTTTCTTATGTAACGAGAGCGGTAGCAGCCAGCTTTGGGAAATGAATCCGGATGGGACGGACCGTAAGCGACTTTCCGATTATGATAAGGATATCGAGGGTTTCGCTTTCTCTCCCGATGAGAAAAAGGTCTTGTTTATCTCGCAAGTGAAAACCGTGAACAGTACCGCTGATAAATATCCGGATTTGGATAAGGCGACAGGTGTTATCATTACGGATTTAATGTACAAGCATTGGGATGAGTGGGTGACTACCGTTCCGCATCCTTTTGTCGCCGATTTCGATGGCGAATCGATCAGCAATCCTGTGGATGTGATGGAGGGCGAGTTGTTTGAGAGCCCGATGAAGCCGTTTGGCGGTATCGAGCAATTGGCTTGGAACACTACCTCGGACAAGATTGCCTATACCAGCCGCAAAAAGACGGGTAAAGAATATGCGATCTCCACGAATTCGGATATTTATGTATATGATCTGAATACGAAGCAAACGACCAATATAACGGAAGAGAACAAGGGATATGATACGAATCCCACCTATTCTCCGGACGGAAAGAGCATCGCTTGGTTAAGTATGGAACGGGATGGTTACGAGGCGGATCAAAATCGCTTGATGGTAATGAATCTGGAGACGGGTGAGAAAACATTCGTAAGCAAGGATTTTGACTCCAACGTGGACTCTTATTGCTGGAGCGCTGATTGCGAGCGTATCTATTTCACGGGCGTTTGGCATGGCGAGTCGCAGGTTTATCAGATAGACTTGGCGAATGGCAATAAGATTACCCCGCTGACCGAAGGTATGTACGATTACGCCTCTGTCGCTCTTCTGGGCGATAAGCTGATCGCTCAACGTCATTCCATGAGCATGGGAGACGAGATCTATTCGATCGATTTGACAGGGGATCATACGGTAACTCAACTTACGTTCGAGAACAAGCATATTTACGACCAGCTTACGATGGGTAAGGTGGAGGAGCGTTGGATGAAGACGACAGATGGCAAGCAGATGCTAACGTGGGTTATCTATCCGCCTCAGTTCGATCCGAATAAGAAGTATCCTACCTTGTTGTTCTGTGAGGGTGGCCCGCAAAGCCCTGTTAGCCAGTTCTGGTCTTACCGCTGGAATTTCCAGATCATGGCGGCTAATGATTATATTATCGTGGCACCGAACCGTCGGGGGCTTCCCGGATTTGGCTTGGAATGGAATGAGGCTGTCAGTGGCGATTATGGCGGACAATGCATGAAAGACTATTTCACCGCTATTGACGAGGTAGCCAAGGAACCGTATGTAAATAAGGATCGCTTGGGGTGTGTAGGCGCCAGCTTCGGTGGATTCTCCGTATATTGGTTGGCAGGTCATCATGATAAACGTTTCAAGGCGTTTATCGCCCACGATGGTATCTTTAATATGGAAATGCAGTATCTGGAAACGGAAGAGATGTGGTTCGCCAATTGGGATATGGGTGGAGCGTACTGGGAAAAGCAAAACGCTACGGCTCAGCGTACATTCGCGAACTCCCCGCATAAGTTCGTGGACAAATGGGATACGCCTATCCTTTGTATCCATGGAGAGAAGGATTACCGGATCTTGGCTAATCAAGGAATGGCAGCGTTTAACGCCGCGGTTCTTCGGGGTGTACCGGCCGAGTTGCTGATTTATCCGGATGAGAACCATTGGGTATTGAAGCCCCAGAATGGCGTTCTATGGCAACGCACATTCTTTGAGTGGTTGGATATGTGGTTGAAGAAATAAAATTTGAAGGCCGTCCCCAAAGTATATAGCTTTGATGGACGGCCTTCTTTTCTCAACGCAATAACAAACTAAGCGATAGTAATATCCTTATCCAAATAAATATCTTGAATTGAATGAAGTAACTCCACGCCGTCTTTCATCGGACGTTGGAACGCCTTTCTTCCGCTAATCAGCCCCATGCCACCCGCACGTTTGTTTATGACAGCAGTGACGACAGCGTCTTTAAGATCTGAGGCGCCATGAGATTCCCCGCCGGAGTTGATAAGCCCGACACGTCCCATATAATTATTGGCTACTTGGTAACGGCAGAGGTCGATCGGATGTTCTGTCGTTAACTCTGTGTACATCTTTTGATCGATCTTCCCGAAATTGATAGCGGTGAAACCTCCGTTGTTCTCCGGTAGCTTCTGCTTGATGATATCGGCCTTGATCGTGACACCAAGGTGATTAGCCTGTCCGGTCAAATCGGCTGCCGCGGAATAGTCGATGCCATCCTTTTTAAAAGAGCTGTTTCGTAAATAGCACCATAATACGGTCGCCATACCTAGTTCATGGGCATACTCGAATGCGTCGGCAATCTCGACTAGCTGACGTCGGCTTTGCTCTGATCCGAAATAGATCGTGGCCCCTACAGCTACGGCGCCCATATTCCATGCTTCCTTCACCGTACCGAATACGATTTGATTGTAAGAATTCGGATAAGTAAGAAGCTCATTATGATTTAGTTTTACCAAGAATGGAATCTTATGAGCATATTTTCGTGCGACTGACCCTAGTATGCCGAACGTAGAAGCGACTGCGTTGCAACCACCCTCGATCGCTAATTTTACGATATTCTCCGGATCGAAATAAATGGGGTTTGGAGCGAAGGAAGACCCTGCGGTATGCTCGATATCTTGATCTACCGGGAGGATAGAAACATATCCGGTGTTAGCTAATCTTCCGTGCCCCAACAAGGTTTGCAGACTATTGAGAGTCTGTATGTTTCTATCTGAATTGCCCCACACATCGTCCACGCAAGTGGGTGATGGAAGATGAAGCAGCGATTTATCAATAGTCTTACATACGTGATTTAAATAATAATCACTTTTGTCTCCTAATAAACTAATAATCTTTGATGTATCCATATAAATAAATATTTACTTAGTAAACAATCGCTGTCAAAAATAAGTTCCATAGTTTTTATCGATTAACACATAGAATTAATCTATCGATGAATTATGGTAGTATCGGATAGTTTAGTTAATTTTGTGCCATACAACCAATAAAAATTTTGCGATATATGAAAAAGAAATGGATTTGCACAGTATGTGGTTATGTACACGAAGGTGATGAGGCTCCTGAGTTCTGCCCTCAATGTAAACAACCGAAAAGCAAATTTAAGGAATTAGTAGAGACAGAAGGTGCGTTGCAGTTCGTTGACGAACATGTACTAGGTGTTGCTAAAGGTGTAGACCCAGTGATTTTGGAAGGTCTGAACGCTCACTTTATGGGAGAATGTACCGAAGTTGGTATGTATTTGGCCATGAGCCGTCAAGCAGACCGTGAGGGTTATCCTGAGGTAGCTGAGGCATTCAAGCGTTACGCTTGGGAAGAGGCTGAGCACGCTGCTAAGTTCGCAGAGCTTCTTGGCGACGTAGTTTGGGATACGAGGACTAACTTGAAAAAGCGTATGGAAGCTGAGGCTGGCGCATGCGAGGACAAGAAACGTATCGCTACATTGGCTAAACAACAGAATTTGGACGCAATCCATGATACCGTACATGAGATGTGCAAAGACGAGGCACGTCATGGCAAAGGATTTGAAGGTTTATATAATCGTTATTTCAAGTAATTTAGAGGTATTAGTTATATGTTTTAAAGAGGGGCGTTCTGTGAAGAATGCCCTTTTTTGTATTTGATAAAGTAATTTTAGCCTTTCAAGAGAATAACGATACTATATTTTATGTACTTTTGTACACGTCAACCACAAGGAAAGATGCCGGAGTGGTCGAACGGGCCGCACTCGAAATGCGGTGAGCGGGTAACCGCTCCCTGGGTTCGAATCCCAGTCTTTCCGCTTGATTATTAGCTCTTTGTCGTAATGATACTGTAGGGGATTTGTTCATTTTAGCCTCCTTACATACCTATTCATACAAGCTTTTTTTGCATGAATAGCATAAATGATTTACAAATAGTTTACAGTAAAAAATTATGGCATATTTCAAAATTTGCGTACGAGCTAAGAGAAAAGACAATACGTATCCTGTTTATATTCGTGTAACCCATCACGGACAGGTAGGATATATAAAAACAGATAAAGTCTGCAAGGCTAAGTCTGTTCGGAAGGGTGAGGTAATAGATAATTACATCATCAAGGATATTTCTATTCTTATTGACGGGTATATGTCCCGGCTTAATCGTGAAGATATACAATGTTGGGATATCAGAAAGATACTGGACTTCTTGAGGAGGGATTCTAGCGCACCTTCTTTTTCTGAATTTTGTGAGGGGTTTACCTCTAAGATGGATAACGAGGGAAGAGAATCCACGTCGATAAATTATAAGCTTGCGTTAAGGCGCTTGGAGGAATATATGGGGAAAGACGACATTCTTTTCTCTGATCTTACATCGTCTATATTCAAGGAGTGGATAGATTCGATGAAAGATAGCTTGTACAAGAAACATGGCTATCCGAAGCGGATCAAGACAATGTTTATGGCTGGATGCGAGCGGTATAATAATTATGATACCGGCGAGATGCTTATACGGAATAACCCGTTTAGGGGAGTGAGGGTACCTAGACCTACAGTTCCAGAGAAAAGGGCATTGGACATTAGAACCGTTCGAGATTTTTTTGCGGTATCCGCGGAGTATGGATCAAGAGCTGATCGTGCTAGGGATGTGTGCGAGATCGTTTTTTGTCTTGCCGGAATTAACACCGCTGACCTGTATTATATGGAAAAAGAGAACCTTAGAGATGGAAAGATGTGTTACTGCAGACGTAAGACTACTAATAGGAGGGATGACAAGGCGTATATAGAGATAGCCGTACCAGATAGGCTATCTCATTTGCTTGAGAAATATGCTGGAGAAAAAAGGCTGTTTAACTTCTGTGAGACTTATGGATCAAGTAAGAATTTCAATAAATGTATAAATGAGGGAATAAGTGATATAACAAGAAAAAACGACCTTCCTCATATTTCTGTCTATTCGTTTCGGCATAGTTGGGCTACATTCGCTCAAAACGATTTCGATGCAAGTTTGGATTTAGTAGGCTTTTGCCTTAACCATGCTTCTTCCCATAGGGTGACATCTGGGTATGTTAAGACCGATTTTAGCGTTATCGACCGCTTGAATGCCAAGATACTTGATTATGTGTTTGAAGAAAAAAACGAAAAAAAGATGGAAATAATTTGCAGATTAAAAAAATGACTCTATCTTTGCTGTTGAAATAGCGAGTTGGATTTTAGACGAAAGTTTAAGATCCTACTTTTTGTGTTTATATGTGTTTGGTCTCTTCTTTCTGTAAACTTCCATAAAACAATGACTTACCGGGTGCCTTCAAAAAAACAGGCACTATGACGATTTCTATTTCTAAAACAGCGCTGCTATCAAGATTGCAGCTTTTGGCGAAGATCATACCCGCCAAATCATCCACGCCGATCCTTTGTCATTTCTTGTTTGAGACGAGGGAAGGCCGGTTATTCATCACCGGATCGAATAGCGAGGGCCGGATAACCACCAGCCTTGAGTGCATCTTCGACGAGGAGATATCTATCTGTGTCCCGACTTCCTTATTAGAAGGACTGAGGAACCTACCCGAGCAACCAATTGATATAATCATCAACAAGGATACCCGTGAGATAAGGATCAAGTACCATGGTGGAAAGTTCGAGGTGGTGGGTTATGACCCATCTACCTATCCGGGAAAAAGATCGATTGAGGTCTTGGACTCTGTGTCATTGAGCGCGGAGGATTTATTCAATGGGATATCCAAGGTCATAAATTTGGCCGGGAATGATGATATCCGTCCGGTCCTAAGCTCTGTCTTTATTGAGACGGAACCGGAGACCGTATGCTTTGTCGGTGCGGATGGGCATGGCATGGGATTCTTGAGAAAGGGCAATGATAGACAGGTTGGCAAGATCTCAGTTATAATCAGCCGTCCTATAGCCTCGGTATTGAAGGCGATACTTCCGGCTTCCTCCGATAACATGGAAATGAGGGTCGGTGCGGATTGGTCCGATGTCATACTCAATGACTATGAGATATCGTTCCGGAATGTGGAGGGGAGATATCCTAATTGGAAAGCTGTGGTACCCAAGGCGAATAAGCTGGAACTGCTTGTTGACACCGGACAACTGATCGGGGCTATTAAAAGGACATCGGTGTTCTCCAATAAGGCCTCATGCCTTATCGTCTTGAGGATCATTCGTGATAAGTTGACCGTATTCGCCCAAGACATAGATTTCTCGACTTCCGCGGAGGAAACGTTGGAGGTCGATTTTAACGGGAATGAGTTCTCGATCGGGATTAATGGATCGTTGCTTCTTGAGATACTCTCATGTATCGATGACGGGCGTACGAGGCTTTCCTTTAGCGAGCCTAGCCGCGCTATCTTGATAACTCCGGAGAACCAATCCGGGAACGAGGAACTTACCTATTTATTAATGCCCATGACAATTCAGTAAGTTATGAAAGAGTTCAAAGATACAATCCAGAAATATTTACAGGAGAGGGCGGCGGAAGATCTTCTGTTTGCCCCGAGACTTGCCAATCCTAAAAAGAGTATAGACGAGTGTTGTCGTTATATCTTGGGAGAGGCCCGTAAGCGTGGAACCTCTGTCGTGATGAGTGATACGGAGGTTTTTGGCATGGCCGTACATTATTATGATGAAGAGAATATCGAGGTCGGAAAAGTTCCTGTCGGTAGCTCCGTTTCTTCTTCCCATAAAGTAGAACTTACGGAGGAAGAAAAGAACGCTGCCCGTCAGGCGGCCATCAAAAGGTTGACCGAAGAGCAATACCGATCGCTTAAAAAGAGGCCGGCCAAGAAGAAGGTTGATGAGAGTGTCCAACAAATGAGCCTGTTTTGATATGAAGCCGAGAACGAGATTGGAAAAGTTGGTGGCGGGATTGAGCGAAAAGCTTCCCGCCATCACAAAGGCGCAGGAGGAATGGGCCAAGGAACACGTGTTCGACCATGTAGCTTACAAATGTAAGAATGAGTTGTGGTGCTCTGAATGTGGCGAGATATGGGTTAATACGGGTAATAGTAAATTGGGTGACAAGACCGAATGCCCTTATTGCCACCATCAATTAGATGTAAAGGTCAGCAGAAAGCAGAAGAACCATGAGGAGGCGTATATGTCCATCCTGCAAGTGAGAGGTGGGTTTCAGGTAATCCGGCATATACTATGTTGGAAAAACGCCCGTAAGGGAACTTCCCCGGTGTATTATGATTTTACTGAAGTTGTTCAAGAATGGATTCGTGAAGACGGAAAGCGTACGATCATAGCCCGTCCAATAAATATGGGACGTAACGGATTTGCGTATAGTTCCCCTCTTAGTATCAAGGGTGAATATGGAAGTAACCCATATAATTATTACGGTGATTTATATGCGATATTTGGAGAGCTTTATCCAAGGAAAGAATTACTTCCGGAATTGAAAAAACGGGGACTGAATCGACTGTTCCCGGATGTAACCCCGTCTAAGTTGATACGTGACCTTTTGAAAGGAGGTAATGACGCGGAACTATGCCTCAAGACCGGGCAAATATCCATGCTGAAGCACATGTATAGAAACGGCTTTTCCCAGCTTCGTTATAAGCCATCATTCAATATCTGCAACCGTAACCATTATATTATCAAGGATGCGTCCCTTTGGGAAGACTATATGTCTTTATTGGCTTATTTCGGTAAAGACTTGCGTAATGCCCATTATGTATGTCCTAAGAACTTGAAGGTCGCGCACGATAGGCTCTTGGCAAAGAAAGATGCCCGTGAAGCTAAGTTGAGACAGGATAGGGATCGTATGGAAGCTATCCGTAGGCGTGAAAAGCTCATGAAGGATATAGCCGGCTTCTACGAGCGGATGGAAAAGTTTTTCGGGATGAAAATCACGGATGGCAACATAGTCATTTGCCCGTTGGAGAGTATTACCCAGTTTTATCAAGAAGGAAAGGCTATGCATCACTGCGTATATAAACTCGGATATTACAATCGGCCGGATCGCTTGATACTGTCAGCAAAGGACACCGGTGGCAAACGTATCGAGACGATAGAGGTGAATTTGAAGACGCTGAATATCGTCCAATCCCGATCCGTCTGCAATGGGGTAAGCAAGTATCACGACCAGATAGTAAAACTGGTAAAAAAGAATATGAACCTGATTCGTCAGAAAATGATGGCGTAAATTTACAAGGATGACTTACATTGAACTTATAAATAATTTTTGGGAATTGGATGAAGACTGGCAATTTACCTGCTGTGAAACGAGGCTTTATTTTTACTTGTTGAAAACAGCGAATCGTTTAGGCTGGGTGGATAGCTGGACGCGTAGCGATGCAAAGGTGTCGTCTGACGTGGGAGTGTCAGTCAATTCGATGAAAACAGCCCGTAATAGATTAGTTCAAGCAGGTCTGATAGAATTTAAATCGGGAGGAAATGGACAGCGGGATAAAACGAGGTATATCGTTAGGTGTCAGTTTAGGTGTCAAAATTTGATACCTAAACTACAACCTAAACATGAACCTAATCTTATACCTAACCGTGAACCTAAACCGCAACCATATATTAATAAGACTAAGATAAAGACTAAGAATATTAATATACCCCCCACACCCCCCAAGGGGGTTGACAAAGCAAAAGAAAAAGAGCTTTTGGAAAAGGAGGAGGCTTTACGTGTTTTGGAAGAAGAGTTGAAGAAACGGGAGGCGGAACTGGGTGCACAATCGGACAATCCACCATCCAAACCGAAAAAGCGTCCTAATCCGTTGAACTCAGAAGCAAGGAAACTTTTCGAGGAACGCTATCAGGCTCTTTTCTCATCCAACTATTACTGGAGTGCGAAAGATGCGGGAAATATGTCTTCTTTGCTCAAGAAGTTGAAATTTCAACGGGAGAAGAAGAATTTACCTATTGACGACCAAGGCGTGTTGAATGCTTTGAAGTACTTATTGGATTCAATCACTGACGGTTGGATATTGGAAAACTTCAGTGTGACGAATATTAATTCGAAGTTTAATGAAATTGTCTCACAGATAATGGCAAGGAAACAAGAACATGGAAATACTAAACATACAGACGGAGCGAAAGCCCGTGAACAACAAACCGATAGAGAAATCATGGAATATGCCCGTAGTGCCTTCAGAAAAGACGTATTCGGTGATTCGTAGGTATGGGGATGGGGAAAGCTTTGCGAAGACATTCAACCCATCTTTACAGACGATATGTGCCCAAAACATAGAACGGTCCTTTTTGGGCGATGCTCCATCATTGGCATTGCTGTCGCAAACTTATCCAAATGAGCAGGTAAACACTTGGATTATTGCCCATTTGATGGACTTATACAAATTCGCAGGGGTTAAGGAGAAGCCTTCGTTTCAGCAAGTCTTGGAACTAGCTGTGATGATACGGGTTGAATATTATTATTTTAAAGCTTCTGAACTGCTGTTGTTTTTCTTCAAGCTCAAGTCAGGGGAATATGGTACGTTCTATGGTGTGGTCGATCCGATGGTGATTATGGCAGCCTTGATCGAATTCAAGGCATATCGTCGGCATCAGCGGGAGATCTACGACCGTGAGATACAGCGTAAGAAACGGGAGGAGCAATGGGCAGAATGGGAGAGGAATGCCGTTCCCTGCCCGGCACACTTGAAACTGGCGAAAGCGTTTGTGGAGGAAATACAAAATGCGGAATGAATATAATCCTTGAATAAAAAATCATTAAAAGTTACAATTATGGCAAATTTAACATTAAACACGAGAGAAATTGCGAAAGTAAACAATGTCGCTATCATGGCCGGTAATGATCCTAAACAGTTGGTCCCTATCAAACCTATTTGTGATGCTCTTGGCATAGACGCCAAAGCTCAACGTAATAGAATTGATCGTGATGAAATATTAAGTTCAACCGGGGTCATCATGACCTCGGTTGCAGCAGATGGGAAAGAACGTGAGATGTATTGTATTCCACTTCGATATGTCTTTGGGTGGTTATTTTCAATTGACACAAACCGTGTTGATGAAGAAGCAAGACCCTCAGTCATTAAGTACAAAATGCAGTGCTACGATGTATTATATGATCATTTCTCCTCTTACGCCAGCTTCGTCAACCAAAAGCAAAAACGACAAGCGGAAGACTGGGCACGTATCCAAATTCTGAAAAAGGAATTTCATGAAGCGAAGAACAAGCTGGCCAAGGCCACAAAGCAAATGAACATGACGGTAGACTACTCGTTTGAGCAATGGAAGGCTAACGGGAAACAATTGATTCTCGATTTTGATGATTGAATTCAGAATTCAATAGGGAAGAAGTATTAAAGAGGCTGTGTCCTAAAACTTAATTTTGACACAGCCCCAAGATATTTTAGAAATTAAGTATATTGTATCTTTGTATTGTTAATTTTCAGAGTGAATAGACTTAATGGTTGAATTACTAGAAATAAAATCGAATAAAAGATATCTTATGAAAAAAATATTGAATTATATTCTTTTAAGTGTTAATATTATAGCGCTAATAGCCTTGTTGACAGTGGTTTTTAATCCTTTTATAGAATGTGGTTGGACACAAAAAACAATAGATATTTGGAATAGTACATTGATTAATTTATTATGTGGTGTGCATATTAGTACAATATTCTATTATTTATTAGTCTATTTTCCTGAATTGAGTAAAGGAAAGGATGCGATGAAGAAAAGTATTCCCCATTTACAGTTTATTATTTTACGTATGGAGTTGTTCATTGCTTATACGGCAAAAGAAAATAATATTCCTGTTGATGAAAATGATATTTATTATCAAAATGTTCCGTTTCGAATTGATACTCAAATCGATATAGAAAAACCAGAGATAAGGTTTGCCTATTATGAGAGAAGTGGAAGTCAATTGAAAAAAACTAAAGGTTTTGCGTATGATATCTCTGACTTAAAGGCACATTCTAATATAGTATTGTATAGATTAAATAAAATATTATCCATTCCTTATATTGAATATAACGATGATTTATTCCAGATATTGATAAGTTTAAGGGATTGCTGTTTACTAAATGTGTTAGAAGAACATGATTTACTCCATAAAGAAAAAAATGAAAAAATGAATTGGAAGTCTAGTGTTGCCTTTACTACAGGAATTGATGAATATCATATTTTATATAAGTCTTTGTTGAAATATGCGAAACCTACTAAGTGCTATGTTATAAAAGATAATTAATCTATTTTAACATGTTTGTTTGGAAATAATACGTATATTTGCAATGTCTTCCATACTACTAGGCGGGTAAGCTCGCCATTTTAATTGCTGCGGGCATTTTTTATGTCCGTTTGCATAGAACATATAACGGTTTTGTAACCCCGTGTGGAGCGTTAATGCGCCCACTGCCTAGTAGGTGGAAGACAACGGGAAGTGCAGAACCGTTTCTTTCTGCTTAACAAACAAATATATCAGTTTATGTCTTCCACTGAGAAAAATTGTTTGTCGGGGAATAATAGTACCCAACAACCAACGTCCACCCACGAAACGGGTAAGTACTCCACTTCAGAACTGCAAGCCGCATTCGATGCCGGCCGTGTCCTCGGCAGAACCGAAGGTATGCTATCTTACCAACGCCACATCATGAACCAGCTTTTTGCGGAGAACCAAAAACTTAATCGGAAACTTCAGGAACAGAAAGGAGGCCGGTTATGAGAGAACAATATGTAAGAATACTGGTTCCCAATTATAATCCGGATCCTCTTAGCGTGAAGCAATTCTTCCAAATGCAGAGCTTTGCCAAAGACGTGCAAACCTATTTACCTTATCAAAGCACCACTTTGCTCGATTTCATGTCTATCGCCTACAACTATTGCTTGAAGACTCGGCAAAATTCGTTGGATAATATGACCTGTTATCGTGACGACCTTAAACACAAGGTTATGTTATTCCTGACGAAGTATTATCCTAATGGATTTAAGAAAAGCAGGAAAGATTTGTCAGATACCTGCTACAAAGAACTTTTGAAATATCGAAAGCCTCGCTTCAAACGTGATTTTCTTGGCGAGTATGAGCCGATAGAGCGCATTTGGTTTATCCTTGCGCTGCGTGCCTGCCACAGCTTTTTATTGTCCGGACATCTAATCGGCGATATAAATCAATTTGCCTACAAGCTTGAGAAAATAGCTTTAATGATGAAAGGAGAGCTATAAGGATTAAATAGTAATGGGATATTTTATTTCTCGAAAGATGTTCTTCTATTTTGAGGAACATCTTTCTTTTCTTATATATCTTAGTTAAAATAGGATATGAAGGAACATTGTTGTATTATCTGTAATAAAAAGACTGTATCAGTAATCAATACAGAAGAAGGACCGGTTTGTTATAATTGTTATTCGGATAAAAAGAATCCTCCTAAATCAAAACTGCATCATGACAACGAAGAAGCTCGGATTCAGTCGGAGTTTTTCAATAAGGTTCCTTTATTCTTCCCGAACCTACCGGATCGGCTCCTTTTTGCAGTCCCGAACGGTGGTAGCCGGCATAAAATAGAAGCGGCTAATATGAAGCGCCAAGGAGTTAAACGAGGTGTAGCTGATGTGATCCTTCAGATACCGAAGAAGGGGTATGCTTCCCTTTGTTTGGAGTTCAAGACATCGACGGGAAAACAATCTCCCGATCAAAAAGAATACCAACGCCAAGTTGAAATGGCAGGTAGTAAGTATGTGATTGTTCGGAGCGTGGAACAGGCTATCCGGGAATTGCAACTGTATTTGTGTTAATTGATTACCCCTGTTATATTTTAGAATAAAAGTTATGACAGAATTGAAGTATGACCCTCGGAATTATCGCATCCACACAGATAAGAATAAACGGCTTATTAAAAAGAGCTTGGAGGATTGTGGTACCGGTCGCTCTATTCTTTTGGACAGGAATGATGTTATTATTGCCGGAAATGGCGTTTATGAGCAGGCTTTGGAACTTGGGTTAAAGGTTCGGGTTGTAGAGTCTGACGGGAATGAACTGATAGCGATCAGGAGAACGGATTTGTCTACAGAGGATGAAAAAAGAAAGCTTTTGGCTTTGGCTGATAACCATACATCGGACACTTCCATGTTCGATTTTGCAGCCGTAGTTGAAGATTTCGACATAGATGAGCTTGGTGATTGGGAGTTGGAGCTTCCATTTGATGATATACCAACAGATGTGGATCGTTTTTTTGAGGGAGCAGATAAGGTGGAGAATAAGAGAAAGACGATGGTTTGCCCTCATTGCGGAAAGGAAATAGAGCTATGATCTTATATCTTGCCGGTTATAAACCTTGTGCCAAACGATGGAACCTTGACACGAAAGATATCTATCTCTTAAGTTCTTTTTGGGAGCATAAATCGGGACATTATGGTAGTTATGTCTGTCAAGAGAAACATATTCTTGATAGCGGTGCGTTTTCAGCCTTTTCCGGAAAGAATAACAGTTTTGATTGGGATGGCTATGTCAAGAAATATGCTGACTTTGTTCTGAAAAATAACATTCAACGCTTCTTTGAGCTGGATATAGATGTTGTTGTAGGGCTGGAGAAGGTCGAGTATTACCGTAAATATTTGGAAGATCGTACAGGGCGGCGGCCTATTCCTGTTTGGCATGCAAGCCGGGGGAAGGATTATTTTATTCGGATGTGTGAAGATTATCCCTATGTTGCGATCGGTACGACCTCTGCGATGGAAGAGGGTAGGCGGATAAGAGGTAATCCCATGATATTAAAATGGTTTATCGATCAAGCTCACTCTGTCGGTACCCGTATTCATGGGCTTGGATTTACAGATACGATATTTCTTCCTTTTTTGAAGTTTGATAGCGTTGATAGTACGACTTGGTTGTCCGGTTCCAGATTTGGGCAGATTTATTTCTTCAATGGCAAGCAAATGATATATCGTAATCCTCCCCAAGGGATGAGGGCTAAGAATCATGATTTATCGAATAGACACAATTTTAATGAGTGGATAAAATTTCAAAGGTATGCGGAACGATACTTATAACAAGAAAGTCCTTCTGTATTCAGGAGGTATGGATAGTTGGTTGATAGACAAACTCTGGAAACCGGATATAAGGCTTTATGTCGATATGAATACCCGTTATTCAAAAGAGGAAATGAAGCGTCTTCCGGATGATACCATCATTGAGAGGTTGGATTTATCAAAGTGGGAACGTGAAGATAAGATTATCCCTCTCAGGAATATGTATTTGATCGGTATTGCGACGAACTATGGCGATGAAATCTGTTTGGGAGCGACAGCGGGTGACCGTGTTCTTGATAAATCGCCTGTATTTGCCGAGTTGTATGAGGACTTACTCGGCTATCTCTACCAAAAACAACATTGGACAGAAAAACGAACGATCAAGATAAACTTGGACTATAAAGCATATACCAAGACTGAGTTGTTGAAGCAATATATAGCTCAAGGAGGTAATATTAGTGAAGCGTTTAGTTCATCGTTCAGTTGTTATGCTCCTGTTGATGGGCACGAATGTTGGAACTGTAAACCGTGTTTCCGTAAATTTATTGCTTTTGCGTTGAACGGATATCCGTTTTCCATGGATGTAATCGGCAGGAATATATCTTATATGAAACATGAAATACTTCCTTTGATCGAATCTGGCGAGTATGGCCGGAAACGGGAGGAGGAAGAGATAAGACAGGTATTAACTCTTTATCGATAAAAATCGTATGTATACAGTAAGGAAGCGTCTAGAGATATCGGCGTCTCATCGTCTGAGTCTCTCTTATGCGAGTAAGTGTGAGAACTTGCATGGGCATAACTGGATCGTAATCGTTTGGTGCAGGTCTATACAGTTGAATCCAGATGGTATGGTTGTCGACTTTGCCCATGTCAAGCGAATGATCCAGGAGAAACTAGATCATAAGAACTTGAATGAGGTATTATCGTTTAATCCGACAGCGGAAAATATAGCGAAGTGGATCTGTGACCAGATACCTCAATGTTTTAAGGTGATGGTTCAGGAATCAGAGAATAATATAGCGTGGTATGAAGAAGATAAATGAGATTTTTTACAGCATTCAAGGTGAAGGCTACTTTACTGGTACGCCAGCTGTTTTTGTTCGCTTCTCTGGATGTAACTTGAGGTGTCCGTTCTGTGATACGGAACACAAAGAAGGCAAGATGTTAAGTGATGATGAGATTATTGCGGAAATAAGGCGTTATCCGGCTTTGCATGTCGTATTGACAGGCGGAGAGCCTTGTATGCAGGTTGCATATGATTTGGTTGATAAGATCAAGGCCACTGGCCGATTTGTTCAGATTGAGACAAATGGAACTTTGGTTCCACCTGTAAATATAGACTGGATTACGTGTTCCCCAAAAGAGGGCGGTAAAACAGTCGTGATCAACCCTAATGAACTGAAGGTAGTCTATACCGGACAGGATATGTCGCAATATGATAAATATTCAGCGGGAGTATATTATTTGCAGCCTTGTTCCGGCCGGAATACGAAGGAAGTTATTAACTATATTAAAGAGCATCCGAAATGGAAGTTAAGCTTACAAACACACAAGATATTGAATGTGCGATAAGAACGATCCTTTCTTTTATAGGCGAGGATCCTTGTCGGGAGGGCTTGAAGGGAACGCCGGACCGTATCATAAGAATGTGGAGAGAGATTTTTCGTGGATATGATCTGTCACAAGTGCCTAAAATAACGGTCTTCCCAAATGGCGTGGATGGCCTTTCTTGTAATAGTGTTATCGCTGATTCAGGTGGATTTTATTCAATGTGTGAACATCATATGATGCCTTTCTTTGGGAAGTATTGGTTTGCTTATATTCCTAATCCCAAAGGTAAGATACTGGGTATATCGAAAGTTGGTCGTGTCGTTGATTATTGTGCGGCACGGTTACAGGTACAAGAGCGATTAGCGAAAGATATCATCGTGATGCTCCAAGAAGCGTTAGGTTCGGAATATCCACCTTTGGCGATGGGTATCGTATTGGAAGGGGAACACTTGTGTAAGTCGATGCGTGGTGTAAAGAAAGAAGGTAAAATGCGTTCTTCTTTCTATTTTGATAATGGAAGTTTACCTGAATTGAGGGCAGAATTGTCCCGATTCGTTAGTTTTGGTTAATTATGACAGAGAAGAATGAAGTAAAAAAGAAAAGTAGGGGGCGTAAATCTGAATATAGAGAAGAGTATGCGGAACAGGCTCTAAAACTTTGTCTGTTAGGTGCAACGGATAAAGAGATCGCTGAGTTCTTCTCTGTCTCAGAACAAACGTTGAACAGCTGGAAAAAGAAGTTTCCTCAATTTCTTGAGTCCTTAAAAAAGGGAAAGGCTGTGGCGGATGCGAATGTCGCTTCGAGACTTTACAGCCGTGCGATTGGCTACGATGCCAAGGCTACGAAGTTCGCTACCAATGAGGGCCGGATTACGGATAAAGTAGAGTATATCGAGCATTATCCTCCGGATACGACAGCCGCTATTTTTTGGTTGAAGAACCGGCAGCCGGCTAAGTGGCGTGATAAGAAAGAGGTCGAGAACCTTGTTAAGCTGGGGGATGAATTGGAATCGATGTCGGATGAAGAACTAGCAGCAATTATCCGTGGCGAAAAAGAGTAAGAGAGAAATATTGATTAGGCAGGCAAAGGCGGCGACCATATTGCGCAAACGGGAGGCTCGGAATGATTTCTGGGCCTATTGTTTATATCATGACCCTAAGTTCTTTGCTAAGCGTCTGTTCTTAAAGAAGGTGGCAGATGCTTTCACCCGGGTGTACGAATCGTATCTGTCGGGTGTGATCCGCCGGCTGGCCGTCTCCATGCCGCCACGTGCCGGGAAGTCTTATATATCATCCTTGTTCATTTCGTGGATGCTTGGCCACTTCCCGGACGAGTCGGTCATGCGCAACTGCTGTTCCGATACGCTGTATAACAAGCTGTCTTACGACACGCGCGACATCGTCCGTTCTTCCCGGTTTAAGGAAATCTTCCCAAATATACAATTGCGTGGTGATAAACAGAACGTGCATGGCTGGAGTTTGGACACTGCCCGACAGGTAAGTTACTTCGGTGCCGGTGTGGGTGGTACGGTAATTGGTTTCGGTGCGTCTATGCTTGCCATGACGGATGACTTGTATAAGAGTTTGGAAGATGCGCTCTCTGATACCAACAATGAAAAAGTATGGTCATGGAAACAGGGAACGCACGATTCCCGTATCGAGGGGAACTGTTGTTCTATTGATATTGGTACTCGCTGGTCGGCTACAGATGTGCTCGGCCGTATGGAAGAGATGGGGAAGTATGACGAGATTATTCGTATCTCTGCCTTAGATGAAAACGACGAATCATTCTGCGAGGACGTACATACGACGGAATATTACCGAGAACTACGGGAAGAAACAGAGGACATGATTTGGTGTGCTGAGTATATGCAGGAGCCGATCGAGGCAATAGGATTGTTATTTCCTAAATCAGAGCTCAATCGATTCAAGCTGGCGGATATTGAGGGCAAACAGCCAGACGGCGTCATTGGTGCGACAGACGTGGCCGACGAAGGAGACGACGATTTTTGTGCACCGATTGCCAAAGTATTCGGTACAAAGTATTTCATTACTGATGTCCTGTTTACGAAAGACAATGTCGAGATCACCGAACCGAAGTTGGTTTCCTTGATCCTTGATACCCGTTGCGACAATATGCGTATCGAGAGTAACAATGGTGGCCGTATCTTCGCTCTCAATGTTCGTAAGGCGGTAAAGGCAAAGAACGAGAAATGTATCATTCAGGCGAAACCGACAACTGCCAATAAGGAAACCCGCATCTTGCTGAAATCAGGTTGGATCAAGAAATATTGTTATTTCTTGGAAGAAGGCGAGTATAAGAAAGGTTCGGACTACGACCGGTTTATGAAAGCGCTTACCGGATATAAGAAAGAAGGTGGCAATAAGCATGACGATGCACCGGACGGCGTGACGATCTTAGCCGAGAATGTAGAGTTCATCGGGTTATGCAAAAATAATCGGGTACGGCAGGTGGCAAGAGGGAGATAATGACTATTTTTGTAGGAAAAATTTTATATGGATGTATTATGAAAATGGAAATTAATCAACTTAGAATTGGGAACTGGGTTAAACCTAAAAATAGTTCAGGTATAGAATCTAATGAAGGTACTGTGTTTTGTATTAACGGCTATTTAGTAAGTGTTTCTACGAATAAAAACCCTTATGATATTCATTTGATCAATCCAATTAAACTTACAGATGAATGGTTCCTAAAGTTTGGTTTTGATTTGATAGATGATCAATATTATTCAAAACATACTCAGTGTGGAATAGGAGGTTTAGGGATAACAAAGAAAGATTATCGTCCTTTGGTTTTAGTTGTGGATGAAAGACAATATGATGGAGTTTATCGTCAAGTTATAGGTAAACAGATAGAATATGTCCATGAACTTCAAAACCTTTATTTTGCATTAACAGGTGAAGAGCTTAAAATAGAAGAAAATAAAGATGAATAATAGATAAAAGTAGATATTCATTAAGCGCAGTCATTATAAAGTGATTGCGCTTTTCGTTTTTATATTTTAGCATAAAACAATTATGCCAAGTATAAGCGAAATTCTTGCAAATGAAGATTTTGGGCAGGTAGTCAGTACGTTATGTGTCGATACGATTGAATACCGGGAACCAAGAGAATATTACAGAGAATACCATGGTGAACGTCGTCGGCGTAAGACTTCAGTCGGTTGGCGTGAACCCAAACGACTGGCGGTCTATTCGGAAACACTGAAAGATAAGAATGGTGAGCCGTTACGACTGGAAGATAAGATTGTCGATGTGGCCCGTATCGTTACCAATTTCCCGAAGAAAGAAGTGCGGACCTCCGTTGCTTTCCTTTTTGGTGGTAGTATGACAATTACTGGAACGGAACAGAATGACGGATTCCAAGAGTTCAAACGTGTATGGGAACGCCGATTGAAAATGCAATCCGTCTTGAAGTCGTTCGCCCGTAAGGTGCTTTCTGAAAGTAAGGCTGCTCTTGTATTCTATCCGTATACTTCCAAAGGATTAGACGGCAAATTGATTACGGAATTGAAGGTTAAGACGCTTTCTGTTCCTCGTAATGCAAATACCTTTTCTGAGTTTTATCCTCATTTTGATGATAACGACGATTTGGATGCTTTTATTCATCGTTACCAGATAAATTCTAACGGCATGCTCCGGAATAGTTGTACTATCTGGACAGCCGATAAGATTATAATAGCTACCGATGAGATGGGTGGCTGGGTAATAAAAGAGGTTCCCAATCTATTCGGAAAGATTCCGGTCGTGTATGCAGATGTTTTCCAACCGGAATGGGACGAGGTTGCCGGTATCATGGATGCGCGGGAAATGCGTTTATCCCGTATGGCCGACACTAACGACTACTTTGCGGAACCAATCTTGAAAACGTATGGCGATTCCGATTTACCTTCTAAGGAAACAACCGGGAAAGACCTTAATTTCCCCATTAAGGTCGATGAAGTATCCGGCAAGGAATATCATGGCGATGCCGATTATTTGACATGGACTGGCTCCCAGCCATCTGTAGATAAAGAATTGGAAGAAACGAAAAACGAACAATTTGCTGGTACATCTACGCCGGATCTTTCTTTTGATAACTTGAAAGGCATTGGCAACCTGTCCGGTGTCGCTCGTAAATTCATGCTGATGGATGCAACTATCAAGGCGAGTGAGAACATGGAAACATTCGGTCCGGTGGTTCAGCGTTGCGTGTCGGTCGTGTTGGCTGGGATATGCAATATTACCAACATCAAGTACCGTCCTCAATTGGTGAACAACCTGATCGATGTGGAATTTGGTTCCATTTTGCCGGAAGATCTGTCCGAGACATTGCAAACTCTGTCCCTTGCCAATGGAGGTAAACCGATCAACGCCCAACGCACGGTTACGGCTCATTCTCCGCTAACAGAAGACTTGGACGAAGAAATGAAGCTGATGGAGGAAGAGGAAGATACAGCAGCGCAACGCAATAATATGATCGGCTTAACAATGGGATATGGAGAATGAAAGAACTATCGTTTCATGAGCAACAGTTCCTACAACGTCTGTTCCGGCAGCAAGGCAGCATAAAGTATTCGTTTGACGAGTTTGTCCGTAAGGTTGGGCCTCTTCTTGCTAAATGGGCAGATCATGGTGGGGATCGTGTGTGGATAGGCAATGCTACTATTGAAAAGCAAATCGAACGTCTGTTGGATGATTTACATACGCAGCTCGTAAGCAATATATCCAATACAGCTACCGAAGTCTGGAATTTAGGCAACAGAAAAGCGGATGAACTGGTAACGGGCTATATCAAGGATATGGCTATATCCACTACGCTAAGGGAAAAGTTGTTTTCCCGGAATGGCGATGCGCTGAATACCCTGTTGAAGCGTAAAGATGAATTTGGCAAAACTATATCCTCCCGTGTCTGGGATATAACGGACGGAGCTATGGATAATCTGGAGTATTATCTTTCTTCGGGTTTGTCTTCCGGCCGTCCGGCTGCGTTGATCAGCCAAGATATACGGCAATTACTAAACGAACCCAACCGTCGTTTCCGCCGTATAAGGGATGCGAATGGCAAATTGGTCCCATCCCATCCGATGAAAGATTATCATCCGGGGCAGGGTGTTTATCGTTCGTCTTACAAAAATGCTCTTCGTTTGGCGGCGACGGAAACAAATAAAGCGTTTCGTACCGCCGATTACGAACGTTGGCAGAATATGGATTTTGTAATAGGGATAGAAGTAGAACGCTCTCCTTCGAATCACGGTCCATGTCCTGTGTGTGATGGCAAGGCTGGCCAATATCCGAAAAACTTCAAGTTTACCGGATGGCATCCGCACTGTATTTGTATTGCAACACCTGTTATGATGGAACATGAAGAGTTTGCGGAATGGTTGCTGGGGGATGGAAAGCCAAAGGATTCGATTAAAGTAGCATCTGACAAAACGAGATTTAAGGAAATCAAGGAAAAGGCTTCTTCATTAAAACAAACTGTTATCCGGAATCCTGATTTTCAGAAAGACATCCAGGTTACCGGTCGTGGTATAAAAGAGTGGTTGAACCAGCCACACAAATATTACGAGAAAAAGAATGAAATGCTTTTGGATATAGCTTCTGTGATAAAGGATGCGGAATATATTGGTTGCGGAAATGATAAGCATGGATATAATGCTATTGTCCATTTGTTTGAGACAAAGGTGGAAAACGAAAAGTCTTGGATTCTTGTGAAAGAGCAGGCAGATGGTAGTACATCATTATATAGTATCTCTGATAGCATAAATATATTGAGATTATTGGATAAGAAGAAAGGCGATTCATAAGTAGCCCCGTGGAACTACAATCCACGACTTGCTTATAAACCGCCTTCTTTTTGCAAAAATATAAATAATCTCCTAACTGTCTAATAATTTTGGAATTTTAATCGTAAAATCAACTGTTGGTGTCAGCACAATAGTTGAACAACTGCGGTGCTGAACACCGGGGTTTAACCGGGGTCGTAACGACCCCAATTGTTACGCTCGACATAATAGTTGAAATATAATCATCCTAATTATCCACCAATACAGGTTTCCCTAATAATTCATGAATGAATTTTCTACCTTTCTCTGTCCATACGGTTCGCATCTTCGTTCCGGGTTGCCCGGTGGTAACATGAGTGAACGTGTAAGTATGCGCCTTGGTATATCCCTTGTTTTGATACTTGGCATACAAGAGCCATTGCCCGGATTGGCGGTATTGAACACCTAACGATTTTAATTTCTTGTTGAGTGTAATGGCTGATAATCCTAACTCTTTTGCGATTTGGTTGGTAGTATAGGTATCTGCACTCATCAGAACTTTGTCGTGGTATTCGAGCTTCGGGACAGATTCTTTGTGTTGCTCCTCCAGTATCAGGTTCTTTTCCTCCAACAGCCGGATTCGCTCTTCTTTGCGCTTCATGGTATCCTGCGCCACCAATAAGGCGCGTGCCATGATTTCCTCCGGGGTATCGTCAGCCTTAGTAATCATGTAGCCTCCTGTTTTACGGATGGCGGGAAGGATCTCTTCGCATACCCAGTCTTGGAACTTTTCTGCTTCGGGTAATTTGGAACGCATGACTAAGCGGTAAACATCGGATTCTGGGATGAATAATATATCCATGATCTGCTTTGTATTTTGGCTTTTTCCGTTTGAATCCGTGTAAGTGCCTGTTACACACTCTACGGGATGTTTCATACACCCCTTACAATGCCTTGATATAGCTTTATGAGGTTCATTATATCCCAACATCGCTGCCACATCTTTCGCCACAAACATCGGTTTATCATCTATAACCATAACTCTGATTTGTCCAAACACCGGACTTTGGAAATATTGTATCTTCGCTTCCATAATGAATCGTATTAAAAAGAGAAAGGGCAAAGACCGGAATTGCCTATTGTGGCTGTTTGCAATCCCAATCAATGCCCTTTATTAATATCTTCCTCTGGAGAACAGCCACGAGCTCCGGATTAGAACGTTCTGAAGTAATATATAAGTCAGATTTTCTTTTTCCGGTAACAGGTGGCGATACCTTTTATACTTTCGCTTTTTGCTCCTGTAGTTTCGAATTTAACTTCTCAGCCTCCTTTTGCATGTTCTCGGAAGCGTGCTTGATGTAGTATAGCATTCCTTCGGTTCTTCCTATCTCTCGACCGGAATTGAAAGCGGCTTGCAGTTCTGGAGTGGAGTACTTGCCCATTTCGGAGGGTTGGGCCGTTCTTTTGCCGTTACTATTGTTGGCGGCATTGGAATCCTTGGAATTGATAGACATATATAATAAAAAAAGGTATTCGTGCCTTTCCTGCTGTCTATCACATTCCAAGGGATGTTGTGGTCCCATTACAGTTCCACACAGGGGTACACGAATACCAAATATCGTTATACAATAAATGTGTGTGCATAAAAAATGCCCACATCCCTTAGTTAAATATGATAGACACCGCAAAGATGAGCACTAATTCTGAATTGTGCAAGGAAAAATTTCCCCTCCCTTATATTTTAAACAGAAAACTCTTATGACAATTTTAGATTTAATCAAGGCGGCATGTAAGACGAAAGGCGTGCCGGAGAAGTATGCGGAACGTATTCAAAAGACGTTCAAGATTGAGAAAGCCGAGGGGATGGAGGCTTTCGTGGACCTGTTCAAGGATAATATTCTTCCGGCAATCCAAGAAGCGGAGAATGAAGCTAAGACTACGGCTGAAACGGCCGCTGTCGCCGCTTATGAAGCCAAGCATGGGTTGAAGGATGGTAAACCGGTGGAAGATCCGGATAAGAACAAGAAAACGGAAGAAGAACTGTTGAAGGATCTTAGCCCGGAACTGAAAGCTTATCTGGAAAGTATGAGGAAGAGCGTCGATGATATGGCTAAGAAGGTGGGCGATTCCATTACCAACTCGGCAAACGAGGCTAAGAAAGAAACAGTCCGTAAGCAGTTGAAAGATGCTGGTCTTCCGGATAACTGGCTGGGACGTGTGGACTTGGCTTCGGAAACCTCTATCGAGGATCAAATCAAGGCGCTTTCCGAAGAGTTTACCGGAATCCAGCAAAAGGCGATCGATGATGCCGTGGCCCGTGGTGATTACGCTCCCGGTTCCGTGAATCTTCCGGAGCGTTCCGAGGCGGATTGGGCGAAGCTGATGGATCAGGATGCCGACAAGAGTGCGAATAATCCCGGTGTGGTGAACCTGGGTATTGAATAATCCAAGAAAAGTGTAACGTTATGTACAGAAAAAGAGAAAGAGAATTCCAGTATCCTCCCGGAATTGAAAAGATTATTGAGGATGTGATCGGCGGTGGGACGATTGACCGCCGGGATTTGCGGAACGCTTTGTTCAATGGCAAGTCGTTGGACGAGCTTCCTCCGATCGTGATCGTGGTGAAAGATCCGGAAACGGGGCTGTATCATGTATTGAAGACGGCGATGGCTTCCGATGCTGGCAATGAAACTACTTATAAGGTGTCCAAGAATCATCTGTTTGGTGTGGGTGACTTCGTGACGATTGGTGGAGCTTTGACAGGCGCGTCCGATAAGATCACGGCTATTGATAAGAGTAATGCGGAGTTTGATACGATCACGTTGGAAGCGACTATCGGTGCTGCCGCAAAAGGTCAGGTATTGGTTCAGGCTAAAGACAAACAGGCTGCGAAAGCCGCCAAGTTGCCTTATGATGGCGAATTGGTTGTCACGATGAATAAAGTCGACTTGACTGTGGCCAACCAGCGGTCCGGGTTATTGGTAAGAGGTACGGTAAACGAATCCTGTATGCCGTTCCCGGTAGATAAGGACTTGAAGGTATTAATGTCGTTTATCCGTTTTGTGTAATCCATTAAAATCAGATATATGGAAAGAAGTTTAATTAAGCAAGTGAATAAAAAGAACATGGCGGCCCGTTTGAATACCCGTCATGTGAAACCGGTTGTCTTCCCGAACTTCTTCGGGGTGAAAAGAAAGACCTCGTTGAAGTGGGAGACTCTGACCGGTGAGAAAGGCGCTCCGGTAATGGCAGACGTGATCTCTTTCGACGCTTCCGCACCGCAGAAGACCCGTGAGGTGATCAGCAAGCTGTCCGGCGATATCCCGAAGACAGCCGTCAAGCGTGGCATGAACGAGAGCGATTACAACGAGTATAAGCAATTGGAACGTGACGCGCAAGGTGACGCGGACCAGTTGGCATTGTTGAATCTGGCTTTCAAGGATCAGGATTTCGTGTATAACTCCGTTCGTGCCCGTTTCGAATGGTGGTGTATGCAGCTCATGAGCCGTGCGGGTTTCCATTTGTCGGCAAAGAACAATGGCGGTGTCGTTACGGCTGAGTTTGTCGGTTGCGGTATGCCGAAGAAGAACCAGCGTAAATCTACTACGGACTGGAGTAACGCTACAACGGCCAATGGATTGCAGGATATTGAGGATACGGTTGTGGCCGCTTCTGCCGAAGGGGTGACGATCCGTTACGTTGTAATGCATGTGGCTGATTTCTCTTTGCTAAAGAAACAGAAATCCACGTTCGACACGTTAAAGGCATGGGTTAATTCGTCCTCCAAGATATTGGTGACAAAGAATCTCATCAACGAGTATCTGGCCGAGCAGGAGATCCCGGTGAAGATCATTACCGTGAACCCGGCTGTCCGTATCGAGGATAGTGCCCATCGTCGTAAGACGATCAATCCTTGGGAGCGTAAGCGTGTATGCTTCTTGGAGGATTTGAAGGTGGGTGACATTCAGCATGGGCCGATCGCCGCCGAGTCTTCCGCTACCTTGCAGAAAATCGCTCTCATGGTTAAGCAGGATTGGATCTTGGTAACCAAATGGTCTGAGCTGGAACCGTTCAAGGAATGGACGAAAGCGGAAGCGAACGCTATTCCTGTCGTGAATGATCCGGATGCCATGTTCATCATGAAAGTGGATGGGAAGGATTGGAACGCTTCCGAGGATACCGAGGGTACGGATGATATCCCGGCGACATTCTTGGGTGAAACCATCGAACCGGAGGATCAAACGATTCAGGATACTGAAAACGGAGAATAACAATCATGGCTAAGACGATTCGAGATACGATACTCGCTTATCCCGGTCTGGCTGACTGTGAAGATTTTTTGGATAACGTCGTTTTGCCGGGACGCGGTTTTGAAGGTACAGAAGATAGTAAGACGATCGATATCCGAAAACAAAAGCTGGTGGCCGCCGACCTTTATTCCATGGTCGGCGGTCTGCCGGACTTCACGGAAAACAAGCTCTCTATCACGTATCCCCGTGCATGGTATGACGCTACGGCGAAACGACTATACCGGGAGGGAGGAGAACCTGAGAAAGCGGAACTGATAGGCAATAAGATCGAGGTACCCAAAGGAAGGGCGAGAAACAGATGGTAAAGCGATATTCACATACAGCGATAGTGACGATTCAATCCTGCCAATTAGTCAAAGGGGAATTGGTTGCCGGTAAACCGACGGAAATAGAGGTCACAGGGCAATACTACCCGTCCAATAGTGGACAGCAGTTGAAGCGGAATGCTGATGGGAAGGAATTTATCGTACACGGTGAGTTCTCGACCAAAGCCCGTCCTGTGGAAAACGCAAAGCATATCCGGATTGACAGTATCGCTCTCGATGTGGATATCATTAGCTGGGAACCGTTTCAGACTCACTCTGTAATCTATGTGTAGTTTATGGCAAGGAAAGGTGGTTTGACTCCAATGTGGAGTGATAGGGAAGTAGGGCGTTGGTTCGATTACTATGTGGATCGGGCGGAAGAGCGGATATACAAGTTATTGCAACGTGCCGGGGAAGAGTTCGTGAAGATCGCTCGAAAAAAAGGGAACTATCAGAATCATACCGGTAATCTTCGTAGTTCAATCGGCTATGTGATCGTTAAGGATGGCGATATATTGACCGAGAACTACGAGTTGTCAGATGAGAAAGGTACCGATAAACATACGGGATTGAGAGAGGCTAAAAGGCTCGTATCAGAATTACTACCCCTTTATAAGAATGGTTGGGTATTGATTGGTGTAGCCGCTATGCCTTATGCCAAGTATGTGGAAGCAATCGAAAATCTGGATGTTATCTCTGTCGCCACGGAACATGCCGAGGATTGGATCAAGAAACAGAGTCGAACGTTATTTGATAAACTCGCTGAGAAAGGATATTGAATATGGCAGATCAGTTTGATATAGTGGATATCGTATATAATGCGGTTGAGCCGGCGAGTACGGGCTTTATCCTGTATAAGGATCAATCCGGCGATGGCGAGAAAAGAAATCATATCACGATCCGCTCTCTGGCCTTGAATGGGAAAGATTATGTCAACAAGGGATCGATAAATATCAATATCTTCGTCAAGAGACCCTCGAGAGGCGTATCGGATCGACAGTTGATGATAGAGACCGTACGAGGCGTGAGGTTCGTGTTGCGGGATATCAAGCCGCCGTTGGGGATGTATTGGAAATCTCGGATCGTCTGGTCTGAGCCTATGGGCGAGGCCAAGGATGGCTTCGATTGTACGAATATTAGATTAGAGGTTATAACAGAATTAGATTAGTGATATGGAAAGAAGTTTAGCGCTGGATGTGGCGTATTTAGGAGTTGCGGAACCCGGGGATGGCGTGGCCGGTACCGAGTTCACCCAATGCGTTGACGTGGATACGGTGACGTTCAATTTCTCGGACGCCAAGGAGCTTAGTTTTACGTCCATGGGACATGAGGATCCTTGGGCGGTGGTGAGTCGGAAAGGAGATCCTTCCAGTATAGAGTTCACTATCCCTTCTCCCACGAGCGACGAGATGAAAATGTTTTGCGGGGGAACCGTTTCCGGTGATAAATGGGAGGCTCCCTTGTCTACGCCCTCGATATTGAAGACGATCAGGCTACAGAGCCTACCGTACCAAGGTAAGTTCACGGAATATGTCTTTGTCAAGTGCTCTGTGTTCGGGAAGATCAGCCAAGCCCCGGATAAGGAGAATTGCGATCTCTTATTGGTAAAGGCCACGATCATGACACCGGTATCTGCGGCTGGCAAACAAGCGTCCCCGTATAGCAGGGCGGTGAAGGTCGTATCGGAAGACACGGAATGATGTTTTTTGTTTAGGTTGTCTAGAGCCTCGTTTTTTGCCGGGGCTCTTATATTTTAGAGGAAAATCATGAGCGTAAAGCGAGTACTACAGATTGAGAGCGACGTGGTGACAAGTCGGTCTGTCGTGATTCCTTTCGAGTTCAAGCCGGAGACGATCCCGGCGGGTAAGAACGTTGGTGATAGTATCGTTATCACCCCGATCACGGTAAGGACCGGGTTTAGGATACGGCCGTTACTCTTGCGGATTGACAAGGCGGACAAGGATGCTATCGTGGCTCATAAGGATGTTACGTTTGATAGTGTACTGTCGGAGTTGATGGCGAAATATGACGAGTTGATCTTTGAGATCGTATGTTTGGGTATCCATAACAAGAAAGGGGACATGCCCGCTTGGTTCCGGGAGGTACTGAAGGACAATTGTACATGGGAAGACCTGTATATCCTTTTGAACGCTATCCTCTTTCGTCTGGGTTGTAACCCTTTTTCTCGTACTATCATAGCTTTGGAAGCTGTGAGCCCGTTGAGCGAAGAGGAGATAATAGCCCTTCAAGAAAACAACGAGACTTGGGTAGGTCGGAGCCGGTGACGCAAAGTAGCTTCATGTTCCTTGTACTATGTAACGAGGCGTTCGGGTATACGCATGAGCGGACATTGGACAGCGATCTGGCGCTTGTCATGTCCATGCTACGGGAACATGGTTACTTGGTGAACGACCGGAACAAATCACTGCTCGTGGACGATGATGAATCCGGGGATAATCATGGCGAGTGGGTCGAGGTAATCGATTTCGATACGGGAAAAAAGAAAAGGGTTCGAAGAATGAGCCCGGTATGATATATATTACTTTGCGTAGAGAACGTTTGTCATAGTGATTTTGGTTGTAAAAAAACCGACGAACCGTGAGGCTGGTCGGTTTTTGTTCTCTGTAAATGTGTCAAGATCTTCAGAGTGTCTGCTCGATAACCTGAGCGGTGTCTTCTAGCGAAAAGTAATTGGGTAACGCTCCGGATGGATTATGCTGTCAATCTCAAGATCCACATCAATTGCGTCCCAACGCAACGAATCCTCGTCCGGCATGGTCACGTCCAATACATCCGATACTTTTGCATTTCTGAACCAAGGGTATCTGTCATACGATAAATGATATTCCTTCCCTCCTACGAAAAGGAGGATACCGTGTGCATTAATCATTGTTACTCCCGCAGGGGGTGTTCCATTCATTTTTTTATTATATCGAGGCCGGACAAGCTGCATGAGAATATTCGTTGATATCTATAAGATGGATATTCAAAACATCTTCAATATCAAAAAGAGTGCTGGTTGTAAAGTTGTGGTCACCTCTTAACCATTTGGATATTTCAGAGGGGCGTTTACTCATTTTTTCGGCAAATTCCTTTTGGGATAGACCTTTCCTTTTGATACCTTCCGCAATTTTTACGGCAAGCATCATACGTCTTTCCATGTTCTTGGCTCTTTTCGTGTCTATATTGCCAAGTACTGTATCCAAAATAGATGTATTGTTCATATTTATTCCTCCTTCAATTTTAAATTACCTAAGAAAAAACCGTTATCATCGAGATGTATATCCTTGTTTTTGATGGCTTCTGATATGATTCTGGATATTCGAACCACTGTTTCAGCTTCTTTTCTTAAGGAAGAACTTTCTTGATAAGCTCTAATGTTTTTGGGTTTGTATCCTCCACCTCCAACAACGATAGCAACGTTAGCAAATCGAATACAATAGATTCTTAATTTTTTATCAGGACTATCAAATAGGGCGCAGACACCATCGCCGGGTTTCCCTTCGTTTAGCTTGAAAAAATGTTCGGCTGCCCCAGTTTTTGTAGCCATAATTTTCAATTTAGATACGATATCTTCTATTTCGGTTGGGTATTCAGAATAGTTGTTCTGAAGAAATTGTTCAAAAACGCTCTGATCCTCTTGACCGAGAATAACAGAATATATCTGAGCCTTTTTGCCTGACAGTTGCTTTATCTTGATAATCTCGAATTCCACGATAATTTTTCTTTTTACAAAAGAACGAAGAAAAAAGTGATAAGCCAAAAGAAAATGCGAGAAAAATAACTTATAAGTGAATTTTTAACGATTGTTGCTATTACATGAAAGAGGTTTTATATTTTACCATAAACGCATTATGGGAATCAGAAATAGGGATGGAGCGCTGTATATTGCGACTGGTCTTGATAACTCCGGCTTGTATGAAGGAAAGCGTGAGGCGATGGGAATCATAAAGACATTGGCTAGCGAGATCACGTCTTTTGACGTATTCGGTGGTATCGGTATCAGCGCGGCGACGGCGTTTGCCAAGGCTGCGAAGAGCTCATACGACTTCGAGAAGGAGTTCCGGAAGAACATGTTGGAAGTAGCGACCATTTCCACGCAGGTAACGGATGATATGACCGGTTTCATGAATCAGGTCATGTCCATAACTCAAGAGATACCGATCAAGGCTCCGGAGGCCGCCAAGGCGTTATATAGCATTGTTTCCGCCGGACATGACGGGGCGGATGGTATGAAGATCCTAGAAGTTTCGGCTAAAGCTGCCGTGGGAGGACTTACGGAAACCGAGACGGCAGCCGATGCCATTACAACGATCCTGAATGCTTATAAGATGTCTGCGGAGGAAGCCGGTACGGTCTCGGATCAGCTTTTTACAACCGTCCGGTTGGGTAAGACCACGTTTGGCGAATTGGGAGCCTCTATAGCCCAAGTTGCTCCTATTGCGGCCGCGTATGGGATTAGTATCGACCAAGTGTTGGGTGCTGTCGCTTCATTGACCAAGCAAGGAACGCCGACGGCGCAGGCTATGACACAGATCCGTGCCGCTATCCAAGGAACCGCTGGAGAACTTGGAGACGCCGCTTTCCAAGGTCGTACTTTCCAAGAGGCATTACAATTGATTTATGAGAAGGCTGGTGGTTCCGCTTCCAAGATGAAGGAAATGCTTGGCACGGATGAAGGCTTGGCCGCTACACTGGCTTTGACTGGAAAGAATGCAAAGGCGGCAGCAAATGATTTGGGAGAGTTGCAGGGCTCCTTGGGTGCGACAGAGGCTGCGTTTGAGAAGATGGCTGACGCCGCCGATAATCAGCTCACGTTGTTGGCGAATAATGTACAGGTTTATTTGCGCCCAATGGGAGAGAGGATATTGAAAGAGGTGTCAGATATCGCCAAGGCGTTTAATGAGGCTTTTGAGAACAATGATATCGAGGGGACGATATCGAGGGTTGAGGCATTGGTGAAAAATGCGGCGGGAGCGTTTCTTTCTTATAAAACAGCTATTTTGTTGGTTCAAGTGGCGCAACGATCTTATATCAAGACATCAGCTTTGAGCAGACTGGCGACGATTCAGCATACGACCGCAACTGCACTACTTACAGGTGCTTTGAAAAAACAGGCTGTTGCGATGTTGACCGCCGGAAAAGCTGCCCTTGCGAATCCGTATGTCTTGGCTGTGGCGGGTGTTACGGCCCTTGGGTATGCGATTTTCAAGCTCGCGACACAGGCGACGGCATCAGAGAAGGCGTTGGATTCCCATAACAAGAGGGTCGCAGAGATGAAGGATTGGATAGAAGGCATGAGATCTCAAACGGATGAACTATTGAATGCTTTGCGCGACGATAACAAGTCTACGTTACAGAAAGTGGAGGCATACGAGAAATTACAAGCCCTCTATCCGGATGAACTGAAAAATCTATCCTTGCAAAAGTTCATGTTGATGGATATGACGGAGGCTAATAAGATGCTTTCTAAATCGATAGATGAGCGAACCATGGCCCAACAGCGCGCTACCGTAAACTCCATAGAGGATGAAATTGCAAAAAATAACCATCGAATCTCCCAGCTAGACAAGAAAAGTTGGATTGATACCAGCTTTTCGGAGGCATTTGAGTTACGTCGTTTACGAAAACGGAACGAGCAGTTGAAGATTGAGCATGATAAAGCGGTTGAGATAGTCGTACAAGGATTGAAGGCTCGTACGAAGGCGGAGGCGTTAGCTAGTAGCCAACAAGAGGAGGAAAAGGCGAAAATAGCTACACCTATTGATAAAAAGGAACTAGAAAAGCGAAAAAAGCTTCAAGACGAACTCCTATCCCTCCGCCGACAGAACCAGCAATCCGAGATCGATCTGATGAAAGAAGGCTCCGCAAAGAAGATCGCCCAGATAAACCTAGACTATGACAATGAGATCGCCGCCATACTTACCAAGGAAAAAGAGTGGAAAGACGCTCAAGGCGGCAAACTGACTAAGGAACAGACCGTGGAGATTCGTACGGCCTTGGTGAACTCATACGTCAAACGGGAGCGATCGACCTCTAATGTTAATAAGGAACAACTGGAGGAAGAGAAACGTGCCATGAACGAGTATCTGAAAGAATACGGTTCATATTTGGAAAAGCGTCAGGCTATCACGGAGCTTTATAATGAGAAGATAGCCAAGGCCACGACGGAAGGCGAGCGTAAATCTCTTTCCGAGGCCATGAAAAGGGAACTGTCTGATCTCGACATAGAGGCGGGCAAGACGACTTCCGCTATCAGCCGGTTGTTCGGAGATATGAAAGACAAGACCCTCTCCGAGTTGGAAGCCATCAACCGGAAGGGGCGTGAAGCCTTGGAGTTCTTGAAAAGCGGTGTCTGGGATGAGAGCAAGGGCAAGGATTTCGGTATCACGAAAGAAACGTTTGAACTGTGGAGTAAATCACCCGATAAACTAAAAGATATCTCGGACGCGCTCAAGGAGAACAAGGAAGCCGCGGACAAGTTGCGCCCGGCATACGAGAAGGTCGCCAAAGGTCTGAAAGGCATATTTGAGGCTGGTAGCGATACGAAAAAGCTACGACAGGCAATTGACGATATAGAGGAAGGGCTTGGAGAGATCATGCGGTCCGGGCAATTCCTCTCTGATACTTTCTCGAAACTCGGGGATTCGTTCGGTGGTGCGTTCGGTGAGATAGCCGAAGGCTTGAATGTGGCCATGGACGCGGTCAATTCCGCCATGGACGGGGCGAAAGCCGGCGCGATGTTCGGGCCGATCGGTGCGTCCGCCGGTGCCGCTATCGGGGTGGTCACATCCCTTGCCTCCTCTATCGCCAAGATCCATGACAAGAAGAACGAGAGTCGTATCCAGCGTTTGCAGGATCAGATCGACACGTTGGACAAGTCGTACGACAAGCTGGGCAGGTCCATCGAGAAAGCCTATTCCAAGGATGCCTCCAAGCTTATCGACCAGCAGAATAAGCTATTGGAACAGCAAAAAGTGCTTATCCAAAACCAGATCAAGGAGGAGGAGGACAAGAAGAAAACCGACAATGACCGTATCAAGGAGTGGCGGGACCAGATAGACGAGATCAATAATACCATAGCGGATAACAAGGAGGCCGGCAAGGACGCCATTTTCGGTAGTGACATAAAATCGGCGATCGACGATTTCGCCAACGCTTACGCCGATGCGTGGGCCGCCGGGGAGGACAAGGCGCAATCGGCCAAGGATCTTGTGAGGAAGATGATAAGGAACATGGTCACGGAGTCGATCAAGGCCGCCGCTTCCGATCCCATGAAAGAGATCCGGGAGAAGCTGCTCGAGTTCTGGTCCGACGATTATATCAGCGACTGGGAACAGGATTATCTGGATCGGAAGGCGCAGGAGCTGGCCGACGACCTCGACCGTAAGTTTGGTTGGGCCGACAAATATTTCAATACCGGTAATGCGGTAGAGGAGGACGACGGGCGTACGGCCTCGTCCAAGGGCGTTGGTTCCATCTCTCAGGACTCTGCGGACGTCATAGACGGTAAGATGTCGACCCAACTTATATTTTTAGATAGGACGTTGGTGCAAGTGACGGGTATAGCCGACCAGATGCGCTTCATCTACGACCTCCAGACAAGGGGCTGGAAGAACGTGGAGGCGATCAAGGACCTGTCCGGGAAGGTGTCGGAGAACACGGCCAAGGTAGCTGAGATCTCCGGACGTATAGAGGCCCTATCCGAGAAGATAGAGGCTAATACCAAGTCGGCGGCCTCCGGTATAAAGACTATTAACGACAAGGGGATATTAATGAGATCAAGATAATGATGGAGACGGTTAACGACATAATCAAATCGGCCCTCTCGCTCGGGGCGTGCAGTGGTTCTAACGGGGTGACGGACTGGAGAAGCCTCGTGTGGCTGTTCTTCAGCCCGCAGGGGCGTGAGTTTTGCGCGGAGAATGATTTCCCGTCGTTAGACATGTTCCGTGGCATGGCCGGTCACGTGATGCCCTACGGGGTGTACGTTGACTCCGGCCACGTGGACGTAACCAATCCCGGCAATATCGCCGTGATAGGTGATACGGATGCGGTGATAACGATAGACGATAACGAGCGTGTTCACAAGGTGATCCTCATGCACGGCGGCAAGGCTAGGGTCGTGGCGAGCGACTACGCCGTGATCCTGCTGGTGAATATCGGGGGAGAGGTTGAGATAAACAAGGATAATACCGTGGTGATCTTATGAGGGGTGAGTTATACATAGACGTCAAGGACGCTTACACCGATTTCGGCGTATGGATCACGGAGGGAGGTTACGACGGCCTTCTCCCGTTCCCCGAGCTGGTGGAACCGGATAGGAACGACTGGCCGGACGAGGACGGCATAGAGCCGGACTTGGAAAAGCCCACCTTGAAACCACGGGAGCTCAACATCACGTTCGTCCGCAGCGTGGACGGAAGATCCGCCGGCGCTCTCGTCGAGCACCTATCGAAGTCCGGGTATCACCTCTTCCGTATCCCCTCGCTGGGCAGGGAGTGGAGCTTGCGACTCATCCAGAGCCCGGCGTATGAGGATTGGGACACGTTGGAGGCCTTCACGTTACGGTTCGCCGAGGATCAGCCCGTAAGACCCTCGTCCGTGGCGATCCCGGAGGGTAGAGCGTATGTTCCTCCATCCGAGTACGATCTGGACGGCGTACCCTTGGATCGATACGGCGTGATGGTGACGGAGGGCCGGGACGAGATCATGAGATCTCCGACCGTGAAGACTAACCTGTCCCGTACGGTACTGGACGTTGACGGTAGGATCTACGATGCCGGCAAGGTGGTGTATAATAGCAAGGAAGTCACTCTTAAATGCTGTCTCATCGCTGGCTCAATGACGACATTCTGGAGTTGTTACGACGCTCTGTTGAATGCCTTGATCCAGCCGGGCGAGCGTTCGCTGTACGTGGATTACAACGTGGAGGAATACCCCTGCTACTACAAGAGGACATCCGGATGGAAACTTGAGAGCCTCCGGGGGCGTGTGGTGGTGACATTCAACCTCACGCTGGAGTTCACGGTGTTCCGGATGGATGGTGTCGATTACCTGCTGGCTACCGAGGCCGGGGAACTGGTGGTCACGGAGGACGGGGAATATTACATAGACTTGAACACATATGCCTAAAAAGAAGAAGAAAATATCAGAACTCATGCTGGCTGACAGCCTTACCGGTCTGTACACGATCGGTTGCAAGATCATAGACGGCATACAAACCAGCGTGAAGGTGAGCCTCGGGACTATCCAGACGGCTTACGAGAACATGCTTACGGAGATCTCCAACGCCCGTGCCGCTACCAAGGCGGCCAATACGGCGGCCTCCAATGCCAACACCGCCAAGCTGAACGCCGAGGCGGCCACGTCAAAGGCTAATACGGCCACGGCGAACGCCATCACCGCAACAGGGAACGCCAATACCGCAACCGGTAAGGCTAATACCGCAGCTGATTTAGCCAATAAAGCCGCGGCTAACGCTAATGCCGCTCACGATGGGTTAGAGAAGATCAAGGAAGATACCGAAATCGCAACTAAAAACGCAAATGATGCGGCGAAATTGGCGAATGAGAAAGCTTCTTACGCCAACACGCAGGGTAACTTCGCCAAGACACAGGGTGACCGCGCCAAGGAGTATGGGGATCATCCCCCTAAGATGGGCGATAACGGTAATTGGTGGCAGTGGGACGAGGGCACGAAGAAGTATATTGACACGGGTGTCTTGGCTAAAGGCGGTGTCCTGTATCCTACCTTCTCCATAGACGAGACCGATATGGGATTATACATGAGCTTTGACGACGAGGTAAGTCCGAACTTGGTTAAGTTCGATAATGTCACCGGTGAGCTTTACTTGAATGTTGGATAATTAATAGATACAGGATCATGACAAAGATTTTACTAGGAAAGGTCGCTTTCACGGATGCCGGCACTTATGCGGCCGGCACGACATACGATCGCTTTGATTTTATCGTGACAGATGATAGTTGTTATCTGTCCGTGAAGGAAGAGAACAAGGGTCATGCGTTGACTGATACGGCGTGGTGGAAATGTATCGCCCGTGGTACGCAGGCAACGGAAGCGGCCAAGACCGCCCTTGCGGAGGCGAATAAGGCTATCGAGGCCACGAGGAACGCTATCTCTGCTGCGGGTTTGGCTAACGCTAAAGCGTTGGAGGCTGGGAAACAGGCTGATTTGGCCGGTCGAGCATCTGATGAGGCTTTGGCTGCCGCTGTCGAGGCTGAGGCGATGATTTCCGAGGGCAATGCGCAGATCGCTTCCATGAAAGCGGCCGAGCAATCGTTGATGAGTCAAGCGCTTCTTGCCCCTACCCGTATGGAGCTGAAATATGTCAAGAGGATAACGTTAGGGAATGCCGTCGCCCAGAGGATAGCCGTGAGTCTTTTTCCAGCTTATGTATTACCTAATGTGATATTTCAACAGGCGTTTTATTCCGGTGATGCGTTGTACGTGGACCCACGTGGAAACTTGACTGTCCGTAAGACCGGCACGGCCACGATCCACGTTATCCCGTCGCATAACACCTCGTTGTCCCAAACGATAGTCATTGAGGTTACTGCCCCGGTTATCCGCAAGGCCGGTAGCGTGATGAGATTTTTATCCGGTAGCCGGATACGAAAGGTATAATTGTCTAATATTTTAATATACAGAATCATGTCATTAACAACAGCAGAGGAGGAGAAGGTACGCGCCATCATCACGGCCTTCGATAACGGTAAGACGATCGACCAGCTGCCCTTGGCCGACACGAACCAGCCCTCCAAGTATTTGATCGAGGGAGTGTCCAAGGAAACGGGCGAGTCAGTGAGGATCCCTTTCGCCGATGCGGTATCGATCGTGAACAAGCACATCGCTATCCGTCGCTGGAAACGTGGTCAGGGCACGCCAGTCGGCGAGGCTTACGGTAATATCGATTTCCTGCGGGATCTTCCCTCCGTGACCGGTCTGGGTTGCTACCTCGTGTCCGTTGACCGCAGCCGGCGTAAGCTTGACCCGACGAACCACCGTCGTTTCGCCGACGGCAGTCCCGCCGCCTTGGACGGCACGATGGGCGATTACCTGTGGTGCTGGAACGCCCACTACTACTCTTGGTGGGTTGACTCCACGTATTATTACGAGGCCGTGAGCCCGACCCCGATCGAGGGTCATTTGAACTATTACATCCCGGCGGGTGGTACGTCGGCCTTGGGAGCCGGCGTCATGGATCGTACGAGCGGGACGTTGGTCTCCGTCGTCAGCGACGATCCCCGTTATCGTGGCGGGAACAACGACGCGACGAGGGACGGCAAGCACAACACGCAGCTAGGCATGGTAGCCACGAACATGAACGCCGCGGCTTTCGGCACGGCCGCCCGCAAGAAGGGTGAGGGCTGGGAATCCGGCTGGTTCGTCGCGAACAGCGTCGTCGGTTATCTCTACCGCCTTATCATGGGTACCCGTGATTGCCAGTCTGCGTTGAACCCGGTAAAGGACTCCAACGGCCTATATCAGGGCGGTACCGGCAAGGGGGTTACCGAGTGGTCTTGGGATCCTTGGTCGAGCCATAACGGGAACTATCCGATCGTTCCGACAAGCGTTGGTGTTGAGCTAGGGGACTCAGTCGGCGTGAGCGACTACTCCGTGAAGGGCTCTGACGGTAGTACCGTCCACCAAGCGCACGTCCCTTGCTTCCTCGGTTTGAAGAACTTCTACGGTCACATCGGTCTGATCGAGCGTGGTGCGTTGATAAACAAGCTGTCCGACGGAAGCGGTGATTACTATGTGGCCCCTTCTCTTTACTCGGAGTTTAATATCAACTCTATCGAAGGTTTGATAAAGGCGGCCAAGGTTCCTAAGAACGATCCCAGTGGCTGGAAATATATCACTGAGCTCAGTATGCAGAACCTATGCTCCGCGCCTACTGTCGCCTCCGGCAGTTCCAGTACCTATCATGCGGATGGTTGGTATAACGACAACGCTACATCCGGCCTTCGCTGTCCGTTCCGTCGTGGTCATGCGAGCTACGGTGCTTATGCTGGCTTGGCGTGCCTCTATGGTTACAATGCGGTCTCGTACGCTTACGCCTACTGGTCGTCGCCCCTCTGCTATTTTGCAGAGGACGTAAGCCCTGTGCCCGTGCAGTACTAGCGTTCTTAGTGTTCGAGTGTTCTTCGTGTCCATCAGGGTGCGAAGCGCCCGGGCACCCAAGGCACGTAAGTGCCGCATCTTGGTTCTTTGACATGTTGTTTCCGTTCCTGTTTTATTTTTCCCGCCGTAAGGCGGTCGCACTTGAAAAATTAAATATTACATTTGTGCCGCCTATTGATTAGGCGGGTTGTCTTTTCTGACGTCCAGTTCCGGCCTTCGCTGTCCGTTCCGTCGTGGTCATGCGAACAACGGTGCTAATGCTGGCTTGGCGTACCTCAATGGTAACAATGCGGTCTCGAACGCTAACGCCAACTGGTCGTCGCCCCTAAGATATGCCGCTGATTTATTCAGTAAGAAGTGGAAAAGAGACCCTGTCACTTGACAAAAAATCAAGGCTAAAGGTATAGTCCCGGTAGGTGTAAACCGACGGCTCATGACCTGATGGCAATTGCAGACACTGGACACTAAAAGACACTTGGGACACCATGAGGAGAAAAGGTGACTTTTCCGGGGATATAGCCCGGAAAGAAAACTATTACAAGGCTTTTGATCATGCCAGCAAGAACAAGCATGGCAAAAAGGCCATAACAAAGTTCGAGGCGGACTTGGAAAAGAACCTTTCCGATCTCCTATACTCTTTTGAAAACGGGACGTTCGTAACCTCCCCGTATCGTTTCATGACCGTCCATGAGCCGAAAAAACGTCTTATCGGGATGCTCCCTTTCCCGGATCATGTCCAGCATTGGGCGATGCTCAATGAGGTGGAGGATTATTTTACGAGATCCTTCTCCGCGTATACCTACGGAGGGGTGAAAGGACGCGGTCCCCACGCCTACATGAGGATGATCCGGAAGGTCCTGAGAAAATATCCGGAACGTACCACCGACTATCTCCTGTGCGATATCCACCACTTCTATCCGACCGTCAATCATCCGGTATTGAAAAGCCAGCTCAGGACACGTATCAAGGATACTCACTTGTTGGAGAGGCTTGATGAGATCATCGATAGCGTCGAGGGGGATACCGGTATGTTTCCCGGCACGAAGCTGGCGCAGTTCTTCTCGCTTGTCTATCTGTATCTTTTCGATCATGACTTGAAGCGATGTTTTTATGTTAAGGACCGCCCGGCCTTGGTCGGGTATTATACGAGAAGGTATATCGAGGAGAGGATGGCCACCGCCAAGACGGACAAGGACATGGAGGAGTTATCCAAGGGGATCCAATACCTCTCGGACAGGTTCAAGGGATATCTGAACCGTCTGGATTTCTGCTACCGTCTCGCCGATGATGTCCTGATACTGCATGAGGACACCGTATTCTTGCACCTTGTCATCGAGTGGATCGGTCTTTATTACGCTAACGAGCTTAGGATCGGTCTTAACCCGAAATGGAAGATCGGGCACGTGACGGACGGTGTCGATACGGGGGGATACGTGCATTTCCCGGATCACGTCCGTGTCCGGAAACGTAACAAGGTGGCTCTCTGCCGCCAGATAGCGAGATTGAGAAAGAAGGGTTTGCCGGACGAGGAGATAAGGAAGAGGGCCTCTTCCCGTATAGGCTTCATCCAACACGCTGATACGAGTAATCTATTAAATAAATTAGGAATGGAAACACCAAGGAAAAGACTGGGACAGGTGATAAGGAATAAAAAAAGTCCGTGGGAGGATCTTCCGGCCGACCGGAAAATGAGATTCGAGGATATACTTTATGATACCCGGATACCGGAGGATAAACGAGGGCCGGAGGATGATAAACTCATAGAGTTGATTGATTATAAAATCGAGGATAGCAAGATCGAGAGAAACGAGGACGGTACTCCAAAGAAGTGCCTCGCCATACGTTTCCGGTGGAAAGGCGAGGAGCGTTACGCTTTCACCGGTTCCGCTGTCTTGATCGATCAGGCGCTCACGGACTTCTCTCACGAGGACTTGCCGGTGGATACCGTGATAAAGGTGCTCACCAACAAGTTCGGTAAGAAATTTTTCAGGTTCACTTGACCCGTAGGGATCGCTCTTGGCCGATCCTCCCGGGTCGGCTAAAAAACATTTAAATATATGGAAACAAGAGCGATTTACACGGAGAGAAAGACATTCGTAAAATACGATGGCAACCATTACCTATTGTACCTTAACGAGGAGGTATTGGAGAACCACGTTCCGGAGGGCCACGGGGGCGAACCGGAACCGGAGCCTTGCACGGCTTACGCATATACCGGCACGTGCGAGGACGGCGGCACGCTGGTGGAGGCGACTTCCGCGAGTTATGACAGTCTCGTATCCGGACTGGTCCGGAAAGAGTACTCCGCCGATCGGGTAGAGGCTATAACGCTTAACAAGCTAGGATCCAACGCTGAGAGGCAATCCGAGTTTGACGCTGAGTTCGCCGAGCTGGAGGCCTATCGTACCACCTGCAAGGCGTTGGTGAGAGAGATCCTATCCCGTACCATATAATATCCCCTGCCATGATAATATACGATAAGACAGGCGAGGTATTGCTTGACATCCCGGTGGACGATAACAGCTATCGTTACCGGGCGATAGCGCAAGCGAAGAAGGTGGAGCTGCGTTACTCCCTCGCGGATCACGTGGAGCTGCCCACCGGAGCGTATATCGAGTACCAAGGGGAAAGGTACACGCTGTGGTATCCCTCCGATTTCAAGAAGGAGGGCACGAGGGTCTTCGACTATACCGTCACCTTCGGCGGCAACGAGGAGATCCTGAAAAAATATAAGTACAAGCTGTTGTCCGATAAACCGTACAAGCTCAAGTTCGTCATGACGGCCACGCCGAGGATGTTCGTGGAGCTGCTGGTGGATAATCTCAATCTCTATGATTCCGGCTGGACGGTCGGCACGGTGATCGAGGCCCCGGAGAAACTGTTGTCGTTCAACCACGAGGGCTGCTGGGCGGTATTGGGGCGGTTCGCGCAAGAGTTCGATACGGAGCTGGAGATCGTCGGAAAGACAGTTCACTTGCGCAAGGTGGAGTACTTCAAGGACGCGCCGGTCGCTCTCTGCTATGGCAAGGGAAACGGTTTCCTTCCGGGTGTCGGTCGCGCGAACCAAGGCGACAACCTCCCCGTGGAGATATTGTACGTGCAAGGCGGCGAGCGGAATATCGATTACTCGGCCTATGGCAGCCAGACATTGTTGCTTCCCAAGTCCCAAGAGCTGGAGTACCAAGGCCGACGGTACAAGACCGATCCGGATGGGATGTATGTCACTCGCGCGGACAGGCCCCTTTCCTCTTATAATGAGGACAGCTACGACGCCAGCGATATATATCCATCCCGGGTCGGTACGGTGAGCAAGACCGATACGGAGCCGGGCGAAGACACGGACGGGAACGATGTCACGTTCTATGATTTCTACGACTCGTCAATTCCAGATAACCTTAATTTCGAGGATTGCCTGATCGCTGGCCAGAGCATGACCGTGATCTTCCAGACAGGCCGTCTGGCGGGCCGTGAGTTCGATGTCAAGTACGTACACGAGGGGCGTAAGTTCGAGATCGTCTCGTCCGAGCAGGATGGCATGACGCTGCCGAACGCCTCCCTGTATCCGGAGGTCGGAGACAAGTACGCCGTCTTCAACATATCCCTTCCCGCCGCCTACGTATGCGACAACGCCACCAAGACCGGGGCGAGCTGGGACATGTTCCGGGAGGCGGTACGCTACCTGTACGAGCGTGAGGAGCGGCAATTCGCGTTCGGCGGAGAGCTGGACGGCATATGGGCCAAGAAGAATTGGTTGGCCATCGGCGCCAAGCTGGTACCCGGCGGTTATGTCGATTTCAGCGATCCCCAGTTCCAGCCGGACGGCATCCTGATCCGGATCACCGGGGTGAGGGATCACATTAATAGGCCCCACAGTCCGGAGCTTGAGCTATCCAATACGCCGGTAGGCGGTTTCCTGTCCGATGAGCTGGGCAAGCTGGAGAGCGAGGAGGTGACGAACGAGACCCGGCACAAGCAGGCCGTATCGTTCACCCTTCGCCGTTGGCGTGACGCGGTGGAGATGCAGGGGATGCTGGAGAAAGCGTTCAAGGATTACGGCAAGGGGCAGGCGATGTCATGGCTCCGCACCATGTCGGTGCTGGTGGGGCATGAGTCGTTGCAGTTCCGTTTCGTCAACCGTATTCCTACGGCGGACGGGCAGACGGTCACCGAGGTGGATCACGCCTTCACGTATGACCAGCGGAAACGTACGCTTACCACCCCCTCCGGGATCTTGCAGCACATGACATTGGGGATAGACTCTCTCGCCCCCTCCCACAAGGTGACCGAGTATAAGTACTGGAACATGGCGGCCTATACGTCTCCCTATCTGGGGGATGACACGGAGGCCATGTACCTGTACGCCCGCTGCGCCAAGTCGGGATCGGCGGGCACGTTCTTGTTGAGCAAGGAGCCGATGGACTTGGACGACGGCTCGTATTACAACCTCCTTTGCGGGGCTTTGAGTACAGAGGTGGACGGCCAGCGTAGTTTCTCCACGCTTTACGGCTTCAGCGAGATAGGCCCGGGATGGATGCGGCTGAACAAGATCATTAACATGGACGGCACGCAATATTGGGACATGCTGTCGAAGGCGTTCCGGATCGGCGATGAGAACGCCTTCCTCTCGTATGACCAACAAAAAGGACTCATGCTGAAAGGCAGTATCTACCAATCCCCATCGGGTGAGATCGACTATCCGGAGGTGGATCGGGGCGCTTACTCCGATAGGCTCGTCTATTATCCCGGTGATAAGGTGTCTTACGATGGCAACGTGTATAAATGTACCTCCCAGACCACGCCCGGTATCGATCCCACGAACACGAGGTACTGGAAGAAACTGGTTGCCAAGGGGACTAACAGCTTCAAGAGCACGGTGTTCATCCGTACGAACGCCACGCCTTCCGCCCCTGTGGGCGGCTCGTACGCCTCCCCGTTACCGACCACGGCGGGATGGAGCGACGGGATACCGTCCGGTGAGGCGATATTGTGGGCTTCCACCCGTATCTTCTCGTCGGACGGCAAGGATCCGCAGCAAACGGTATGGACGACCCCGAGGCAGATGACGGATACGGCCGATTTCGACGTGGAGTTCTCATCCGTAGCGAGCCCGTCAGCCCCGAACGGTCATCCTAATACGAACAAGCAATGGAGCGACACCCAGTCCACGGACACGGTCTGGATGGCCACCAGCACCAAGAGAAACGGAGTATGGAGCGCGTGGAGCGTATCCAAGATCAAGGGAGAGGAAGGCAAACCGGGAAAGGACGGGATAGACGGCACGGATGGCGAGGACGGGAAAGACGGCGATCCCGGTCCCCGTGGCGATCGTGGCCCCCGCTGCACCTACCGTGGCGATTACGACTCAAGCGCTACCTATAACGCCAGCTCCAAGATTACCGATATCGTATCGATCAAGAATAGCGATGGCACCCGCACGTATTATGTGGCGAAGGTGGATGATAACGAGCCTACCTTCAAGGGGAAACATCCGACCAATACCGCCTATTGGGACACCTTCGGGGCGAACTTCTCCAGCGTGGCGACCGATTTGCTGATGGCACGGAAGATAGCTGCCTCGGAGATTGACGTGGAGGAGATCTTCGCGAACTTGGCAAGGATCGGAAACTTCACCATCACGAACGGGTCACTGGCCGTGGATACGTCCGTCTCGGATCGTACACAAATCACCTTTCCGCAAATGTTGACTATCGGGAAGACCACGCAGTTCGCCGGGAAGTTCGGAAACCGTAGCTCGTGGGGCGGTGTGTTCTTCGAGGGATTCGGTCCCTATTTTTACGACATGGGGGTAGAGAAAGTGTTGTACAGGGAGGGCACGGGGGTCGTGTTTAACGCCCCGGGCGGGAGATACCCGTTCTTGGGGGTACGGATCGATAACGGCAACGGTATCTATGGCTGGAACAGTCCCGGGAATATAGCCAACCTGTATATCAACAAGGACGCCGCGAGCACGGCCCATGTGTATATCACCAATTACCAAGGCTTGACCTCGTCCGATATCCGCCTGAAGAGCGTCTTCTTCGATATCCCGGACGTGCTGGATAAGCTGGAGGGTATCTCCGCGTTCTACTACACGATGAAGGAGGACGAGGACAAGCTCCTTCGCATCGGCGTGTCGGCGCAAGCCGTCCGAGAGGTTCTTCCGGAGGCGGTACAACTCATAACACCGGATAACGGGGATTCCTATTACGGCGTGGATTATATCCAGATGTTGACCGCATTTGGGATCAACGGGATCAAGGAGCTTTACGCCAAGGTCAAGGCACTTGAGAAGAGGGTGGAAGAGTTGGAGAACAGATAGAAAATATTATAAGCCTTTATCGGGGGCGGGCAAATGAAAGCCCCCGTATATATTAAAAGAAAACGAGATGAAAGGATTTGAGGAAGTTTTTATCGTTGCGTGGATAGTCTTCGGGCTGTACATGCTGGTGTTCATGGTCGTAGGCGCTGATCTGTGGAGCGGCGTGAGGAAGGCAAAGCGAAGGGGTGAGGTGAGATCGAGCTACGGTTTCAAGCGGACGGTTGACAAGTTGGCGAGGTATTACAACCTGCTCATAGCGTTGACTGTAGTTGACTGCATGCAGATGGGAGGTGTTTGGTACCTTGATGGCTACTACGGCTATCATATCCCGATCTTCCCTGTCATAACATTGATCGGCGCGATAGGGCTGGGCTGTATCGAGGTAAAAAGCATCTTCGAGAAAGCCGAGGACAAGGTAAGAAGCGATTACCAGCAAGTGTTGATGCTGGCCGGAGAGATCGCCAAGCACCGGACTGATCCGGAGGAGATAGCGAAAGCGGTTGTTGATTATATAAATAAGGGGAGTGGAAAATGAGAAATAATAGTCTGCCCAGAGGGTTGAGAAACAACAACCCCGGGAACATCAAGAGGAACAGCGATGTCTTCCAAGGCGAGAAGACAAGCTCAGACAAAGAGTTCAAGCAATTTAAATCGATGGCATACGGGTATAGGGCGATCTTCAAGATCCTGTCTAACTATTACCGGAACTATAAGCTGGATACGATCCGCAAGATAATAGGAAGATGGGCGCCGGAAAACGAGAATAATACGAACGCTTACATTAAGGCCGTATCTGATTATGCCGGTATCCCTGCCGATGATCCGATCAACATCAACGATCGTGAGCAAATGATCCGGATTGTGGCCGGGATGAGCAAGGTGGAGAATGGGAGAGAGGCTGATATGTCGGACGTGATAGCCGGATGGAACTTGCTATGACATGCGTGTTGGCTTACATAATAACAAGCTAAGAGATCTTTGACGTGTTTGATTGCTGTTTTGCAAATTAACAATTGATCCTTTTGCAAATGTTTTTTTATTTGCTAATTTTGTATCGGTTGTATATCAAATACATGAAATAGTTTTATGCAAATGATGAAAAAAATGTATGCAAATGTGTAATCAAAAAATAATGATGCCTAGCGTTGGTTTTGATATGCCTATAACCGATCTTGTGCTTGAGCTTGAAAAGTTAAGGTACAAGATATTGGAGGGTACTACCCATCCATTAGTGTTTATGCAGATGAAAAGTATATTTCATATGCTTGAAAGTATTGGATCTTCTCGTATAGAGGGTAATAATACGACAATTATGGATTATGTCGAATCCACAAAAATAAACGATGGCAGTTTTTATCGGAATGAGCAGATCACGGAGATTTTGAATATCGAAAGAGCAACATCTTTTATTGAAAGCGTGATTGATGACACGCCCATTACGCTAAACTTTATCAGAGAGCTTCATTCTCTCACAGTAGATTCTCTTAGCGCAAGCAGGGAAGGTTGCTATACCAAAGGTGATTTCAGGGAGTGCAACGTAAGAATAGGAGGTTCGTCGCATACCCCTCCTGATTACTTGCAGGTGATTCCATTAATGCAAGAGCTTGTCGATTTTGTAAATGAGGAAACAAGACCTAAGTTCGATTTGATGAAAATATGTATAGCGCATCATCGTTTTGTATGGATACACCCATTTGAGAATGGAAACGGACGTGTTGTCAGGCTGTTCACCTATGCTCTTTTGTTGAAAAATGTATTTAAAAGCAAGCAAAGGATCATCAATCCAACAGCAGTGTTTTGTTCAGACCGGAATGAGTATTACAATTATTTATCATTGGCCGACACATATACGAATGAGGGATTGATAAAATGGTGCGAATACGTACTTCATGGGTTAAAAAACGAGATAGAAAAAATAGACAGATTGGTAGATTATGTTTATTTGAGAGATAACATCTTGCTTCCATCTATGTCCGATTCATTATCAAATAAATATATAACGGATATTGAGTATAATATATTAAGAGCGGCGATAACAAATGAGAGGCAAGAGATACAAGCCGCTGACGTGAAAGCTCTATTTCCGGGCAAATCTTCACCAGAGATATCGAGGTTGATACGATCTTTGGTAGATAAAAAGATGCTGGTCCCTGTTTCAGAGAGGGCTCGTAAATATGTTATATCATTCGGTAGCAACTATCTTTTAAGATCGGTCCTTAAATCGCTAGACAAAAATGGATTTTTACCATTGAATGATTAATTTCCATATGACATAAGTTTCTTCTTAATGGGCTAGTCAAAGGCGGCAATTCAACAATCTGGATCAGCCGCCTTTTTCGTATCCGGGCGGTATCTAAATACGGGCACGATCAAATTTTCATGATTATGAAACTTAGATACATTGTATTAATAATGATAGGTATCCTCTCCCTGTTTGGGTGTCGAACCAAGATTCAACCTGTCGCTATCGAGAACCGTACCGACTCGATCTACATAGATAAGTTGGTACCTTACCCAATGCCAGCCGATAGCGCCTCCATCCGTGCGTTGATGGAATGCGATGAGAACGGTAAGGTAGTCCTTCGTTGGCTGGACATGGCCAACACTAAGAACGTAGAGCTCATGTTCGCCTTGGATAGTCTCGGTAACGTGATTGCCAACATGAGAGTTCCTAGGGATACATTATTTCTGCCTTCGAAAGAGATCTACGTGGATCGTAAGGTGGAGGTTCCGGTCCTTGTGGAAAAAGAGCTATCTTGTTGGGAGAAAATAAAGATTGAGGTAGGAGGGTGGGCGATAGGGATCTTATCTGGATTCTTGATAGTTAGTATTGGTTATGTGATTGTTTGGTTGATAAAGAAACGTAGATGAACTTTGTTTTGTTACTGTAATGTTTAGTGAAGCCACTTTACTTGTAAGAGTAGAGTGGCTGTCTTCTTACATAATCAGTAGCTAAAAATCTTGCGAAACATAACTGAAAGATGTTGAATATAAATATTTAATACTATATTAGCAAATTAATTTAATGTTGGTATATCATGGATCAAAAGGAATTAAAAGATTATTGTACTTCGTTAGTGAGTTTGAGTACATTAGAAGATTGTAAAATTGTGATCGAAAAGTTTTCTCGTTTTTTAATGGTTGTTGTAAATAAACATCATTATGAAGATATTCACAAACAGTCAGAAGCTGATTTGAAAGTAATTCTTCAGATGCTATTGTCAAAGACTCTGTATATAAATCAACTTCTTGACGGAATAGACTATAAGTGTGATGATTTTGTTTCTTGTAAATTGGGAGAGGATTGTTATGGCCATGAAACTTTTGCTTTAAACAGGATTATTGATCCTACAATTGTTGCTATGCAAGTTAGGGCTGTATTTGAAATGTTATGTACATTTGAAATAATATATTGTGTTCCTGATACAGATGAAAAAAAGGATATTATTTATTATTTGTTTCAGAATGAAGGATTAAGATATCAATCGAGATTATATTCAGGTGTAACAGATTCTAAGTTGATTGAGCAAAAAGATGAAGAACAGAAACAAATAGATGAAAATGTCTCATTTATAAAAAGTACACAAGTGTATAAGGAGTTAAGCTTAGAAAATCAGAAAAAAATAGATAAAATATTAAATGGGAAAGGTTACCGAGTAAATATCCAAGAAAAAAATGTTGAGACTGGTATTTCGTGGGAAAATATACCTGAATTATTTAATTTGAAACATTCTTTGTTAGATAATATATACACACACTTTTCTACTTATGCCCATCCTTCTTATATCTCTGTACGAAATTATGGAGTTATGTTTGATGTGGAAAATCCCAAGTTTTTAGAATTTGCAAAAATGGAAATTATGTTCTGTGTGACATTGTTGAGTATTTTTATTGGTGATTATATGAAAGTTTTTCCGGCTGTAAAGGAAATATATTTAACGATGGATACCGAAGATCAGATTATTCTTAATTTTTATAATAAGATGTTTAGAGGAGATGATTATTCATATTCAGAGGCCTGGAAAAGTTTGGACGATTAATTAGAGTTTCTTTAGTTTTCATTTTATAAGGGGGGGCGGAAGAAGCCCCCAGCCGTTAGTAAAATCTCTAACCTTCTTACTAATGCAAGCATGTGAGCTTAGGGACGAATGAAAAAGCTCTTCCATAGTTTACTCGCGTGTTTGTATTAGTTGAAAATTAGAGTCTACAAATATCAAAACAGTAATCTTCCTTCCTTCTTATCCATCACCGCATTGAAAACATTTTTATAGGTCTCATACAACTCCTTCCGGCTTTCCGGCCCCGGCCAATCGGCGAAAGATTCTCCGGCGAAGAATTTCCAAGCGAAGATCCGTTTGGCTTTTTCGGACAACCCTAACAGGTCGACCATATCCCGGATATCCTGCATACGTTCCCGGATATACTCGGTACGGTCAATACTATCATCGGGCTCATCAATAATGTTCAGTCTTCGCCAATCCACATTCTCATCTACCGGGATAGGCTTGTATTTATGCCGGTAGGGAGACGTGTCCGAGGTAACGTTCAGCTTTATCATTTGCAGGATATACCAGTCAAGTTCGGTATATTTACCTTGCTTGGCTTCCATAAGCCGGGAGAGGTGTTCCAGAGGCTTTTGAAGTAGCATACACATTACCTCGTTCAATACGTCAATAGCTTCACTACTCATTCCGGCAAGTGAGCAGTGATACTTAGCGTAATCCAGCCACCTGTCGTAACGTTTCTCAATATATTTATTCAATGCCTCACTTGCCATAGTTGTCTTTATTTGATATATTTGTCGCAGGTTGTAATGGGGTGGCGCTGTGAGGCGCTGCCTTTTTATTTATTCTCTTTGTTAGTCTTTATCTCTCGCTATAAAAATGTTATCTTTAGCCTTCTTTTTTATTCTTAGCCCAATCGATAATGTATTCAATACCTGCGTTGAATCCTTTGCTGTAACCATCTTTATATTCATGATTTGATATTCCATGATAGTAAGCCGAGCCGAAGCACAAGGCGAAACCAATGGCTATCAATACCATCCCTGTTCCAAAGTATGGATAAGCTAGGGATATATGGAATGGCTTGAACTGAATCGATATTCCAGACGTGAGAATGAATATTAGCGAGATCATTCCGATTATTAACAATGATATTTTAAGCATCTGAACCTCCTTTGTTTACATTGTGCGACATATTCTTTAATCTTGTTTGACTTTTATAATCCTTACATCCATAAGCGGCGAGATTAATGGCGTGCGTACCTATTCCTTGTCCGGAGAAGCATGGATAACGGATACATCTTACGCATTTCCTTCGTGGATATTTATTAGCGTCCTCCCGTTCTTTCAAGCGGTTGATCCCTATGTATTCCTCTGCCATGATTATTCCTCCTCCTCGGTCTCGTCGAATATCCGGGCCATCATATCGACGATGTTTGTTTGTATATTGTCCTCCGCTCCAAGCACGGCGTTGCTTATATGCTTTTTCTCCTCGATGATCCTGTAGAGCTTCTGGTCGATGGTCTTGCGGCCAAGCAGGTAATAGCAATTCACTGAGTCCTTTTGACCGATACGATGCGCCCGGCTCTCGGCTTGGTCGCAATCTGCGTATGTCCACGGTAGCTCGATAAAAGCGACATTGTTTGACGCTGTCAACGTGATACCCGCCGCAGCAGCCTTGATGGAGCAGATGATGACGTCCGTCTTGGGATTCCGTTGGAAAGCGTCTATGGCCGCTTGCTTTTGTTGCATATCTTGCCGTCCGGTGACACACACCGCCGAGGGAAACGCCTGTAGGAGCTGGTCTACGATCTCATGCAGGTTGCAGAAGAGGATGATCTTCTTTCCGTTCTCCCGAAAATCCTTCACGAAATCGATCACCTCTCTCAACTTACCCCGGGCCGTTATGTCCTTCAATATGCCTATTCGTACCATGACCTCGCCTTTCAGCGATTTTTGTACCTTCTCATCGTCGGCCTCCTTGTATCGTCTCAGATAATCCACCAAGTCATGCTCGGCGTCTTGGTATTCCTTGCGGTTGGTGATCTCGCAGGTCACGATCTGCCGTACCTTGTCGGGTAATTGAGTCAGTACCTTGGATTTTTCCCTCCGGAAGAAACAATGCTTCCAGAGCATGAAATTGAGCTCTTTCAAGTTCGAGGCTCCGTGCGGCCCGGAGCAATAGCGGCTCGTGAAATATTTCCAGCCTCCGAGATCGTTCATCCGGTCCATGATAGCGAGTTGGCATATAAGGTCGTTGGGCTTGTTTACGACAGGGGTACCGGTCAACAGGATGATCCACTCTTTTCCGGCGGTGATACCCTTGCAAAACTTGCTTTGCTGGGTAGCCGTTGATTTTACCTTATGGGATTCGTCAATGATCACACTCTTGAACAACTTGATCGTATTATGGAACTCTACGTCTTTCAGCGTCCATTTCTCCGATTTGTTGATTCGGCGTACGAAATACTTCCGTAGGCTCTCGTAGTTCACGATGAACACATGGTTCATACCCGTTTGCCAGAAGAATGGCCATGAGGTTCGTACCGAATCGGTCAATACCATGGCTTTCTTGTCCGTGAACTTGTGCCATTCACGTTGCCAGTTGATCTTGACCGTATTGGGGCAGATTACGAGACAGGGGAAAGCGCCGGCCTTGTTGATTGTGGCGATACTCTCAAGTGTATTGTGCGTTACAATATAATTATTTGTCAGATACAAATGATCCGGAGCGGTTACGCTTATACATACGGAATCTTCCTCTCTAATATATTCGATAGACGAGATATACCGTGAACAATAGTTTGTTTTTTTGATGTCCCATTCGGCGGCTTTCCGTTCAAGATAGAATGGGCAAACCTTGATCCTCACGTTTACTTGAAATTCCACGCCTTTACCCTCGTTTCGCCTGTCGTATCTGCGTATGATGGCCTGTCCTCCAAGGGAACGTACTAAAAGGGCAATGTCACGCGCCATGCCATAGGAAAGGGTGCTATAGGTGATCCTGTTTCTTTTTCCTGATCCATCCGTATCCATCAAACCGCGTAAGAGGTTGATGCGTTGCTCTACCGATCCGTGCATGTATTCGTATGGTATGAATTTCTCTACACTCGGTTTGTCAGCTTTGAGTCGTTTGATCTCTTGGTAAAATCGATTTTCGTGGACTGTCGGATTCTTTGTGATGCTGTATCGCGGGCATGTGGCGTAATCGTCCCGTACCAACAGCATGTCGCTGGGTAAGAGTTTTCTTACCCTGTCGGCAATAGCCGCATCCATGTCCGATGTAGAGAAAGATAGGCGCCCGTTGCCATTGCAAAGGTGGCCGTCTCCCAAAAGTACCCCCATGATGTAAGGATGAATGATGTATAATCTCTCCTTGTACTTCACAGGTTCACACATTGGGATTTCCCATTTCCGTCTTGTATGGTTATGACCAAAACCTTTCAGGTTGTAGGTCACGCCGGAATCCATGATCTCCTGTGTTGTCTTGGTGATCCATCCTTTCCCCTTTCTTCTACGGTTGGCATCCCGGACACACCATAGATGCTCTGGGCCGCATTCACAGGATACTCCATCAGAGAACGTCACTTTGAACACGCGGCGTTCTTTTTGCGGGTACACGCCACTTACGGTATATACATTTCCGTCCCTGCCGAATATCTCGTCCCCAATTTGTAACTCTCCAATCCTCCTAAAACTGTTTGGAGTAGCCACGTAACTACTGACTGGTTGTTGTTTGCCAAGTCCCATGTCGTCCCCATTGATAAACCGTTTTAGTTGTAAGCCTCGTGCGATTCCTTGCAGTTGATAGGGGTAAGGTTGTATCTTTAGGCCATGATCCTCGTCCAACTCGGGCATGTCCGGTATTTGATAGGCTATGTCCTCGTCGGTCTTAGACTCGTTCCCTCCCCAGTTGACGGGCTCGAAGTGCCTCACGTAATAGGTGAGCTGGTCTAGCTCCGCCTTGCACTTATTGTTGGCCGGGATCATCCACGCTCCGGTAGACTTGTCCCACCAGCGGACGCTGACGGCTGTCTTTAGCTTGTCAACGACCTGCTGGCGGTACCTGTCAAACCTTACCGCGTAGCATTGTCCCTTTTCCGTGTTTTGTAAAGTGATTTGCATAACGGTTGTTTTTATTATTGGTTAGGCGAACTCGTCGAAGGCTTTCACCTCCTCGGCGATCTCCTTGATCTGCTCTTTTTTCTTCCGTCCCCGTTTCTTTGGCTTCTCTTCCTTCTCGCCCGTGATATCCGATTCCTCCGGGGTATCGAAATCGAAGGATTCTTGCTTGATGCCATATTTACCTTCGAACAGGTAAGCGTCCACCTCGTAGCTACATCTACCGATGGCCTCTTTCAACTCGGCTCCGTAAAGGTACCCGTCGCCGGACTCGTCCTCGTATTTGGTGAACGGGACGGAGAGGTTAAGGATCTGCCCGCTTTTCAGGAGCTTTTGCGCTTGGATCGATACCCCGGCTGATTCATCATTACCGCCTTTGCTGTATCCGGTGACGATGATATTCTTCAGCTTCTCGTTCAAGTCATCGTCGGAGGGATTGGCGACATTAACCAATGTAGCCTCGTGCATCTCACAGATTTTCACTACGTGGGGTTTGAGCCGGTTCAACGCGTACAGTAGATCGGGGTGGATAAACTGCTCCGATTCTTTTAGGATGTTGTTCTTGTAGTTCGCTTCCACGAACTTTTCCGTATACTCCGCCGTGAGCTGGTTGTTCTTGATCTTCACTTTCTGGATCTCGTACACGGGTTGCTCTTTTACTAATTCTTCCATGTTCTTTTAAAATTTAGGATTGTTATAACTCTGAGGCGCTAAGGCCATTTCAGCTTTCGCCTTGCTAATTATCGTGCGACACCATTCCAATTGGTGGGTCGCGGTACGGTTCAATCTATCACACCAGTCGACTAGGTATTGCTCATCCTTGCACAGGCTGTCGATGATAGCGTTTACGGCCTTTGAGGTCGCTCCGGCCCGTGAAGCGGTTTCCCGTAATGTGTCGAATACTTCCGATTTCTTTTTCACGTTCAGGTGATATTTTGCGTCCGCTAACAGCTTCCCTGTTCGGGCGATATAGACGGCAAGGTCGTTTCCACGTAGGACAGCTTCTTGTACGTCTTCGCTCATTGTGATATTCAGGAAGGCATCTATGGCGGCCAGTTCCTCGGATATCTTGTCTGTCGGTGTGATATTGAGATTCATGATTTTTATTTTAAGATATAATCGTTGCCACAGTTGCCGCAATGATACACGTTGAATGTATCTCCCGTATGCGTCTGTAATTTCTTTACGAGTACGGAAGCTCCGCATATAGGGCATTTCTTTGCCAGCCTGTACTTTAGCCAGCCGATTAGGATTAAAATTAGATTCTTCATACTATTAGCTTATTAGCATCCACCACCGGAAGGCTAGTTCCTCGTATTTCTCTTTCCCTTTCCGGTAGCTCGGATCGTTCCGTCTGATGAAAGCCTTGAACACTTTTTGGTTCTTCTTGGAGATACCATAGATAAAATCTTGACGGCTTCCGGCGATATCCATATACCAGGCACGGGAACGATCCCAATCAAAGAAATCAATCGCCTCGTCAAACTGTTTCTGGGAACTGGCGAAGGTAGTTTTCAAGTCTCCGCCGAATCCGAATGTGGGAAGCCACCAGTCCCATTTGCAACGAGTGTCGAGCGTATATTCAAAGTTGCCGTATTGGAAACGTTGCCCCTTGTTTACCATGAACCGTTGCGTCTCCGCTTTAGCAAGCACTTGCGCCAATAAGGGATCGTGTCGGGCTTCCATACGGAGTGACTTGATCATGGCTTGTGCCAGTTCCCAATCTTCGCCGGAATACAATACGTCATCTACCGTATGTTTGTCATATCTTACCCGTTCGGGTTCTGTCAGCATCGCATCCACCAGACTCCCGAACTTGAACGCCTTCTCCTTATCCCCGTATTGCGTACGGGGATAGAGGAGGTTCTTTAGTTCTGTCAGGTCTGAGTTGCTGACCTCAGACCGTTGGTAATACGTATCTTGCATCTTCTTCCTTGAGTTTTAAGTATTCAATGACTGCGAAGTCAAATTCAAAATCGTAAGTGTTATCCATCAGCCACCGGAACCATTTGCGGCCCTCTTCCGTATCGAGGATCTTTTTTAGGTTACTCGGTGTACGCCTGTATTTCCCGAAGTTTATCCATGAGGACAGATATAGCTTTCTCATATCACTTGGCCGTTATATCATCGACATATTTCACGAATGCGGACTGGATTCGCTCACTGTCCTTATTGGCTGTTTTCTCGCAATAAGAGATCATCTTCTTATGGATCTTCTCAAGATCCTCCATGCTCATGTTGATACCCTCACGCATGAACCACATCTGGTATACCTGCATGAATCCTTGTGGATTGGTGACTTGGATCTTTTTCTTGATCTTCGCCTTGGTAGGGGTAGGAGACATACTGGCGGCGCTGAAATCGAAGGCTGCCTGTACTTCCGCGGTGGCTTTCTCTGCCTCCGCCTTGGCTCTCGCTTCCTCTTCCTTGCGCTTGCGTTCCAGTTCGGCCTTTTGACGTTCTTCCGCCTCTTTCCGTTTGCGCTCCTCCTCCAGCCGTGCCGCCTCGATTGCGTTGGTCTTGCGAATTTCCTCTTGCTCCTCCAGTTGTTTCCGGAGGGATGGGAGGCGGTCGACCAAGGATTGTTTCAGTCCCTCGATCTCGAAAGCGTATCGATCGGAATATTCTTTTTTCTTTAGGATGGCTATCTCGTTCTTGATCGCTTTGCGGGTCTCACCGTCCATATAGAATGTCTGTTTGTTATCCACGACGTTTTTCACGAAATCCGTCCATGAGAAACCGGTGCTTGTTTGCGTGATCTGCCGGCATACGTCCCCATACGTGGCTAGGGAGGCACGATTGAAAATCCCGTTCAAGGCGTTGATATGCTTCTCGACGTAGGCGGCGTACGTGGTATCAAGCAAGACCGTTATGTCGGCCCGGTATTGGGCTTTCTCGTTCTCCGCCAATTGTCTTTGCCGGGCCTCTTCCTCACGGCGTTTTTGCTCTTCCAGCTTCTTGGCGGCGTATTTGTTACGCTCCATCTGTAGCAGATAAGGGATGGTTCCCTTGGATTTGGCGTCTATGGAACCCTCTAGTGTTGTGAAACGTTTGGATATGGCCGTTAGCATTTGGGTCAACGGCTTCCGGCGGTTGTTCATGTTCTCTACGGTCTTCTTTGACTTCGCAAGGTATTCTTGTACCGCAGTGTCGATCTCGTCCGTGCCGATACCTCCATTTCCCTCAATCGTGTCCAAGAGGGTTTTCCCTGCGTTCGTGCAAGCTGAGACCGACGCCTCATTGCGGGCGAGAATATCCGGGGCTGTCTGTAGGATGCTAATGACCTCGTTAGCCTTGAAAGGTAAATTGTTATTCTGTGTATCCATGTCGATAAAATTTTGAATGTTGATATTGAACTCTTAAAATCCGGCTTCTTCATCTTCTTGTGATATTTGGGCTGTTATACCAGATACGGGTACCGGTTCCGCTTCCGCTTGCGGTTGCTCTCCGAATCCTTGTAAAGGATTTTCCGATTGGGGCTGGAGGGCTTGCGGTTGCTGTCCGGCTTGATTGGGCTGGATAACGGTTGTTTCTTCCAGTCCGTAGTCGATCTCTTGCGGTTCCTCCTGTGTCTCGAATGAGGAGAACTGTCCCGTGCGTACCTTGGGATATCCGTCGAAAGCGTGCTTGATAAGCTTGCTTTCCAAGAATCCCGGATCAATACCTCCTTCGCTAGAGGTATAAAGGGCATTGGCCTTCCCTTCTTTCTGCCGGGTTTGCGGGTTCCATTTCTGGTTGTTCTTAAAGCTGTACGCTTCCAATCGCTTGATATCGCCTTCCATCATCCAGTGCCAGTCCACGGTACCGTCGGAGCGTACGATACGTAAGAAACCACCTATCACCTTGTTGGACTTCCGGGGGCACGCCGCTTGGTAGGTCACGGTCTTTACACCATCTATCAAACCGGGGGAGAAGGTATCGCCCTCATAGCAAACCACGGGATTATCCACGTAACGGACTTGTCCGGCACGTTGCCGCATGACTAACTCGCCATATCCGGTGATGGAGAGATAAGCACGTAGTTCGTAGATATCGCTACCGTTGTTATCCTTATAGCCGGTCTTCGTGCTACGGGGAAGAATATAACAGTGCGGTCGCCCTGTTGGGTCAAGTGACAGGCCGTTGACCGCTATATCCAAAAAGCATCCATAGAGGGATAACGGTGTGCATCTTTGGAGTTCCGGTTTATCTTGTAAGATCTTCCGGAAGTTGAATTTCTCTTTCTCGTAGATTTGCGCTCCTTGGGCGGTACCCCAGATCGCGTTATACATTTGGATGAACTTTTGTTCTACCCTGTTGTCTTCCGCTATCATGAGCGGGTTCAGCTGATTCAACTCAGCTACTTTGATCTGAATTAGATTCGACATGATGTTATGTTTTTAAATGTTAGTTACCAATGTTTAGCTATCATGTAAGCCATTGCCGCACATCCGGACGTCGTGATGATATGCAGGAAATGTCCTAGGCAAATAGCCACGATTCCAAGTATGGCGAGCGTTCCGAAAAGGATGTAAAATCCCCACCTCACCGCTTGGGCGAGTTTCCAGTAATCTGTTTTCATACGTCAATGATTTATTAGCAATGCGGTTTACCGTCCGTGAAATAGCGAGTTGGATGGGTATCGTAAACTTCCTTTTGCAACGCCTTGCCAAGGTGCCTTGCTATGTTAATGATTCATTTAATAGTCGTATGGATCTAGGGCGCACTTATACAGGTTTTCCAGCCTGTACTCGATTTTGCCCGGTCGCTTGTAACGTTGTAGCCTACCTTCCGAGACCCATCTTTCCACGTTCTGTCTCCCGAAACGGAGGTGCGCTTCCTTTTGTCCGATAAATTCCCGGATACCCGCTTGCATCCTTGTAATTTGCCAAGCAAGGTATTCGATCTCGATCTTTCGTAAAGAAGGTATGCTTTGATAGGTGTTTTCGGTTGGCATGATTATTCGCCCTTAAATAGATTCTTTTCGTTTGCGTATCGCATGAACTCCGCCATGGAGTGTATCGAGAGTTTCCGAAAAACGTTCTTCCGGTGGTTCTTTACGGTGTGGGACGAGATGAAAAGCGTTTCCGCGATCTCTTCGTCTTTCTTTCCATAGTAGCAAAGCTCCATCACCCGAAGCTGGCTGTCTGATAATGTGCTGTTGAACTTCGGTTCACAGATTTTCTTAAACCCGTCACATTCTCCTCGTAGAGGGCAGCCGACAAACTCGAATTTGAAATTCCAGTTCTCATCCACGTCTATCATGTTATCGTACAACCCGAAGTTGCATTTGATAAACCTACGTACAGCCAAGAAATCCCGGTAGCATTTATTCCCGTCGTAGCGGGCGTAATACTTGCGGAGTGCCGCATAAGCCTCCGGATAGAACTCTTCCAAAATCTCAAGGAAACTTTGAATGAATTCCGTATCGGACTCTTTCAGTTGGCGTTCCGGCTGTCCCTGCTCTTTGATAGTAACTTCGCCGGAGGGGGTGGTATAGAATTCTATTGCGCGCATACCTTATCCTCCTTTGGGAATAACTCGCTGGCTGGGATGCCAAGTTCTCTTTCTATCACTTCTTGGGCTAACGCATCCGGTTGGTAGACTCCCGCTACCCAACATCTGACGGCCGATTCAGATCGTTTGGTAATGGTAGCTATCTTTTGGATGAAAGCCTTCTTGGGCGGTGTGTTGTCCATGGAGAAGTAAATCTCCCTGAACGAACGAGCGCCAGTCTCATGACCTTGTAGGTTTAATTTTTCCATTTTTGCCTCCTTACATTATTATATATGTTCTAATTTCTTTACCTTTGATGTTGTATTAATTATTACAAGTGCAAATATAGATATATTTATCTACAAACAAAACTATATGTAGATAATTTTATCTATTTAACAAATTATCTATGGCAAAGCAAGAAGTAAGTCAATTAAGAGATAGAGTCAAGGCTTTTATTTTATCAAAAGGACTTAGTGTTAGAGCTTTTGAGGCATCTGTAGGGCTTCCAAATGGTTCTGTAGCTCAATATTCCGATTCAACAAGCAAGGAAACATTAAAAAAAATCTCAGAAGTATATACTGATTTTGACATAGACTATATTATTTCTGGTCGTAATAAAGATGTAGATGCTAATATCTACAATGACCGACAACCAATTCTTGATATTCGTGTTTGTGCGGGGAACGGTATAGGTTTAGAGGGGGACGAGAACAAAATAACTGAATGGGTTTCCATCCCAGCATTTAAAGGATGCCGAGGAATTATGGTATTTGGTGATAGTATGTATGATAAATATAAATCAGGCGATATCATATTTGTTCGTAGAATAGAAAATCGGAATGATATAGACTATGGCCAATGCTATGTAGTCATAACTCGGGAAGATCGATATATAAAGAATCTTTATGAGAGTTCTAAAGGTGATGGCTATATTACAATGGTTTCATACAATATGGAACTGAATCCTGATGGCCGTCGTAAGTTTCCAGACCGGGATATTGCTAAGAGTGAAATCCTGTTTCTTTATAAAGTAGCAGGTAAGTTAAGAAGGAATCAATTGTAAAAACAACTTAAACTAATATTATTATGGGGTTATTAGATATATTCAAGTCTCCCAAAAAGCAAAGACGTGATGCAACAGATGCCATTTTTAGAAAAATGGAAAATGAAATTAAGGAAATGCAAGAAGAGCGTTCTAATTGGGATAAATCGTTTGAAATTATTTGTTCAAGGAGAAGCAGAGCTAATGATTTTGAAAAAAATGATGATTTTCAATCTGCTATTAATCTGTATTTGGAGAATATTGATTATTGTAAGAAAGATAAATATGTGAATAATTTGAGTAATTATGTCCATGATATTGATCGTATAATTATACTTTATGGCAAAATGAAGCATGATGATGAATTGAAGTCTTTCTTGGAAAATCTTATTTCTGAATATCCAAAATACGAAGGAGTTAGTAAGTGGAAGATTAAATTGGCAAAGTTGAATAACGTTAAATTAGAAACATCTAAATTGCTTGATCCTGCAAAAATAAAACATCCAGTTCCTGGAAATCTAACAATTGGTGAAAGAATTCGACAATATAAATACAATGTACATGAATTCAATTTTTATTATGATATGCCCGCAGGTATGGATACGTCAGAATATCTATGGACTCATAAAGATAAATGTATTCCTGCCAATAAAGCAGAGTTGAGTAAATATAAAAAGATGTTTGATAAATTGCAGGAAAAGGGAAAGATTGCTGAAAATGAAGGTGATTATAAAAAGGCTATTGAGGTTTATGAAAAAATGATAGTCGAGGAATGTGAAGATGAATATCCGTTTGAGCGTTTAATGATAATCTATAAAAAGTTGAAATGGAAAGATCAGGAATTTGAAATATTAACTAGATCAATACAATACTTCTCGGATTTGAGAAATAATCAAAAGGAATATGTATTAAATCTAGCTCGTAAATATAATATGGAGCGAAAGGCTCTTGATTATATCAATGCCAATAAGAAAATATTCTATTTCGGAGGTGCTTTTACTTTGTATAACCCTTATTTGAAAATAGAAAAATGGAAAGAACGTCTTGATAAGTTGAATGCACAACAATAAATTGTAGATTATGAAAGATTTTGTGGTAAAATTTGAGATAGATGGAGAACTTCATCAATTAGTATTTTCTGACGAAATAAGTAATCCAATAGCAAGAGAGATAAATGCGAAGATGTGGATAAGTGATTATATTAAGCAGAATTTCAGAGGAGAGCGAAAATTATATAGAATAATCAGTATCAATCAAATTTCATTATGATAACCCCAACAATAAAAGACAAAGTGTTAATGGCGATTGTATCTAGGTAATCTACCTGGCATATTTCTTCGTTATGAACATTTATTTCCAGATCATGAAATATCAAACAATGAATTTCGATTGATATTAGATCAGTTTGTAGTAGATGGTTTGTTGAAGACTCTTCAACTCAGAACAGTTGGAGTTTATGTCGCTTTTCCAACTGCAAACCTTTTTGATTTTTTCAATCATGGAGGTTTCACTGCTCAAGAAGAACTTCTTCGGGCCAACCTTGAAAAATTGAATTTGGAACTTCTAAAACTATCAAAAGATTTAGAATCCTCGGTACTGGAAAGTGCTAATACGATAACAGCAATTGCAGGCAGTGTAGCTATGGCGTTGGGGTTGTTTAAATAATAATATTGAGATTATGAGACTAATAGATATAAAACAATGTATTAATATTGCATTTGATAATTTAGATTTCAAAGCTGCAGATATTGGTGGAGGAAATTGTAGGATATCAGGAGTTCAGAATTTTAGAATTGTTTTATTGCAATTGTTAAAAGCTGGATTTATTCGGAAAGTAGATTTCAAATTTTATGATGACATAGTAAATACAATTAATTCAGATAGTTTGGTTTGTTCTTCTCCTGGTTATATATCTGATTATATAGTGAAAATTGGATATTTAGTTAGGTTACTTCATAATTGGATAAATGAATATATACCAGAAGAACAAGACGAAGAAACTGTAAATATCAAACTGCCTCAGATAAAAAATTTTGATATATTAAATAAGGTTGCAAATGAATTGCGGCTTGCTTTTTCTACTATCATATCTGAATATAAAGGTGGAAAAATTGAAATTGTACAATTTGATCATGGCTCATATTGGTGTGTTGTAAAAGTTGGTACAGCATTATTGCTTTTTACAGGTTTAGCTTGGGCAGGAGCAGTTGTGGCAAAAAAGACAATAGAGTGTAGAAGCGCTTATGAAGTTTATAGAAATGCTTCTGCAAGAAATGAAATGTTAGAGGAATTAAAACGATTAAATAAAGCTCAAATAGATATAGTAGTAACACAAGAAGCTAAACTTATTCAGCAAGAACATTTTAACAAAGAGGATCATGAACAGTTAGAAAGAATCAAAAACTCTATATTGAACATATCAGAACTAATTCTTAAAGGTACAGAAATTCAACCGGCAATTGCCGCTCCTGAGGATGTAAAAAACTTATTCCCTGATTTTAGTTGTCTTCCATTAATCGAAAGCCGTACTAAAAAACTAACAGAGAATATAGATAATAATCAATAAGTATCATTATCATGTAGCCAGCAAATAATGGTGCCGATTAAAATAATCAGCAAAATACCTGCAATAATCGAGCAGATAACTGTAAAAACAATCCAAAAATCAAATATTGTATTAATCATAAAGACAATGTTTAGTGCAAATATAGAATTTAATTGGTAATAGGAACTTAAAGTAAACAGTTTACTAGTAACCATTCTAAAATATAAACTATGACAGATAAAGATAAAATCATTGCTACACTTAGGAAGCAGTTAAAGGATGCTGTTAGCCGGTGTAATGCCTTAGAGCAAGAAAATGCTCTATTGTCATATCAACTTGAAAAGATGGAGGAAAGATGTCCGGAATCACATTAAAGATAGACAAAGGACGGTCTTCCGCTTTCTCCGAGATTATGGGATTGCTCCAGTCTTTTCCGGGATTAAAGGAATGCAAGAAGCATTATTCGGTAAAGCTGACGGAAGAAGATGTTTTCCGGTTTCGAAATGAACTGGATCAGATTATGCAGCTATTGCCTTATTTGAGCGAAAAGAAGTGGTTCGATATTCCTGCTTACGGGACGGATGAATGGGCAAACTGGATGATAGACCTGCATCAAAAAAGACGACTATAAATGTCGTTTTTACTATGTATTTACAGTATCTGTTGTAACAAATTGATAATCAAATTGTATTATCCGCACTCGAAATGCGGTGAGCGGGTAACCGCTCCCTGGGTTCGAATCCCAGTCTTTCCGCTTGATAACTATGACTTATCCACGCAGAATACTAAATGAAGCATATCGATATTGCGATAATGTTTTATGAAATTTGCGATTTCCCTCATATCGTTTCTTAGTGCTACTTTTTGAGAGGGGATATTTGTGTCCCGTATGATGGAGTATACTTTGTCGAAGTTAAGGATATTGAAGGCGTATTCCTTACAAGCTATGGCGGCCTCGGTAGCATAACCTTTATGCCAGTATTCCGCCCTAAGCAAATAACCGATCTCCGGAACCTGTTGACCGTTGAATTCTTGATAGGTGAGACCACACTGACCGATAAGCTCTCCGCTGCCTTTCTCTATCATCCCCCATAAGCCAAAGCCATCGTTTTGATACCTCCTTAATTGCTTATCAAGCCATTCTTGTACCTCTTTTTTACTGAACGCTCCTTCGTAAGCGTACATTACAATCGGATCTTGTAAAAGCTTACAGATATCATCAAAATCATCTTGTTTTAATTCCCTTAATAGGAGTCGCTTTGTCTTTAGTATCATCTCTTTCATACGATATTTTTTCTTGTCTTCTCAAATTGTTGGATGACTAGTTAGAATATATCGCTCAAGGAATACCGGAGTTGATCCATCATCAACGGCACTTCCGCCTCCTCGATTCCCGCTACAAGAAGATCGGGGATATCTTGATTGAACTGCTCTTGGAACTTCGAGAAATCACCGGACTCTTTCTCCACGGCTTTTTTATAAAAAGCAAGCGCTCCCTTTATATTCTGTAATGCCCATTCCGTATGTCCCGCATTCAAGAAATCTTGGGTGTTGGGTTGATTATCCATGATCTTTTTGTAATAATTACGGGCCTGATCGTATTTACCGGTCAAGAAAGAACACCAAGCGATCGGACGCCAAGCCTTCGTGCTTTTATTGTCCAGATAATCTACCTTGAAATAATATTTCAGCGCCTCATTATAATTCTTGAGTTCAAGATGGCAGTGGCCGATACATATTTGGATCGATAAATCATCCGGATTGAAAGCCTCGTAACGATGATAGTATTTCAACGCTTCTTCCGGTTGCTTTAAGGTACGGTAACAACCGGCGATCCGGCGAATAACCCATTTACTGTCCGGATTGATAAGATCCGCATGTAAATAAGCCTCCAAGGCGCCTTGTATATCGCCATTCATTTGTTTGCAGTAACCGATTTTCTGGAATAAGATATCACTTTCTTGATTTGCATCGGATAAGCGATTGTAGATCGTGAGCGCGTCGAGGAAGTAATTCTTCCGGAGATAATACTCCGCTATAGTTGTCAAACTTTCCTCATCACTGACGTAAGGCTGCAAAATTGGCAGGTTATGAAAGTCTAGCGCAGATGTAAATATGTCATCAAAATCCAGATGTCCCGGATAAAGTTTGAAGAAACGATACAAGTCCTGTATGTACTGTCCGGATATGATTTCCAGTTTTCCCCGTTTACTGATCAATTCCTCCTTCGTTTGCTGAATCATCTCGGAGGCTTGGCTACCAAATTGTCCCATCATCATTTGACGGGCTTGATCCGGCAATTGCATCATACTGAAATATAAGGAGTATTTATCGGAATTACACATGAATGCCGCAAGAGTCATGGAATCTAGCATGTCCTTTTCCGTTTGATTCTTGCTCAACTGATTGCCAAAAGCGGAATGCTCGGTCGTGAATGGCATGAACCAGTTACCCAGTTCCCGGAAAAAGGGGAAATGCTTTAGGTGCACGAAAGTAGAGTGCATTACGTCCGCGCCTTCTTGTTGCAGTTCGCTGAACTCCTCCATTTTCTTCCCTAAGGAGCTGTTCGATAACATATTCTGCCACTCCGGATTCATCTCGTTTCCGAGAAGTTCCGGATTGATATCCTTTAAGTTTATCTTTTGACTGATTTTAGGGCCTAGCTTGATCATCTCCGGAATGATCTCGTCTTGTAGCTTACGGGTGATCTTCTCTGTCTCACGGGCTAGGATAAAACGAAGGGTAATCGTTCGGATCGCTTTCGTGAAATTAGGAAATCCCTCGGATAAAGCCGCTAGTCGATCCGCTATCTGCGGATATAGCGCCGTACGTTTCCTATAGGTATAGAGCGTCAGGAGAATCCCGATCAACGCGCGGTAACGAATCTCGTCTTCTTGGATATTGGCCGCATCGAATAATAATAGCAGTTTCTCCTTATCGAAAGCGGCTTGCAATCCCAACATTAATGCCGATACGATTTGGCTACCGATGATAAAAGGCAACTCTTGGTCATTCAATAGGTTCCTGATGGAGGCTATTTCTTCCTTATTGAGAGGATTCGAGGTCCAGATCTTATTGAATAATAGGATCGTGGCGGATTCGATTTGCTGCTGCTCCGTGATGGTTCCGGTCGGAGTCTCTATCTTCACCAGAGAGGCGTTTCTCAAGACCTTGTGGAGCTGGTCATAGTTGGTAAGCTCCTTTTGCATCATTCGCCTACGGCTATAATAGGAGAGAGGCGAATCTACCGATAAGGCCTTGTGCTTCACTATATCCGCGAACTCATAGCTGGATGCGATCAAGTTGTTGTATATCTGGTCTTGCATCGGATCTTTAGCCCCCTCGATCCGGTATCGCAACATATATTTATAAGTATCTTGTAGCTCGTTCAACCTGTCTTGGAATGAGTACTCACGTATTCCCGCTATTAAACCTTGGAGAAAATCGAACGCATTCTTTAGCTCCTTTTCGTCTAATGAACCGATAATTCGGTTGTATGCTTTATTTATTTCTTGTATTGTCATATACTATTAACAACAAATGGTATGCCAAAAGTATAGTATTTAGGCTAAATTTCCTATCTTCGCGTACCTAAAAATAAATTTAGCAGATGAAGAATATCCGCAATTTCTGTATTATTGCTCATATTGACCATGGGAAAAGTACCTTGGCAGACCGTTTGCTTGAGTATACCAAGACAGTAGAAGGTAAAGACATGCAAGCTCAAGTCCTTGACGACATGGATTTAGAGCGTGAGCGTGGTATTACGATCAAGAGCCATGCGATCCAGATGAAGTATAATTATAAGGGTGAAGAATATATACTGAACCTGATCGATACTCCGGGGCACGTGGACTTCTCGTATGAGGTTTCCCGCTCTATCGCCGCCTGCGAGGGTGCGTTGCTGATCGTGGACGCGGCCCAAGGTATTCAGGCGCAAACCATCTCTAACCTGTATATGGCGATAGAGAATGACTTAGAGATTATTCCGGTGATGAACAAGATCGACTTGCCTAGCGCCATGCCGGAGGAGGTCGAAGACCAGATCGTGGAACTGTTGGGCTGCCCTCGCGAGGATATCTTACGAGCGAGCGGAAAGACAGGCGAGGGAGTGACCGAGATCTTGAATACGATCGTGGAGAAGGTCCCGGCTCCGAAAGGTGATCCGGAGGCCCCGTTGCAGTGTTTGATTTTTGACTCCGTCTTTAATCCGTTCCGTGGTATTATCGCTTACTTCAAGGTGGTAAACGGCGTGATCCGTAAAGGTGACCATGTGAAGTTTATCGCTACAGGAAAAGAGTATGACGCCGACGAGGTAGGTATATTGAAATTAGATATGTGCCCCCGTGAGGAGATACGGACGGGAGACGTAGGATATATCATTTCCGGTATCAAGACGTCCCGGGAGGTGCGTGTCGGTGATACGATCACTCATGTGTCTCGCCCGGCTAAAGACGCGATCGCCGGTTTTGAGGAGGTGAAGCCGATGGTCTTCGCCGGTGTCTATCCAATCGATAGCGAGGATTTCGAGAACCTTCGTGCGTCATTGGAGAAATTACAGTTGAACGACGCTTCCTTGACTTTCCAGCCGGAGAGTTCCGCCGCGCTGGGTTTTGGGTTCCGTTGCGGTTTCTTGGGCTTGTTGCATATGGAGATTGTTCAGGAGCGTTTGGATCGTGAGTTCAATATGGATGTGATAACCACTGTACCGAACGTTTCTTATATCGTGCATACAAAGAAAGGGGAGGAGATCGAGGTACATAATCCGGGAGGCTTGCCGGACCCGACCTTGATTGATCATATCGACGAGCCGTTTATCCGTGCTTCCGTGATCACGAACACTACCTATATCGGCCCGATCATGACACTCTGTCTGGGTAAGCGTGGCGTCCTGCTTAAGCAAGAATATATTTCTGGTGATCGTGTCGAGATTCATTATGACTTGCCGTTGGGCGAGATCGTAATCGACTTTTATGATAAGTTGAAGAGTATTTCAAAAGGGTACGCTTCTTTCGATTACCATTTACATGATTTCCGTCCCAGTAAGTTGGCTAAATTAGATATCCTGTTGAACGGTGAGCCGGTAGACGCTTTGTCTACATTGACGCACGTGGATAATAGCGTTACTTTCGGACGTCGTATGTGCGAGAAACTGAAAGAGTTGATCCCCCGCCAGCAATTCGATATCGCTATCCAAGCGGCGATAGGCGCTAAGATTATCGCTCGTGAGACAATTAAGGCTGTCCGTAAAGACGTGACGGCGAAATGTTATGGAGGCGATATCTCCCGTAAGCGTAAATTGCTGGAAAAACAGAAAGAGGGAAAGAAACGAATGAAGCAGATCGGTACGGTAGAAGTTCCGCAAAAAGCGTTCTTGGCCGTATTGAAGCTGGATTAGAAAGTCAATGGAATCCGTTCGCTAACTCAATGGATTTATAAAGAAAAGTCAATGGATTCTGTAACGGATTCCATTGACTTTTTTTATATAAATGGGTCACTTCTCGTTCACGAGCCGTATCCCGCCATCTTCCAGCGTGATAAGATGTTGCTTATAGAGTGCCCCGATCGCTTGTTTGAAAGCTTTCTTGCTACAGCGGAATAAGGAATAGATCACGTCCGGATCGCTCTTGTCGTGTACCGGGATGTATCCCCCTTGTGTTTTCATCGCTTCCAGAATGACGCCGGCGATCCCCTCTACCTTTTGGTAGCCTTGCGGCGTTAGGCTCACATCTATCTTATCATCCTCACGTACCTCTTTTATATAGCCTTTCAGATGCTCGCCTTTCTCAAGACGCTGGAATACCTCATTATAATAGATCAATCCCCAATGCTGGTTATTGATGATCACCTTATAGCCAAGATCCGTCTCGTCGGCTACCAATAATTGAACCTCTTGATTCTGCTCGTAATCGATAGGGGTATTGTTCAAGAACTTCTCGATACGTGCGGATGCCATGATACGTCCTGTCACATGATCCAGCCGGACATAGACCAAGTACCATTTCCCCTCTCTCATCGGCATTTTCTGCTCCTTGAAAGGAACGAGCAAATCTTTCATGATACCCCATTCCAGAAATGCGCCGGCATTATTCACGTCTTTTACCTCCATGAACTGGAACTCCCCGACCGTTGCCAGAGGACGTGCGGTAGTAGCGATCAACCTCCCTTCATTATCATGATAAATAAACACCTCGACCTCATCCCCGGGCTTCACGTTTTTAGGTACGTAACGAGTCGGCAACAAGATCTCCACCCCGTTACCGCCATCCAGATAAACCCCGAAGTCAAGGTCTTTCACTATTTTCAGCGTGTTATATTTTCCTATCTCAACCATATGTTTTTGTTTTGTCACAAACTTACGCAATAATCATGAAAAAGCGGTAAAAACAACTATAATTTTGATTTAGCATGCAGCAATATCTAGACAATTGCATCGTTATAGAAGTATCTTTATACTTGTGGTCCTTTTGAGACCTCATGTTCAAACTAAAAAACGTATATTTGCACCTTATTTGAAGAAAACAAAGATTATGAAAGTGAAATTAGTATCAGTAGTGGCATTGTTTGTCTTATTGTTAGGGGCTTGTTCTGTTCCTAAAGATGTGGTTTATTTCCAAGGAGTGGATGCCTTGACCCCCGAACAGGTGAGTAAGATGAATCAAGCTTATACCTCGAAGATTTGCCCTGATGACTTACTTACGATAACCGTTACGGCATGGGATCCGACAGTCGTTACTCCCTTTAATCCCCCTGTATATGCCTATGCAACTCAAGGTGAGGCTACGACGGTTTCTTCTGGTCAATTAAGAACGTATTTGGTTGATCAGGAAGGTGACATAAATTTCCCTGTTTTGGGAAAGATCCATGTGGCGGGATTGACCAAGCAACAGTTAAGTGATAAAATGCAAGAAATGATCTCCCCTTATGTGAAAGATGCTTTGGTTAATGTACAGATTGTTAATTATAAGGTCACGATGATGGGTGAGGTCTCTCGGCCGGGTGCGATTTCCGTGAAAAATGATCGTCTTTCAATTTTAGATGCTATCGGTCAGGTCGGTGATTTGACAATTAACGCAAACCGTAAGAACATCTTGGTTATACGAGATAATAATGGAGAAAAGGAGTTTGCTCGTTTGGATATTACTGAGCCGGATATATTTACTTCCCCCTATTATTATCTTCAACAAAATGATGTTGTTTATGTGGAACCGAATAATGCGAAGAAGAGAAACGCCCGTTATAGTCAAGCCCAACAATATAGTATAACCGTGTTCTCCTCAATTTTGAGCGCTGTATCTGTGATAACGACTGTTATATTGGCTATTACTAAATAATAATTAGATGATGGAAGTGAAAGACAACGAAACAATCGGACTTAAAAGTATTATCGTAAGATATCTATTGCATTGGAAATTATTTTTAGGGGTATTCCTGTTTTCTATAATCCCTGCGGTTTTATATCTGATTTATTACCCTCGTACATATGAGATGATGGCCCGTATCCAGATTCAGGAAGATAAAGACCTCGGAGGAGGTAGCTTTGGATTGGGAGAGGCCGCTGGGTTGATGAAATCTTTTGGGTTGGGATCTGTTTCTGGAGGTGTCGTTAATATTGATGATGAACTAATGACATTGACTTCTAATAAAATGCTTCGGAATATGGTTCTGAAATTAGGCGTGAATGTCGATTATTGTGAACCATTTTCTTTGGGCTATCGTTTATATGATGAATCTCCTTTAAAGTTGATTGCCGATTCTGCTACAAACGCACGCTTGGCAGAAGCTGTGGAGTTCTCGGTTTTCGTAAAAAATGGTAAGGCGGAGGTTTCAGCGGAGTCTGTTAATATGAAAAAGAAACATTTTAGTTTTCCATCATTGCCTGCTACCATTGAGTTACCGATGGGAAACTTCACCTTGGACTTTGCGCCGGGAAAAAAAGATATCACCTCAGCGAAACTTGATATTACATATAATCCTGCGGGGTGGGTCGCAGAGGATTTGGAGAAAGAATTTTTAATAGAAGGAAGCTCCAAGACTTCAAACGTAATAGAGTTGAGTTGCACTGATTATGAAAAGAATCGGGGTACGGATATGCTAGATACATTAATTGCGATCTATAACAAAGAAGCTGAGGCGTATAAAAAAGGAGAGGCTCGTAAATCTTTGGTTTTCTTAGATGGGAGGATTGAGAATATTATAGCGGAACTTGCCGCTGTCGAAAACCAAATTGAAGAATATAAGAGCAAGAACCAATTGATGGATATAGAGCATGACGTTCAATTCTATGTGGAACAAATGAAAGAACTACAAACAAAGTTGATAGAATTGGAGGCTCAATCCAATGTCATCAATATGATGGATGAATTCGTGAAAGATCCTGCGAATAAATATAATTTGGTACCTGTTTTATTGACCGCTCAGGAAGGGGAGAAAGGAAGTGCGTTAACTAGTTATAATGAAGTTTTGCTAGAACGTGCACGCGTAATTCAAAATTCGAGTATCAATAACCCGCTGGTCGGAACTTTGACTGAGCAAGCGGATAAGTTACGTGGAAGCGTAATAGAAACCATCGGTAATGCTCAAAAAGGAATGCAGCGGTCAATAAAGGATGTAAAAGCGAAGGAGCAGGAAATTTATAGTAAAATGAATAATTATCCGGTTGCGGAAAGACAGTTTGTAGAGTTGAAACGTAGACAGGAAATTATTCAAGGCGTTTATTTGATATTACTTCAGAAGCGAGAGGAGACCGCTCTTATTTTAGGTCAGACAAGAGATAAGGCTCGGGTGATTGATCCTGCCTATGTAAAGAGCAAGCCTGTCGGTCCTCGTAAGTTGTTTGCGCTTATTGGAATGTTGGTCTTAACATTGGTGATACCTATATCTTACTTATTTGTAAGAAGACAATCGTCTCTTCTTATCCAAGAATATAAAAAGCAAAGTAAAGATTCTAAGTAATATTTTATGAGTGTTGTTGATTTCTCGAAATTATATCCTGACAATCGTCAAGAAGGAGAAACGGTATTGCGTCAAGCGCAATTAGTGATGTTGAGGATGCTTAAGATTATTGATTATATATGTCGAAAGCATGATATTTCTTATTGGATGTGCTCGGGTACCTTATTAGGTGCGGTTCGTCATAAAGGTTTCATACCTTGGGACGATGATTTGGATATCTGTATGATTCGTGAGGATTATGAGCGTTTTGTAGAGATTGCCGTGAATGAGTTCCCTGAAGATATGATGTTGCAGACCAGAGAGACTGATCCTCATTACCATTATTTGCCTTTACCTTGTAAGGTTAGAGACAAGAAAAGCTTTATATTATCTCCGGGATATGAGGATGAAGAGTGCGAGAAGGGGTTGTTTATAGATATATTTCCTATGGATCGTTATCATAAACAGAAATTGCCTTTTATGTTTGAAAAAATGGTGAAGGTCTATAATACGTTTATATGCAAGAGCTTGGATGCGATATATTTCAAGGATGAGTCTATAGATAAAAAGATATTGGCTTTTTTTCATCCCGTATTCCATAAACTGGTTCTTCAATATATGAAATTCGCAAAGAAGCTTATTGATAAGAATAGGGGATTAGGTACAGACTGCCGCCTTGGTCATGGTTTCGATACCTTGTGGAAAAGATATCTTCGATTTGACGATATCTTTCCTGTAGTAGAGATAGACTTTGAGGATTCAAAGTTTTTTGCGCCTCATAGACCAGATGTATATTTAACGACATTATATGGTCCTAATTATATGACTCCACCTCCTGAGAAGCAGCGTTTGGCTGCGCAACATGCTCATGAAATAAAGCCAATTATATAAAAATATCCCTCAAAATAGCTAAACAGTATTTTGAGGGATATTTTTTATATCTTGTCAAAGATTGTAGTTACTTTGTCGCTGACATTCTGCCACGTATACTCGTCGAGTGGATAGTCAACTCTGGTAAATTCTTGAGCCAGTTTTTGTTTTATGTGCTTAGATAGATCCAAAGCATCCCCTGTTTTGAAATAGTCCCCTGGATTTAGCTCAAGTAATTTATTAGCGGGTATATCACTTGCCAATATAGGTAGATGATAACTCATCGCTTCTAAAAGTACTAATGGGAAGCCTTCATTATAAGAAGGTAATACAAAAAGTCTGGCATGGGAGTATAATTGCCTTAGAAATTCTCCATCCACATATCCGGGCATGATTACATTCTGTTTTTGGGCTCTTTCGCTGATTTCGGACGAATAGGAGGAGTTATGGTCTACTCCTCCGGCTAAAACGAGCTTGAAGTCATGAGGTAAAGATTGTACGTAGCTATCAATCAGATAATCAAATCCTTTCTCCTGTGTAATACGTCCAACAGCTAAAATATATTTTTGAGGTTGTAACCCAAGTTTCTCTATATAATCAGTCCTTGTCGCTAGTTGCTTGCGATATACTCCATTCGGTATATAAGTGGATTTACGCTGAATTTTATCATTGAAAAGACACATTTGCTTTTTATTGACAAAGATTACGGCTGTAGAACCATTAACAGCTATCCATTCGCTGAATTTTAATATTTTTCGGGATATGTAATTCCATTTCTTATGTTCATAGTTTGCGCTATGATACGTAAGGACAACTTTCAACCCAGCGAGTTTAAGGAGTGGTATAAACATTCCGGGACCAATGTTATGGATATGTACGATATCTGGTCTCTTAATAATACAATATATAGTGCACAAGAATGAATGGAAAAAAGGCTCAAACCCTTTTATTCGTGTAGAAGGTAGATCTATGAATCGTATGCCTTTATATACCTTTTCCGCATTTTTCTTTAAGAATGGAATCCTTCTGAATATAGAAATGTTATATTTAGAAGTCAGTTCCGGATAAAGTTGCTCACAATGCTTCTCTACGCCTCCTTGTACATTCGGAAAGCCTCTTGTCCCAAATACATAGACATTTTTCATCGCTTATTCTGATCGATAATGAGTTGATAGTTTTTGATGAGTTTTTGATAATGGCTTTCTTCTGAGAAGTTATCCATTGCGAATTTCTTCGCCTCATCCGACATTCTCGCATATTCTTCCTCTGATATAGAACAAGCCTTTGTAATCGTTTCTTTTAGGTCATCGGGTGATTTTGGCTTGAATGTATATCCGGTTTTGTTTTCAATAATCAACTCTGGTATTCCTCCCAAATCACTACCAATAACAGGAGTTCCTATCATATAGGATTCAATGATTGTCATCGGGTTATTCTCATAGCATTCGGATGAGACTACAACAAAAGAGGCATTGTGAATAAGTTCCCGCAGTTCTTCTCCTTGTTTGAATCCCAGAAACTCTGCGTTTGGAGGGCATTGAGACTTTAGTTGCTCCAATAAAGGTCCGGTTCCAGCTAATTTTAATTTTATATCAGGAACTTGCTTGATCGCATTCAATAAGGTGAGGATACCTTTTTCCTCGGATATTCTTCCAAAGAAAAAGATATAATCTCCTTTTGTTGAACTGTAATCTTTTACCTTCGGGGTAAAATTATACAAATAAGTACATCTATCCTTGAATCGGTTCTCTACTTGAATATGCTTATTCATAGAGAATTTGCTGACAAATATGAATCGATTGATGTAATCGATCGGAGAATAGAATTTTGATCGGAAATAACTATCCATGCTCAACATGAAACTGTTGATGAGGCTACCTTTTGAGCATTTGTGTGTTATGCAATTGTAGTAATTCCCGGTCTTACAACGCTCACAAAAATTCCTTTTTCCATCCGTGAATGTGTATGCAGGACAGACTAAACGATAGTCGTGGACACTCATGATAATAGGAATATTGTATTTCTTGAGGACTGGTAAGATCGATACAGACATACTATTAAACATCAGATGTATATGTGCTACATCCGGTTTCTCCTTTTGGATCAACTTCTCTAATTTACGTGCGGCTTCTTTATTATAGATAAAAGCCGGTAAATTTTTTATTTTCTTGGGTAAAGAAGATTCCGATAGTTCTGGATAGTCTACAAAATACGACTCATAAGGAGAAGGTTCGTTCTTCTTATTCTTAAGACTGAATGGGATAACTGTGTGCCCATGTCTCTCGAGGAGCTGAATCGTGTTGAAAAAGACAGTTTCCGCACCTCCTTTTTTGAAAAAGTATTTATTTATCTGAAGTATTTTCATCTTGTAACTCTTTTGCATTTGGATGAACTTCATCTGTCACCCCGTTCTTCAAATCTGATAATATTAAACCTAATAGCATAAGGACAAAAAAGCCTCTATGCGTTGTAAATGTTGAGTCGGTAGTGCCCTCAATGATAAAGAAACCAATGATCATCAATACCATCGATAAGCATTTCATATTATATGTCCTTTTATGGAATTTAATTGCCTTCATAAGGATATAGATCCAAAAAGTGATGTATAAGATAATCCCTACAATGCCAAATTGAGCTAAAGAAGGGTAGTAGGTATCCGCTATAAAGTTGTAATGGTCCTTACTCATACCCCATACTCCATCTATTCCATATTTTGAATAGATACTCGAATAATACACTCCTGAGGAGAAAGTCCCAAAGCTGGCGAACCCGCTACCGAAAGGAAAGTAATCTATTAATATCTGTGGGGCGGTCGCATATAATACATACCGGGCGATCATGTCTTTGTCTACCTCGCTGGTTAATGTCTGATAGAAATAGAAATAGATCTTCTCTCTAGCGACAAATAATACTGCGACAATAGTTAGTAATATGATCGTAATATTCTTTGCGTCTAACTTGAACTGCTTTATATTTGAGAAGTAGAACGTGATAAATGTGGCTAGAGCGAAAAATCCATAGAATTTAGATCTACCAGATATTAGTCCAATAGACAATAAAGCAACAAATGTAATCTTATCCAGATTAGTGAACTTACTGCAATACAAATAACAAAGGGAAACGCATACAACGGCTGCCGCATAATAAGCCGGATGTCCCATGAGATGGAATAAAATCCTAGGCTCTACAGCTTTTCCTAGTCCCATCAGAAGCAAGAGAAACCAAAATACAAGGCATATTGATTTCATGATATTTTTCTGGGATTCGCTAAATCTTGGCATCATTGAGTATACGCAGAAAAAAGCGAGATAAGGCTTGATCTGGATTAACATATCTGATATTATCGCTGTTTTCGTATTACTTCCAATGTATAGGGAGTAGCAAAAATAGAACAGGAAAATACCAATGGTTGTTAAAAAGCCCTTGTTGAAGTTCCAGTCGGATGTGGAAAACAGATATATACCGAATAAAACGAATAGGAATAAGGCGCAAATTTCATCTGTATAATCAAACCCGATGGCATCGTATAACAATATACCAAAAGTCAAGGTGAAAAGAAGCAGATTGAAAAAATGTTTATTAATCAAAGACTGTATCATACTTTTATAAGAGTACGTTGAGTAACTTGTACATATTTATATTATGAAACAAAGTTATGGGTTATTCTTGGAATAAACTATGTTTCATCATCCTTTTTGCATTTATTTGCTTTTTGTGGTTTGTATGAAAATGTGTAAATTGTTGATTGATAGATTTTTGTTTGTATCTGGTGAAAATGAAGAACTGAGATATTATTGAATTTTTTTTCTTTTAGGAAAATTATCTATATGCATATTTTTATTTTGTTTGACTTTATTTGTTTCTTGCTCAAATGAAGATTTGTTAAATTCTAATTTGGGAGTGAGAGATGGAGCATGTTTGTCTATAAATATGCAGGATACAACAGATGTTGTACCTGAGAATCTGAGAGCAATATCAAGAACTAATGAATATTGTGTGGCTAGAGGGTGTAGTGCGATACGAATTCTTTCTTCTAATATTAAAATGGCGTTTGATACTTCAACGGCTTAGTTGGTAGGCGTTCTGCCGCATACAATATATATTGTTGATACGAGGCAGGGTGAAATTGACGTTTATGAGTCTGAGGATTTTATTGTTACTTCAAATTATTCTCCAGAATGTGGTTATATGCCGACAGCTGGATTATCAGATATTGGTTATACTATAGGTAGAAGAAATGGTAAAATGATATTTTCTTCAAATACATTACATATTAAATAAGGAATATACGATAATATATGTTTCTATTTTCCATTTATATCTAATAATATTAGATGGAGATAATTATGAAAACATTGAAATGGTTTGCCTATGTATTTGCGATTGTGTTTATTGTGGGATGTTGAAAAGAAGACCCGATTCCTGATCCGACCCCAACTCCTCCTGGTAAAGGAGGGCTGAATGGGAAGATTACATTATGGATCCGGGAGAAGAGTTCAAATCTTACGGATCAATGAAGGGATTGAGTTTTTCACTTCGTTAGAGTCATTGACTTACGCACTGGTTGATTCTGTAGATCTTAGTCAGAATAAAGCATTAAAGATCTTGGTATGTAATTCCCATACCAATTATCTGAAGCTTCCCGAAGATTGTAAGTTAGATAGTTTGACTTGTTCTACGGTGGTTCTTGAATCGATAGATATAAATGCTTGTAAGCAATTAAAGAATTTATGCCTCAAAATAAAGACAACAGGAGTTATTCTTAATGATTTGCCGTCCTTGGAGCAGCTATCATCTATCGCATATTACTCAGATGGGGCTAGTTTCCAAAACTTAGATTTAAAGAATAATAAACGTTTGAAGCGCATTGTTTTTACGGGAGCTATTGGTTTAATGGATATTGATTTGAGTGGTTGCGAAGCATTAGAGGAATTTACTCCTACAGGTAAGAATTATGCATTGAACTTGAAAGGTTGTAAGTCTTTAAAAAGTTTGGCCGCTGATTATGCGTATTCGATTAACTTGGAAGGGTGTGTTGGCTTGGAAACGTTTGAAAGTAGACGCATTGGCAATATAGACCTATCAGATTGTATTCGTTTGAAGGAAATATTTATTGATAGTGGAGATGGTGTTTTGGATTTAAGTAAGAATCATGCTTTAGAAAGTATCACGGTATATAATATGACGATAAAAGAACTAAAAGGAAGTCTTTATCCTAATTTGCGGAATTTGACTTATCGGTCGGATGCCCAACCTTCTTCTGTTGATATCCAGAATTGTTCAGCGTTGGAATCATTGTATATAACTTCTAGCCTCCTGACCTCATTACAGTTTAAAGGTTGTACGAGCCTTGATAATACCCGGTTGGAGGGAAATGCGGGGGAAGTAGATGTTAGTGATTGTCCTAATTTGTTTTTAGATTGCTATGGATTAACTTGCTTGGATTTCAATAAAAGTATCCGAGGCCTAAAACTATATACAACTGAAAGTTTTCCGGGCTTGGATCTTAGTGGATGTGCTTCCCTTGAGCATCTGGAATTTTATAATTATAATCCTAGTGCTTTTTTACGTTTGAATGGATGTCAATCTCTTAAATACTTGAAAATTTATCATTTATATCAAGATGAGTTGTCGTTCGCTGATTGCGGAGCGTTGGAAGAGGTAACAATGGAATGGGTGGGCATTAAAGAATTAGACTTGAGCGAGAAAACTAATTTAATTTATCTTCTATGTTCTAACATGGATATAGAATGTTTGGATACGAGTAATTCCCCGTTATTGGAAACCTTGAGGTGTCCATCAAATTCTCAACTTAAGATGTTGAATATAAAAGGTAATCCTAGCCTGCAAAACTTGGATTGTAGGTCCTGTGCTTTGCAGTCGTTAGATTTATCTGGTAATCCTGCGTTGCAATATATTGATTGCTCATCGAACTATGTTTTACGAACAGTAGACGTGAGACCTTGCCTTTCTTTGTTTAGGTTTACTGGGCTTGATAGTGTAGAAACCGTGTACGTGACCGCAAAGCAATTTTCTTCTACTACTTTTAATGTGCATCCAAATACACGCATTTTAATACAATGAACTATATGTTGTAATAGCCATAAACTTTTAAATCTTTATGGCTATTACGACCTTTTATCGGGAATTTGCGTTTTGTGGGAAAGTTGGGCAAAAAAGTAAGTTAACTTCATCGGCAAAGTAACTTAACATACTTTGCCAACGAACCTAAGATACTTGGTTGATGAAGCTAAGATATGTCTTTTCTTAAATCACTTGTCAAATTTGCCTCAGCTTCTTACGCTCGGAATAGCCCGAACCTACGTATCCCCCAAATACGGAAAAGGAAAAGAAGTGTCTCAGACACGACTACCATCATTGCTACCGTGATAGGGGCGATCATTCCGCAAACATATAGGATCGCTAATCCAGTGATGTGTACCATGGAGGTGGTCATAACTGTATAGTTCGTATATAGAGGGTGCCCCATGGCCGCCAGAAATGGATATCCTAGTAACATAGAGGGGATGGTTACGAAACAAGCGATTACAAGTATCCGGAATACTTCTAAGATATCCGGATCGGCTGTCCCATAGACAAATCTTAATACATAACTTGAGAATAAAAGTACGGTCGTTACGCAAAAGAAATTGGAGAATGTTATTCTATAGAATACTTTTTTAAAGAACAAGACATTTCTACTTTTCGCTATATGCGGAAATAAAACCCCAGTGAATGGTGTCAATAACTGATTGTACGCTTGATATAGCTTCTCTGCTGCCGAATAGTAACCCACCGCTGTGTTTCCGCAAATCAAACCCAATAGAAACGAGTTGCTTGTGGTGAACAAAGAGGTCGAGGCCCGGGAGAGAAAATAAGTGGAACTATCTTTTAAGGAGTTACTAACTTCTTCGATCGATGTGAAGTACCATTTCATCCCCATTCTGAAGTAAACAATAAAGATACTAACGATCCCGGCAAGAATAAAGCCAAAACTATAGCATATCGGTACGTATATATAATTTTCCGGTTTTCGAATGAAGATGAAAAAGGGAAGGAAACTCAATGATTTCGCTACGATATTGAATACCGTAATGTATTTCATATTCTCCATGCCTTGAAAAAACCACATAGGGAACATAACATTGCCTATGATCATACCAAAATATAGGAGATAAAAAGAAGACTCTGATTTAAACTTATTAAAACAAGTGATCAGGATGAGTAGTATGGCGAAACTGACCCCGCATAAAAAGAAACGTCCAAGCATTGTGCTATTTAGGTAAGAGTTGATTTTACCTAAATCCGTTTTATGCTCAGAGATATATTTCGTGGCTGATAGGTTAAAGCCAAAATCCGTGAACATAATGAAATATTGCATCAAGGCATAGCCGAACGTCACGAGCCCCCAGCGTTCTACACCGAGTACTCTGAAAAGAAAAGGGAATGATAATAAAGGTAATAAATAATTAACTCCTTGGAGCAATGCCAAGGAGATAAAATTTATAACCATAGGATTCTTGAGCTTCTTTTTTATTTCCATGATAATAAAGACCGGATTGAATTTCCTTATTTATTCAATGAAGTCAACGCTTCTGTTAGCTTATCATTGTCTTCCTTATTCCGGATAGCGATTCGGATATATTGTTTCCCTTCGAACCCTGCTTTAGTTCCACAGTTTTTTATCAAGATACTATTTCCCGACAATAAAGAGCTACAAAGTTCCTCCGATGTGTAAGTATCGGTTACTTCACATAAGAAATAATTTGCGGCTGAGGGAATAACCCTAAGATATGAGACGGCCTGTAGATTTTGGAAGAAACGCTCTCTTTCGTTTAAGAATTTATGGCAGGCTTTGTCGTAGTCATCACTGTATTTTATGAAAATCTGCATATAGAATTCTGCGAAGGAGTTGATATTCCAAATTGATATATCTTTTTTTAACGCTCGTATGAGATCTTTGTTTCCCGACGCTAAAAAACCTAATCGTAATCCGGGAACGCCGTATGACTTTGATATGCTCTTAATGACAATCAAATGTGGATATTTGTTTAAAAGCTCTTTATCTAACAGGGAAAGTTTATTTTCAGGATTTGCGAAATCAAGGAAAGATTCATCTATGATTAAACGAATCCCTTTTCGTTCGGACCATTCGACTAGCGCAAATATCTCATTTTTAGATAATAAATTTCCTGATGGGTTATCAGGGTTAATTATCAAAAGTTGCTCAATCGGTTTGTTATCAAAGAAAGATATAATGTCTAAAGCAGTATAAGAGAAGTCTCGGTTGCTGGGAGTATAATACACCAGCTGCTTAGGGGCCAAACGGTTCGGGTATTCCTCGAATGTTGGTAATATAACTCCTGTGGTATACTTAGAGGTCATACGCATATAACCACTGATTAACTCGGCCGCTCCGTTTCCTACGATGATTTGTTCGGAGGATATTCCCGCATAACGGGCGGCTAGTTGAGCGTTTTCTTGCATACCGGAAGGATATTCGGTAAGGAGAGTATCGAAATTGGCTTTCATTTCTTCCTTCAATCGGGTATTTGGGAAATAAGGGTTGACGAGATAGCAGAAATCCAATAACATAGGGAAACGCCAGTATCCACCGTAACGTTTGCCGTATAAAGATAATGCTTGCTTGCCTTCCGAAAATAAGGCTTCCGCATTATTTAAGTCCTGTTGGTCATCTATCTCATACCATTTTTCGGTTGTAATCGTCAAGGCCTTTAAATCCGGTCTGTCTAATAAGGATATTACCTTTAGAACTTGTTCGTAGTATTCATTATTACCGAGGGCTTTACAATAAGCTTCCAAGAACGGAATATACTTATTAGTGGAAAATTCCTTACTGAATTTATATATATTTACGGTCTTGTAATAAGACTCCTTTTGGCAAAATTGAAACGCTTTCTTTGAGATGAAGTTCAATATATTGTTATCCTCATCCAGCCGTACGACGGTACCATCCATCCAACTTTGGTATTTGGCAACTACTGCCAAATTTGGATAGGGATGGTTTATCAATTTGCTGAGAATGGAGTTCTCAAAAATTAGATCGGATTCAAGTAGAATTGTCTCGTCCTCCACCAGATAGTTTTTAGCGAGATATAGCGAGTATATATTATTTGTTTTATCATATACATTGTTCTCTACATAAAGAACAGGAGTGTTGTTTATCTTATCTCCGATAAGCTCACGTACCTTTTCTCCTTTATAACCTATCACGATAATTATACGTTTCAGAGATAGAGCTTCCAGTTGTTTAAGCATACGTTCGATTAAGGTTTGATTATGTACCTTAATCATGCATTTTGTGTTGTTTTTTGTCAACTCTTTAAGGCGTTTGCCCATGCCTGCCGCTAATATGATCGCTTGCATATCTTATTCTTTTTTAATTGTATAAACAAATACCCCTGTCGATTTTACTGTCAAAATATCAATTTGACTGTACATAACCGAGAAGGGGTTGTCTTTATAAGATGATTCTATTATCTAAAACGCTGCATATAATGTAAACCGATATCATATCCAGAATTTTGATACCTCTCTTTCTATCTTAATCTCTGGAGATTGCGCAGATAAACTATCATAAATTTTACTTGCGAATAGAATATCATGTAGACCAAGACCTATATTGTAACTTAATATCCGTTCATGGTCATTTTCTCTGCCAGCCGTTCTACCTGATAAAACGTCTTCTAGCTCGGCATATTGTTTGAATTGGGAAAAATAACGGAATCCCTTCACATGATCGGTATCATCGCCATATACCTTGTCGAAAAAGAGATCGCAATTTTGAAATCCTCTCGTATGTATCGGCACGACTAGGCATCCTTCTTTAAATAGGTCATTTTTCGGACAGATCAAGTTGCTTGCGTCTGTTATACAACTGATAATAACATCTGAGTTGGATATGAGATTCTCTATATTGTCTATGATCGAGAATGTAACATTGGGATAAGCCCCGAATCTCTCTATAAAGGAATCCGCTTGATCCTTATATTTTAATAGCTGAACTGTATGATGCGTATTTTTTTGGCTATCAAGTAAACATAACATAGTTGCTCTAGCTGTATTTCCTAAGCCGATGAAACTGTAAGTAGTGGCATCGGTCGCTTTTAATGTTTGGATAGCGAGAGTGGCGACAGCTCCTGTACGCATAGCGGTTATCCAATCTCCACCCAATAGGGCTAATAGTTCTCCCGTATTGGAATCATAGAGTAGGATATCGCTTCCTAAAGCAGGTATGCCACCTACAATACGATGAACCACCTTGATTCCAAACCTAGAGAATTCTTGGGGTAAGAGGCAGGGCATGGAAGTGAAAAAGTCATTACCTTGGGGGTGTACACTTATTTTTGCGGGTAATTGAGCCTTGTTTTTTATAGAGAAACTTTCTTTCGCCCAATCTACACAGGTCGCAGGCGTAATTCCTAAATCCTTAATCTGATTTTCAGAGATAATTTTCATATTGACTTCCTTTTTTAGTTCATGCTTATGCCAAAAAAGCTTCCAAAGTTATGTATAATTCTTGAAATAGTCTTACTTTTGTATCTCTTTTAAATGCACTATAAACATAAGTAATAGATATATATGAAAATAGCGATTGTAGGTACAGGCTATGTCGGGTTGGTAACGGGTACTTGTTTTGCGGAAATGGGGACTGAGGTCTTTTGTGTGGACGTGGATAAGGTAAAGATTGAGAATCTAAAGAAAGGCATAGTTCCTATCTATGAACCGGGGCTAGACGAGATGGTGGCACGCAATTCCCAAGCTGGTCGTCTTCATTTTATGACTGATTTAAAAGAATGTTTGAATGAGGTCGAGGTACTGTTTTGTGCGGTTGGTACACCTCCCGATGAGGATGGTAGCGCAGACTTGAAGTATGTGCTTGAGGTTGCCCGTACGGTAGGACGCTATATGAATAAATATATCTTGGTTGTTACGAAAAGTACGGTTCCGGTAGGCACTGCCCAGAAAATCAAGAAAGCGATCAAGGAGGAACAAGCCTTGCGAGATGTGAGTATTGAATTTGATATCGCTTCTAATCCTGAATTCTTGAAAGAAGGTGCGGCTATCAAGGATTTTATGAGTCCAGACCGGGTTGTTGTTGGGGTTGAGTCTGATCGTGCTCAGAAGTTGATGGCGAAATTGTATCGTCCTTTTTTGTTAAATAATTTCCGTGTAATCTTCATGGATGTGCCATCTGCGGAGATGACAAAATATGCGGCGAACGCTATGTTGGCTACTCGCATCAGTTTTATGAATGATATTGCCAATTTGTGTGAGATAGTTGGGGCGGATGTTAATATGGTACGTAAAGGAATCGGTACGGATGCCCGTATAGGTAGTCGTTTCTTATATGCGGGTTGTGGATACGGTGGGTCTTGTTTTCCTAAAGACGTTAAGGCGCTTGTGAAGACCGCAGCCAACAGTGGTTACCAAATGCGTATCCTAGAAGCGGTGGAAGCCGTAAACGAGGAGCAGAAATCGATATTGTTCCGTAAATTAATGAAACATTTTAGAGGAGATATACAAGGTAAGCGAATTGCTTTATGGGGATTGGCATTTAAGCCGGAAACGGATGATATGCGAGAGGCTCCTTCGCTAGTCTTAATCAAAAAGTTGAAAGAAGCCGGATGTGTAATTTCCGCCTATGATCCGGTTGCAATGCCCGAGGCTCAAAGACGTTTACCTGTGGGGGTGATTTCATATGGTAAAGATATTTATGAGACCGTGATAGATGCAGACGCTCTGTTGCTTGTTACGGAATGGAAAGAATTTCGTATGCCCTCCTGGTCTGTTATCAAGAAATTGATGTCCACGCCTTTAATTTTAGACGGACGTAATATTTATGACAAGACAGAGTTAGAGGAAACCGGCTTTATCTATCATTGTATAGGTCGGTAAATTTTAATTATACGAGATTGTATGAATCTCCGGATAGTTACAATCATTAGAAGGTTTATAGGCACCGAAATAGGTGATGTAAATCTTCTTTTCTTTTGTATCTACAGCATAGATACAAAAACTGTTACTTGATAGGCTATCCTCTTCACGTATGACCCTGTTGTATACCACGCCTTTTTCACTTGGAGCTTGATTGGTACAAAGGATCATTTTTTGTGGAACGAGTTCCGTGCTTTCGTTTTCTAATCCAGTCACGTCAAAATAGGCGTTGCAGTGGATATGTCCACCTAGATAGCAGACAAATTCTCCTTTGCGGTCACTGAAATCTGCTTTGACATTGATGGGGTCTAGGTTGAATTGATTTGGATATACTTTTTCTAATAAGGAACGAGTACGAAAGGCTTCAATGATTTCGGGAATCATATTCCACGAATGGACATAATCCCCATCACATAAATAGGTATCGTTATTTACACTACGGCGTTGAAATGGGTAATGAGTTAAGATAATGACGCTATGATGGTCTGTCATGCCATTTTTTAATGCGGTGTTTATAAGCCAGTCTATTTGTTTCTGGGAGAAATATGCGTAAGATAAAGTATTATATTGGGATGCTGGTTGGTCTAACATATCGAGGGCGATGAAACGGATCGTACCTCCTTGAGGGTTTGCTACATCCGAATAGTAATAATTCTCGGCACTATTTCGATTCTTCGAATAATTACTGTTGGCGAATAATATTTCGTTGATCTCGTTTTTATAAAAGAAGGTACTGCCTATCTCTTCTTCGGAATTACTATCATGATTTCCTGTACAAATAAAGGTGGGGACATGATTTTCATCATAAAGGTAATGAATAAATGAGTGCATATATTCTTTCGCCTTCTTTTTCTTATCAATAGAGATAAAATCACCCGTAGCGGTTATCGCATTGATCCGCAGTTCTTGTTGATTGGCGAATTGGATGGATTGTCGTAGATTTATAGGTAACTCGTAATTATTGCTCGGAGACCAAGAGGATAAATGAGAATCCGAAATATGGACGATCTTAAAACGTTCATAACTTCCACTATCTGTTTTATTGTACATGATTTTCGCTAGTCTCTGAGCTGCGAGCTTATTGTTTTCCCAATAAAAAGGTTCATTCTCTCCGCTACGCAAGTTAAGGTTTTTCCAATCATCTTTACAGCCTACTGATAAGATCAGCAGGATAAAAAGGGCATATATTTGTAAGGCCGTGTTATTCATAACCTATGGTGTATTAGAATAACGCAAATATAAAAAATATTTTGTTATTCCTTCATTCTAAACTCTTTTTTCAACGAACACCCACTACACCCACAGCAAGGATCACTGGATTTCGGTTTCGTAAGCATTCGATAAACCTTATATGCGATATATCCGATAACCGAGATACCAATAACGCAAACTGCTATATCTTGCCACATACCTATAAATTTACCTCCTATATATAACTAAATAAAACATAGGAAAGTTCTTAGCTGAATAAACCCACAAAGAAATTCCCCGTTTGATAAACAATGAAAGAAACGATCCATGCTAGGACACAAGTATAAATGATAACGAATATACCCCATTTCCATGAGCCAGACTCGTTGACAATAGCCGATATAGTCGCTATGCACGGAAAATAAATCAAGACGAAAAGCATTAAGCTAATCGCTATGAGCGGTGTGAATACCAAATTACCTTCCGCGTTACGGTCTTGCTTCAAACGCTCCGACAGGGCTTGGCTGTCATCATCGGCATTCCCCGTGTATAATACGCTTAACGTGCTGACAACAACTTCTTTCGCCGCCATACCGGTAAGTAGGCTTACACTCATTTTCCAATCGAATCCTAAAGGAGCCAAGATCGGTTGAATCGTCTGGCCGATACGCCCGATATACGAATTTTGTTGGTGGTCGATTGCCTTCAAGCGTTCTAACTCCTCTATCGTATCTGTTTTTTCTTGAGAATCCAACTCCGTATTTTCGATCTCCGCTATCTGGCGATCAAACTGATCTCCGCTCTCCGAATGTCTGGGGAAATACCCAAGGAACCAGATGATGATAGAAGCGACCAAGATGATACCTCCCATCTTGTGCAAGTATTGTTTCGCTTTCTCCCACATATGGATCATGATGGATTTGCCGGTAGGCATCCGGTAGGGGGGGAGTTCCATTACGAAAGGAACATCCTCCTCGTTAAACAGGAAGCGTTTGAAAAGACGGGCCATGATAACTGCCAGCAAGATTCCGGATACATATAAAGCTAATAACACAAAGCTGGCGTTCTTCGGGAAAAACGCCCCGGTCAGCAATACATAAACCGGCAGGCGGGCGCTACAGCTCATCAACGGATTTACCAACATCGTTATCATCCGGCTATTACGGCTCTCTATCGTACGGGAGGCCATGATAGCAGGAACATTACAACCGAATCCCATCACTAAAGGGATGAACGACTTTCCATGCAGTCCCATCTTATGCATGATCTTATCCATGATAAAAGCCGCACGTGCCATATATCCGGAGTCTTCCATGAACGATATGAACATATACAGAATCAAGATATTCGGCAGGAACACGATAACACCTCCCACGCCACCGATGATACCATCCACGAGAAGATCCTTCAAAGGTCCTTCCGACATATGGTTGCGCACGAAATTACCGATCACCTCGACCAATGCCTCTATCCATTCCATCGGATAGCCTCCCAAACGGAAAGTGGCCTCGAACATGATCCACATGAATAGGATAAAGATAGGGAAGCCTAAGACTTTATGCGTGACGAATAGATCGATGATCTGCGTACTCGTTGCCTCTTTGATCATATTTTGTTCGTAAGTCTCACGCAACGCTCCGGAAATAAAGCCATAGCGTGCGTTCGTGAATGCGGTCTCACAATCCTCTTGCAATAACTTTTCTATTAGGGCTGTATTACGGTCTCTTTCTTGGAAGATCGTTTCGGCACCGGGCAGCGTTTTTATAAATGTCTCTATCTCCCGGTCTCCCTCTAATAGTTTGATAGATAGATAGCGCTTTGACAAGCTTTTGGGTATATCCACGCTATTTTTCAAGGTCTTCCTAACGTTGCTGATCCCTTTCTCTAAAGACTCTCCGTAATTAATATGGATATGACGGATGACAGGATCTTCTTCTTCGTATACCTTGATTACACGGTTAAACAAATCCTCTATGCCAAAGCCTGTTTTACTTACGGTCGGGATAATCGGTGCCCCGATCATTTTCGCTAAGGACTCATGATCGAATTTATTACCATGGCGTTCCAGCTCATCATACATGTTTAAGGCGATTACCATGCGAACGTCCATATCGATCAGTTGGGCGGTCAAATATAGGTTTCGCTCCAGATTGGATGCGTCGATAACATTGATCACCACGTCTGGTTGCTCTTCATTCAAATGCTTACGCACGTATAATTCTTCCGGCGTGTAAGCGGATAGGGAGTAAGTACCCGGTAAATCTACGATGCGGAATGTATAGCCATTCTGTTGGAAGGTTCCTTCCTTGGCATCTACGGTCACGCCGCTATAGTTACCCACATGCTCATGTGCTCCGGATGCGAAATTGAAAAGAGAGGTCTTTCCGCAGTTCGGATTACCAACCAAGGCTACGTTAATTGTTTTTCCTTTATGTAATGCGATGGCTTGCAATTCATTGCCGGAAGGCAGGATAAAAGAGTCTGCACTCCTGTTCGTATCTTGTACCGAGGTAGCTTGTTCCTTCTCGAAATCCGCCGCGCTAACGACTTCGATCAATGCGGCGTCCGAGCGTCGCAATGAGACATCATATCCCATTACACGATAGTGAATAGGGTCTTTGAGCGGAGCGTTTTGTATAACGATCACTTCTTTCCCTCTGATAAATCCCATCTCGATAATGCGTTTGCGGAAAGCTCCGCGACCCATTACCTTTACTATAACACCTTTATCGCCTGTGCGAAGTTCTGATAATCTCATGTCCTATTAAATGTTACGCGAAGGTAGCTTGAAAACTTCGTACCACCAATACCAACTAATAGGTATTTTTTTATTTCCATGGGTTGTTTTTCGAGTATTTTATGTATGTTTGTGCCACAAATTTCAACTTTAGACAAATGAAACTACGAATTACTTTGTTCACCACCTTATTGGTTCTTCTGTCTGCTTGTTTTACAGGCTGTAAAAAAGAATTGAAGGATTTCTCTTTTAGTTATAGTATGGAAAGTGTAGATAACTACAAACTAATGGTTCTGTTTGATAGTGACAAGACATTCCGTATCGAGGAGTATAATTATTATATGGATAATTTCGCCAAGAAACGAGATCCTAAAATTATGGAGGGGACATTGACTGACGAGGAGTTTGCTTCTTTAAAACCGATTCTGCAAAAATGTAATTTCTTTAAGATGAAAGACTCTTATGGCTTTGAGGAGGAGACGAACCGGGATTTAGGGGATATCATGTATCAGGTTTCATTTACCACGGAAGGTAAGGAGAAATTTATCTCTATCCGTAATAGCGATACCGGACAATTTTCCGCTTCTTTCGTGAAGTTGATCGGTTTTATCAATACATTCTTGAATAATCATAAGAATGACTAAACGCTTTTAGCCGGAGATGGAGAATAAACGAAACCGGGTTCTATTGTGCTTAGGCTCTAATTGGGATAAAGAGAAAAATATGGAGCGCGCGGCGGAGATGCTGCGTGCTCATTTTGTTTTTATACAGTTTTCTCAGCCAGTTTATACGGAACCGATCGATTGTCCATTATCAACTACATTTTTGAATCGAGTGGCTGTTTTGTATAGCGAGGAGAGTCCGGCGCGAATAAAGGATGTCTTGAAAGATATAGAATGCTGCATCGGCCGTAAGCCGGAAGATAAATCTTGTGGGCGTGTGCCGATAGATATTGATTTATTGCAGTGGAACGACCAAATCTTGAAAGCAGAGGACTTGACCCGTGAATATGTTCTAGATGGCATCTGCTCGCTCCTTGCCGCAGGAGAGAATGATGAATGGTGCCAATAGAAAACCAAAGGAGCCGCTGTTGCGGATCAATGCGTTGATACCTTTGCATATCAAAGAAAGAACTGGGTTGTTTCGGTCTGCGTTATAAAATCCTTTCTCTACTTTAAGCTTGAACTGGTAGGGTGCCAATAAGTCCTCATAAGTCTGTATGGGAAGGATTCGTTCGGCCCAATTACCTGTAGCCGGATCGCAAGTATTGTATGGGTCTTCCGGGCTTGGTAAACTCTTTTTCTCGATCGCTTTTTGGATATCGGGATAGGTCAAGCCTCTAGTCTGCCGGGCCCATGTCTCTACTTCTTTTGGGGAGAAAGCCGGGCAAAGTTTCGTTATGAATTGCTCTCGTAATGTATAATAGTTGGGGGATTCCAAAGATCCACTTTCGCATCCGATCATCATCTTATGTAACCGTTGTTGGACATACGGGTTGAATGGTGTAGAGGCTGTCGTGAATAGTAGATACATGGAATCGTTTATATGGATTAAATCCTTGAAGAACAAAGATAAATCATAGACATGTTCTATCAGGTCCGTAGCGATTAAAAGTTGGGGGGAGACTTTGTTCCTTGCGCACCAGTCCGCAAGAACATCTGAATCTCCATGGAGTATGGTATCGGGGCCTATTCCTATTATTTGTTTCAATAGCTGGATCGTCTCCACGGAAGATGGGTTAAGATCAATATAAATAACTTGTCCTATTCCTATGGATTTCGCCAGAATACTAAGGAAGCCGGTTCCTCCTCCATAATCGATTAGCGTGACATCGGAGATAGGGGTTTGTATCGCTTGAAGTCCTCTTTGTAGGCAATCTGCGTATATATGCATGAAATAGCTTAACGCCGGCTTTAAGTTGCCGATGTATCGCTTATTATAATCGCTGATAGGTAATTTATTATAGTCGATCGCTTTCAAACGTTCGGTTAATGTATGTAATAAATCACTTCTATTCTCTTTCATCATATATCATCTTGTATAAACGTATCCCCTGATCTTCATTAGAAAAAGCAGGGAACAATAATTGTTTTCGTTTATCTATCGCCTCTTTATCTATAGGTAGGGCCATTAATTGTTCGCAAGCCCGTATCATCTCATCCGGCGTATCGGCGATATGGCATAAAGGATCTAATCCGCTACCCGCTAGCATGAGATGATTGACAATCGTATGCCTTCCGGCGAATAAGCTGTTCAAAAGCTTTAGTTTTAGGCCGGTATCTTGAAATGTGATTAGCATATGAATTTGTGCGTTGTGGATCAATGCGTCCATACGTTCCTTACTGGGATTTGCTTCTACTTTTATATGTGGGTAAGGAGCGGCTGCCTCTCGTATCAAACGGGTCGGGTTCATGCCCGCTATTATGCAGGTATGTTTTAATTGGCTGAAAACATGCTTGGTGAGAAATAACACGGCTCGCTCATTCTCGATAACGGATAACTTGCCATGATATAAAATATAATCGGATTTTCCCGGTTTGGCCGTAATCCGGTTATTCTCGTGGAAACAAGGAACGAACTCGATCCTTTGATTGGGAAATTGTTTTCGTAAATAGTCTGCGTCTGTCGTGGATACGGCGATTATCAGATTTGCGTACTGTGCTACTTTCTGATAGGCTTGGAAGCGCATGGCCTCGATCTTGAAAAAGGCATTGCGAACCAATCCTTTGCCAGACTTTGCCAAGTGGCGATAATAATCGTGCTCGATATTGCACTCCCGGAATATCTTCATCCGGTTTCTTAAACGGGGATCGTCCATATAATAGCAGGAGTGGAGGCCCTCAAATAAGATCGGGTAATCATTTTGTAAAAGATTCTCGATCAAGCGATGATCTTTACGGCTATATACATTGTAAGGGAGCCATGTTAAATTAGCGATTACCCCGGTACGGCGTTTATAATAGAAAACCTTGTCGCAAATGCTTTCTAATTCCGGTGCGTGCGGACGTTCATATTCGAAACAATGTAATATGAGTTTCACGCCGCATGCATGCAAGGCCTCCAGTTTATAATACACATCAATGACCCCTCCGTAATTGGCGGGATAAGGTATATTGAACGATACTATGTTGAGGTATTTATCCATCTGCTTAAATCTCCTCAAATATACGCGCAAATTGGCTAGCTTGCTCTTTCCGGGAATAATTCGATAGCTTATCCCGATTGACGGGCGAGGTCGTATATCCTTTTTCCTGCCATTCCTCATAGTAATGTTTCAAGAAATCGTACACCTCGTCTACCCGGGTTGCGGCCAGTCCGGAATGGGTCTCCTTGATGGCTTCGGCGAGGTAAGCCTCGTCACTCTGTACGCATAAGATGGGTTTTTCTACCGCAAGCGATTCAAAGAACTTAGTTGTCATGAAGCCTTTTGGACCAGACGTGTCAAACTTATTCGTCAAGGAAAGCAGCACCGAGCTTTTGTTCAAGATGAGGGGAATATCGGATGCCGGTACATACTCATGGTAATCCATGAAAGATTGCACCCCATGTTGTTCGGCCTCTTGGCGGATGATGGAGCGGGACTCTTGATCGGTATACCATACAACTCGAAAAGTTTCGGGGATAATGACCTTGTCCTCCGTAAGACGGGCGATGGCCGCAAATAATAACTCCGGATTTCGGATCGCTAAACTTAACAACCGTCCGGTATAGGTAATGATAAACCGGGAGGTCTTGATTTGTTGCGGATAGAACAACTCGGGATCGAATCCGTTATAAATCAGTTTTACATTGGGATTATATTGTTTAAGTACCTCCACGTGCCAAGGCGATACGGTCGTGACACAATCCGCTACCTCCAAAGCGTTATTCCGCTTTCTAAGTAACCGTTTGCGAAATCGCTTTGTGATGAATGCGTCTAGCCATGAAAATGTATGGAATTTATGCGATATATATTCGTTGGAGGCGTATTGCTCGATAATATCTCGTAAATCCACGACGAAAGGGAGGTTGGTATGGATCGCTAACGTCTTGGCGGCGGTTAAAGGAAAGGTACGGTATGTGCTACACAATATTCCTTTGTACTGGTTGGTCTTTATTAAGGGAATACATGCGTTGATTATTTTCATGTCTTTATAACCAAACAAGATGTCTAGAAACATGACCCACATCCATTCGATATGCTTTGAGATCTTTCCTGATGCTTTGTAGTAGCGGACGCAATACACGTCCGCATACCCCGTAAGGAATTCGAATGTATTGTCTTCTATGTATTCTGTCACTACGGTAACTTCCCATCCCATGCGTGTCAAATATTTGCATAGATATCCCATTCTGGGGGCGAAAGCGGGTGGGAACATATCACATATGATAAGGAGTTTATTCATGGATTCAATCAGGGTTATAAGAATAGACGAATGACTTCAAACGCTTCCGCATAGGTACATCCTGCTTGGACGCCCCGTGCTCTTGCTAATGAATAGATAAAGTCCTTGGATAGATAATCTCTCGCTCCTTGCGATTTATAGGCTTTCAATGATTCTACCTTTGCGTCGATATGGCGCTCTTCCAGCCTTACAAAACATTGTGTATTGAATGTCAGGTTGTTCCAGATTAACTCATAACCTAATATATTCGTGTTTTTGAACGCTCGTAGACCCTCTTGGGCGATCGTCGTATGATCTTGGTGGATGTCGTGCAAGCTAGGGATGAAGACTAGGTCAAAATCGGATACTTTTTTCAGGCGTATTAACTCCTCTAATATCTCTTGTCTTGCGTATCCCAGTTTTCTTACTTCGTAATTGTATATGATTAGGTTTCCCGGTTCTATACCTAAGGTCTGGGTCGCTTGCTTGACCTCTGTCTTCAAGATATCTTTCGGAAAACCTTCGGGAACCGATTGCTGTGCGGTGGAGAAAGCCACATAGGTCACTTTTTTACCATCTTCTATCAGGCGTGAGATAGTTCCCCCCAACCCAAGTTCCCCATCATCCGTATGAGGGGCGAGGACTAAAATATTTTTACAATTAGTAATCATTCTTTCTGATTTATTTGAATACAGGGATTTTGTTGTTTTCACTGCTTCGCTAATTCTTTTAATAGCTGGGCGTATAATTTACGTAAATAACTTCCGGACCCTTCTTGTACGGAGTCATTATGCCATAGTAAAACCAATTCACCTCCTACATTATTTACTTGTTCCACTAAATTCCGGCAATAGGTTAAAGCCCTGTCAAAATCCAGTCCCATATATTTTTCCTCCTCTAGGGTACAATCCATTATAATAAGCGGATGTAGTCGGAGAGGAGATAGCCGGCGGGTGATCGGATTGATCCAACGAACCGGGTAGCAAGTCCCTAACCGGAATCCGGAGACATCGGCATACCCCATGGTGAAATCGTCCGTAACCCCAGCAGCCTCTATTTGGTCCATATCTTCCGGTTCCCGGATAGCCAAGAAATGATGACGGTTGAACCGAACATTTTTACCGATATGATCTTCCAGACCGGTTTTCTCTTTCCGGATAAGGCTGGGAGTCGTACCCGCTTGGTAGCTACTATGCAAACCAATAGTTACATTATGCTCTAGAGCACTTTTTATCAATTTACGAATATCTTTATTCCTCAAATCGTAATGAGGTTTGTCGTGCTTGGCTTTCCCCCCGTTCCGGATAAATAGGATAGGGTGACATTGTTCCTTCCCGATCAAATCCTGAAGGATACTATTCTGGCGGAAAAACCAAGGGAAGGTATAAAACGGGTCTTTCTCAAGGGTACCGAATTTACCTTGAAAGGATTTATATAAACCTCTTCTATCTCTAATAGACCGTATCAAACCTTTCCACGAACGATATAGAGTCGGAGAATCTACGTCGTGCGTGAGGTAGATCTTCCGGATTTGCTTTTTTACCTCGGGTACACGTAACCGGGATTGGCGTAGCCAACGATGAAGCAGCATGCGATATTCATCCACGATCGGACGATGCAGGAAACCGGCCCGGTAGGGCAAGGACTCTTTACCGGGAAATCTTCCATGCTCATCCCGAAGTCCACGCCGTACCATCTCCTCGTATCTGGAAATGAGAAAATAAGTACTTGCGATGATATCGGCATGAACCACCCATGTATCTCTTACCCATTCCTCTTTCGGCGAGCCGAATAACAAGGGGATACCTTGAACCTCTTGCAAAGGGAGTTCCGGTAAGGAAGCAGGAGTCCCGTATGTTTGTCCATCAAAGAAGCCGGATGGAATGATAACGACGTTATATCGGTCGAATTTATTGGGATCAGCCGTGTACCCGATCGTTTCCACCAGTTCGCTAGGGACATCATCTCCTACAAGAAAACGTATTATATAATGTAAAGTGCGATTTTTCATACCCATTTGCTTAGTTTAATGCGTGCTCTGTCTAATAAACTCAATTTCCCCCTAGATATTGTGAAAAATGGGGTTTGGATAGCTCCGAACTCGCGGAAGAAACGTTCTACTCCGGGTAGCATAGACCCTTCGAAATCAAATACCGTCGTAAATTGAGAAACGAAATGAAGACATTCCCACAGGACGTAGCTTTGCGCTCCGGAACCTCTATAGACCGGATTTCCTCCTCCAGCGAGATAGTAAGCCGATCGATCTTGCCATACGATGAAAGCGGCCGCATGTAAATGGCCTTGCTCGTCATAACCTCCCCATAAATCACCTTGTCCTCTTTGTCGGCAAGTGGCGATCAAGTCTTTCAGTACATTCGTGTCTTCCTTGATTCGTACATGCTGGCGGTCAAATGTTTGGGCTTGTACAGCTAGGAACTCATTCAAAGGAATCCCTTTTTTTACGGATATATGGTATTTATTCTGCGCTTTCGTAATATTTCGCCGGATATTGGGGCTCATATTCTCCCATACCGCTTGATGATCCCGGATATTTTTTAATAAATAGGTATAACGTGTCGTTTGGTTATATCCCGCCCAATAAAACGGAAGCCAATCCGTGATGTCATAATTGAAATTTTGCAGGAAGTGCGGATAGCGTTTTAGTTCTTCCGTGAATTGTTTGCATAGTTCTTGACGTCGTCCTAACTCGGTCGTATATTTCGTGTCGGAGGAACTTGCGGTGAACCAAGGGCCCATTGTTTGGGTGTAAGAAGGCATTGAGACAATATCGGAATGGGGGACGTAAAGGGGGAGGGTTGCCTGTATCTTTCCCTTTTGTTCTATAAGCAAGACATCCCATTTTTTTTCTCCGCAAACCGTATCCAACCACCAGTCATGTGAGAAGATCGGTATATTTTTTTCAGTATTGCAAAGTAAACGATATTTGTCTTTATTACTCATTACAATTTCGTATAGGGGCGGGGGGTGCCCGCCCCCGCAAATTACTTGTTGGCTTTTAATGCCTCAAATATTAATTCGGATAATTCGTCTGCCAATTCGGGATTGTCCTCGACACATTGTTTTGCCGCATCACGACCTTGTCCCAATTTGGTATCATTGTAGCTGTACCACGAACCGCTCTTCTTGATGATATTCAGTTCAGAGCCAAGATCGATGATCTCTCCGGAACGGGAGATACCTTGACCGAACATGATATCGAACTCTGCCTTGCGGAATGGAGGAGCCACCTTGTTTTTTATGACTTTCACACGCACTTGGTTACCCTTGATCTCGTCACCATCTTTCAGCTTTCCAATACTACGGATATCCAAACGGACTGAGGCGTAGAACTTCAACGCATTACCACCAGTCGTCGTTTCCGGGTTCCCGAACATTACGCCGATCTTATCACGCAATTGGTTGATGAAGATACAGGTCGTATTCGTCTTATTGATCGCAGCTGTCAATTTACGAAGGGCTTGCGACATTAAGCGAGCTTGCAGACCCATCTTGCTGTCTCCCATATCGCCCTCAATCTCAGCTTTAGGAGTCAAAGCGGCTACGGAGTCGATAACAATGATATCTACGGCGGATGAACGGATCAACTGCTCGGCTATTTCCAAGGCCTGCTCACCGTTATCCGGCTGGGAGATCCATAGGTTCTCTACATCAACGCCTAACTTTTCAGCATAGAAACGGTCAAAAGCATGCTCCGCATCGATAAATGCGGCGATACCTCCTTTTTTCTGAGCCTCGGCGATCGCATGGATCGCTATGGTTGTCTTACCGGAAGATTCCGGACCATAGATCTCGACGATACGTCCTTTCGGATATCCGCCTACGCCCAGCGCTGCGTTTAAAGCGATAGAGCCTGTCGGTATCACCTCGATATCCTCGATGTTTTCATCGCCTAGTTTCATGATCGAACCTTTTCCGTAGTTCTTCTCGATTTTATCCATTGCCGCACGTAAAGCCTTTAGCTTATCCGTGTTAGCGGCTGGTTTACCACCTTCTTCTTTCGCTTTTTCTTCGAACAAATTTTCTTCTTTTGCCATATGTGTCCCTTATAAATTAAGGATTTGATTTGCATGGTCTTTTGTCTTCACCTCTTTCGGCCCGATGATATTAGTAACAATACCTTCCTCGTTAATGATAAAGGTGGTCCGGAGAGTCCCCATGTATGAACGTCCGTACATTTTTTTCTCAGCCCACACACCAAACTGTTCTTGTAAGGTCGTGTCTGTGTCCGCTATTAAACGGAAAGGTAAGTTTTGCTTTTGTATAAAGCCTTGATGCGATTTGGCGCTATCTTTGCTTACTCCGATGATCTCGAAGCCTTTCGCTTGTAAGGCTTGATAGCCGTCACGTAAGCTGCATGCTTCCGCCGTGCAACCGCTCGTGTTATCTTTCGGATAGAAATAGAGCGCTACTTTTTTCCCTTTATAGTCACTCATCTTTACCTCTTTACCGTCTTGATCGGTTCCCAAAAACTCGGGAACCTTATCGCCTATTTGTACTGCCATATTACAATTCTAAGTCAATGTTAAACAATTCATGCCAAGGCAAACCTTGCTCATTTAGCTCTTTCATGAATGGGTCCGGATTGAATTCCTCTACATTCCATACTCCCGGTTTCTTCCAAATGCCTTGCATAAATAATTTGGCGCCGATCATGGCGGGAACACCGGTGGTATAACTAACACCTTGCGCTCCTGTCTCTAGATAAGCGGCATGGTGGCTACAGTTGTTGTATACGTAATAAGTTAATTCCTTACCGTCCTTGATACCACGGATGCGGCAACCGATGGAAGTCTCGCCAGTATAATTCTCTCCCAGATCACCCGGGTTCGGCAATACGGCTTTTAAGAATTGGATCGGAACGATTTCCTGCCCGTTGTAAAGGATCGGGTCGATACGAGCCATACCGATATTTTGGATGACACGTAGATGAGTCAAGTATTCCTGTCCGAAAGTCATCCAGAAACGAGCCCGTTTGAGGGTCGGGAAGTTTTTGGTCAAACTTTCCAATTCCTCGTGATACATCAAATACGATTCTTTCGGTCCTACATTCGGATAATTCAAGGCTTTATGTACGCTTAACGGATCGGTCTCCTTCCATTCCCCATCCTCGAAATATTTGCCACGTTGAGTAATCTCACGGATATTGATTTCCGGATTGAAATTGGTAGCGAATGCCTTATGGTGATCTCCTGCGTTGCAGTCTACGATATCCAGATAGTGTATCTCGTCGAAATGATGCTTTGCCGCATAGGCTGTATATACGCCGGTAACCCCCGGATCGAAACCACATCCCAAGATAGCGGTAAGACCGGCTTTCTCGAAACGATCTTTATAGGCCCATTGCCAGCTGTATTGATATTTGGCTTCATCAAGCGGTTCGTAGTTGGCCGTATCTAAATAGCTAACGCCGTATTCCAGACAAGCATCCATGATATGCAAGTCTTGATAAGGTAAGGCCAGATTTACCACCAAATCCGGTTTGAAGGCGTTAAACAAGGCAACAAGCTCTTGCACGTTATCTGCGTCTACCTGTGCGGTTTGCACTTTTACGTTCTTGATATCGGCGGCGATCTTGTCGCATTTACTTTTCGTACGGCTAGCTACCATGATATCCGTGAAGACATCCGCATTCATCGCTATTTTCTTAACAGCAACGGTACTTACGCCCCCTGCACCAATAACTAATACTCTTCCCATTTACTAATAGAATTAATCTTGTTAATATACAGTTTACAAGGTTTTCAACCAATGGACAAATATACGGCTTTTCCTTGACAATCCCTATAAAAGATTTATTTATTCATTTTAGAAGGGATGAAAGGAAAGAAAGATACAGCTAATGAATGTGAATACTGAAAATAGTCGTACTTTTGTCACATTTACTGTTTAAAGTTTGGACATGAGATTTTTAAATTATGCCGGGGGTGTTTTTATTCTGCTCTTATTGGCGTTGGGGTGCAAACCCGAGGCGAAGCGGAGCCGTGTGCTTGTGATCCAATCTTTTCGGTGGGATGACAAGAACTATCTGGAATTAAACTCGGATATCCGGAAAGAACTGAGAAAAAACCGGGTGAATGCGGACATCCGCACGTTTTATCTCGATTGTGAGTGCTATATGGCTGAGGAGGAAGAGGAACGGATGTATAACTTTATCGATACGATACGTCTTTGGAAGCCCGACATCATATTGGTGAATGATGATCAGGCTACCTATACGTTGATGAAATGCGGCCATCCTTTTGTAAAGAAAGTTCCGGTTGTTTTCTCTGGCGTCAATTTCCCTAATTGGGATTTGCTGGAAAAATATCCGAACGTAACAGGTAGTTGGGACAAGATTGATTATAAGGAAAACCTTCGTTTGATCGATCAGCAAATGGGAAAGTCTCGCATTTATATCAATTATGATAAGACCTCCTTAGGGCAGTTGGCTTTCCGGGAGTTGATAAAAGCGGTCGATACGAGCCGATATGTATTGAATTATAATCAATTGGCTTTCCAATTAAATGACCCGGACTTTAAGGTAGATTCCATGACGTTTAGAACCGAGATGAGAATGAAGGCGATACGTCCTTCGAAAAATGTAATTCATTTCATGCCTTTTCGTAAAGCCAATGGGGAGTTTTTATTGAGTAATATTAATGGTACCTATCCTTATTGCGTATTTTTCAATATCCGTTATGACTATACATCCGCAGGTTTGTCTAAGATGTTCGTGACTCCTTCATTTACGGCGGTGCGGGAAATCTTTAATATAAACGTGGAAGTTCTGGGAGGCTATTTTTGCTCGAATCGCATACAAGCGGCGGAACAGGCTCGGTTGGCGGCTAAAATTCTTTCCGGTACGCCTGTCTCTTCCGTTCCGATCGTAGAGAGTCCTAAAGAGTATCTGTATGATTGGGGGGAGATGCAACGTTTAGGTATCTCAAAGGAGGAGGTCCCTACTAATGTTCACATCATCAATATGCCTATTTCTGAACGGTATAAGATTGGGGTTTTTATCGCCTCTTCCTTGGGCGTGATCTTATTGCTGGCATTGATCGGTTATTTGTTTTATCTCTATTGGCGGGAAGCAAGACGAAGGAAAGCGGTGCTCGCTAATTTAAAGCAAGAGAAGGAGCATCTTTCTTTAGCGTTGGAAGGGGGGAATATATTCGCTTGGAAATTACAGTCTGGTACCTTCCGGTTTGACAACGAGTTCTTTAGCTATGTGAATATTTCTCCCCGGGAAATTCCTTTGGATGAGCTGTACGAGATGACTCATCCGGACGATAGGCAGAGTTTGCGCTCCTTGATTGATTTCATTTGTACGGGTACGATCTCTCATCATATCCTTCAATATCGTTGCGATTTTAACGGGAAAGGTTACCAATGGTGGGAATTTCGTTACGGAAGCTTAGAGGATGCGAATGATGGGTATGTAATCAATGGCTTATGTTTGAATATCCAAAATATCAAGGATACGGAGGAGGTCTTGATCTCTGCGAGGGAAAAAGCCGAGGAGTCGGATCGGATGAAGTCGGCTTTCTTGGCGAATATGAGCCATGAGATCCGTACGCCGCTGAATGCGATTGTCGGTTTCTCGAATTTAATGAACTCGGAAGAGGTCTTGGAGCCGGAAGAGCGTGAGCAGTTCGTGAAGTTGATTAATACGAACTCCGACTTACTATTGAAACTGATCAATGATATTTTAGATCTTTCCCGTATGGAATCCGGAAAGATGAGTTTTGTTTTCGATCGCCATGATTTGAATGTCTTGATCAATGAAATCTATTGTACTTTCCAGTTGATGATGCCCGAGGGGGTAGAGCTACGCATGCGTGTCCCCGAGATCCCGGTGGTTGTGGCGGTAGATCCTTATCGGCTGAAACAAGTATTGTCTAATTTTATCAATAATGCCATCAAGTTCACGACTTCGGGCTATATAGAAGTGGGATACTATTTCTGTACGAAAGGCGACTGCCTTCATATCTATGTAGAAGACACTGGTATCGGTATCCCTGAGGAGAAACAGAAGCAAGTTTTTGATCGTTTTTGCAAATTGGATGAGTTTGCGCAAGGCACCGGACTCGGACTGGCGATTTGCCAAGTGATAGCGCAGCGTTTCGGCGGTGAGATACAATTGAAGTCGGAATATGGTAAAGGTAGCCGTTTTATGCTAACTTTGCCTAAAGAACGTATAGGTTGACAAAGCATGGAACAAATAGAGGAACTTTCACGATTTATCAAGGAACATGCGTCGGATGATTTGAATCGTCTGTTGCTTTCCGCCTCTCGTTATCCGGGGATCGATATCCCTTTCGTGGTGGATCAATTAAAATCTCGGCGGCAGATCAAGGATAAACTACCTTCATGGTATCAAAACGATCGACTGGTTTTTCCGGCGAAGATAGCGGCGGAGCAATGTTCCTCGGAACAAACTGCCTTGTACAAACAGAGGTTGGTAGATCCACAGGCACATGTATGTGATTTGACCGGAGGGTTGGGGATCGATAGCTATTTCTTCTCTCGGAAAGTACAGCAGGTTACTTATATCGAACGCTTTCCCGCTTATTGCGAGGCGGCTATCCATAATTTCAAGGTACTAGAGGCTGATAACGTAACGGTATTGAATGGCGATTCTACGGAGTTGTTGGCTGAGATCGATGGAATAGATGTGTTCTATATCGATCCGGCTCGTAGGGGAGAAGGAAATAAGCGGGTTTTCGCGTTGCAAGATTGCGAGCCGGATTTAACAAAGCTAGTCCCCGTCTTATTTAGTCATGCCCCAAGGGTGATCGCTAAACTATCCCCGATGGCGGATATTCGTATGACACTGGATTTACTTCCGGGTGTGACTGACATACAGGTTCTTTCGGTGAAAAACGAATGTAAGGAACTTTTATTTGTGCTGGAACGAGGCTCGAGAAACGGGAATCCTCGGATCTGTTGCGTGAATTTTATCTCGGAGGAAGAGTCGGAATCGTTTACGTTCTCATTGATGGAAGAGCGGGAAGCGGTCGCCTCCATCCGTGGAGAAGTCAAGCGTTATTTATATGAACCGAATGTCTCCATCTTGAAGGCAGGTGCGTTTAAAGCGGTCGCCACTCGTTTCGGATTGAGTAAATTGCATGTTAGCAGTCATTTATATACGTCGGATGAGGTAGTCCCTTGTTTTCCGGGACGTTCTTTTGTGGTAGACGAAGTGATCCCCTTTACGAATAAACAATGTAAGACCTTGTCGAGGCAGATTCCCCAAGCGAATATCACAGTCCGTAATTTCCCCCTCTCGGTGGAAGAGTTACGTAAGCGAACTAAAATTGCGGATGGAGGAACTATCTATCTTTTCGCTACTACTTTGGAAAATGGGGATAAGGTACTTATCAAAGCTCATAAGATATAGGATACTGCATAGGTGCTGCAGCATTACTGCATAAGGGTTGCAGTACTACTGCTAGGCCTGTTGCAGTACTACTGTAAGGCTTGTTGCAGTACTATTGCAAAGCCTGTTGCAGTGATATCCGAAGGGATATAAAAAAGTGTATGATGTTATCACCATACACTTTTTATGATATGAGGTTTATATTACTTCAATAGATTCGCACGCATTTCCTCAATCTTAGCTTTTGACTCACGAGCCGTATTTATGGTTGCTACCATTCCGCTTAACGGAGCGATTGTAGTCCCTAATTGCTCCAAGTCAGGATAATATTTAGCTAAGTCGGCTGTGATCTGCTGGATGATACCGATACGTTTTTCCATATTCTCGCTCAAACCGGCGGAAATAGCGTCGCCTTTAACAACCAAGCCCGGATTTGCGTATACAATGGCATATTCTACAGCCATGCCCCCTAACAACTCAAGCTCAACGTCAGCCTTATCATTTTCCATCATAGCGTCGATCAATTTGTTTTCTTGGTTTTTCATGAATTTGCTTAACTCCTCTTTGCTGGCGTTAGCGGGAGCGGACTCTTTCATGATGTCGATAGCGAATGGAATGTCCAGATCCGTAGTCAATTTAACCAATACGTTCTCGATATCTGTAGTCGGCTTTTTCATAGCCTTCAATACGTTCAAGTCTGCGAAGTAGATACCGCAAGCACGTGCTTTCTGGGCTTGTGTGTTCAATTCGGAAACCTTGCTGACCGGCAACATAAAATCAGTATTAGCGACAGAGATCGTAACCTCGCCGGTAGATACTTTGTAAGGCAACTCCGAATCCGGCATATCTTTCAAGAAACGAGTAACCTCGTCTTTCAACTCGGCAGTAAGCAGACCTTTAGATACTTCTCCTGCGATAGCTGCTTCTTCCTCTACTTTTTGCTCAGCGGCGTCTTGTTTTTTACTGCTGTTGCAAGATACCATTCCAAATGTAATCGCTGCTATGGTTAGCAGGCTAACAAAACTCTTTTTCATGTTATTCTTTATTTTTAGATTATATATTTTGTCATTAATCGCTCCCTTTGTTTAAATACTTGCCGGGAAACTCTGCGAAGATAGATATAATTACCAATAAAGCAAAGATTCCTAACATTAATAAATTAAATGTAAAAGTAGAAAATGTATAACCGGCGAATTTTTTCTCATGACTATAGAAAGGCGCACGTCCCCAATTATTGTCCGGTTCCAGATAAATCTGCCCGATTTTAGGGTAGATCCGGTTGTGGGCCTCCTTATAGAATTGGGTACTGGTTGAGTTGAGTACCAGCTCCTCGATGGCTGAGTTATGATGTTCCTTTTTCAAGGTGTTCAACCATTCGGAGCCGTGTTCTTGAATGACCTCTTTCCGTTTTTTCTCTAATAACGCCGTGAAATTATCGCTACGGGTATGCAGGGCTTTTTCTACTTTATCCATATAGCTCTCGTAACTCTCTTTGGACGTATAGGGGGCGATACGGGCGGCACGGGATAGTACGGCCAGTTCGTTGTGGATCGTCCGGGTGTTCTTTTCCCGTTTCTCCGGGATCAGGTTGAGGCTGTTTATGAGGCTGCGCACCTCGTCAGCATGGACATTCCGGTAATATTGCGCTAGGAACTTTTCTTTCTCGACCGTGAAAAATAGGCGGTTGTAGCTGTTGTTCCGGAATTGTTCCGTAACCAACGCCTCGAATGCCCAACGTGAGGGAATAACCTCACCGATAAGGGGCACTATGTTCCGGCTGGATGCGCTTCTGCTCAAATCGTCGAACTTGACAACTAAGCCGCAAAGTAAGATCTGCGGGATTAAAAGCAGCGGTATCGTTATATAGATCGCTACGATCGAGTTTAGGGATTGCGATAGTACCAAACCTGTCAGGTTGGCGAGGAATGAGGTTGCCCATAGCGTGATCCACCAAGTAAGGAACATCTCGCTTCCAATGCCTATCAATAAATTTCCTACCACTATGAATAGCAAACTTTGGATCGCTGAGATACAAAGCAGGTAGAACATCTTTGACGAGAGATAACTGCCTCGGCTCAATCGCAAGAATCGTTCTCGCTTTAGGAGCGTCCGGTCCTTGATGATCTCTTCGGCGCTGATACTTAATCCCGTGAAAGTAGCGACAATCACCGCCATGAAAATGTAGGATACCAGATTTTTGTTCGCCAGCAAAGAATACCCGTCATCGGGTACGAAGCGGGTGAGCAGGGCCACGATCACCGCCAATAAAGGAGTCTCCAGTAAGGCGATGCACAAGTACTGCTTATTGGTCAGCTTGGTCTTTATGTTTCTTTCCAAGAAGATACAGAATTGCTTCCAGATCGAGGGCTTCTGCTGATGATTCGGGGGCAGGGGGGTAGGCTTAACCTCTTGGAACTTCGGGCGGGAAGCTACATATAACTCATGCCATTCTTTTGAAGTTATCTTCCGGATGTTTGTCTGGTTTCCGCTATCGTCTATCTTTTTTGCGTCGATAATGGTTAGGATTAGTTCCGGATTGATATTTCCGCAGGTGCCGCAAACACTGATGTCTTGATCTGTATAATTGGCGATCCGTTTGAAATAGGTGATCGCCTCGATCGGGTTACCGTCGTAAATCGGGTAACCGCCGGTATCTAATAACCATAGGCGGTCGAACAGTTTATAGATCTCGGACGAAGGTTGGTGGATATTGACAACCACGAGCCGTCCCCGGTGTGTTTGTTCCTTTAACAGCATGATGACCTTTTCGGAATCGGTGGACGAGAGGCCGGAGGTAGGCTCATCCAAATAAAGGATCGCCGGCTCACGGATAAGTTCCAGTGCTATATTTAAACGTTTACGTTGCCCTCCGCTGATCGTTTTCCGGATTGGAGACCCGACGGCCAAATCCCGGATCTTGCTCAGATCCAAATCCTCCAGTATCGTATTGACACGATCCTCGATCTCCTTTTTGGTCAGGTTGGCGAAACAAAGGCGGGCGGTATACCATAGATTTTGGAATACGGTCAGCTCCTCGATCAGCAAGTCATCCTGAGGCACGAAACCGATCAATTGCTTGCATTCCGGATCACTCAGCGGATGTCCGTTCAGGCATACATTTCCCTCTCCGGGGATAATATTCCCATTTAAGATGCTTAACAAGGTCGACTTACCAACGCCGCTTCCTCCCATGATGGCTACCAACTGGCCAGATTCAAGGTTGAAAGAGAAATTGTGCATACCGTTCTCGCTATTCTTGAAGCTGAACTCGATATCCCTCCCGGTTAATAAAATACGTTCCTTATGCTCATTCTGATTGAATACATCGAGGACATCACTATAATAAACCGGCAAGAATAGTGGGCTTTTGATTACGCTGCTGCGTTGCCAGCCATAGAAGATACCGGAAGTAAGCGGGATATCGTTCATGAATACCCGTCCGCTGCCTTGGTAGATAAAGACCATTCGGTCGAACCGGGTCAGTCTCAACACCCGTATCTCGCCCTCCAACCCCCTTCTGTAGATATGGTTGACGTCTTTATCGCTATCATCAGCGTTGATCGTAAGTATGGAGGGGGATTTTTTACCGACTACAAAGGCGTATAGGTTGTCGAAGGTATCCGTATCGATATTGAATATCGTAGCGATCTTATGGAAAATGGCTAAGTTCTCGTTCAATCCTTCATTGTTGCCATGGGCGAACTCCATGAAACGGAGAAGAAGCAATAGTTGGTCTTCCGCGATCAATTTGGGCTTGAGCTGGTTGCATACGTTAATAATAACGCTTTCTCTATCGATGTCGAACTCCGGGTCATCGTAAACACTTTGTATCTCTTCAAATAGCTCCATATATTCTTTATGGGAGCGGATACCAAAGTGACTGGTTAAGTAAGAATTGACAGCTTGACGTGCTTGATCACTTTCTATTTTTGCCAAGGACGCAAATATAGCGAACAAGTTTAGTAGCCCATTGAGTATAGTTTCATTCATTCATCAAAGTATTGTTTCAAATGTCTTGCAAAGATAAGGTAAGTGAAACAAAAAACAGGTCGAATGTTAGACTTTTTAAGCGGTCAGGTGAATAACATGATCAATAATTGGGCAGAAATCACCCGGATGAACATGGATAACGGGTAAACCGTAGCGTAAGATACGGAAGGCTCGTCACCCTCGACGGTCGTATTGGCATAACTCAAGGCCATCGGATTGGCCATGCTTCCGCATAGCATACCTATGTTGTGGGCGTAATCTAACTTGAAGAATTGCGAGGCGATGAACCCGACGATCAAGACCGGTACGATCGTCAATAGGAAACCGAGACCGATCCATAACAATCCCTCGGCACGGAAGACGGTCTCGAAGAAATGAGCTCCGGAGTCGATTCCCAGTCCCGCCAGATAGATCACTATACCGAACTGCCGCATCATCAGGTTTGCGCTCTGGGTGGTATAAGTCGTTAGGTGGAAACGGGGGCCGAACGCACCCATCAAGATTCCAACGATGATCGGTCCTCCGGCGATACCCAGCTTGATGGGGGTACTCATTCCCGGTATGGCGATTGGGATCGCCCCGATTAATACGCCCAGCGTAAGTCCTACGAATATGGCAAGCAGGTTGGGGTTATCCAGCCGTTTCAGCTCGTCTCCCAATATCTTACCCACGTTATTCACGGAATTGGCCTCGCCTACGATCGTTAGTTTATCCCCAATCTGTAGACGGAGGTCACGGGAGGCCACCAGATCGATACCCGCACGGTTTACCCGGGTGATGTTGATCCCGTATAGGTTGCGGAGCCGGAGCGAGCCTAGCTTTACCCCGTTTACCCGGTTGCGGGTTACGACGATACGGCGGGAGATCAATTGGCTGTCGATAGCGTTCCAGTCAATATCTTCCTTATTCCAGTCCGTAGTCTCTTGTTCTCCGAAAAGTACCTTGATGGATTCGACATCCGCCTTTACGGATATGATAAGCAAATGGTCTTTTTCCTTTAAGATGGTTTCAGAGGTAGGGATCGTCACCTTTCCGTTCCTCCAGAGGCGGGAGATCACGAAATGTTTCTCTGTCAATTTCATGACTTGCTGGATGCTCTTATTGTAAATAGAGGGGTTTAATACCTGAAATTCCGCTACGTTTGTTGTCGTGTCTTGCTCCTTATGCGTGCTCTGTGTCTTTTTTGCGAATAAGGACCTCAAGATGATAATAGCGAGAATTACGCCTACGACACCTAATGGATAAGCTACGGCACAGGCCAGAGCCATATCCGTTACGTTCCTCGTATTTTCCGGATCCATTTGTAAGAGCGCTTGCTGGGCGGCACCTAGGGCCGGGGTATTCGTTACGGCACCGGATAGCAACCCTACCATAACGGGGACGGAAATTCCTGTTATCCAATGAAACACCAACGTCAAAATCAGTCCTAAAGCGATCACCCCTAATCCCATCGTATTCATTTCCACCCCGCCTTTTTTTAGGGAAGAGAAGAAACCGGGACCTACCTGCAATCCCAAGGTATATACGAAAACGATAAGCCCGAAGTTCTGAGCGAAGTTCAGCATGTCCTTATTTACGGTAATGCCCAGATGCCCTGCCATAATACCGGCGAAGAATACAAAAGTGATGCCTAATGAAATGCCGAATATCTTTAGCCGCCCTAAATACACACCAACCGCCGCCACGATAGAAATGACGGCCACGGCCTGTATCATCGAGGGTTCTGTAAGCGTCTCAAGTAACCAATTCATAAGAGTTTCTTTTTTGCTTTAGAAGCGCAAAAATATATAAAACAAAGCAATTAAAAAAATTGTAGTATCTTTGCCCACGAAATAACGATGATACAGGGTGAGGGAAACGATGGTTAAATATATAAAGTGGTTGCTGCCGGTACTTTTTATTGCGTATTATAGCAGTGTCTCGCTTTTTACGCACGTCCATGTGGAGCATGGTACGACCATCGTGCATGCGCACCCTTTCAAGAAGACGGCGGACGGTACTTGCCATCATCATACCTCTTTGGCGGAGATACAGTTGTTTCATATGCTCTCATCTATTCACGTGATGGACGGGGCGATTCACCTGTTACGTTTACAATTCTATTCTTTAAAAATATCTAATCTCTCTGAGTCTCCGGTCTATCCGGATCATGTCACTTCCGTTGAGGGACTGCGATACCTGCGGGCTCCCCCAGTTGTTTGATTACATATCCAGAAATCAATATCCGTTTGTAGAGACGGGGCATGCCCGTCTCCTCGGCAATTCGTAATCATTAATATTCAAACAACTATTAATCAAGCAATGAATAAGTTCATTACACTTATACTATGCCTGTGCTGTGTCTTTACATCAGCGTGGGCAGAGGGAGACGATCATACCTCCCTGAATCCTTCCGACGCTAATATCGTAGGCCATATCCTCGATAAGAAAACAGGAGAGCATCTCTCTTTTATCAATGTCTACCTCCACGGTACGACGATCGGTACGACCACCGACGCTACCGGTCATTACTATATGAAGAATCTTCCCGAGGGAAAATACACCTTGGTCATGAAGTCTATCGGATATAAAACCGAGGAGAAGACGGTGACCCTTAAGAAAGGGAAGACATTGGAGATCAATTTCAATGCCGAGGAAGACGCTGTCTCCTTGGACGGTGTCGTCGTATCGGCAAACCGTAACGAGACGACCCGCCGTCTGGCTCCTTCTTTGGTAAATGTACTCGACTCCAAGGTGTTCGAGACTACGCACGCCACTTCCTTGGCCGACGGTCTGAACTTCCAGCCCGGCGTGCGTGTGGAGAATAACTGCCAGAATTGCGGTTTCCAACAAGTACGTATCAATGGTCTGGAAGGCCCTTATACCCAGATATTGGTGGATAGCCGGCCGATCTTCAGCGCCCTGACCGGCGTATATGGCTTGGAGCAGATCCCGGCGAATATGATCGAGCGGGTAGAGGTGATGCGCGGAGGAGGCTCGGCCTTGTTCGGCTCGTCCGCTATCGCCGGTACGATCAATATCATCACGAAGGAACCGATGCGCAACTCTGCCCAGATTGCCCATTCGTTGACGATGATCGGGGGAAGCCGTCCGGATAATAATACGACCGTGAACGCCTCATTGGTGACGGACGATCATAAGGCGGGTATCTACCTCTTTGGGCAGGGCCGCCACCGTGCCTCTTACGACCATGATGGCGATGGCTACTCGGAGCTGGGTAAGCTGGAGGCGAAGACCCTCGGATTCCGTTCCTACTTGAAGACCAGCAATTATTCCAAGCTGACTTTCGAGTACCATAACATCAGCGAGTTCCGCCGGGGCGGTAATTTATTGGATCTTCCGCCTCATGAGACGGATATCACCGAGCAGACCGACCACCAGATCAACGGGGGAGGCCTGAAATTCGATCTTTTCTCTCGCGACTACCATCATCGGCTGAATGTGTATACCTCCGCCCAGCATACGAAACGCCAGAGTTATTACGGTGCCGGAAAAGATCCGAACGCCTATGGTAACACGACGGACATGACCTTTATCGGTGGCGCCCAATATTCCTACGAATGGGATAAATGCCTTTTTATGCCCGCTACCTTTACGGGAGGCGCCGAATATAGCTACGATGATCTGCAAGACGAGATGCTTGGCTATCACCGTACGATCGCCCAGACCGTGCATATCGGTAGCGCTTTCGCCCAGAACGAGTGGAAGAATGACCGTTGGAGTTTCTTGATCGGTGGCCGTTTGGATAAGCATAACATGATGGATCATGTGATCTTTAGCCCTCGTGCGAACGTGCGCTTCAATCCGACGAAGGATATCAACCTGCGTATGTCGTACTCCAGCGGTTTCCGGGCCCCTCAAGCGTTCGACGAGGATTTGCATATCACCGCCGTGGGGGGCGACGTGGCGATCATCCAGATCTCTCCGGACTTGAAGGAGGAGAATTCGCAGAGCGTGAGCGCTTCCGTGGATTTTTATCATCGCTTCGGCCCGGTTCAAGTGAATTTCTTAGTGGAAGGTTTCTATACGGATTTACGGAACGTGTTTATCTTGGAGGAGATCGGCCGTGACGAGGACAATAACCTGCTGATGGAACGCCGTAATGGAAAGGGTGCCCGTGTGATGGGTATCAATCTGGAGGGTAAGATGGTCTATTCTTGGATGCAGATACAGGCGGGCGCTACTTTGCAACGGAGCCGCTACAAGGAGGCAGAGCAATGGAGCGAGAACCCGAATATCACCCCGCAGAAGAAGATGTTCCGCTCTCCGGACGTATATGGCTATTTCACCTCTACCTTCACGCCCGTGAAACGTTTCTCCGCCTCATTGACGGGAACCTATACGGGCAGCATGTTGGTGCAGCACTTGGCGGGTTACATTCCCGAGGATCGTGAGGAGAAGACTCGTGATTTCTTCGACTTGAACCTGAAGCTGTCTTACGACTTCCCGATCTTCAAGTCCGCAACCTTGCAGGTGAACGCCGGAATACAGAATATCTTCGACTCCTATCAAGATGATTTCGACAAGGGAGCGCATCGGGATGCCGGGTATATCTATGGCCCGGGAATTCCTAGAAGTTATTTCGTGGGGTGCAAGATCAGTTATTAAATACTCGGCGAGCCTTGCCGAGGGAGTTGGAAGGACTTTGAAGCATCCGGCGGCTATCGCCGGGGGATGTGGAAGACTCTTGGGATGCCCGGCGGGGGTCGCCGGAGGATCGGAAGGGAACTCAAGATGCCCGGCGGAGATCGCCGCAGAGTTCCAACCCGTTTCCAATCCTCCGGCGAGCCTCTACGGGGCTATTCCTCCACTATCCTCTCTATATAATTCGGCGGCAGGGTGGTGCGTGGTACTTTCATGCCGCCGAACCATTTATGCAAGGGCAAGTCGAAGCCTGTTCCATTCATGTAATTGTAGAGGGAAACGCGAAGCCCCTCGCTGAAAAGCTCCGGATCGCAGCCGGATAGCGCCTCGAACTGTACGTCATTACGGGCGAATCCGCCAAAGGGAGGCTCCGTGACACGGCAACTGTACTCGGCGGGGTGCAACCCCACAGGGCTATGCGCTGTCATGGCGAAACGATGCCAAAATCCGGATTGAATCAGCCCAAGCTCAAACATTTGCCGGACCGTTTCTAAGGAATCTATGGTTTCTTGAGCGGTTTGGGTCGGGAAACCATACATCAAATAGGCATGGACCATGATGCCTGCCCCGGTAAAGTTGTTGGCGACCCGTGCCACTTGAGCCACTGTCACCCCTTTATTTATCAGCTTGAGGAGTCGGGGAGAGGCTACTTCCAGACCTCCCGACACGGCGATGCAGCCACTTCGTTGAAGAAGGTCGCATAGTTCCTCAGTATAGCTTTTCTCAAAACGAATATTTCCCCACCACACGACGGTTATCCCACGGCGGATAATCTCCTGCGCCATTTCCCGTAGCAAGGCGGGTGGAGCGGCCTCGTCCACGAAATGGAAGCCGATCTCGCCGGTTTGCTCGATCAAGCGCTCCATACGGTCTACCAAAGTCTTGGCTGTATTCGGCTCATATCGTTTGATGTAATCCAATGAGCCGTCACAGAAGGCGCATTTCCCCCAGTAGCAACCGTGCGCCAAGGTCAGTTTATTCCAGCGACCATCGCTCCAAAGCTTGTGCATCGGGTTGGCCATTTCCATGACGGAGATGTATTTGTCCAGCGGCAAGCCTTCGTAATCCGGGAATCCGGTCTCGCTTTGCCGGCAAGCGGGGTAAGCGGGATTATCTTGATAAACGACCCGGCTACCGTTCTCGTCCAAGGAGAAGGTGCGTACCAGTTCCTCTTTTTGGATCGCCCCGTCCAGATAGCGTAACACTTGGAAGAGTGGGTCCTCTCCATCATCTAGCAAGAGGTAATCGATGTATTTGAAGAAGCGTGTATCCGTGATGGAGCGAAGTTCCGTATTCACGAAACCGCCCCCCATAAGGATCGGGATATCGGGATGTGCCTGCCGTAGCCATTGGGCGAGCCGGAGGGTACTGAATAAATTCCCCGGGAAAGGTACACTGAAAGCGATCGCCTTGGGCTTGCTCTCGGCGATGTGCTTTTCCAATAGCGGTTGCGTCAGGCGGTCGATAAAGCCGAAAGGTTTTTGGAGGGCTTCCTCGATCTCGTCGAAAGAGGAGGCGCAGCGGCCCAGATGCTCGGCATATCGACTGAAGCCGAAATCCGGGTCGATCGTTTCCCTGATCAAGTCGCAGAGATCCTCCAGATACAAGGTCGCCAGATAACGGGCCTTATCCCGTAATCCCGAAGTGCCGAACGCCCATTCCAGCTCCTCCTCGTTTTGGCTCCTGCGGTCGCTTTCGGGAAGGTAATCTTGGTTACAGATGCGATAAGCGAGAGGATCGTTCTTTCCCTGAAGGAAAGCGACGACGGCGGCTATCGTGTCGATATACCGTTGCTTATTAGCTAGCATCCCCCGGACTTTAGCCGGATATTTACCTTTCCGTCGCTCGATCTCGGCGAATAACTCCCCGAGACCCTGCGTGGAAAACAAAGCCAAGATTGTCTCGATACCCAGATCGGTCTGCCCGGCATGTACACCCTTTGCCTCCAAATAACCTTTTAGGTAAGCCGTGGAAGGATAAGGCGTATTGATCTGCGTAAACGGAGATAAAACCAGAAGAACCGAAGCTAATCCCATATCAACTCAACTAATTTTCAATTATTCAAGCTATTGTTGATAGACTCGATATAGTCCAGAATCTCATCCCGTCCCTCTTTCTTCTCCGAGGAAGAGAGGAAGATCGGAGGAAGCTCTTCCCAAGTCTCCAGTAATTTATCCGTATAGACTTTTAGGTTCTCTTTCAAGCGTCCCTTGCTGATCTTGTCGATCTTCGTGAAGATGATAGAGAAAGGAACCCCGCTCTCACCCAGCCATTCCATAAACTCCAGATCGATCTTTTGCGCCTCGTGACGGCAGTCCAAAAGGACAAATAGGTTGGTCAGTTGCTCTCGATCGAGGATATAGTTCTCGATGATACGTTTCAATTGCTCCCGGTTCTCCTTGCCTCGTTGGGCGAAGCCATACCCCGGAAGATCTACCAGATACCACTCGTTATTGATAAGAAAATGATTGATAAGTAAAGTCTTACCCGGTGTTTGCGAAGTCATCGCCAAGCCCTTCTTGTTGGTAAGCATATTGATCAAAGAGGATTTGCCTACATTGCTTCGTCCGATGAAGGCATACTCCGGCTTATTACCCTCGGGGCATTTCCTTACGTCTGTGTTGCTGATAACAAATTCTGCGCTTTTAATTTCCATAAAATATAAATTAATGAATAATGAGTATTGAATAATGGCTAGGTTTAATTCTCAATTTTCAAATTTCCATTTTCAATTGCCGAAAGCCACAGCCCGGCGAACGTGATGCCTCCGTTTACCATAAGCATCTCGTAGCCGAACGTATAGCCTGCGTATTGTTTCACCAAGAAATCCGTGGCGAGGCAAATCAACGGGGAGGCTATACAGATATAGGGCACGTATTTGTCACGGGGGTTCCGCTTCGTGAAAAGCCCGAAAACAAACAGCCCCAATAGAGGACCATACGTGTACGACGCTATCATGTAGATCGCGTCGATAACACTCCGGTTATTTACGGCCTTGAACGCCAAGATGATCAAGACGAACAAGACGGATATCATCACGTGTACCTTTAGGCGGGTACGTTTCGCCCTTTTCGCTTCCTCTCTCTGCACGCCGAGGATATCCACGCAAAAAGAGGTGGTGAGCGCTGTCAACGCCGAGTCGGCGCTACTGAAAGCCGCCGCTATGATACCGATCGTAAAGAAGATCAAGATACTCCCGCCCAAGATCCCCGAGGTACAAAACATCGGGAGGATATCGTCGTTGAGGGTTGGCAACTGGATGTTCTGCTGTGCCGCCAATGTCAGTAGCAGTACCCCCAGTGCGAGAAACAAGAAGTTGACCGGCGTGAAGGCGAAGCCATATGTGTACATGTTTTTCTGGGCATCCTTCAAGCTCTTGCAGGAGAGGTTCTTTTGCATCATGTCCTGATCCAGCCCGGTCATGACGATCGTGATAAAGATACCGCTGAAGAACTGCTTGAAGAAGTTCTGCGTACTATGCCAATCGCCGAACTCAAAGATCCGGAAATGAGGGCTTTCCACCAAGGTCTGCGCCATATCCCCGAAATCCAGTCCCATCTTGTCCTTCACCTGCCAGATGATCACGATCAACATTGCCACGAGACAAAGGGCCTGCAACGTATCTGTCCAGATGATCGTCTTGATACCGCTCCGGAACGTATATAGCCATACCAGCAGGATACTGAGGATAGCGGTCACGGCGAATGGGATGTTCCAAGCGTTGAACACGTAGGTTTGCAAGATCAAGACCACTAGATATAAGCGTGCGGCCGCCCCTACGATCTTCGAGAGCAGGAAGAATGAGGCCCCTGTCTTGTACCCCCTTCTCCCGATCCGGTCATCCAGATACGAGTAGATGGAGGTAAGCTGCAACTTATAGTATAGCGGTAGCAATACCTTGGCTATAATGATATATCCCACGAAGAAGCCTAATACAGTCTGCATATACGTCATATCGATCGCCCGCACCATGCCGGGTACCGATACGAACGTCACCCCCGATAAGGATGTCCCTACCATGCCGATAGAGACGATATACCAAGGTGATTTCCTGTCCCCGAGGAAGAATGCCTCGTTGCTGTTATTACGCCCCGTGATCCATGCTATCAGCAGCAAGACGGTGAAATAGGCAGCGATAATAAAAAGGATGATATAGCTGTTCATGTATTGCTAACTTCTTTCTTTTTCTCCACAAAGATACGGCTTTACTTTGAAATAACGGGCATATGCGTGGATTCTACCGTGATGGGTTTCTTGATGCCCTTTAGGTAGTCCATGAAAGCGTCGGTCGATATGATACCTAAATTATCGAATTCCGGGATCTCGTAGCCCTTGAATAAAGAGGCGTCGTACCCGTCTCCGCCATCGGTGATGAAAGCGTCTAGGGTCACCACGCAAGGGGTATTGTCCTCGATCTCGGTCTTTTGCCCGTCTCTCGTATAGACTATTTTCTCGATCTTATTTCCGCTTAGGGTAAGCGTGAGGTCGGAGGATTGAAGGAAACCGTTCGGATTCTTCCGTCCATCCTCCAATAGCTTCTTCAACCGCTTGCCGTCGAAACGATAGGCAACGATAGCGGAGCCGAAAGGCAAGATGTTGCCGGCACGCAGTCGGGTGATATCTCCTTTCGGGAGGGCCGCACGTATACCTCCGTAATGGTTTACGCCGATCACCGGCTGATCCTTGTAAGCGGGCATCTCTTTTTGGAAACGCTGGGCGTAAGCGGCCGTGACCAACGCCCCGATAGGCGTATAGTCGAACTTATTGATGGTACGGTCGTGGATCAAGGCCTCTTTTGCCGTGGCAAGTTTCTCGTTCAGCCGATATTTATCCATGATCTTCTCCACGGCCTCTCGCATCTCCGGGTTCTCCTCGCAGGCTACACGCACGGTATCCCCTTGGATGAAAGAGATATCCCGGTGTCCGTTGAAATCCTGTATCTGGAACAGCAGTTTCCCGATATGGGTACCGTTTACGCCGGCTTGGATGATGGGAATGTTATTGATCTTATCGAGCACCAGCTCATGCGAGTGGGCGGATATGATGGCGTCTACCTTATCGATGAACGGCAGTCCTTGGGCGTTCTCCTCGGTGATGCGGTAAGGCATTTTCATATCCGTGCCGATGTGTATCAAGAGGATAATCATATCGATCTGGTCCTCTTTCTTTAACTGGTAGACGGTTTGTATGCACACCGCTCCCAGCGGATGCGTGAACTGAAGCCCTTTCAGGTTCTCCGGCTTGGTCTTGACGTAGGTGTCCGTCGTGGTCAGTCCGATGAAGGCTATGCGCAGGGAGGAGCCATCTTTCAACTTACGCTCTACGATACGGTAGGGACTCAACCAGTTGGGGTGAGTATATCTCTTCTCTTCGGTGATATTGGCGGCCACATGGGGGATATTCAAGGCGGCGGTGTCCACTAGATAAGAAAGTCCCCAGTCGAACTCGTGGTTACCGATGGCGGACATTTCCACGTCCATCGCCTCGTACATTTCTTTGATAGGCTCGCCTTTCGTGATCTTGGAGAAATAGCTTCCGCTGAAATTATCTCCGCCTGAGACAACGATGGAATGCGGATAGCGTTGTTTCTCGTTTTGTGTCATTTGTACCAACCGGGCGGCTCCCGGCGTGATCCCGTCGGAGGCGAAAGCCCCATGAAAATCGTTGAATGAGAAAATGGCTAAAGTGTCTATCGAGCTGGACGGGGTGGCGATATCTTGTGCGAATAGGGGAGCGGTTAGTGCGCTGCCTAGCAAAATCGCTGATACGAATTGTTTTTTCAGTCCCATGGTTGTATGTATTAATAGGGACAAAAGTAGGAAAAATAACGGGATTCACCGAGGAAAACGCCTGATTCGTCGAATTCTTTTTGATCGTTTTAAACCTTCGGCCTACCTTTGTGTCATAGTAATAGCTCGTGAGAGTGAAAGCGAACCGGTTGTTCATCATAACTGGGAAATAGGTAAACATTAAGTCAAAGGGCCGCCGTCCGGATAAGATGCGGCCCTTTTGATTTATTCGGACTTGAGGTTGTTTACGGGATTGTCGTGGGTGGTACGGAATACGTTATATCCGGAAACCGCCAGTATGACGGTGAGTACCAATACGCCTCCTCCCACGAATAGATACCAGGATAGCTGGATCTTTTCCGAGAATTGTTCTTGCCATTTTTGGGAGATATAGAAAGCGATACCGCAACCAAGTAAGATGGCCGGCAATGCCATGGTGATGATATCTTTCAAGAAAATATGGAGTATGTCTTTTACCGTGGCTCCGTTAATCTTACGGATCGCCATTTCTTTCCGGCGACGGTTCACCTCGTCGTTCGTGTATCCGATCAATCCGATGAAGACGATCAGCAAGGTGACGATGCCACCGATCATGACGGAGTCACGGAATTTTCGGGAGGAGGTGTATCCTTCCAGCATCTCGCTCTTGAAGGAGATCACGTTGAGTTCTTTATCCGGGATGAGTTGCCCCATTAGATCCTGTGTCTTGCGTAGGGCCTCGGAAGAAAGGCTATGGTACCGAATGACCATATGTTGGGCCGCCCCTTTCGTATAGAACATGATCTTGGCTCGCGGATCTTCTCCCGCTATGGAACCTAGGCGGAAATCCTCGAATACGCCCCGGATCGTGAAGAGAGGCATCGACTCGGACTTGGTATCGTGTCCGGTTATTTGTACCGTCTTGCCCACGGCTCCATCCTTCCAGTCGGCAAAAGGTTTCATGTATTCAATGAAATTGCGGCTCACCAGTATCTCTTGCGAGGAGGTGGTATTCTCTGTGAAGTATTGTCCTTCTACGATCGGGATTTCCAATACGTTCAGGTAATCGTTTCCTACGTCGTAGAGGTCGGCGATGTTGAATAGTTCCCGGTCGTCTCCCGGAAGATAGACGTTATTGCCCGAGGCTCCCCAGAAAGGAAGGTTATAGCAAGTCGTGATGGCGTCTACCTCGGGCAATCTCTGGGTTTCCTCGATCAGTTTGGCACGCCCCGTGGAGTCTACGGCGCCGATATACACATAGGCGAGGTTCTCGGGATTGTATCCCGGATGATCATTTACCATATGGTCGTATTGCTTGCCTACCACTAGCAATAAGGAGGCGAGGAAGCTGATTGCCGTGAACTGGAAGAACAAGAGTCCCAATTTCCAAAGGCGGCGTGCCTCACGGATGCTCCGGAAAACAGCCGCTACAGGAATGCGTCCTAAGAACCAGCCGGTAGCTATGCCCGTAGAGATCAGTACGACTATGACCGTGAGGCATATCGCCCACATACCTGTGGATAGGAATAACGATCGGACTCCCGTGCCGATCAGCTCCTTTATAGTTCCTTGAAATCCTAGGATCAGAAGTACGACGAGCGCTAGCGCGACGGTGACGTGGGTCCCTACCTCGGACAACGCCATACCTTGGATATCCTTACCGCTCGCCCCGTAACATTTGCGTACGGCCATCTCTTTCGTGCGGTTCACGATGGAGGAGATCACGATCAATATATAGTTCATTACGGCGGTGAAGATCAATACGAAGGCGATGAACGAGAGGATCAAGGCCATACGTTTGGCCATATCGTCCTCCATATGTACGTTGAGTAGTTTGTGGAAGGTGAAGGTCAGTTCCACGCCGGCTTTCTTAAGGTCGTTTACGGGGAAATGCTTGTCGATCATCTGTCTCATTCCCGCTTCCAATTGGGCCTCTGTCGTACCCGGCGATACCTTGACGAAACTTTGGTAACGGTCGTTTCCGGTTAACATATGGGTTCCGTCCCACATGAACTTGCTGATGGAGGAAAGGGATACGATAATGTCATAACTCTGTTCGGTGTTGTCCGGTAGTTTCTTGAATACGCCGCCTATCGTGAGGGCTTGTCCCGGCGCGTCATCAATCTCGAAGCGTTTTCCCATCACGTTACCGCCGATACGTTCGGCGATCTCGTCGGATACGAGCACGTACATGGGTTGGGAGAGAACTTGCTTAGGGTCTCCGATGAGCATGGGGCGGGGCAATACGTCGAAAAGACAACTGTCCGCTAGGATGAAGGTCGCTTTGAGCCGATGCTTGTTGTCGGACATCGTAAAAGGGGAGTTTCCCCGGAAGTACGTATAGCGTGTGGCGGCCTCGATCTCTGGTGTCTCTTGTTTCAAGAGGGGGATTACTCCGGCGGGCGTTTGCCCGTGGTCGCCCACTTCCCCGTTCATGAAAAATTTCTCATATACTCGATAGATCCGGTCTCCGTTCGGATAGAAGTTATCGTAGGTGTTCTCGAAGTGGACTTTAGCGATCAGCACCAAGCCGATGGTCAGTCCTATACCCAAGGAGATAATCTTCATTACATTGTGTTGCCCTCTCTTAAAAAGGGAGCGAATTGCGATCCCGATGTTTTTCATATTGTTATTGTATTATTTTCTGGTAAGATAAAATCAAATACCGTGCCATTGTGTTTATGTGGTTGAAAAACAGAGGGGTGAGTGGCGTACGATTGTTTATGAGTGTCCAATAATTGGACAAGGGTGTCCAAAATCTGGACACCCTTGTTTAATACCTTTTCTCAATAGAGGCTCCGGGGAAATAATGCGTGAGGATTTTCCGGTACGAATATCCTTTGGCTCCCATCACGGCGGCTCCGATCTGGCAAAGCCCTACGCCATGTCCCCATCCGGCTCCTGTCAAGATGAAGCGGGAGGGGATATCAAGGCGGATATCCTTCTTATCGACAACAAAGGCCGAGCTGTATAGATGCGTCTCGGATAATGTCCGGCGTATCTCAAGCTCTTTGCCGATGGTGAACGAACGGCGTACCCCTACGATCTTGAGTTTCGTGATGCGTCCGGACGAACCTCTTTCCAACGGTATGAGATCGATGATCGGCCCGAAATCCATACCCGTTTTCCGGTGGATCAACCTTGATAGTTCCTCCTGCGTATATTCTACCTTCCAACGGTAGAAATCCGTGGTCTCTTGATCGTAGTTGTTTAGCACTTGGCTAAGGATCTCCTTGTCCGTTGTATTACAGAAGGCTTCGGGTGAGGTACGTATCCATTGTTCCGCTTCCCGCTCGTCCGTCAAGTCGGGATAGGAGGGAATCTCGTCATCCCTCAAGGCGGTAAGATAGGAGTGGGGAACCGGTTCCCAGCAATTCTCGAATTTCTCGGTCACGCCTCCGCAGCATTTCGAGAAGCGGGCGTCGCAGATCGTATCGTTATCCATCAATACCTCTCCACGTGTCTCTTTGATCACCTCCCTGACTATCGGGTTCGATGCCCGGGTAATACCTTGGTAACGCTGGCAATGGTCGTCGGCACAGACATCGAACAGATCATGGTCCTCCCGGTCGTACCAGCGGATCAAGGTCTCGCTGTCGCGGTAACAACTTTTATAGGGCGTAACCGATCCGTTCAAGTTGAAATTCTTCTCGACCTGTGCCAAGAGCCAGCTTCGCGAGATCACGGCATGGGCTTTCAGCAACTCTTTGGAAGCGTTGGCGCTCATCTCCGAGGAGATTACGCTGGTAAGGTATTCCTCCACGTCCACTTGGTTGATCGTGACGATACCTTTATCGGTCGCCACGAGGTTCAACGCTCCCTTGAAGCGTTGATCCTCCTGTCGTTGCCAGTGAAAATCCACGCCGATCGTGACCGCCTTCAAGTCGAAAGAGGATTGCGGGCTGGTCGGCTCGAAGAATAGCTCCTGATAAAGCTTCCCATTGTACACGATCTTGCCGTTTACCCAGAGGGCACGTTGCTCGCCTATGGTGAACGTGCCGGTTTCCGTATGTACATACTCCTCGTTAAAAACAAATGAGATTGCTTTGTGGGTCATGATTCCCACATTGATTACAGGTGCTTCCATATCCTTATTCCTTTATTCTATTCTTTTTTCGCATTCAGGGAATTAAATGTGAGGTAAGCGATCATGACAAGGTACATGACAACCGCCAGTATCTCGGCGGCATTGCTAGATGCCCATTCCTCGTTCATCAAGTTGATTCCGCCGAAACGTAAGGCCGCGCTAACCACGCCCATCAAGGCACCGCCGGCGATAAAGCCGGAAGCCAGTAACGTACCTTTCTCCAAGCGGGCTGAGTTCAAGCTTTGGTCTTTGCTACGGCTTCCCACGTACCAACTGATCGCTCCACCGATCAAAAGCGGCGTATTCAGGTCCAAAGGGATAAACATACCCAAGGCGAATGCCAACGCCGGTATCTTGCAGAAGTTCAATACGACGGCGAGGATGGCTCCAATTGCGTATAAAGCCCAAGGTGCCCCCGAGCCACTCATCAACGGCTCGATAACGGCGGCCATAGCGTTCGCTTGCGGAGCGGCCAATTGTCCGGTCGTGAAACCGTACGTCTGGTTCAATATCAAGATCACGCCTCCTACCGTAGCGGCAGAAACTAGTGTGCCTAAGAATTTCCAAGTCTCTTGCTTGGCGGGCGTACTACCCAGCCAGTAGCCAATTTTCAAGTCGGTAATGAAACCTCCCGCCATGGAAAGCGCCGTACAAACCACGCCTCCGATAATCAGGGCGGATACCATGCCGGCCGGCCCTTTCAACCCTACGGCGACCAAGATGATGGAGGCGAGGATCAACGTCATGAGCGTCATGCCCGATACCGGGTTCGTCCCTACGATAGCGATAGCGTTTGCCGCTACGGTCGTAAACAGGAAAGCGATCACCCCGACCAACAATAAGCCGATGGCGGCATGGAACCAATTATGAAGTACGCCGAACTGGAAGAACAGGAAGGTGACGATCAGCGATACGATGATACCGATCGTTATCACTTTCATCGACAAATCCTTTTGCGTACGTATGGTATTACTCTCCACAGCGTCTCCTTTTCCTTTCAACTCGTTCGCCGCCAAGCCTACGGCTCCCTTGATGATTCCCCAAGAGTTGATGATGCCGATCACCCCGGCGGTAGCGATACCTCCGATACCGATGTGGCGGGCGTAGGTGGTGAAGATTTGCTCGGCGCTCATGCTCCCGACGGTCGCCGTGATAGCGTCATTGCCGAACGTAAGCACGTCGGCGCTGAAAATGGCGGACATGGCGGGGATGATCACCAACCATACCAAGAATGAACCGGCGCAGATGATCAAGGAGTATTTTAATCCGATGATGTAACCCAGACCTAGCACGGCTGCGCCCGTATTGACTTTCAACACGATCTTGGCTTTCTCCGCCAGCATCTCGCCGGCCCCGACGATACGGGTACTGATCGTCTCGCCCCACCAACCGAAGGTGGCGATGATGAAGTCGTACAAACCTCCGATTAATCCGGCGAAGATCAAGGGCTTCGCTTGGCTTCCGCCTTTCTCGCCGGAGACGAGTACTTGCGTGGTAGCCGTAGCCTCCGGGAAGGGATACTTACCGTGCATATCGGATACGAAATATTTACGGAACGGGATTAATAGCAAGATCCCGATGATACCTCCTAACAAGGAACTCATGAAAACCTCGAAGAAATTGACCGTGATCTCCGGATATTTGTCTTGCAGGATATAAAGGGCGGGCAAGGTGAAAATGGCCCCCGCCACGATCACGCCGCTACTGGCCCCGATAGACTGGATGATGACGTTCTCTCCCAAGGCGTTCTTCCGCTTGAATCCGCTGGACAACCCTACGGCGATGATAGCGATCGGGATGGCGGCCTCGAATACCTGACCGACCTTCAGGCCCAGATAAGCGGCCGCCGCGCTGAATATCACCGCCATGACCAATCCCCAAAGGACGGACCAAAGCGTAACCTCCGGATAGTGTTTGTTGGGAGACATAAGAGGCTTGTAGCTTTCCCCTTCTTTTAATTCTCGGTAGGCGTTTTCTGGCAGCCCGGTTACCTTTTCTTCATTTTCTGGTTTCACGATATTAAAATGTTAGATTATTAGTTCGTAATAGCTCCACCAAACGGGTGTTGGGTGACAAATTTATGTTTTCTGGCTGAGACATGCAAGGATTCTTTAGAATAGTTAGGGCAACCGTACCCAAATTATCTATATGAATTCTTACCCAGTAGCGTATGAATTCTTGTTCGCATGCTGTATAATTCTATAAACCACGGCGTGATCTGTACAGACCAAGTCGTGGAATATACAAATCACGTCGTGGTCTGTACATCCCACGGCGATCATTTGGAAATAGATCAAGTAGCAAGTATGTTTGTATATGGCAAAAAGAATGTTTATTACTTGAGGACATGAACAATTATACCTAGAGCAGTTATAGTTGTACATATCAAGCAAGAGATGTGCGACTTGAATGGGATGGGGGAGAAGCCGAGTAAATAATTTGAGGTTTATCGTTAATTCGTAAATTCTTTCTATTTTTGTAGTCAAATACAGAAAGTAGATGAATCAAAGATATCCTTCAGCCTTGTTGGAAAATGCCGTGAATGAATTGGCTTCCTTGCCGGGGGTGGGGAGGAAGACAGCGCTCCGGCTAGCGCTTTATATGTTGCGCCGGGACGTCGGCTATACGGAAAACTTCGCCGCGGCCTTGGTTGCCCTCCGTCGAGACGTGAAGTACTGCAAGGTCTGCCATAATATATGTGATGATGAGGTTTGCTCTATTTGCGCCAACCCCAGCCGTGACCATTCCTTGGTTTGCGTGGTAGAGAATATCAAGGAGGTGATGGCGATAGAGAATACCGGGCAATTCCGTGGCGTATACCATGTGTTGGGCGGGATCATCTCGCCGATGGATGGTATCGGACCGAGCGACTTGCGTATCGACAGTCTGGTGCGACGTGTGGCCGAAGGTGAGGTGAAAGAGATCATCTTGGCGTTGAGCACTACCATGGAAGGCGATACGACTAACTTTTTTATTTACCGGAAGCTATCCGGTTACGATGTGAGGATCAGTGTCATCGCACGTGGCGTATCTATCGGTGATGAGATCGAGTATGCCGACGAGATCACCTTAGGACGATCCATTATCAATCGTACTGAGTTCAATCTCACCTCTTCTAATTCATAATCATAACTCATAATTAATATCCGGAATGACCTACGAAGAAACCAAGTTGTCCGTTATCATCGTTAACTATAACGTGAAGTATTTTCTGGAGCAATGCCTCTATTCTGTCCGTGCCGCCGTAACGGGGATGGACGCCGAGGTGTTCGTGGTGGATAATAACTCGACGGATGGATCTGTCGAATATCTCCGGCCTAAGTTCCCGGAAGTGGTTTTCATCGAGAATAAAGATAATCCCGGTTTCGCCAAGGCCAATAATCAGGCGATTCGCCAGTGCACCGGGGAATACGTGTTATTGCTGAATCCCGATACCGTGGTGGGAGAGGAGAGCCTCCGCAGCCTGTGCTTCCAAATGGATGAGGATCCGGAGATCGGAGCTATCGGCGTGAAGATGCTGAATGGGCACGGGGTATTCTTGCCGGAGAGCAAACGGGCTTTCCCTTCGCCTTGGGTGTCGTTCTGCAAGATATTCGGCCTTTCAAAGCTGTTTCCTAACTCTCCGGCATTCGCACGTTATAGCCTGCCGTATCTGGATAAAGAACAGACGCATAAGGTGGAGGTGCTGGCGGGTGCGTTCATGTTGCTTCGCCATGAGGCGTTGGATAAGGTTGGCTTGTTAGATGAGTCGTTCTTCATGTATGGGGAGGATATCGATTTGTCTTATCGGATCGTGTTGGGAGGCTATAAGAACTTGTACGTGCCGGAACGGATCCTGCATTATAAGGGGGAGAGTACGAAGCATGGTGACTTGAGGTACATAAGGGCTTTTTACGGTGCCATGTTGATTTTCTATAAGAAATATTATCCGGGAGCCGGTTGGTTGATGCGGATACTGATCCGGTTAGCTGTCCTGCTGAAAGCTTGCTGGGCGATGATTTCAGCCCCTCTACGCAAGAAGGCTAAAGCGGTTAAGCATCGCCGCCTTTTGATCTTGTGCAGGGAGGATCATTTTGAGGAGGTAAAGGCCGTTTGCCTGAAAGCTATGCCGGATCTGGAATTCGTGAATCTCTGGGATTTGGACGTGGAGCGTGTGATGGATGCTATCTGTCGCAAGAACCAGATGAAAGGCTTTACGGACTACGCTTTCTGCTTCCCCGATGCCCGCTATGAGCAGATGCTCTTGTTCATGGACAAGCTCGTGAACAAGAAAGCGGTTTTCCATATATATACGAAGAAGAGTGGTCGGCTTGTTTAAGTAATCCTTGAGTAAATATGTTGTTGTCGAATGATAGAGTCCGCTTGAGGGCATTGGAACCAGAGGATCTGGAGTTGTTGTATCGTTGGGAGAATGATCCGGAGTTATGGGAAGTAGGGAATACCTTGGCTCCCTATTCCCGTTATATATTGAAGGAATATATAGCGGGTAGCGACCGGAGTATCTATGAGTCTCGCCAACTTCGCTTCATGATCGAGGAATGCGATACGGGGACTTCCGTGGGGATCGTGGATTTATTCGATTTTGAGCCGCATCCGAATCGGGCGGCTTGCGGTATTATGCTGGACCGTAGGTATCAAGGACGTGGCTTCGCTACGGAAGCGTTAAGGCTATTGATGGAATACGCTTATACGTTTTTGAAGCTTCATCAACTTTATGTGCATATTCCCGTGGCGAACGAGCCTAGCAAGAAATTATTTACCCGTCTGGGATTTGTCGAGGCGGGGACGCTTAAGGACTGGATCAGGACACCGGATGGTTATTCCGATGTCTGCATAATGCAGTTAATTTAAATACGGGTCCTTCGGATATTTTGTCCAAGTTTTATAATCATTGCCTAATAATTCTACGGAATCTTTCCAATAGCCCTCCCCGTCGGCAGACAAGATATTATCGGTGGTGATATGGCTTACGGCCCACGAGTTCCGTTTGATTTCATGGTTTAATTGCCCTTCGGTCCATCCGGAGTATCCCAAGAAAAACTTCACTTTCCCATCGATTGGGTGCCCGTTGAGGATGTATCGTTTCAATGCGTTGAAATCCCCGTCGAAATATAAATAATCATTGATCTTTAATGCGTCCGGAATGATATTATCCCCTAAGGAATGAATAAAGAACAAACGGTTGGGGCTGACCGGCCCCCCCAGATAAATCGGTATCTCCGGAAATTCGGCAAACTCCTTGAAAAAAGAGTTTACGATAAGATCCGTTTTTTTATTCAAGACAAATCCCATCGATCCGTGTTCCGTATGCTCTATTAATAATACGACGGAACGTTGGAAGTAGGCATCTTGTAAAAAAGGCTCGGAAATCAGAATACTTCCTTGGGCTGGAAGGACATCGTTATGTGTTATTTTAAATATATTTTTATAAGATGCCATGATCGTGAATGTTAGGTTGTTACTAATTCACCGACAATATAAGGCGTTTTTTAATAAGAAGCAAATGAAAAGCCCGGGATTCAAGTTAATAAACGTGAATCAGCCGGGCTTATCGTTAATTTATGCTTGATGATTTTCCTCGAATAATCTCAGTCTTTCGTCCAGCAAATCATATTGGTGATCTTTTATGAAAGAGGTACAAGCCCGTAGTCCTTGTTGGTTACTGCCTGTGGTGCTTAATGATATGGCGCTTACTCCGTAATAAACCAGTTCTTCCATCAATTGTCCGCCGGTCATTCCCGGGTAACCGATCGTGAAATAGAAACCGTCGGCTATCGGTTGGTCCAGATCGTGATCATAAACGATTGTGAAACCATGATCCGTAAAAATCTTCTTTAGTTTCTCCGCACGACGTCCGTATTCTTTCACTTGCGAGACAAAGTCGAACGTACCGTCCGCGGCGGCCTTGAACATAGCGGCTAAGGCGAATTGGGCCGAGTGGCTGGTTCCGGAAGATAGGGCGTATAAGACACGGTGGATATATACCGTACCGAACGTACCACCTCCATAACGCTGAGTCAATCCCGGATAGGAGCGATGGTAAAGTTTATTGGAGATCGCTGTCACGCCGATACGCTGTCCGGCATAGCTGAACGCCTTAGAGCCGGATATCTGCATGATATAATTATCGGTATAACGGGCTACGCTCGCTTGGTAAGGAGGCTCGAAAGGACATCCGAGGTCCTTGCGAAAATCCATGGCAAAATAGGCGAGATCTTCTATGACGATCACGTCGTATTTGTTGGCCATCTCGCCGATGATCTTCAACTCCTCGTCGGTGAGGCAAAACCAAGCCGGATTGTTCGGGTTGGAATAGATCATCGCAGCAATATTGCCTTTGGAAAGATGCGCTTCCAAGGCCTCACGCAATCGCTCGCCACGATATTCGTATACGTCGAACGACTCATATTTATAGCCCATAACGGCTATTTGCTGTTTCTGCACGGGGAATCCGGGGTCGATAAACAAGATGGTGTCTTTTCCCGGCGTACATTGTCCGGCCGTAAGGAAAGAGGCGTATGTGCCCTGCATGGAACCGGTTACGGGTACGCAACACTCTGGGTCTATATCTATATTTATAAACGCCTTGATAAAGCGGGAAGCTTGCTTTTTCACTTCGGGAGTTCCGTTGATGTTCGGGTAGATAGACGCTATACCGTTACGAAGGGCTTCGATCTCAGCGTCTACGCCTACTTGAGCGGCTTTCAAGCCCGGTACGCCCATTTCCATATGGATGAACTCGGTTCCCGTTTCTTGTTCCAATTGCGTGGATATGGCAACTACCTCCCGGATAGTCGCTTTCCCAAAATCGGGAAGTCCAAAGCCATCGATAATCCGTCTGGCTGTCTGATAGTCTACAGGAGTATTTTTCATGCTAGTGTTAATTATATATGGGGACAAAAGTATGAAATTTATCGATTTGTTCTAATTTTTTCATCCTAAACTATTGCTAATTCAAAAAATCCACCTATCTTTGCACCGCAATTCAACGGAATAGCGATAAAGAATAACATTTTGGTCTGGTAGTTCAGCTGGTTAGAATACATGCCTGTCACGCATGGGGTCGCGGGTTCGAGTCCCGTCCAGACCGCTTTTTATTTCTCCTTCCTCCTTTTCAATATTCCTTTCGTACATATTTTTCAATACGATATCATCCGGCTTGGTGGATTTTATCTGATGGCATGAGGCTGTTAGATTTGGAATGTTTATCTTTGCGATAAAACAGATAGCCTTATGGAGAATCTAATAAAGATCGATACCGTCGATCAATACAACAAGATGTTTGGCTTGGAGACGTTGCACCCATTGGTGAGCGTGGTAGATTTATCCAAGTCCGAGACATGGCCTACTAATTTCCGGGTTAATTATGGTATATACGGACTTTTCCTGAAAGATACGAAATGCGGGGATATTCGGTATGGGAGGCAATATTATGATTATCAAGAAGGAACCGTAGTAGGATTCGCTCCCGGGCAGGTGACGGGTATTGAGCTTAAGGATGGGACCCGGCCTTTGGCGCATGGGTTGCTTTTCCATCCGGACTTGATCCGTGGTACGGCTTTGGGACGGGACATCAAGCGTTATTCTTTCTTCTCCTATGAATCAAACGAGGCGTTACATCTCTCTGAGGAAGAGAAGGGGATCTTCGTGGATTGCCTGAGGAAAATCCAGATCGAGTTGGAGCACTCCATCGACAAGCATAGCAAACGGCTGATCGCGATGAATATCGAGTTGCTGCTCGATTATTGCCTGCGTTTTTATGACCGTCAGTTTACGACCCGTGCGGAGACGAATAAGGATGTGTTGGTGAGGTTCGAACGATTACTGGATGAATACCTGCAAAGCGATCTGTTAAGACAGGAGGGGCTACCTACTGTACGGTATTTCGCCGAGAAGATTTGTTTGTCCCCGAACTATTTCGGTGATCTGATCAAGAAAGAGACAGGGAAAACTGCCCAAGAAAATATACAAGACCGGATTATTTCCTTAGCGAAAGAATGGATATTAGGGACAAACAAGACCGTCAGCCAAATCGCTTACGACCTAGGATTCCAATACTCCCAGCACTTCAGCCGCATATTCAAGAAGACCGTGGGGTGTACCCCGAATGAATATCGGAAATCCCAGATGTCGTAATCGGTGTTACGGGTTATTGGATGTATTTTATGACCTTGGCGGGAACACCTCCCACGATGGCATTGTCCGGTACATCTTTAGTAACTACCGAGCCGGCTCCGACTATAGCGTTCTCGCCAATGGTTACGCCGGATAGGATCGTTGCGTTCGAGCCTACCCAGACATTCTTTTTCAGAACGATCGGGGCAGGGTAGGTAGTGCTCCGGTCTTCGGGGGCGAAGCCGTGGTTGAGGGTGGCAAAGACCACGTTATGCCCGATCTGGCAACCGTCGTCCAGTGTCACCCCGCCATGATCTTGAAAATGACAGCAAGCGTTGATGAAAACGTTCTTGCCTACCGTGATATTCTTCCCAAAATCCGTATAGAACGGGGGGAATACACGAAAAGACGGATCGACCGGCTTATTAAACAAGCGGGATAACAGCTCACGGATTTCCTCGGGATCGTGATATGAGCCGTTTAACTCGAATGTCATGCGTCTGGCCTCATCGCTCATCTTGTTCATAAACTGATGGATCTCGTCTCCTTTAAGAGGCTTTCTTGTCTCTACATACTTCAAGAATTCGTTTAGTGTCATAATTGCTATTTTAATAAGTTCTACTTCTTGGTTTGTTTATCCCTTTTCGATTGCAACGGCAAAGATCGATGAAATCCGGAGAAACTTTTGTAGATGGATTACAGGTATTATGACCTAAATTACATTCACTGATTCTCCAAAGCCTTATATTTCTCGATTAGTTTCTTGACCGTGACAGCGTCTGAGACCTCTTGCTTATAGGTAGTCGGGTTATAATAGGCCTCGAGGAAACTGTCTGCACCGGACCAGACTGTCTCGATAATTCCTTGGAAATGGCGAGACATTTCCGGATTTGAATGCTGGCGGAAATGGATCATATCATCTACCTGTTGAAGCGCTATCTGAGGTTTACGCCAAGGGCATGTAGCAACGTCGAAGCCTTTCATGGCAAAGTAAACAGCGGTTTGCTCGGCACGCTCATAATGCCAGTCGCAGATAAAAACATCTTTCGGGATCAAGTCGATCGCACGGTAGGTATTGTTCATGCTGGCTTCCCAAGCGCCGATCCCGGTAGTTTTGCCATCGATCAGGCGGTCTCCCCATATCATCAATCGTTTGCCTTGTGAGGCTAAGTGGTTTTGTATTTTAGTGACCTCACCGGCATATAACTCAGCCTTGTCATGTCCGCCGCAACGGACGCAACTATCATGTCCGATATAAAAGACCTCGTCCATTCCGGCATGGAATAATTGAGTTTCGAAAACATCCGTCAACTCGTCTACTAAAGCGAATACGATTTTATGTACTTCCGGATGAAGCGGGCAGTAACTTTTACAATAAAGTCCGTCTGAGTTGGGCCAACCCGTATAGTTCTTGGTATCCACGTGTGGCGTCTCGTCGAACTCCGGATACTCACGTAATAAAGCGTAGGTAGTCTCAGCCCATGATTGATGCCCCAAGAGATTGATCTGGGGAGCGATACGTATTCCGTTATCCCGGCAAACCTTTACGATCTTTTTCACATCCTCTCGTGTGAGTGGGGTCGGATCCCTCAGTTCTGGATGGGACTCATAGGCATAATTCCAGTCTACCCGTAGAATCAACAAGTTGAAATGACTGGGAGCCAGTTCCTCTTGGACGAACTTCAAGAATAGATCCAACTTCTGTGCGGATGGAGCGGCGATGGCCAAGCCTCGTACGGGCATGATACTATCTAAACGGTTTGTCTCTGATTGGGCGGAAACTTGGGCTGAACCTATAGCCCATATAAGCAAGAATAGTCCGATAATCTTTTTCATATAGCGATATGTTTTAATGTTTAAATTTTTAATTTGATGTACGCTTTCGAAGATCATCACGCACATCGTGACGGCCCGGAGGATGTCGATGGCTATGTTACGTTGCGTAAAATCTATTGGTTGATCGCTCATAATATATTTAGACTAAAGGTGAATTTAATACAAGACAAATATAATCAATAAGAGACATATCATTACATTTGTGCCTTATAAATATGAATAATAATTAAAAATGATAGACATGATAAGACGATTGATTTATTGGGTTCTCCTACTTTTCGTTTGTATGGGCGCCCATGCCCAATTCCGGGTGACAGCCCATCAAGAGGGTTGGGACCGGATTCCTCCGCAAGCGCAAAAAGACGGCTTTTGGTTTCAACAATCCGTTTTAGCGAATATGGATGATGATGCCGCTATGGAAGAGGTCATGCTTTTCGGGCGGGATAATGGGCATTACCCTACTTTCGACCTGTTTAAGTTTTATTACGTGATCGTGGATAATTATACGAAAGAGATCCAATATATATCGGATGAGATCTATGTGACGGATAAATATGCGCTTACGGTGGAGGATCGCAATAATGACGGGATCTCCGAGTTATATATCGATTATTTTAAGGATGGGAAGTTTACGGTTGATGAGCGAGGATATAATTTGCGAACCACCCGTTGCTATGACCGTATCGAATGGAGCCCCGAGAGTAAAAACATTAAACCCCAACAACCATGAGAAAGTATATCTATTTTATAGCGCTTATCTGTTGCGCCTTATCAGCCTCAACCTCTTACGCCCAGAAAAAGGTGATAAAAACGATGATGATCGCCGGGCAAGATGGCAGTCATTATTGGCGAGGTGCTTGCGAGGCCATGAAGCAGATTTTAGAGAACAGTGGAATGTTTAAGGTGGATTTCGTCTTTACCCCGGATTTCGGAGGAGATATAAATACCTTTAAGCCCGATTTCGCTAAATATAACTTGGTTGTTGTTAATTACGGAGGTGAAGTCTGGCCCGAGCCTGTCCAAAAAGCTTTCGAGAACTATGTAGCGGATGGTGGTGGGGTCGTGATTATCCATTCCTCCGTGGTACCTATGGCCGGTTGGAAAGCGTACAACGAGATAATCGGCATGGGAGCTTGGGAGGGGCGAAACGAGAAAGACGGTCCTTACCTGTATTGGAAAGAGGGCAAATATGTATACGATTATACACCCGGTTATGCGGGTTATCATGGCTTGCAGCATGAGACGATCCTAGAGCATCGTGCGCCGGAGCACCCTATTTTGAAAGGTCTGCCTATAAGATGGAAACATTTCAAGGACGAGATTTATACCCGCTTGCGTGGTCCGGTACGGAATGTGGAGATATTGGCTACCGCTTATGAGCGTGGACGCCATGAACCGTTGATGTGGACGGTAAAGTGGGGGAAGGGGCGTGTCTTTGTCGATCTGTTGGGGCATTGCGGCAATGACCCGAATATGATTTACTCGATGGAGTGTACGGGTTTTCAGGTAACCTTACTAAGAGGGGCTGAATGGGCAGCCACCGGGGAAGTGACGCAAGAGGCCCCTCGGGATTTCCCATTGGAAGATACCTGTACGCTCCGTCCGGAATTCAAGGCTCCTTTCCATGCGACGAATTAAATGCCTTAATAAGATGGTGTCTTTCGACAGAATAATCAAATTGACAAATTGTAAAGTTAAGTCCCGGAGAATCGATTTTTCCGGGACAAAGTACGGCTCGCTCCTAAATACGCAAGAAAAAATCAGTAATCGTTTGTTAAATAGATAGATGTCAAAAAACAGCCTTTCATTCTAGCGAAATTAGTTCATCGTAATTCATATCTTATGGGTTGTTTGGGCTATCTCATAGGGTTACGATGGGGAAATGATAGGGTTATGATGCCTATTCATGACAGTTCATAACCCTATTCATGACTGCTTTCGATGCCCAACGTGACTATTGGCGTTGCCTAACACGACTAGTTGCGTAGGCTTTCATGACCTATCGTGTATAAAAAGCGGCCTTTTTGAGTAAAAAGCGCCATATATAGCTATCCTCTTTCCTCTACTTGGTAACCTCTCTCAAAAGGTAGTGTTACAAGATACGCTTTATATCTATTAAAAAGACAGGATTAGATCGTATCTTTGTCATTCGTTCATTAAAGTCATTGGTTATGTCAAATCAAGAATATATCAAGATCGAGGGAGCTTATGAGAATAACTTGAAACATATCTCTCTGGATATTCCGAAGAAGCAAATCACTATATTCACCGGGGTCTCGGGTTCCGGGAAATCGTCGTTGGTATTGGATACCATTGCCGCCAGTTCACGTCGGGAGTTGAATGAGACGTTCCCCAGTTTCGTGCAGCAATACCTGCCCAAATATGGCCGTCCGCATGTAGACCGGATCGGGAATCTGCCGGTCGCTATCGTGATAGACCAGCGGAAGCCCGCTCCCAACGCCCGTTCTACGGTGGGGACTTATACGGATATCTATTCGTTGCTCCGTCTGTTGTTCTCACGGGTGGGCAAACCCTTTGTCGGATATTCGGATACATTCTCCTTTAATCATCCGCAAGGCCGTTGTACCCGTTGTGACGGATTGGGGGAGATTCGTGAGCTGGACGTGCATAAGCTGGTTGATTTTGATAAATGCCTGAACGATGAGGACGTGATCCATTACGTCACCTTCCAGCCCGGCCAATGGCGATGGATACGTTATGCTTGCAGCGGCCTTTTCGATCTGGATAAGAAGATCCGGGATTATACGCCGGAGGAGTTGCGCTTATTCCTTTATTCCCCGCAAATCCGTTTGAAGAATCCTCCTGTCGACTGGCCGAAGACGGCGAAATATGAGGGCTTGGTAACCCGTATGTATCGCAGCATCATCAATTCCGAGGAAGGGAAGATCCATCAAAAGGTCTTGGAACCGATGGTTACGATGGGAATCTGCCCGGATTGCGGTGGGACCCGCTTGAACGATAAGGTACTTTCTTGCCGGATCAACGGGAGAAATATAGCCGAAGTAACTCATATGGCGATCCCCGAGATAATCGCTTGGCTTCGGGAGATTGATGACCCGTTGGCGAAAGACATGAAGCAGGCGATCGGAGGCCGGTTATCCGCCTTATTGGAGATCGGTTTGGGGTATTTGACGCTGGATCGCTCCATGGAAACCCTTTCCGGCGGGGAGGCGCAACGCTGTAAGATCGCTAAATATATCAACTCATCTCTTTCCGATATGCTTTATGTGTTGGATGAGCCGAGCGTGGGCTTGCATAGCCACGATATCCATTTATTGAAAGCCTCGGTCCGAAAGTTGCGGGATCATGGGAATACGGTCTTGCTGGTGGAACATCATAAGGAAATGATACAGATCGCCGATCATATCGTGGATATGGGGCCGGGTTCGGGTATGGAGGGCGGCCGTATCTTGTACGAGGGAGATTATGCGGGCTTACTCCGTAGCGATACCTTGACCGGCCGTATGCTAGGAGAAAATACCCCTCTGAAGGAAAGCCTCCGGATCCCGTCCGGTTGGTTTACGGTAAAGCATGCCCGTCTTCATAACTTGAAGGACGTGACGGTAGATCTTCCTATGGGAGTACTGGCGGTGATCGCCGGTGTAGCCGGTTCAGGGAAAAGCTCGTTGATGGAATGCTTCCGCCGGGATTTCCCCGAGGAGGTGATTTATATCAGCCAAAAGAATATCGGGATCAGCTTGCGTTCCACTCCGGCCACTTATCTGGGAGTTGCGGATGATATTCGTAAACTTTTCGCTAAGGAAAGTAAGGCTGGGCTTAGTATGTTCACGTTTAACGGAAAAGGCGGTTGCCCGGTTTGTGGGGGAAAAGGCGTGATCGTGTCTGATATGGCTTTTATGGATTCGATCGAGACCGTTTGTGAGGCTTGTGGAGGATTGCGTTATTCCCCGGAAGCCTTGCGGTATACAGTGGATGGTCTTACGATCGCCGAGGTGATGGACTTGACAGTCCGCAAGGCTTCCCTTCGTTTTGCGGGAACGGTGATAGCGGAGAAACTCCGTCCGCTTATGCTGGTTGGTCTGGGGTATTTGCATTTGAACCAAGCCTTATCCACATTATCGGGAGGTGAGTTGCAACGGGTGAAACTGGCGTCTTATCTAGGAACCCAAAGCAAGGTCTTTGTCTTGGATGAGCCGACGGATGGCTTGCACGTGAAAGATATCAGGCATATTATCTCCTTATTCGATTCTATGGTAGATCAAGGCAATAGTGTCTTCTTGATCGAACATAATCTGAATGTCTTGAAAGCGGCGGACTATGTGATCGAGATAGGTCCTGGAGGCGGACTAATGGGGGGTGAGATCTTGTTTAGTGGTACTCCCAAGGAGTTACTATCCTGCGAGCGTTCCGTTACGAAAGACTATCTTGTTTGATGATTATGAATATTATAGGGAAAGAGACGCAGCACGCTGCGTCTCTATGTGAATATACGTCAAAAGTGAGGTCGCTTACTCATCATACGAGATATTCCCTAATTCCTTAATCTTCGAATCTCCGACTTGATGCGTGAATAACTCAATCAATTGAGCGGGCGTTAATGTCATCTGAGGCGAGAACTCGGAGGAATCCATATAACTTAATAAGCTACGGTATAATTGGCGGGCTTCCGGGTATTCTTGTTGGGTTTCCAAGTCTGTCATACAGATTAATAACTTGCCCGGGCCGACATTGAATTCTTGGATCATCCCTAATTTATGATTACGCTCCACGTTATCGATCACCTGTACGATTGGCCTGTAATTATCCGGAAGCTGGTCCAGTATCAACGGATGGCTATTCTTTATCATCGTGAACCATTGCCAGTTTGTATGGAAATCCGTCGGGAAATGAGCGAAAACCGGATGAGAGGGATTCATTAATAATCCGAGGGTACCCGGAGAGACCGGTTTCTTTACCCATTCGCAGATGGACTTAAACATCCGGTAATTCCAGTAATCTGTCTGGAATAATCCTTCTACCGTCACGTTCTTGTAAGTCTTGGCATCCGGGAACCACAATACTTTCGCCCCGTTCGCCAATAAGTTCTCGGCCTGTTTATCCCATTTCTTAATAACATTGATATCCGTAGGGATTTGCACGTTATTATGTTCCGGATAAATCCATAACGGATAATGATTGTGATAATCCGTGCCCTCGATCGCCAGCCGTAAAGTATAGGTCTCAGCCTCTTGAATGGCAGGTAAAGCGATATTTAATGGGCCTACCTCGGCCAACGTACCTTGATTGATTTGCAGCGGTATGTTGTTTTGGGCGATTACTTGATCTTGACTATTCGTCAAGGTCCAAGTTAGATGTTTCCCTTTTAAAGTGGTAGGTGTATAGTTCGCTACCTTGATGGAGCCTTTGAGCGCCTCATTCCCAGAGTAACAGAATTTAGGTAGGAGAGCCAGTAATACGACATCATCGCAAGACTCTTTCCATTCCTTGGCGGTTATCAAGCCCTTATTATCCATAAAAGCGTCCAAGATACCGACTAACGCCGTGCCCTGTCCCGGATAATCCTGTAAATCCAATAATTGGAAGCCGGCCATTCCCGGAGTACGGAACGCCATTTCCATCTCGGCCCGGTAAAGTTGCGCCATCCATTTACCGGAAGCCTTGAAGAAATCATCCGCTTGTCCGGCCATACCGGACTCGCCCAGTCGTTTGCGGAATATCTCCAGATTCCAAGGTTTTAGTGCCCCGGTATATTTCTTGATTTCCTCATAATTCGGATAACATTGGAATTGCCCGGTCTCATGTCCGATGATAGGCAATGAACATTGTTCGATAGCGGATTCGAAATTCATGACCGAGTTTGGATAGGTATGGTTGATATAACCGCCATCCTCCGCATCTGCGAAAGAGAAGGAACCCCGGGTATGGTTGCTGAATACGTTAGCGCCGGGGACTCGACAGGTCGTGAAGTAATCGTCACCCGCCGCAGGGCCGTTGAAGCCTAGATAGTCATTCGATCCAGATGCGTATAAATGCCGTCCGTCCTCACTACGGAAACGGGCGATCATGTCTACCATCGCTTCTTGATCCCCGGAAAGCTCGTTGCCGATCGCCATCATGACGAAAGAGGCGTGATTCCCGTAAGCCTCCTGTATTTGTAATCCTTCTTTGGTGAGGAAATGGATCAAAGTGGTATCGCCCTTTTCCATCTTTCCCCAGAAAGGTAGTTCCGGTTGGAGGTAAAAACCTTCGATATCGGCCGCCTCGAAACAAGCTTTAGGAGGACACCATGAATGGAAACGGCAATGATTGATACCGTATTCCTTGGCGATGCGGAAATAGCGTCTCCATGCTGCGGTATCCATCGGTACATGGCCTGTAAGCGGAAATACGCAAGCATCGTGTTTTCCACGAAGGAAGGTGGTCAATCCGTTGATGTTGAATTGTGTTCCTTCTGCTTTGAAATCTCTTAATCCGAAAGTAGTACTTTGGCTATCTTGGATATTCTCTCCTTGGATGTTCGCGGTCAAGCGATACAGGGTAGGGGAGAACTCGCTCCATTCCAAGGCGTCATCACCCATCGGTATTTGGAATATGATCTCGTCTTGTTGAACTACGATATTCTTATTGAATTTGATATGGTGCTCTAAGCCTGTGTTGAAAGCCTCCATCTCTATTTGAACGGCGGCTACGATCATTTGCTCGAATGGATTTGAAAGCTTTATTTTTACGTCCACCGTTTTTTGATCCGCATGTGGATATACTTGTATCCGGCGGATATGGAATTGTGGACGGGCTTCCAATTTCAGGTCTCCGATAATACCGTTCCAGTTTGTCTGCGTGGATTCCGTATAAGCGTGTGAATTGTCCAATAATTGGGGCGGAACGCTCAAACCGTTATCGACTAGAATAGTCAAGTGATGCTTCCCAGCCCGGAGATATGTGGACAGATCGTATTCTTGAGGGGTGGAAATATGGTCGGATGAACCGACATATATGCTATCTACCCATATTTGGGTCGGTTTTGTTCGCTCCAAGATTAACCAAATGCTCTTGCCTTCCCAGTTCTCCGGAATCGTGATCTCTTTCTGATACCAAGCCTTACCTTGATAGCGGAAGGGCCTAGACAAATGAGTTGTCTCCTCCTTATCATTGTTAGGGTATCCTTTTTGGTTGGTGTCCGTGGTACCCGGTAATTGAACTTGCTCGGTGACATCTGTTGAATCCAATCGTAATTCCCAGCAACCGGCAAGCGATAATTCCTCTCTACTCTCTTTGGGAGTTTGGCATGCGAATAGCATGAGCATAAGTGGAATACTCCAAAATCTCTTCATGGTAATGTTTTTACTCTAAATATGGTTTACTTAATTAATAGTGTACAAAGGTAGTATTTTTGGCCTTTTTATTAAGGAGAAGATATGAAAAAAGAAGAAGATTTTGTTATGGGCCTGTCCATCTACATGGCTTGTCTGCGTGAGAAAAAACGGTATTCCACGGCGAAGAGTTATCAAGATGCCTTGAACTCGTTCAAGTGCTTTTGCGGTATGGAGGCGATTCCTTATACCTATATTAATAGGAACAGGCTTTTGTGCTATCAGTCATGGTTGTTGGACAAGGGCCGTTCGTTGAATACGGTGTCTACCTATATGCGTCGGATTCGTCACATTTATAACTTAGCCGTGGAGGCGAACGAGGCTCCCTTTGTACCCAACCTGTTCAAAGATGTCTTCACGGGCGTTGAAAGCAAGCGGAAGAAGGCGTTGCCGCGAGAGATGCTGGAGCGTATGTTTAACGCCCCGTTGGGGGATCCGTCCTTGCGGCGTGTACAGTTGACCGTTCGGTTGATGTTCGCGTTCAGCGGGATAGCGTTTGTGGATCTCACGCATTTGAAATGGGAGAATATCCGGGATGGGATATTGCAGTATCACCGACAAAAGAGCGGGTCTCTCATACAGCTGGAGATTCCCTCCGGGGCGTTGCGGCTGTTGGATGAGTTGTCCGCTTGTACGGCAAAGGAATCCTTTTATTTATTTCCTTTTTTGAGTGGAAGGAGAACCGGTGAGGCGGCCTACAAAGAATATAACAGGACCTTGTCCCGCTTTAACCGTGACTTGAAGTTGTTGGCGAGATCGACAGGCGTTACGCTTCCGGTCACCTCATATACGATCCGTCATTCATTCGCCTCGTTCTTGAAGGAACAAGATGTATCGATCGAGGTTATCAGTGAGTTGTTGGGGCATAAGTCTATTAAGACAACACAGATCTATTTGAAGAGCTTCTCGTTGGAACGTTTGTCGACAGTGAACCGGAATTGTTTTGAGAGCGTGTGTAAACCGATACCCAAAGTGGGGTAGGAGGCTTGCTACTTGGGAAGTAGCGTATTCTTTCACGGCGCAAATGTAATAAAAAATAACAAGACACAAGCAAACATTAGACTTTATTTGTGCTCTGTTCTTTATGTTCCGACTTTGATTCTCCTTATATCTTCGTTCCTATTCTTGGGTTATGGACACAACGATAGAGACGGAATGATCTCATATTTCCTATATCATCCCGTTACCTCACAAAAATTGCATCTACATTCACGTAGAGATGAGGCGTGCCCCGTCTCTACAACTGTGTGGTGACCATTTTCCCATCTTTTAAGCTACTTCCCAAGTAGCTTAAAAATCGCAAGTGATGGTAATTTTCAGAAATACCATAATTGAATACTTAAAGCGTTGTTTGTCAAGAAGAAACGATAGGGTCTTGGCAGGGCTTTGAATTGTCGTTAGGCTTGGTGGATATCTTGAAATACTCCAAGGAAAAAAGAATCATGTCGATGAATGTTTTGAGGAACGATTGCCCGGATAGGGGTATGGAGCGGGTCTGTAAGCGCCAAGACCTGAAGACCGTTCGCTGGTACGTGCTGACGCTCCCTACCGCCGCGGGTGGCAGGCGCGATAGGATCAGTCCCTCAAGAGGGTTGGATGCCGAGCTTTCCCGTCGCGAGCGTCGCGGGGAGACGTTGTTCGAGTATTTCGCCCCCTCGTACGTGGAGGTGAGGAAGGTGGACGGCAAGCTGGTCAACACGAGGCGTCCCCTGCTGTTCAACTACGTGTTTATCCGGTCCTCGGTGGAGGAGATCTTCCGGATGAAGCAGACGCTCCCCTTATATAATTTCCTTCCCCGTGTCTCTTCCGGGGGCACGCCCCATTTCCCTTACCTGTCGGATAGCGAGATGGGAAACTTACGTTGGGTAGCGGAGTCTTACTCCAACGAGCTTCCGGTGTACGTTCCGGACAGTGGCCGCCTGCTGAAGGGTGACCGTGTACGTATCACGTCCGGCTATTTCGCCGGGATGGAGGCTGAGGTGGTGATCCAGCCGGGCGGCGGTCACAAGGATGTGATGGCCCGTATCCTCGATTGCATGTGGGTTCCCTTGTTGGAGGTGAAGCCGGGCGAGTACGAGCTGATCGAGCTGAACACCAATGGTAAGCATGTCTATACCCATCTGGACAACGATCGCCTGCGGGATGGCCTGCACGACGCGTTGGGCCGTTATCACGCCTCCGGTAGCGTAGGGGAGGAGGATACCCGCTTGGCGCGTGAGGTATTGAGAGCCTATGGTTCTCTCCGTGCGGAGACGGACGTGATGCGCTGCAAGGTCTATTCGTCGCTCCTTTCCGCCTACAAGCTACTGGGCGAAAAAGAAGAGTTCGCTCGTTTGCTCGCCACGATGCGCGGTATGCTCCTGGCGGTGAAAGCTCCGCAATCCCGTGCCTTGTTGCTTGTGACGCTCTACGGTTGCACGGACAGCAGTCTTTACCGTCAGATGGCGCACGAGGTTGTGGATCCGTGGCGAAGTGAGTCCTCGCCCAAGAAAAGCAAGTTGTCGTTGATCCGCCGGCTGGACGATTACGATCGGTGGCTCAACCATGAAATAAGTTAACAGTAGACAGTTTAAATAATAAATCAAAAATCAAAATGTCTTCCCTTCCTTCCGGCGTTCGTTTGGTGCGGTTGCTGAACGAGCATTTGGGTGAGATCATGGGGCGTGAGCGTACGAACCAAAACTCGATCCACCTGTATTGCACGGGGCCTTATTGGGTGGCGTTCGAGTGCTCGGCCTATCAGTTGCGCCGTGTGTTCCCGGACAGCGAGGTCACGCCGATGCGCTTGCTCGGCTACCCGTTTCCTGTGGTGATGGTATCCGTGACGGATCGTTCGCTCCGCTCGTATGCCCGCAAGCACATCTTGCGAAGAGACGATAAGGATTACAAGCAATTGACCGTCCCCGGTTTTTCCCTGTCTGATTACCAAGGCTGGCATAAGAGAGAGGTGGAGGGATTGCCATTGCTAAGCGAGACCGTATGAGTGTGGCATACGTATAAGGGCATCGTTTTACACGTATATCGACGTCGCCCCACACGTATATCGGTGTAGGCCTATACGAACGTAGGCGTGAGTCGATGCCGATATACGTGCGGGATGGAACCGATGCCGGGGAAAACAGGTGCAAGTAATGCAAGTAATGCAGCACCTTTTTCCCACACACGCACGTGTACATTATATGTGTCGAATCAAACTTTCATACGGCTATCCAGCGTTTCTCTTCCGGATCGTTCCATGCCTTGTTTGTGATCGTTTAGTGTAAAATTCTTGTTTTATATAATGTACGCACGTGTGTGGGAAAAAGGTGCTGCATTACTTGCATTATTTGCATTACTTGGGGTCTCCATAAGGACTGTATAAAAATAATAACAAACCAGACATGTATCACAGACAATCATTTCCCCGTTTGGGCGATTACATCGCCACGGTTTTACAAGTCACCAGACTGACCAAGTCCATTATCCGCGTAAGCGGAGGCATTGGCAGTGACACTTACAATTCTTTTTAAAAAGGCAAGGACATGCACTTTAGCGTTTACTATCGTTTGGTAGATCTCCTTTGGGACCATCTGTCGGACGAGGAACTTTTCCGCCGTCTGGCACGTGAGGCCTTGGAGCGGTATATCGATTATAAGAAAGAGGAGGAAATGAACGGAGGAAAGAAATAATTTAAGGATGGGCTATGCAAATGAGATTAAGTTTTAACCTCGTGCCTGCCTTCATCGACTAATTAACTAGCCATGATTTTAGAAGAGAGTTTTGGAAAATCTACTGATTTTATCTCAGATGGGATGAACGCCTTCGAGCGTAACGTGAAGCGTATAGGGGACTGCCTTTTGGCCTTTATCGCCTTGGTCGTATTCTCCCCTTTGTTCTTGATCTGTTACATCGCCGTAAGGCGCGAGGATGGCGGTCCTGCCATTTTCAAGCAGGAGCGTATCGGTCGTTTCGGTCGCCCGTTCAACATTTATAAGTTCCGTAGCATGCGTTTGGACGCTGAGAAGTTTGGTCCTGCCCTTTACAAGGGAGGTGCGGATCCCCGCATGACCCGTGTGGGCAAGTTCCTGCGCGAGCATCATCTGGACGAGCTGCCTCAATTGTGGAACGTCTTCATCGGCGACATGGCCTTCATCGGCCCCCGTCCGGAGCGCAAGTTCTACATTGACCAGATCATGGAACGCGATCCCCGCTATCGTTTCTTGTACCAGATCCGTCCGGGGGTGACCTCGTATGCCACGCTCTACAACGGCTATACGGATACGCTGGAGAAGATGCTTCGTCGATTACGCTATGACTTGTTCTATCTGGAGCACCGCTCGTGGTGGTTCGATTTCAAGATATTGGTGAAGACGTTCTTGAACATAGCGTTCGGGAAGAAATTCTAGACAAAGAAAGCAGGGAATGGTGATTCCATTAAAATATCATGAAGGAAGTTCTGAAAGGCTGGCTCATCGACAATGCGGTGGTGACAGTGAAGGTCCGGATGAGATCTGACGGACTTGGTAAGTCACTATTACCTGATTGGGTAAATGGCTTGGAAATGTACCGTATCCCATGCCTTGGGACAAATTGAACGTAGTAATAAATCAAACAACAATATGTCGAAAGAAATCAAGATCGCTGTGGCCGGAACCGGTTACGTGGGATTGAGTATCGCCACTTTGCTGGCGCAGCATCATCCGGTTATGGCGGTGGACGTGGTACCGGAGAAGGTGGAGCAACTGAACCGTAGGCAGTCTCCCATCCAAGATGAGTATATCGAGAAATACTTGGCAGAGAAGGAATTGCGATTGACAGCTACATTGGATGGTGCCTCCGCATACCGTGATGCCGATTTCATTGTCATTGCGGCTCCCACAAACTACGACCCGGTAAGGAATTATTTCGATACGCACCACATAGAGGATGTGATCGACTTGGTGTTGAGTGTCAATCCCCATGCCGTGATGGTGATCAAGTCCACCATTCCTGTAGGCTATTGCCGGAGCCTTTACCTAAAATATGTCAATAAGGGGATTGAGAGTTTCAACCTGCTGTTCTCCCCGGAGTTCCTGCGCGAGAGCAAGGCTCTATACGATAATCTCTATCCCAGCCGTATCATCGTTGGTTATCCGAAGCTGATCGCCGACGAGCGGTTCAAGGAAGAGAACGAGGCCATCCGTCGCATCGCCGATATTTCGGCCTTAGAAGAGGCTGCGCATACCTTTGCCGCCTTGTTGCGGGAGGGGGCCATCAAGCAGGACATCCCCACCCTGTTCATGGGCATGAAAGAGGCGGAGGCGGTGAAGCTGTTCGCCAATACCTATCTGGCTTTGCGTGTCAGCTATTTCAATGAGTTGGACACCTACGCTGAGGTGAAGGGATTGGATTCGCAAGCCATCATCCAAGGGGTAGGCTTGGATCCCCGTATCGGTACGCATTACAACAACCCCAGCTTCGGTTATGGGGGCTACTGCCTACCCAAGGATACGAAGCAACTGTTGGCAAATTACCAAGACATACCCCAGAACATGATGACCGCCATCGTGGAGAGTAATCGTACCCGCAAGGACTTCATCGCCGATCAGATATTGCGCAAGGCCGGCTATTACGGCTACAGCGACCGGAACGACTTTCAACACTCGGAGGAGAAGGATTGCGTGATCGGAATCTATCGCCTGACGATGAAATCGAACAGTGACAACTTCCGTCAGTCTTCTATCCAAGGCGTGATGAAGCGTATCAAGGCGAAAGGTGCCCGTGTGATCGTCTATGAGCCGACACTGGAGGACTGTAGCTCGTTTTTTGGCAGTACCGTGGTGAACGACCTCGCTAGGTTTAAGAAGATGAGCCATGCTATTATAGCCAATCGCTATGATGGTTGCTTGGATGATGTGGTGGGCAAGGTTTATACGAGGGATATTTTTAGGAGGGATTAAGGATTTTTATTCGATAAGATGAGGTTCTTGAAGGAAAGGCTAGGTAGGAACAAGACCGTATTGGCCAATTTCTCTTACTTAAGCATATTGCAGGTATTTACGATTCTGTTTCCCTTGCTGACCTATCCTTATTTGTTGCGGGTCATAGGGTTGGAATTGTATGGGGTGATCATATTTGCCCAAGCGATCATCAACTATGTCTCGTTGGTGATCAATTTCGGGTTCAATATGTCCGGGGCGAGGAACGTGGCGGTTTATAAGGAGGATAAGGCGCTATTATCGAGGATCGTATCATCTACGTATTTGTGTAAGTTCATCCTTTGGCTCATTTGCCTTGTCGTTTATTTATCGGTTATAAGCATCGTCCCGTTTTTCCGGGATCATTATTGGGTTTATCTCCTCTCTTTCCTGTTGACGTTCAATGAGCTTCTGTTGCCCATCTGGTTCTTCCAGGGGATCGAGAAGATGAAATATATCACGGTCGTGAACCTGTCAGCCCGCCTGTTGTTCGTGGCGGCGATCTTCCTTTTTGTCCATGAGCAAGAGGATTATCTGATCGTTCCCCTGTTAAACGGGATCGGGGCGGTGTTTGCGGGTTGTCTTTCTTTGTATATCGTGTTGAGGAAAGAAAGGATAAAATTGTCCGTGATACCTGTGCGGGAATTGGGATCGGCTTATAAGGAGAGTTTCCCGTTGTTCGTGTCCGGTCTGTCCACACAGATTTACGTGAATGTAAACAAGTTGGTGATCGGGTCCTTCTTGGGGATGTCTGAGGTCTCCATCTATGATATGGCGGATAAGGTATTGCATCTGATGAAGCTCCCCATCTCCATGATGGCGCAAACTGTTTTCCCGAAGATTTCCCGGGAACGTAATATCCGTTTCGTGAACCGGATAATGCTCTTGGTGGTGGGAACCGTGCTGCTGGCTTACGTCTGTATGTTTTTCGGTAGCGACCGGATCGTGTATCTTTTCACTGGGGAATATATGGAGGAAGCCTCTACCATCATGCGGTTGCTGGGTATATCTGCTCTCTTGGTCTCTTTCAATTTTTTTATGGGAGGAAACCGACTGGTTCCTTTCGGATATTCATCGGTCTATATGAAGGTGATGGTAGGAAATTGCCTGTTTTTCTTGTCCGGCATCGGGCTGTTGTGGCTTGCGGGTAACATCAATCTGTATACGGTGACAATGATGGCGGTAACGGTAGAGGTTTTTTGTTTCGTTTCCCTACTTTTTCTGAATAAGAAATTAGGATTATTATATAGCACAATATGAATATATTAAAAAAACTAGGAATAGTTATTATGGGAGCTTTGCTGGGAGAAAGTCATGGAGCAGCCAAGAATTTTTCATATGTAGACATGAATGAAGTCGTAAATAATATAAAAGTAATTCTATGGCAGGATGTGAATAGTTCTAAGGTTTTAGATCAGGCTAAAAAATGGAAAAAATCTATCAGGGAAAATGGTAGTTGGATTGATCTGGATTATCAAGATAAATCAAGGACTCCTTGGTCTCCACAGCAACATTTGAATCGTATATTGGAGATGAGTTTCGCTTATACAAGTGAGAGAATGGATACATTTAAAGATATAGGTTTGGGTAGTGCTATCATTTCCGCCTTAAATTATTGGATAAGTGTATCTCCAATATGTACGAATTGGTGGTTTAATGATATTTCAGTTCCTCAGACGATAGGTAAGATATTGATTCTCTTAGATGAAACAGAATGTTTGAATATGGAATTACGGGATCAGTTAATCTTGTGTATGAAAAAGGGTAATCTTAAAAAACATGAGGGAGCCAATAAAATGGACATTGCTTTACATTATCTGTTTCGAGCCGCTCTGACTGGAGATGATAAATTGATGAAAGAGACCGTAAAAGAGGCTTTCGGTGTGCTTTCGAAAGGAAAAAGGGAAGGAATACAAATAGATGACTCCTATCATCAGCATGGAGATCAACTGTACATATCCGGTTACGGTGATGTGTTGATAGATGGTGTATTATCTATTGCCTGTTACTTGAAAGGAACAGACTACGGTTTATCAGAGGAACAGTTAAATGTTCTGTCAGATTTCGTATTGAACGGATATGGTTCTATTTTCCGATCAGTTTATAAGGACTATAATGCCGGGGGACGGCTTCTTTCACGGAAAAATGCGTTAAGAAAGAGCGATATTGTAAAAAAATTGGAGTTGTTATCAGAGTTGGATGTACAGAATGAACTTAATTACCAAGAGCTTGCACGGGAAATAGAATCAGTATCTAATGTTAAAGATGAATATAATCGATTGTTTTGGCGTTCTGATTATATGGTACAAAATAATCCATCCTATCAAGCGTCCGTACGGGGAGCGTCCGTACGGACTTATAAGGCCGAGACTGGAGGTAATGGAGAGAACCTAAAAGGAACTTTATTGTCGGCAGGATCATTCTCTATACGTGTTTCAGGGGATGAGTATTTTAATATTTTCCCCTGTTGGGATTGGTCAAAAATACCGGGAGTGACATCGTTGAATCAAGTTCCATCTTATATCAAAGAATGGGGTGAGCCGGGTAAAACCGTTTTTGTGGGTGGAGTTTCAGATGGTAAGATGGGGGCTTTCGCTATGGATTATGCGGAATATGGTGTGAGGGCTCGTAAAGGCTATTTCTTTTTCAAGGATGAGATTATTTGTCTGGGTGCGGGTATAGAAGGAAATGATCCAAATGTGGAGACCATAACTTCCATCAATCAATGTCTGTGCAGAGGTGATGTAGTACAAGATACAGGATCTGTATATCACGATCATATAGCTTATTATAGCCTGGATTCTTCTAGAATGATTGTAGAGGCTGATATTCGTCAAGGAAGTTGGAGAGATATTAATTTAACCCAATCGAAAGACTATATACGGCAGAAAATATTTTCTCTTTACATAGATCATGGAAAGGATACAAAAGATGGGAAATATTCATATATGATTGTTCCGGGTTTAACACAGGATGAATTTAGGTCTCATCTAATCAATCATATTGAGGTCCTAAGAAATGACTCTTTTATGCAAGCGGTAGTTAATACGAAAACACATGAGTTACAAGTTGTGTTTTATGAGGCTGGAGGGTTTGATTATAGGGACTTAAAATTATATGTGAACTCACCTTGTGCTGTTTTAATTCCTGATTACAAGTTGCTTAATGATTTTTATATCAGTGATCCTTCGCAAAAGAGGGATCAAATGCTCCTTAGCCTTAATAAGAAAGAATATAAGATCCGGTTGCCAAAAGGTAGTTTAAGTGGTTCTTCTATATCTGTACATATTTGAACATGGAAACTCTCTCGGTACGTATAAATAAGGATTCCATTAGACGGTATTTATCTAAGCTAAGCATAATAATACTTTGTGTTATAATGCTTTATTCGATGAAGCCTTGGTTTTTTTGGAATGGTACAACGGCTATATTATATGCTTTGATTCTTTTGTTTATCTCTGTAAGGCTCCCTTTTATCAAGAAAACATTGAAAAGGAAACAATTCATTCTTTGTTGCTTGTGCCTACTTATGTATAGCAGTGTTGATTTGTTAGATCTTGTTCATCCGGTTTTTATTATACAATATTTATTTAGGAATTTGTTGCTGGTCTTCTTTGTTATTCTTTTTTCGAATGATGAAAAAAGGAATTTAGTGAGGATTTTTACTAAAGTGTATTCAGTTATACTATTTGTGAGTATTATAGCTTATATATTTTACTTATTGGATATAAGTATACCATATACAATCATGAGATATGAGTATAATACTGGGTATCCTAGTTTTAAAAATTATATATTTTTGATAATACGGAACGAAAC
>OIZG01000012.1_pt1 | contig 173699 bp, 143 predicted proteins | sample 1588561 | NCBI WGS metagenome assembly OIZG01 (sample SAMN03283267) | human gut metagenome | biome: human-associated habitat; material: feces | host: Homo sapiens | place: USA | collected 2013 | reverse complement strand
ACTCGCGACCCTAACCTTGGCAAGGTTATGCTCTACCAACTGAGCTATTTCCGCGATTGCGGATGCAAAGGTAGATATTTTCCTTAAACCTGCAAACATTCCGCAGACTTTTTTCACACAGAAAAGTGTACATTTTCGCCAGGCATACAAGCAGACTTTTGATTATCAACTCATTCGGCCACGATAATCTTCATAAGAAAATTGCTTGAAAACTTCAGCTTTTCCTTCTTTTGTCCACATTGCAATGGCCGGATGGTGAATTCCATTGAACATATTCGTCTTTACAGTGGTGTAATGTATCATGTCCTCAAAGACGATTCTCTCCCCTATCTGCAGCTCATGGTCGAAACTCCACAGTCCCATATAGTCGCCGCTTAGGCAGGAGTTTCCTCCAAGACGATAGACATAAGGACCCGCATCACCCATCTCCGCTCCACGCACCGCAGGCTGATAGGGCATCTCCAGGCAATCCGGCATGTGGCACGTAAAGCTAACGTTGAGAATGGCAGTACGAATGCCGCGGTTTTCCACGATGTCCACTATCTCCGAGCTCAGCACACCGGTCTGCCAAGTGAAAGCGGAACCGGGCTCAAGAATGATTTGAAGATGCGAATAGCGTCCCTTCAAGCCCTGCAACAGACGGACAAGATGCTCTACATCATAATCCTTACGCGTCATCAGATGCCCGCCTCCTAAATTCAACCACTTAATCTGTGAGAACCAGCGGGAGAATTTTCCTTCCAAGTGCTCCAATGTGTGTTCCAGTTCGTAGGAAGAAGACTCGCAATGACAATGACAGTGAAAACCTTCAATACCCACCGGAAGTTCTTCGGGAAGCGGGTCGGCCATTACACCGAAGCGAGTACCGGGTGCGCAGGGATTATAAAGCTCCGTTTCCACCTCAGAGTATTCGGGATTGATACGGATACCGCAGGAAATGCCGCTTCCCTCCGCCACCACTACCGGATAAAAGCGGTGGAACTGCGAAAGCGAATTGAAAGTGATATGGCTGCTGCACCGCATTATCTCCGGAAAATCGGCCTCGGTATAGGCAGGCGAGTACGTATGTGCCTTACTTCCGAACTCCTCCAATGCCAGACGGGCTTCGTAGACGGAACTTGCCGTAGAGTGGTCTATATACTCCCTGAAAATGGGAAAAGAACGCCACATGGCAAATGATTTGAAAGCGAGGATTATCTCCACACCTGCGCGGTCGGCCACACTTTTTATCAGTGCGAGGTTCTTTCTCAGCAATCCTTCTTCCATAATATAGCAGGGAGAAGGGAAAAGGGAAAAGTCTTTATTTGTCATTTTATATATATTTTTTTTACCATTTATGATTCCATCCTAATAAACACGCCACAAGGGGTTGACAAGCCCTCTCCAACGATTTAGTAAAACTTCGGAGAAGATTTACTAAATCGTCCTCCTCATTTTAGTAATTCTCCGGGGAATATTTAGTAAAACAGATGCCGCCCTTCTGCAAAGTCATTCTTTTGTAAACAATATTCATCACCATATAACTTTGAAACGCGCGAAGCGCAGCAAAAGTTGTTTGTCTCCCGCATTCTTGAAGCGGATGGTGGCTTTCGCATTGTCTCCTTCGCCCTCCACTTTCAAAACTTCACCCAGGCCGAAACGTTCGTGCTCTATCAATTGTCCCTGCTGTACACGATTGGCAGACCCGCCGGCAGAAGGCGATGTACTTGCCGTATTTGCAGAAGGCGCCACCCGTTTCAGGTTACGTGGAACAGTCGGCGCAATAATCTGCTGTTTCGGTCGTACAGACACACGCTCTTTTCCTCCATACGGAGCATCTTCCCTATCAGGCGCAAAACCTCTGGCGTTCTCCCTGCGGAAAGCGGCGGCTTCCTCCTCTACCCTGCGGAACATTCCCGCATCCTGAGGCAGACGCAGGAAACGTATATCTATATCCTTCAGGAAACGGCTGGGACTGCCAAACTCCATCTTGCCATATCGGAAACGCGTCTTTGCATACGATAGGAAACAGTGTTCTTCAGCACGTGTGATGGCTACATAGAACAGCCGCCGTTCTTCCTCCAATGCCCGGGGAGAGTCACCCACCATGCCGCTGGGAAAAAGATTCTCCTCCATCCCCACTACAAACACATTCTTGAACTCCAATCCCTTGGCCGAATGTACAGTCATCAGGGTTATCTCCTCATCGTCCCCATCCTTATCCGAATCCTGGTCGGTAAGAAGGGAAACTTCCGAAAGGAAGTCACCCAACAACACGTTCGGGTTTCCTTCCTCCTGCCGTTGGGCACAAAAATCACTCATACCGTTCACCAGCTCCTCTATATTCTCCTTACGGCTCAGATTCTCGGGAGAGTTGTCCTGACACACATCATTGATGATGCCCGATTGGCGAATAATGTCGGCACCGATCTCGTAGGCATTCTTCTCCGCAGCATCTGTGATAAAGGCGGATATAAGTTCGCGGAATGCCTGCAACTTTCCCACCGTACCTTTATTGAAGTTCAAGCCATACGCCAACGGCTCACAAAGCACGGTCCACAAACTTACATTGTGCCCGGTGGCGGCAGCAATGATTTTTCCCACTGTCGTATCTCCGATACCACGCGCAGGATAATTGATAATACGCTTGAAAGCCTCTTCATCATTGGGATTCACTATCAGACGGAAGTAAGCGATTACATCTTTGATTTCCTTGCGTTGATAGAACGACAAGCCTCCGTAAATACGGTAAGGCATACTGCGTTTGCGCATGGCTTCCTCAAAGATACGGCTCTGCGCATTGGTACGGTAGAGTATCGCAAAATCAGAGTAGGCATAGCGCTTTTCACGCCGCAGTTCAGCTATCTTATTCACCACAATATCCCCTTCTTCCACATCACTGTATGCCTGGTACACACCAATGGCCTCTCCCTTCTCCTTTTCCGAGAACACTTCCTTGCGTATCTGCCACTGGTTCTTTTCTATCAGGCTGTTGGCCGCGCGGACAATGGTCTGGGTGGAACGGTAATTCTGCTCCAGCTTGAAGACCTTCGTATCGGGATATACTTTCGTAAAGTAGAGAATATTGTCAATATCGGCACCACGGAAGGAGTAGATACTCTGTGCATCATCCCCCACCACACAGACATGCTGATGGTTCTTGGCAAGTTGCAGCACGATGCTGTGCTGTGCAAAATTGGTATCCTGATACTCATCTACCAGAATGTAACGGAACTGGTCCTGATAACGCGCCAACACCTCGGGGTGGTCCCGGAACAGCAGGAATGTGTAGAACAGCAAATCGTCGAAGTCCATCGCATCTGCCTGCCGGCAACGCTCCCAATATCTCTGGTAGATGTCGCGAAGCGCCGGAACCTTGGCTGCACGGTCTCCTTCGTAAGCCTCCTTGTTGTTGGCATAGCCTGCCGGAGAAACCAGATGATTCTTGGCATTCGAGATACGCGCCTGCACCATCCCCGGCTTGTACACTTTCTCATCCAGCCCCATTTCCTTGATAATGGAACGTATCAAGCTTTTACTGTCTGCCGTATCGTAAATGGTAAACTGCGAAGTGAAGCCGATATACCCGGCCTCGACATGCAGAATGCGCAGGAACATGGAGTGAAAGGTTCCCATCCACAGATGGCGCGCCCTCTCCGGCCCCACCTGACGGGCTATACGCTCCTTCATTTCGCGCGCCGCCTTGTTGGTAAAGGTCAATGCCAGAATGTTCCAAGGCTGGTAGCCATTCTCCAGCAGATAAGCAATCTTGTAGGTCAGCACGCGCGTCTTTCCCGAACCGGCACCGGCTATCACCAGTGACGGACCGTCATTGTATAACACCGCGTTCCGTTGTCCTTCGTTCAGTTCCTCTATATAATCGGGCATATCCGTATAATCTTAAAATGATGATATTTTTTCTTCCTTTGTTTTTACGGAGGCAAAGATAAAAAAAGCTTCGGAGACGTACGAACATTTCTATAGGTTATAGTGTTTATATAGTAAAGTTCCAAAATTAAATAATTGAAACTTATGAATACAATATTAACGATTTTAATGATAACAGTTATGACTTACGAAATGCCAAAACTTCCCTACACCAACAATGCACTGGAACCTGTAATCAGTCAGCAAACCATAGATTACCACTACGGTAAACATCTGCAAACCTACGTGAACAACCTCAACAACCTCGTTCCGGGAACGGAATTTGAAGGCAAAGACCTGGTAACCATTGTTGCCACAGCACCGGACGGTGCCATCTTCAACAATGCAGGACAAGTGTTGAACCACACATTATACTTCTTACAGTTTGCTCCGAAGCCTGCCCACAGCGAGCCTACCGGCAAGCTGGCAGAAGCCATCAAACGCGACTTCGGCAGCTTTGAGAATTTCAAGAAGGAATTCAACGCGGCAGCTGTCGGCTTGTTCGGCTCCGGATGGGCTTGGTTGTCTGCCGACAAGAACGGCAAACTCCACATCACCAAAGAAGCCAACGGTAGCAATCCGGTACGCGCCGGTCTTGTTCCGCTACTCGGATTCGACGTGTGGGAACATGCCTACTATCTTGATTACCAGAACCGCCGTGCCGACCATGTGAACGAACTGTGGAGCATCATCGACTGGGATGTAGTAGGTAAAAGACTGAAATAAGCAACAAGGTCCCACTAAACATGTTAATGACGCATTCTTGAGCAACTAAGGTTCAAGAATGCGTTTTCTTGTTTAAAATAGCCATCTAACATATTTTAAAGAAATTCTTTGGCTTCTACCATAAGTATTCATTAACTTTGCTAAACTTAAAAGTTAAACAAAAGAAATGAAACTCATCGTAGTAACAGCACCCACATTTTTTGTGGAAGAAGACAAGATTATCACGGCACTATTCGAAGAGGGGCTGGATATTCTACATCTGAGGAAGCCGGAAACTCCCGCCATGTATTCAGAACGGCTTTTAACGCTGATACCCGAAAAATACCATAAGCGCATCATTACCCATGAGCACTTCTACCTGCAGGAAGAGTTCAGCCTGATGGGGATTCATCTAAACACCCGCAATCCCAAAGAGCCCCACGACTATTCGGGCCACATCAGTTGCACCTGCCATTCACTGGACGAAGTGCAGAACAAGAAGCATTTCTATGACTATCTGTTCCTAAGCCCGATATATAATTGCATCACAAAGTCCGGAGTCACGTCCGGCTTCACAGCCGAAGAGTTGCGGCAAGCAGGAAAAAGTAAGGTCATAGACAGTAGAGTCATGGCTTTGGGAGGCATTACTCCCGACAACATACTGGAGATTAAGGATTACGGATTCGGTGGTGCCGTTGTAATGGGTGACTTATGGAATAAATTCAATGCCTGCACCGACCGCGATTATCTGGAAGTAATCCGCCACTTCAAGAAGTTGAAGAAAATGGCTGATTGAGCCTTCTTGGACTGGCAAATCAAAATTTACCGTACTCTTTGTATTCAATACCGGCAGGCAACGTGAAATAGAAGGTGGAGCCTTCCCCTTTCTTAGACTCCACACCGATACCTCCCCCATAGTGCTCCACAATAGATTTGGTGATGGAAAGCCCCAACCCCGTACCTTTGATATTGTAGTTCATCTTCACAAACCGTTCAAAGATGGCATGTCTTCCCACTTCATCGATACCACAGCCTGTATCTGCCACATAAAAATAGAAGTTATGGTTGCTCAATCTCCTGCAACCGATTTTCACACTGCCCATCTCCGTAAACTTCAAGGCGTTCCTCACCAAGTTACCTATGACTTGGGCAAAACGCACGCGGTCCACCACCAAACGGCATTGAGGCAACCGTTCTACAAACTCCACCTGAATGCCCGTGGGATGCGAGCGCATATTCTCCGTCGTACAGACTTCATCAATCAGCGCGTTTACATCCACTTCTCCATCGTTATATTCCAGAGTATTTGCCTCAATCTTCGAGTAGTCCAGCAAGTCATTGACCAGTTGCAGCAGCGAGTCCTTGTTATCATTAATCTCCTTCAGAAAAGCCATACGGGTTTCTCTGTCCAGATCATCCATTTCGGCAAGCATAGTTGTAAAGCCTACAATGGCATTCAAAGGAGTACGAATTTCGTGAGTCATATTAGCGATGAAAGCATTCTTCAGCTGGTTGGATTCTTCGGCAACCTCATTGATGCGCTGCAACGTCTTCAACCTTTTGCTCTTGCTGATGGAAATGATTATCATGATGACCAAAAGCAGAATGACAATTATCCCAAAACTATATACCAATGCTTCATTATTCTGATAGAAGTCATTCGTCCAAACATCGTATGCTGCCGTAATTGTCAATATCATCGTTTTTTGCTTGCTTATTGGAAACTATAAAATTATGGGAAGCAAATATACTAAAGAAAATACAAATAAATTAATAGAAACTACAGTTTTTTCCAACAAAATAGGCCGCATGCCATTACCAAGTAAAGCATGCAGCCCATAAATGTCATTATTCAGTATTATTGAAATCAGCCTTCAATGGCAGCCTGCGCCGCAGCCAGACGTGCAATAGGCACACGGAACGGAGAACAGCTGACATAATTCAAGCCAACTTTGTGGCAGAACTTCACAGAAGAAGGTTCACCTCCATGCTCGCCGCAAATACCGCACTTCAAGTCCGGACGGATAGCACGTCCCTTTTCAGTAGCCATGCGCACCAACTGTCCTACACCATTCTGGTCGAGTACCTGGAACGGGTCTACTTTCAGAATCTTCTTCTCCAGATAAATCGGGAGGAAGGAAGCGATATCGTCGCGTGAATAACCAAATGTCATCTGAGTCAAGTCGTTCGTACCGAATGAGAAGAACTCGGCAGAGGAAGCAATGCGGTCGGCAGTCAAGGCGGCACGCGGAATCTCAATCATTGTACCTACCTTGAAGTCGATGCTGTCACCCACTTCTTCAAACAACTGGGCAGCCTCAGCACGAATCACTTCTTCCTGCTGCTTGAACTCATACAAGATACCGGTCAGAGGCACCATGATTTCAGGATGGGTTTCAACACCTTCCTTCTTCAATTCCAAAGCAGCACCCAGGATGGCACGCGTCTGCATCTGTGTAATTTCAGGATATGTATTTCCCAAACGGCAACCACGATGACCCAACATCGGATTATGCTCACAAAGTGCCTCAACACGTTGCTGGATATACTGGAGGCTCACGCCCATCGTATCTGCCATTTCCTGCTGTCCCTTCAGGTCATGGGGAACAAACTCATGCAAAGGAGGATCAAGCAGACGCACCGTCACCGGACAGCCTTCCATTGCCTTGAAAATTCCCTTGAAGTCAGCTTGCTGGTAGGGAAGAATCTTAGCCAAAGCCTTGCGGCGCCCTTCTGCATTTTCTGCCAGAATCATCTCGCGCATGGCTTTAATCTTCTCGCCTTCGAAGAACATGTGTTCCGTACGGCAAAGGCCGATACCCACCGCACCAAAATTGCGTGCCACTTCTGCATCGTGAGGAGTATCCGCATTGGTACGAACCTGCAGCTTCGTATATTTGTCTGCTAAATCCATCAGTTCCGCAAAGTCACCGGACAGCTCAGCCGCTTTTGTCTCCACCTTGTCTTTATATACTTCACCGGTGCTTCCGTTCAAGGAGATATAGTCACCTTCTTTCAACAGTACACCATCCACTTCCACTGTACGCGCCTTGTAGTCGATGTTCAAGGCACCTGCACCAGACACACAGCACTTACCCATACCACGAGCAACCACTGCCGCATGCGAAGTCATACCACCGCGGGCAGTCAGGATACCTTCGGCAACTGCCATACCTGCCAAATCTTCCGGAGAAGTCTCGATACGTACCATCACCACACGCTTGCCGGCAGCATGCCATTCGGCAGCATCATCGGCAAAGAATACGATTTGTCCCGTAGCGGCACCCGGAGAAGCGGGAAGACCACGAGTCAACACCTTAGCTTGTTTCAGAGCTGTCTTATCAAATACCGGGTGGAGCAGTTCGTCCAACTTATTGGGCTCACAACGCATCAATGCAGTCTTTTCGTCAATCATACCTTGATGGAGCAAGTCCATGGCAATCTTCACCATAGCGGCTCCGGTACGCTTACCGTTACGGGTCTGGAGGAACCAGAGTTTACCCTCTTGTACTGTAAACTCCATATCCTGCATATCACGGTAGTGATTTTCGAGTTTTGTCTGCAAAGCATCCAGTTCCTTATAGATTTCCGGCATAGCCTCCTCCATGGAAGGATATTTGCTGACACGTTCTTCTTCGCTTACACCGGCTAATTCAGCCCAACGTTGAGAACCGATTTTTGTAATCTGTTGCGGAGTACGGATACCGGCAACCACGTCTTCACCTTGTGCATTAATCAAATACTCGCCATTGAAAAGGTCCTCACCGGTAGCAGCATCGCGGCTGAAGCAAACACCCGTAGCAGAGCTCTCGCCCATATTACCGAATACCATAGCCTGAACGCTTACGGCAGTACCCCATTCGTCAGGAATTCCCTCCATCTTACGATACAAGATGGCGCGTTCGTTCATCCAGGAGTTGAATACGGCACAAACGGCACCCCACAACTGCTCGTAGGCACAAGTCGGGAAGTCTTTTCCGGTTTGTTCTTTCACCGCAGCCTTGAACTTCTTCACGAGTTCCTTAAGGTCTTCCACCTCAAGCTCGTTATCCAGCTTCACGCCTTTAGCATGTTTCACATCTTCTATAATAGCCTCGAACGGGTCTACATCTTCCTTGTTCACCGGCTTCATACCCAGCACCACGTCGCCATACATCTGCACGAAACGACGGTAAGAGTCCCATGCAAAGCGTGCATTGCCCGTCTTGCGCGTCAGGCCTTCCACCACTTCGTCATTCAAGCCAAGATTCAGGATAGTGTCCATCATGCCCGGCATGGAAGCGCGTGCACCCGAACGAACGGAAACCAGCAACGGATTCTCCACATCACCGAATTTGGAACGCATCAGCGTCTCCACATGGGCAATGGCCTGTTCAACTTCGTTCTTCAACAGAGCAACGACTTTATCCTGCCCCATTTCATAATATTCCGTACAAACTTCTGTCGTTATTGTAAAGCCCGGAGGAACCGGAACCCCTATAAGGTTCATTTCTGCAAGGTTGGCACCTTTCCCACCCAAAAGGTTTCTCATATCGGCCTTTCCTTCTGCCTGGCCGTTACCAAAGGTATAAACTCTTTTTTTGTCCATAATATAAATTTAAAGTTTTTGATAGTGATTTCTCTTTTCTGTTCGCAAATCTAAGTATATTTCGCAGACTAGAAAACTTTTTCAGAAAAAACTTTATGCTAAAATGCAATTTCGACATTGCAATCTTTAATATTTCATTTCATAGAGAGAAATCCCGAAAAAATGTCTATTTTTGCCGAAGAATTTATTAGATTGGTGTAAAAGTGGCAAGAAAGAGAAAAGAACTTCCCCTACTGGAGAAGGTGACAATTACGGATGTGGCTGCCGAAGGAAAAGCCATCGCAAAAGTCAATGATTTGGTGATTTTCGTACCATATGTCGTCCCCGGCGATGTAGTTGACCTGCAAATTAAGAGAAAAAAGCATCATTATGCTGAAGCCGAGGCTGTGAAATTCCATGAATATTCGGCAGTACGGGCAGTTCCATTCTGCCAACATTATGGTGTATGCGGCGGTTGTAAATGGCAGGTTCTCCCCTATTCCGAGCAAATCAAGTATAAGCAAAAACAAGTAACGGACAACCTCACCCGCATCGGCAAAATCGAATTGCCGGAAATCTCTCCGATATTAGGTTCAGAAAAAACTCAGTTCTACCGGAATAAACTGGAGTACACTTTTTCCAACAAACGTTGGCTGACGACAGAAGAGGTTCAGCAGAATGTAGTGTACGAACAGATGAATGCCGTAGGCTTCCATATTCCCAATGCTTTCGATAAAGTGCTTGCCATAGAGAAGTGCTGGTTGCAGGACGATATATCCAACCGCATCCGCAATGCGGTACGCGACTATGCCTACCAGCACAACTATTCCTTCATCAACCTGCGTACGCATGAAGGAATGCTACGCAATATGATTGTGCGTACCTCTACCACCGGCGAACTGATGGTAATCCTCATCTGCAAGATAGAGAAAGAGGAGGAAATGGCTCTGTTCAAGCAAATGCTGCAATACATAGCAGATACATTCCCCGAAATCACTTCCCTGCTATACATTATTAATAATAAGTGCAACGATACCATCACCGACCTCGAGGTACACACCTTCAAGGGAAAAGACCACATCTTCGAGGAAATGGAGGGACTGCGCTTCAAGGTAGGTCCCAAATCTTTCTATCAGACCAACTCCGAACAAGCCTACAACCTCTACAAAGTAGCGCGCAACTTTGCCGGACTGACCGGTAACGAGCTTGTTTATGACCTTTATACCGGCACGGGTACCATTGCCAATTTCGTATCCAAGCACGCACGCCAGGTAATCGGCATAGAATATGTGCCCGAAGCCATTGAAGACGCCAAGGTCAATGCCGAGATTAACGGAATTAAAAACACATTGTTCTTTGCCGGAGATATGAAAGACATGCTGACACAAGACTTCATCAACCAATACGGCCGTCCCGATGTCATCATCACCGACCCTCCCCGTGCCGGAATGCACCAGGATGTAGTGGATGTCATTCTGTTTGCCGAACCCAAACGCATCGTATACGTCAGCTGTAATCCGGCTACGCAGGCGCGCGACCTGCAACTGCTCGATGCGAAATATAAAGTGAAGGCCGTTCAACCGGTAGACATGTTCCCGCACACCCACCATGTGGAAAACGTAGTATTATTGGAATTAAAAGATTGAAAGTCCAAGTAGTTTTCAATCGTAAATTGTAAATTGTCTAATCGTAAATTAAAACCAGTCGTGGCAAAAGAAAAAATTACAGCAAGAGCCCGCACACAATATACGGACTACATGGTGAAGGAACCGATGGAGCTCATGGAGTTTCTGGCAGCTAAAATGCCGGACGCCAGCCGCACCAAGCTGAAATCATTGCTGAGCAAACGCATTATATATGTGGACAGCGTTATCACTACACAATACAATTTTCCCCTGAAACCGGGTATGAAAGTACAAATCAGCCGTGAGAAGGGACGTAAAGAGTTCAACCATAAACTGATGAAGATTGTATACGAGGATGCCTATATCATCGTGATAGAGAAGATGCAGGGTTTGCTGTCCGTCAACACTGACCGGCAAAAGGAACGTACCGCCTATACCATCTTGAATGAATACGTGCAACGCTCGGGCAAGCAGCACCGTGTACACATCGTGCACCGCCTGGACCGTGACACCTCCGGCTTGATGATGTTTGCCAAAGACGAGAAGACCCAACGTACACTACGCGATAACTGGCATGACATTGTAACAGACCGGCGATACGTAGCCGTAGTGGTCGGCGAGATGGAAAAAGATGCAGGAACCGTAGTTTCTTGGTTGACGGACCGCAAGCTGTATGTATATTCAAGTCCGACAGATGACGGGGGACAAGAATCCATTACGCATTACCGTACCATCAAACGAGCCAATGGATACTCTCTTGTTGAACTGAACCTGGAAACGGGACGAAAAAACCAGATACGTGTACACATGCAGGATTTGGGGCATCCTATTATCGGCGACGGACGCTATGGACTGGAAGACGTAAATCCTATCGGACGCTTGGCCCTGCATGCTTTCAAACTCTGTTTCTATCATCCCGTCACGGGAGAGCTGATGCGGTTTGAAACACCTTATCCGGGAGAGTTCAAGAAATTGGTTTTGAAGAATAAGTAAAAAGCTGACATACAATAAAAAACGGAGCAATTGATTTGCTCCGTTTTTTATTGATAAGCATGTCGTCATTGCCGACGCATACGAAAAGGCTGTCCGTGAATATTATCTTGATATTCCCTCCAGCTATTATACCAAGTACCACTGAAAGAATAAGAATCAGCCATGGCTCCTTCAATGTAAGCCATGCTGCCACCATCATAGAATTCCAATTCCATCAGATTGTAAGCCCCACTAACCCAATTCCATCTGAAAAGCAAATAATTCGGGTCGCCATATGAACCAATAGTACCTTGGTTGCGCGCGTTAAAGGTCATAATCGTCCCCCTACCCCAAGTATATGCCCCGAAATCTATTTCTTCAGATGTATACCATTCACCGGGCAGATTATATTCCGTTTCTTCCTCACTATCACATGATGTCAATCCTAATACAAGGACAAACAACAATAACATTTTTGTGTATTTCAACATATTATTCATAAGCCATACTTTATTTATAATTAGCATCTACCATCATAACAACCACTCCATCCAGTTTACCGGATAAATAATGTTCGCGCACCCATACATTATCAAAGTACTTGATTTCACCGGCACCATAATTCAGAGTCAACCCCTCCATAGACTTATCCATCCATTTCCAAGTAAAAGTACGTGAAGTCGTTTCATAGGGACGGGACTCGCCTCCGCGATAATACTCCCAGATTTCCTGTCCAGAATTATCAGCCTTGGCAAACTTCAGCTGATGACTGCATAACACTTCAACTCCATCTTTGTTTTCCGTCTGATATTCTTCTATCCACGTCTTCCCACACAATTTGTCGTCGCTATTCTGCATGGTATAATATACATCATCCCCACAAGACGCCAGCCCAATCGTAAATACACACAACAGCAATATCTTCACATAATTCAAAGTCTTCATAAGTTATCGAGTTTAGTTAATACTTGCGGACAAACATACACAAAAAAAATGAAACACTTAATACTTATCCTGGAATTTCTTGTAGAAGACAAGGAATAAAATAAATCCCATCAGTGCAAACGGTACGCCTGCCAATGCGGGATAACGGTATCCTCCACTCAAGGCAAGACCTCCGATATAGGCTCCGATAGCATTCCCCAAATTGAAGGCCATCTGCACACAAGCGCCTCCCAACATTTCTCCTCCAGGGGCCACACGAATCATCAACACCTGCTCCGGACTGGAGACGGCAAACAAACCTGCCGTACAGAGTGTCATCAATATTGCCGAACACCACGGATGGGGCGAGAGTAAAAATATCAATAATAAAATAACACATATCATCCCTTGCACCACCGTACCGACCTTCCCCGGAGTGTACCGGTCGGACATGCGCCCACTGACCAGATTGCCGACAACCATTCCGAATCCTGCCAGTACCATCAGCGCTGTAATGCTTTCCGCACTAAAACCGGAAACCTCGGTCAGCAACGGGGTGATGTAGCTATACCAGCAGAATACGCCACCGTTGCCCAAAGCCGTAGCTCCCAATATGAGCCACGGCGCCGGCTTCTTCAAAAAACGGAACTGTCCTTTAAATCCCGTGTCTTTCAGTCCTTCGACCTGCGGTACCCAACGCCAAATGTAGTACAATGTTATCAATCCCCAGGCACCTACCAGCAGAAACGTGGCACGCCAAGACAGTGTATGGCTCAACGAAGTACCCAACGGCACCCCAAACAGATTGGCCACAGTCATTCCCGCTATCATAATTGAAACCGCCTCCGAGCTTTTCCCCTTATCAGCCAATTTTCCCGCAACAATGGAAGCCACCCCAAAATAAGCGCCATGAGGAAGTCCGGAAACAAAACGTCCCAACAGCAAGACCCAATAATTGGGTGCCATAGACGCACAAATATTACCCACAATCATTAATGTCATCAAGACCAGCAGAATCTGCTTCAACGGACGTTTGCGGGCCAGGAGCAGCATGGGTGCACCAAAACAGACACCCAACGCATACGCAGAAATGAAATGACCGGCCACGGGAATGCTGATTCCCAAATCAGTAGCCACATAGGGCAAAATACCCATCATCGTAAATTCGGCAATCCCCAGCCCCAATGTACCGAATGCCAATGCAATAAGACTCTTCTTCATACCTTAAAAAAACAACCTATATTTTTTACCGGGCGCAAAGATAATGACATTGCATTCTCCAAATAAAAAGGATACCGAATTATTTTCAGTATCCTTCTTCATTTTTTATCTTATATCAATTGTATACCCACCATTAAAGACTTCTCCCGGTATCAAGTGCTGCATCCAGTCCTTATTCTTATATTCACCTTTATAATGGGCACTGTCACAACGCCCGTACCACGGCTCGATGCAGACAAACGGAGCATTCTTGGCCGGAGGCGACCACAGCCCCACCACCGGAGTGTCGAAATACAGACTGAGATAGGGTTTCTTTTCCTTATTATATAATGTAACTTCTTTCACTTGACTGTTTTCCAGAATCAAGGCATCTTTATCAAAGGAGTGTATGTCCAAAGGCAGCAGGCCATCTGTCAACTCAAGCAAATATTCCTTATCCGGAGCGGCACATCCTTTCTCGGAGATAAGGATATAGTGCAAACCTTCCGTCTTATCAAAGCCGAAATATCCACGGTCCGTTGTCTCCGTATCATAGTCCGGGTAATAGAAAGCCGGATGGGCCCCTATCTGGAAGTGCATTTCGCGTGTTCCGGTATTGATGACTTTCCAAAGCACCTCAATCTTCTTTCCCTCTATCCGATAGCCTATCTCAAGGCAAAACGGGAAAGGATATTTCTTGCGTGTTTCCTCACTGTCAACCAGTCGATAGCGTACCTCATCTTCCAGTTCAAGCATCAATTCAAAATCCATATCGCGGGCAAAACCGTGTTGCGTCAATGCGTAGGAAACGCCTTCGTGGCGGTATTCATTCTCCCAAACGCTGCCTACAATGGGAAAAAGCACCGGAGAATGCCGTTTCCAAAAAGCGGGGTCTGCCTGCCAAAGATATTCTTTTCCATCATGCAAGATACTGCATAACTCGGCCCCATGTGGGGAGACTTTAATTGTCAGTTCTGAATTAGAAAGTGTTTTCATATCATATATCATTTTGTTATTTTCTCATATAGTGTGGCATCTCTCCGGGTATTTCCATCGAAATCTCCACCAGGCCACCGACCACTCCGTCCTGCTTCCATGCCGTCTGATAAATCATTTTCCTGACACCGTTCTTCTCAATGGTGTAGGCATTCACTCCCCCCGTCTCCAGCAGTTCGCGTATCTTGGCTTGCGATTGCGGGTTGTGGCAATCAAAGAGATTCTTGCCTATCAGGTCACCGTGTTTGGCAAACGTACGGCATGCTTTCTCGTTCATATATAGGATGATTCCCTTTGTGTCGCATACAGTTACGGCACAGTTCATTTCATTGGCCCATTCGTACATAATTCTTTATTTTTAATTGGCTATTTTCTATGCACTTGAAATGCATTTACAGAAAACTCTTCAAAGTCAAATGTCCTTTTCTCTATCGAATTATTATTGCATTAATCCTCCTTCTATGAAGAAAACGACTTCATTCAATCGTTCTTTATTCGATTCTTCATCTTTGAAAATAGCTGGAGTGAAGATTATCCTATCTTGAATCAGATTATCTACCAAATCCCACATGACTTCATGGTACAGCATCACCATTGCCACTTTTTCATTGTCAATACCATATTGGCTTGCTAAGGAGCCACAATTATTCTTTAGTTCCGCACTGATAGAGTTTACCAATTTTTCAGTTATTTGATGAAAGCGGTCTTGCCGTTTCTTTATAATAGGAAATAATACATCTCCATTATCATCTACCAGCCCATAAGGTTTTAACTGAGAAACGAGTTTGGCATCTGTTACTTTTCCGAATTGTGCTATTTCATCAGCACAATGGTCCATAATGTCGTTGTCAGGAGCAATGCCGCTATTGATATAAGTCAAAATCAAATTCTGTTCTCCGAAACCATTCGTACCGCATGCAAAGCCATTTCTTGATTCGTATAATACCCAGTAACAGCCACTCCAGCTTGTATAATTGTCAACATCCTCAAACAAGACTAACTTTGTCCACATTTTTCCATCCAGAAGGTATGAAAAAACAAGTGAGAGTACATTGTTCTTGAATCCCATTTCACTGATAGTTTGTGCCAATGATATAAAGTCTGCCTTTGTTTTGACATACATGGATTCAGCAATCTCCTTACTTAAGCTTCTTAGAGAATTGGTCTGTTCTTTGTCGAGAATGGGTATAGTAGCTTTCCATTTTCCTTTTGTTTTACTGACAAGTCCACCTACTTCCAATAACAATAATTGGCTATCAGAGCATTTAATACCCATTTCACGAAGTTCGGCTTGAGTACGTGGAGTCCGTAAATTGTATAGTATTTCCCAATTATTATCTGGCGTTACATAGTCTTCGGGCTGATGTCCGTTCACTGCAACAAACTGGGTTGCTTCCCATTCGCTATAAGGTCTTATCGATATTTGTGCTTTAATCATTGTGGTAACGGACAATAAGGCAAACAACAATAATAAGTCCGGATAATGTTTCATATATCGCTTAATTTTAGTTTTGTTCATCATTCATGCACTTCTCTTATGTAACAAAGATAACGTTTTTTTCAATTCCTCTCTCAAACCTATAACAAAAAACTTCCCGACTACCAATAAAAAACTTCCTAACTACTAATAGTAAAGTTTGCAAGTATAGAGATAAAGAATTACCTTCGCCCTTGGTTTGTCTATCCCAAGCCTTGGGATAGAAATCCCCAACCTTGGCATACACATCCGCAACCTTGGGACAAACTTTGTAAGCCCCAATAAACAAACGAACCTCATAACAACGCTACCATCATGGCAGAATACAACATGCAGGAACTGAACCTGCCGGGAGAAGACGGCAAACGCATTCTCTACCCACGAATGAAACTATACGGGCAGGTGGACTTGGAAACCATCACCGAAAAGATAGCATACGCCTCATCCTTCACACGAGGAGACATCATCGGACTGGTGCAAGCCATCACCGACGAAATAGCCTACCAAATGGGGCAAGGTTACTCCGTGAAGATTGACAACTTAGGAGTATTCACCCCTGCCCTCGGTCTGCGGCAAGACCGTGAACGGGAGACGGGCGAAGAAGGAGACACCAAGCGAAACGCCGTCAGCATCTGCCTGAAGGACATACATTTCAAGGTGGACAAAGAACTACTGTACCGTACCGCTCGCCATTGCCACCTGAAACGTTCCACCGACAAATTCCAACGCTCCTCACAAGTGTTTTCTCCGCAGGAACGGCTGGAACGGGCAAAAAAATACCTGGAAAAGAACAGCTTCATGACCCAAGCCGACTATTGCCAACTGACCGGCTTATTGAAGTCCGCCGCCTCCCGCGAGTTGCGCGAATGGATAGCCAATCCCGAATCGGGCATCGACTACAAAGGACGAGGAACACACAAGATTTATATTCTAAGGAAACCATAACCCACATCCATTGAAGTAACAAAAACAATGAAAATACTACATACCAGCGACTGGCACCTGGGACACACCCTCTACAACTACGACCGCACCGCCGAGCAGCAATCCTTCCTACGGCAACTCACCCGCATAGTAACCGAAGAGCAGCCCGACGCCATGGTGGTAAGCGGAGATATCTACCACTACTCCTCTCCCGCTGCCGCCACGCAGAAGATGTACACCGACGCCATGCTGAACATTCACCAAGCCTGCCCCGGAATGGCCATCGTAGTCACCGCCGGAAACCACGACAGCAGCTCCAAATTGGAGATAGACAGCAGCCTCTGGCAGCACTTCGGCTTGAACGTTGTGGGAAACATCGAACGTACAGCCGAGGAAGTGAATCTGAACAAGCATATCATCGAGATAAACAATGAAAAAAAGACAATAGGCTACGTCATTGCCGTGCCCCACGTCTATCCGCAAAACTTCCCCCTGCTGGACACTGAAACACCGCGCGACCAACGGCAGGCACGCTTCTTCCAGGCACTGCTGGACGAAGTGAAGAAACGGAATACGGCACAGCTTCCCGTCGTCCTCATGGCCCATCTCTCCATTGAAGGCAGCGACCGTAGCGGGCACGATGAGAGTATCGGCGGAATAGAGTATGTTCCCCTCAGCGCTATGGGAGAAGGGTACGACTACCTCGCCCTCGGGCACATCCACTGCCCGCAGGACATCAAAGGCAGTCATCACCACGCACGCTATTGCGGCACTCCCCTCCCCGTCAGCTTCGATGAAACCTATCCCCATTCCGTCTCCGTCATCGAGTTGAAGAAAGGGGCAGAGCCACGGATAAGTACATGGAAGATAGAAAACCCTGTCCCTCTCGTCACACTGCCTCATGACCCGGTGCCTTTTGAAGACGCCTTGAAGTTGCTGGAAGAGTATCCTGAAGAACAAGCCGCCTATATTCGCCTGAATGTACTGACAAAAGGCTACCTGCCACCCGACTGCAACGAAAAAGCCTCGAACGCCGCCAAAGGCAAGGCATGCAAATATTGCTACATCAAGACCACCCGGGAGCGGCAGGCCGACACTAACGGAAACAAGCATATCTCCATCCAAGAGATGCAAGAAATGTCTCCCCTGGAAATAGCCAGACTCTACTACCGAGAAACCGAAGGAGAAGAGATGGACACAGAACTTTGCCAGCTGATGGAGACTGTCGTGCAAAAAGTGAAAAGCAAGAACAACTCCTAATCATTTGTCCGGAACATGAAACTCCAGAAACTGACCATAAAGAACCTTGCCTCCATAGAAGATGCCGTCATCGACTTTGAGAACGGACCGCTAAGCGAGGAATCCCTTTTCCTTATCTGCGGCGAGACGGGTGCAGGGAAGACAACCATTCTCGACGCCATCTGCCTGGCACTCTACAACGAAACGCCCCGCATGGACCATGCCGAGAACGAAAAATACAAAGACCTGAACCAGACTTTCTCTGCCAAAAAGGAAGACGTTGCCATCAACGACAGCCGGCAACTGATGCGCCGTAACACCAGTGAAGCATGGACGGAGCTGGAGTTTACCGGCTCGAACGAAACGCCCTACACCGCCCGATGGTACGTGGCACGGGCACACCGCAAGATTTCAGGAGCCGTGCAGGATGTGCGCTGGACACTGGAAAACAAGAAAAGCGGCATACAGCTCAACAAAAAGAACGAGATAAAGGCAGAAATACAAGCTGCAGTGGGGTTGACCTTCGAACAATTCTGCCGCACCACCATGCTGGCGCAAGGCGACTTCACCAAGTTCCTGCAAAGCAAGGAAAGCGAAAAATCGGATATTCTGGAAAAGCTGACCGGTACAAGTATCTACTCCGAAATAGGAGCCGAAATATATGCCGCCACCAAGGAAAGACGGACGGAATACGAAAACCAGAACCGGAAGCTGGAAGGCATCCACATCCTGGCAGAAGAAGAAGTCGCCACAATCAAGGAAGCCATAGCCACACAAAATGCCGGAGTCAAGGAAGCCAATGAGCAGAAAACTACCGCCCCCGCAAAACGGGACTGGCTGAAGAAACACTCCGAACTCCTCCTCACCCGTGAACAGCAAAAGAAGATGTGGGAAGGGAAGCAAGCGCAACTGCAATCGGACGAATTCAAACAGAAAGAACTCCTGATTAAAGAATGGAATGCCACCGCCGACGCCCGCAACTGGCTCTCTACCTTGAAACAGCAGCAACAGCAGCAACAACAGAACCATGCACAAGCCGGGATACTGAGAGCATCCTTTGCCCGGCTGGACGGAGGAAGCAAGTGGCTATGCGGTTTCCTGAAAGAGCAAGAAGACAAGCTGCATCGTGCCGAGAAGTACTTGCAAGAGCATTCGCCCTTACTGCCCATGTTCGAGCAAAGCCAATCCATCATTACCGGCCTAAAATCCGCACTCGATGCCCAAACACGCATCGGCACCTACAACGCGCACCTTGAAAGACTTGCCGCGCAACAACCCGTAAAAGTCAAGGAGCGTACCGACAAGGAAGCTGCCCTCACCCGGAAAGAACAAGAGAACCATACATTGCAAAACGAAATAAACCTCCGGAACAAGCAGCTTGAAACCATGGACCGCCCTGCCCTGCAAGACAAGAAAAACAAACTCGATGCCGGACGGGAGAACCTGCTACAAGCCTTGAGCGCCTTGTCTTTACTGGCTGAAACGGAAAGGACACTGAACGAGGCGAAGGAAAACGAAAAGGCTTTGAACGCCAAAGTGGAGGCGTGCCAAAAGCAATACGTCCTCCTGCAAACGGCATTCGACAGCAGGAAAACAAGTTATGATGACATCCGCACCCTCTACGACAAGCAAAAGGAAGCCGTAGAAGAGTGGGCAAAGGAAGCACGCTCCCGGCTTGTCGTCGGGGATACTTGCCCCGTGTGCGGACAAGAAATAAAATCGCTTTGCAAAGATGAAGATTTCCAGTCTGTCCTTGCTCCCATACGCACCTCCCTGGAAACAAAAGAAAAAGAATACAAGGAAGCCGAGCAGGCATTGAACAACAACCTGACAGAATCCAAGACCTACGGAACGCTGGCAGAGAATGCCCGTCAGTCCACAGCAAGAGCGCTCCGGAGCTACAACCTTGCCCGTACTGACGCACAAGCCAAATGCGCCCAATGCAACGGCATCGGCCTCTCCACAACCACCGGCGAAACCCTGAAGAAGCTACTGGAAGAGAACAAGCTGGAAGCAGACAAACTGAACGAAAAGCTCACGGAAGTTCAAAAGCTCAGCGCACAAATCATAGCTCTGCAACGGCAAAAGGACGAATGCCAAAAACATGTGGACGCTGCACGCCAAGCCTTCAACTCTGCCGACAGAGTGCTGAATGAGCTGAAAAATAGCATCGTCAATTACGAGTCGCTCACCGCCAACGAAAAGGAGAACATACGTGCCACCATGGACCGCGTCACTCCCCACATCCTCTGGGAAGGATGGAACACGGAATGGGAGAACTCCCCCCTCTCCTTCATTGACCGCCTGACACAAGCTACGCGCAACTACCAGCTGGCGCAGGAAAAACAAAGAGAACTGAAATCCACCATTGCCCTTATCCACAAAGAGCTGGAAGGGATAAACATCAACAAGGAAAGCATCGATGCCGCATTCCCCGACTGGCGCAACGCACCTGCAGCAACACAGGAAATAGAAATCAAGGACCTGGGGATTGCCTGGAATAATCTGAATACACAAGCAAGCGGACTGAAACAAAGCATATCCTCCACCGCAGAACAAATGGCAAGGCTGCAAAAGGATTTAACCGGGTTCTATGCCGCCAACCCCACTCTCGACGAGGAGCGTATCACCGTCCTATCCGCTTGGTCCGGCTCCCGGATAGAAGCATTGCGTGCCTCATTGCAGACACTTAAAGAGGAAGAAGTAGCTGCATCGACCGCCTTTCATCTGGCCACCGGACAAGTGGAAGAGCACATCAACCGGAAGCCCGAAATAGAAGAAAACGAAAACCTCGAAACCCTGGATGCACTCATCGCGAATCTCGAAGAAAAGATAACCGTCGGCAACCAATCCATCGGCCAGCAGAAGTTACGCCTGGAAGAAAACACCCGTAACATCGACCGGATAAAGGAAGAAAAGGAACGTGCCGACCGGCTGCGCGAAGAGTATCTGAAGTGGGACCGCCTCTGCCGCCACTTCGGTGACGAACGGGGAAAGAACTTCCGCAACATAGCCCAGAGCTTCGTCTTGAAAGAACTGCTGGCAGGCGCCAATTTCTATCTGCAACGCTTGACCGACCGCTACGAACTGGAGTGCCAGGCCGGTTCGCTCACCATCCTGCTGCGCGACTTCCATCAAGGAGGCTCGGCACGTCCGGCATGCACCTTGTCGGGCGGCGAAAGCTTCCTGGTATCTCTGTCACTTGCCCTCGGACTTTCTTCCCTCAGCCGCCAGAGCCTCTCGGTAGACACACTGTTCATCGACGAAGGTTTCGGCACACTGAGTAGCGACTACCTGAACACCGTTATGGACACATTGGAAAAACTGCACCAGATGGGCGGCAAGAAGGTAGGCATCATCAGTCACGTGGAAGGACTGAAAGAGCGCATAAAGACCCAGATACAAGTACGGAGGATAGACAGTTCAAGAAGCGAAATAGAAGTGGTGAATACCCTCTAAGCTGGTATCGGGATAAAGAAAACGAATGTTTTTTCGGCTCTTGATAGTACAAGCACCTGCATTATTGTGTATTTTTGCAGTCTCATAAAAAAGAAAAGACAATGAAAAAGTTCATGAAAGGAGTCCGGTTTACTCCTAAAAACTATTCCGACGAAGTAGAAGCCAAAATTCAACATTATAAGAAAGAAGGATATAAACTGCCGATGCGAAGCGCACTCCGCACCGAGGAGCAGTTGGCCGGTATCCGCGCAAGCGCCAAAATCAACACTGCCCTGCTGGATTATCTCTCCGAGAACATTCGCGAAGGCATGTCCACAGCCGAAATTGACCATATGGTGTATTGCTTCACCACAGACCACGACGCCATCCCCGCCCCCTTCATGTACGAAGGCTTCCCCAAAAGTGTGTGTACCAGCATCAACGATGTAGTGTGCCACGGCATTCCCAGCACCAGGGAATTCCTGAAAAGCGGTGATATTGTAAATGTCGATGTATCCACCATTTACAAAGGTTACTTTGCCGACGCATCACGCATGTTCATGATTGGCGAAGTCAGCCCCGACATGCAGAGACTGGTACAGGTCACCAAAGAATGCCGTGACATAGGCATACAGACCGCACAGCCCTGGGCACGCCTCGGTGACGTAGGCGCCGCCATCCAGGAGCATGCGGAAAAGAACGGATACAGCGTGGTACGCGACCTCTGCGGACATGGCTGCGGCGTCAAGTTCCACGAAGAACCGGATGTGGAACACTTCGGCAAACGTGGTACGGGCATGCTGATAGTGCCGGGCATGACGTTCACCATCGAACCGATGATTAACATGGGAAGCTACGAAGTCTTTATCGACGAAGCCGACGGATGGACCGTCTGCACAGACGACGGACTGCCTTCTGCCCAATGGGAAAGCCAAATCCTGATTACTGAAGACGGAAACGAAATATTGACACAATAAGGCGGACACTTCAAAACACCTATGGAGATAGTATTACTGATTATAGGGATAATCATCGGAACCGTAGTCGGCTATCTGGCGGCAGACCGCAAGTCTGCCGCACTGAGGGCAGAAATCAGCGGGACAAAGAAGGAAATAGAATTATTGAAGCTGCAGAAGGAAGAAGCCGAAGCGTTGCACAAGCGCATGAACACCGAGTTCGAGAATCTCTCCAACCGTATCTTCCAGAGCAAAGCCGAAGACTTTACCAGGCTGAATGCCGAACACCTGGGCAATCTGCTCCGTCCGCTGGGCGATAACCTGAAGGACTTCCGCCAAAAGGTGGAACAAGTATACAGCACCGAAGCCAAAGAACGCTTCTCGCTGGGTGAACGCATCAAGGAACTGGTAGAACTGAACAACCGCCTCAGCGAAGATGCCAACAACCTGACTCGTGCCTTGAAAGGAGACTCCAAGATGCAAGGCAACTGGGGCGAAATGATTCTGGAACGTTTGTTGCAAGCCTCCGGACTGATTGAAGGCGAACACTACTTCCGCCAGGAGTTTCTAAAAGACGAACGGGGCGAAGCCATCATCAACGAGGAAAGCGGGCAGAAGATGCAGCCCGACATCATCGTGAAATACCCCGACGAACGGGAAATGATTATCGACTCCAAAGTGTCGCTGACTGCCTATGCTGCCTACACCTCTGCCGAAAGCAAGGAGGAGCAGGCACACTTCCTGAAAGCACACCTGCAATCTGTCCGCTCCCACATCGACGAGCTCAGCCATAAAGACTACTCGCATTACGACGCCCAATCACCGGATTTCGTTATGATGTTCATCCCCACCGAAGGTGCCTACCTCCTCGCCATCCAAAGCGATGCCCACCTCTGGGAATATGCCTACAACAAAAAGGTGGTACTAATGAGCCCCACCAACCTGATTAGCGCCCTGCGCCTCTCGCTCGACCTTTGGAAGAAGGAGAACCAGGTAAAGAATGTGCAGGCCATCATCAAGCGCGGCACCATCTTATATGAAAAAATCGCAGGCTTTACCGACACCTTCCTCGGTATCGGCGACCGGCTGGCCAGCCTGCAAAGGGATTACGATAAAGCCTTCAACCAGCTCTCAGACGGTAACGGCAGTGTAGTACGCCAGGCCGAAATGCTGAAAGGCATGAGCCTCACTCCCAAGAAACGCATTTCTCCAAGATTGCTGCCCAAAGACACCATTCAAGAAGAAACAGAAGAGGAAAACGATAACATTCAATAAAAACATCCAACATGAAAACTCTGAAAGACCGCATTCTCCTTCACCAAGAACCATTCATACGAGGTCTGTGTCAACAGGAATTACCACCGGAGAAGTAACAGCCATTCTGGCAAATGCACTGATTCATATCAAGGAATAAAGAAAAAGCGACGAAGAATCCACTCCACTTTCTTTCATTAGAGAGGAAATGCCCCGAACAAAAAACTCCGGCAAAGCCCTGAAGGACAAGCCGGAGTTTTTTTTATCTCAAGACGGACAAGGAAGATTATCCGCCAAAGTTATCGAACATCAGGTTCTGAGCCGGAACACCGAGGTCGTCGAGCATCTTCTCAACAGCTTTCGACATCGGGCCGGGACCACACATGTAGTATTCGATGTCTTCGGGAGCTTCGTGGTCTTTCAAGTAAGTCTCGTAAATTACGTTGTGTACGAAGCCCGGAGTGTACTTCACGCCCGCTGCATCGGCTGCCGGATCGGGACGGTCCAGTGCAAGATGGAACTTGAAGTTGGGGAAATCCTTTTCAATCTGCAGGAAGTCTTCCAGATAGAACACTTCATTCAATGCACGTGCACCGTAGAAGTAATTCATCACGCGGTCTGTAGTGTGCAGCGTCTTCGTCATGTGCATAATCTGTGCACGCAACGGAGCCATACCGGCACCACCGCCGACCCACATCATCTCCTTCTTGGAGTCGAATATCGGATGGAAGTCTCCGTAAGGGCCACTCATGGTTACCTTATCACCCGGTTTCAGGGTAAAGATATAAGAAGAAGCGATACCCGGCATTACATCCATGAAGCCCGGGCCCTGGTCTTTCGGCTTGAACGGAGGCGTGGCGATACGTACCGTCAGCATAATGCGGTCGCCTTCGGCAGGATAGTTGGCCATAGAATAGGCACGGATGGTTTCTTCGTCATTGCGGCACTTCAAGCCCAGCAGACCGAATTTCTCCCATGCAGGCAGATACTCATCACCGATAAGGCTCTTGTCGATGTCCTTATCATAATCCATCGAATATTTAGGAATCTTAATCTGCGCATAAGAACCCGGAACGAAATCCATGTGCTCGCCTTTGGGCAATGCAACGATGAACTCTTTGATGAACGTAGCCACATTCTTGTTGGAGATAACCTCGCACTCCCACTCTTTTACGCCCAGTACGCTTTCGGGAACCTTGATGGCCATATCGCCTTTCACTTTCACCTGGCAACCCAGACGCCAGTGATCTTGTATTTGCTTACGGCTGAAGTGCGGAGTCTCAGAAGGCAGGATTTCGCCTCCGCCTTCCAGCACCTGGCATTTGCACTGTCCGCAGGAACCTTTACCACCACAAGCGGAGGAAAGGAACACACCGTTTACAGACAGCGTATTCAGCAATGTAGAACCGGAAGCTACGTCCAGTTCCTTGTCGCCATTGATAGTCAGTTTTACATTACCCGAAGGCACCAAGAAATTCTTGGCAACCAGCAGGATAACAACAAGCAGGATGACAACCACGAGGAATACTCCAATGCTTGCTAATATCATATTCATATCCATTGTTTTATTCCTTTCTTTTAGATGTTCAAACCAGAGAAACACATAAATGCCATTGCCATCAGACCTACAGTGATAAACGTGATGCCCAGCCCTTTCAACGGAGCAGGAACGTCAGAATAGGCCATTTTCTCACGGATGGCAGCCAAACCCACGATAGCCAGCAACCAACCGATACCGGAGCCCAACGCATAAGAGACAGCATCAGCAATGCCACCGATGAATTTCGGGTCACTCTCGCCCAACGTGATGCGCTGCTGCATGAAAAGAGAAGCACCCATAATGGCACAGTTTACAGCAATCAGCGGCAGGAAGATACCCAGTGAGGCATACAGCGAAGGGCTGAAACGCTCTACAATCATTTCCACCAACTGAACGATAGCTGCGATTACAGCAATGAAAAGAATAAAGCTCAGGAAGCTGAGGTCAACGCCTTCAATGATTGCGTTGGCAGCCAGCACCTTGGTCTGCAATAAATAGTTGACCGGAAGCGTAACCACCAACACGAAAGTTACGGCGATACCCAGTCCTACGGCAGTCTTCACATTCTTCGATACGGCAAGGTAAGAACACATACCGAGGAAGAACGCGAATATCATGTTGTCCACAAAGATAGAGCGGACGAATAAACTTATTAAATGTTCCATATCTCTTCGATAAATTAAGAATTAAAGAATTAAAGAATTAAAGCAATGAGAACTTGTACTGCAGCAGAGCAGCCCATTTTTCATTCTTTCATTTTTCATTCTTCATTTATTTATTACTGCTTTTCCTGCAATTCTTTGTGGCGTGCACGCTGGTACCAGATGATGCAGGCACAGATAATCAGTGCCATCGGCGGCATCAGCATCAAGCCGTTGTTCACATAGCCCAACTTCTGCAGAGGTTCATAGTTCAAGATGTTGAGACCAAGCAACGTTCCCGAACCCAGAAGCTCGCGGAAGAAAGCTACGATTACCAAAATCTTGGCATATCCCAAACCATTACCCACACCGTCAAGGAAAGATTCCCAGGGACCGTTCTGCATGGCAAATGCTTCCAAGCGTCCCATCAGGATACAGTTGGTAATAATCAGACCTACATATACAGAAAGCTGCACACTTACATCGTAAGCAAAAGCTTTCAGAATCTCACTTACAATAGTTACCAATGCGGCAACCACCACCAGCTGAACAATGATACGGATACGGTTGGGTATCGTCTTGCGCAGCAGTGAAATCACTACATTGGAGAATGCTGTAATCACCGTCACTGAAAGCCCCATCACAATGGCAGGCTCCAGTTTGGCAGTAACAGCCAAAGCAGAACAGATACCCAATACCTGCACGGTAACGGGGTTGTTCAGTCCCAGCGGAGTAGAGAATACTTCTTTATTCTTCTTTGAAAACAATTGTCCCATATTCTTATTCCTCCTCATTATTATTAGTTAAAAAGTTCTTGTAGCTGCTCAGACAAGCCTTCAACATGGCATCCACACCTACAGAAGTGATGGTACCACCGGAAATGCCGTCCACCTGATAGTCAGGTTTCTCTACCTTACCGTTTTTCACAACACCGAGGACTACCTCGCCGTTCTCCAACGTTTTCTTGCCGGAGAACTCTCCCTGGAAATGCGTGCTGGCGATTTCGGCACCCAGACCCGGAGTCTCACTGGCATGAGAGAAGTAAACACCATAAACGGTATCCTTGTCGCTGTTCAGCGCAACATATCCCCAGATAGCGCCCCAAAGACCGGCACCGTAAACGGGAAATACATATTTCTTCTCACCGTCAACCTCTGCCACGAATACGTGCAGACGGTTATTTTCTTTGGCTTCCTTCTCGTAAGCGGTAGCAAATGCACCGGTATTCTCTGTCAGAGTACCGTCAACGTTCATCAGCATATCGCCCTTTACATATTTATTATATTCAGCTTCGGCATCCTTCACGTCCTTGATGTTGAGTGCAGCAAGAATCTGCTTCTTCGTGTCAAGTTCCACATTCTTGTTCTGCGTCTCGCGCAAGGAAGAACTTACGAATGCCAGCAGGAATGCAACGATAACAACCATTACCGAAGCATAAATGATAGTATAACTATTACTATTGGTATTCATTTCTTTTCCGGTATTTAATTGTTAGACTTGATTGCACGTTTTTCGCGACGGCTGATGTTACCCTGTACCACACAGTAGTCAATCAGCGGAGCGAAGATATTCATCAGCAGGATGGCAAGCATCATACCTTCGGGGTAACCGGGATTGAGCACACGGATAATGATAGCCATGGCACCAATCAGGAATCCGAAGATGTACTTACCAGTCTCTGTACGTGCCGATGTAACGGGGTCGGTAGCCATGAACACGGCACCGAAGCAGAAACCGCCCAGCACGAGGTGTTCGTACCAAGGCATCTGTGCCATCGGAGTGTCGGGACCGATTGCATTGAACACCCATGCCATGAAGGCACCGCCTACGAATACGGAGAACATCGTCTTCCAGCTTGCAATGCCCGTCCACAACAGCAGAATGGCACCCAGAGCGATGGCGATAACGCTTGTCTCACCGATAGAACCCGGAATAAGGCCGGTCACCATGTCCCAGGAGAACTCCGGAACGGCGCCCGAGGTAGCGGCTGCACCCAACGGAGTAGCTACCGTCAGACCATCTACCGTCTGTCCCAGACCGAAGATACTGTCGCCCGATACCCAAACGGCATCACCGGACATCTTCGTAGGATAAGCAAAGAATAAGAATGCACGGGTAATCAAAGCTACGTTGAACACGTTCATACCCGTACCACCGAATACTTCCTTAGCAAAAATTACAGAGAATGCAGTAGCCACCGCCAGAATCCACAACGGGCAGTCTACCGGAACAATCATCGGAATCAAGATACCGGAAACCAAGAAGCCTTCCTGAATCTCCTCCTTCTTCCACTGAGCCACTACGAACTCAATGCCGAGACCTACTACATAAGATACAATGATTTTTGGCAATACAGCCAGAAAACCGTAGATGAACATTTCCCAGAAGCCTCCGGCAGCACCGGTAGCGTGGAAATGCTGGTAACCTACGTTATACATACCGAACAGCAGCGCCGGTACTAACGCAATGACCACCATCGACATGATGCGTTTGCTGTCAATGGAGTCGTGAATATGCGTTCCCGATTTCGAAGTGGCATTGGGCACGAACAGGAATGTTTCGAAGCCATCAAACACCGAACGAAATGCGTGGAATTTGCCGCCTTCCTCAAAGTTCGGCTTTATCTTGTCGAGATAATTTCTTAACGCTTTCATTAATATATTTACGATTTTACGATTTACATTTTACGATTTGCCATATGCCCCGATTATGCCATTTCGGCACGAAGCATATCGAGCCCTGCACGTACGATGCGCTGCACTTCCACTTTGGAAGAACATACGAATTCGCAGAGAGCGAAGTCTTCAGGAGCTACTTCGTAGATACCCAGAGCCTCCATACGGTCGATATCACCTGCAATGATTGCTTTTACCAGATATTCGGGGAAGATGTCCATTGGGAATACGCGGTCGTATTCGTTGGACATAATCATGTGACGTTCGCCACCCTTGATACGGGCATCTATCACATATTCCTTCTTGCCCATCAACCAGCTGAAGTAAGAGCGGTTGACGCTGAACTGATTGAAACGCGGCATAATCCAACCCAACATTTCATGGATTTCATCTCCTTCGGGAATAACGGTCAATTGGCTGTCGAAAGAGCCGAGGAAGCCGTTCGGAGAAACTTTCTTACCGGTCAGCACGTTACCGCTGATGTAGCGGAGGTCTTTGTTGGTAGTCACGTTACCTTTGAAAACGTTCGTCAACAGAGCGCCGACTTTCAGCTTGCAATAAGCGGGTTTCAACACTTCGGAACCCGTTACAGCCACCGTACGGGTCATGTCCACACGACCGGTATTCATCAGACGTCCGATGAAGAGTACGGCTTCGGCACTGATGGTCCAGACCGTTTCACCCTTCACTACCGGAGAGATGTGGTTAATCTGTACACCCACGTTGCCTGCCGGATGTGGTCCATCGAAAGCTGTTACGGTAACGTTCTTTGCCTGCACAAGAGCAGCAGACTTTTGTTTTACACTAATACCCAGATACGTCTTTGCCATCTTTGACAAAGCGTCGAGTCCCGTCTGGAAGTTTGCTTCTTCTCCCTTCAGCGCGAATTCAAAATCGGGAGCCAGCGGATTGCTGTCGAAAGCCGAAATGAAGATAGCTTTCGGAGTTACCGTCGGATCAGCGATAACGTCGTACGGACGTTGGCGGATGAAAGCGAACATACCTGCTTGCAAAAGAGCTTCTTTTACTTGCTGGCCGCTCATCTTGGACGGGTCCATCTTGCCGAATTCCTCATAGTCTTGCTCAGTGGCAGCCTCTACGACGATGTTCAGCACCTTGCGGCGTGCACCACGCTCCACGCTTGTCACTACGCCGCTAACGGGCGAAACAAATTTCAATTCAGGATGATTCTTGTCGATAAACAAGGGTCCCCCGGCCATCACATATTCCTGCTCTTTGACCACCACTTTCGGAGTGATGCCTGTATAGTCATCGGGAACCAGCGAATAGAATCCCGGTTCCTTAACAGACACAAGTTCCTGGGCAGCAGCGCCTTTCAGGTTGATGTCAAGGCCTTTACGTAACTTAATTACATTTGCCATGCGTTTATTTAAAATAATGGTTTCATTAATTTGCCGCAAAAGTAGCAAAAAAGAACGTGAATAAAGAGTAAAAAAGAAAGGAATTACGGAGAAATTTCCGTAATCCCTTTCGTTAACGAACACGAAAACAAGGATTAGGGGTTAAGGATTAGGGATTAATACCCTGCGGAATCATAGTGCAGCCCACTAATCCTTAATCCTTAATCCCTAACCCCTAATCCTTATCATCACTTTTCTTCAGCGAACATCGGGTCCCATGCCGGCAGGCGGACGGGCTTTTGTTTAAACAGTTCCATCACTTTGGCGGGAACATACTTTGTCTCCACTACCAGACGGAACATGTATTCATTGAACCACTCGTCGGTCATGATGAGATGTCCCTGATAACCGGAAGCGGCTCCCCAACTGTTCTCTACCATCCACTTTACGGGCTTTCCGTCTTTGTTCAAGTCAACGGCCATCAAGGTCATGGCGTGGGAAGAGCCACTGGAGAAAGTCTGGATACGTTGCTTCTTGTCCATCCCGAAGGTGGTGCCCATCAGTGATTCGTAGTCATAGTTTTTCACATCGAGCAGACCGCGTTCGGAGTTCAGGAACTTGCCCACATCGCAAGAGAAGTACATCATGGTGCTGTCCTTCAAGGAGGCAATGGCCATCTCTTTGATGTCCTCTACGGGCAGGTTGACATAAGTCCAGTTCTTGCCGTCGTAACGGTGGCGGTCATAGTCTATTTCATAGCACTTGTAATACTCGCGACTGGGGTCGTTCATCAGCATTACGTAGTTGGTCAGCAGTTGTTTGTCTCCATATTTCTCAAGGAAAGACATGGGAGTGTGATGCTCTGTCTCCACAGGATTACCCTTGGCATCGTGGCGGACATAGTCGAACTCCGTGGGAGGTACACCGAGGTTCAGCACCAGCATGCGGTAGATGGTTCCGAGCATCGTAGTTTTCTCCTTCTCCAGAGCTTCGGGCTTGGCACCGGCGGCAGCCATGTCACGCAGTTGCAGACCATACTCTTTCAGCTTCAGAGAGATGAGGTTGGCCATGCGGGAGGTATTTTCACTGCTGTTTGTTTCGGGCATGGCATCTTTGGGAACAAGGCCGTATTTGGAAACAATGTCGGCCACACCAGTAAAGGTACCCCCATCGCTCAGCGGATGCTGGAAGAGCCATTCTACGGTCTTATCAGTCAGGGGACTCTTGGAGGTGTCGATGATGCCTTGCAAGAAGAGGTTTGCCTTCTCCAACTGGTCCCAGAAGAAGGGATAGACTTCGGAGAACTCGAAAGACTGGAAACCGTATTCGGCAAGGGTCTTGGCACGCATCACATTCAGCCCCGTAAACAGCCAGCAACGGCCAGACGACTTCTGGTCGGTGATGCCTTTGGATTCTACCTTGATGGAGAAGTGGGTATCCATGCCCTGCATATTCTCCTGGTTGAGTGCCAGTTTACGGATGTCATTATTGCCTATGGCATTGCGGAGCGCCTTGTCGGCAGCCGTGCCTTGATAACTTTGCTTGATTTGTCCAAGCATTTCGGGGCTGATACCCCCTTTTCCCTCTTGTGCCTGCACAGAGAACAGTGCGGCACTCAGAACAATTACAGATAAAAATCGTTTCTTCATTCAGATTATGTGTTTTTAGTTATTGATGTCTTGCTTCGTGAAGCAGACAAAAGTAATGTCTTTTTTGATAATTTTAGTGACATCTTTAGATTTATTATCTATTACAGTGAAAACTATTCGGGATAAAATAGTTTCCTTTGCACCCACATTTCGTACGACATGAAAAGATATATACTAAGCATTATCGCACTGGTGCTGTTCGCCACCACCTTTTATGCCCAGGAACAGACTGCGGCCGCCACAAACGACAACGTTCCTGCACTGACCAAAAAAGAACTACGCAAGCAAAAGGTAGCGCGTCGGAATCTGCATTACAATATTCTGGGCGGACCCAGCTACACCCCCGACTTCGGTGCCGTGCTGGGAGGAAGCGCCCTAATGACCTTCCGCATGAACCCCAGCGACACCACGCAGCTGCGCTCCGTAGTGCCCATGGCCATCGCCTTCATGTTCAACGGTGGCATCAATCTCTTCTCCAAACCGCAACTCTTCTTTAAGGGCGACCGTTTCCGTATCTTCGGAAAGTTCAGCTATAAAAATACGGAAGAAAACTTTTACGGCATCGGCTATAATACCAATAAAGATTATGTACGAAGCGACAGTACCAGCAAATACCGGTACAGCGGCGTGCAAATCAACCCCTGGTTCCTTTTCCGACTGGGCAACAGCAATATCTTTGCCGGACCTCAAATCGACATCAATTACGACCACTTGACGGAGCCCGGCAAGTTCTTGGTGGACGAACCCTCGTACAAAGAGGCAGGCGGTACGGCCAATGGCTATAACAACTTCAACTCCGGCCTCGGTTTCCTGCTGACATACGACAGCCGTGACGTCCCTGCCAACGCCTACCGTGGTATGTATCTGGATTTCCGCGGCATGATGTACGCCAAGTTCATCGGCAGCGACCAGACCTTCTACCGCCTAGAGATAGACTACCGCCAATACAAGTCACTGGGCAAGCGCAGGGTGCTCGCGTGGACGGCACAGACCAAGAACGTGTTCGGTGACGTCCCTCTGACGCAATATGCCCTCACCGGAACGCCTTTCGACCTGCGCGGCTACTACATGGGGCAATATCGCGACAAGTCCTCGCATGTGGTCATGGCAGAGTACAGACAGATGCTCAATACCGACCGCAGCACTTGGGTGAAGCGGATGCTCAACCACATAGGTTTTGTAGCCTGGACCGGCTGCGGCTTCATGGGCCCCACTCCCGGCAAGATAGAGGGTGTACTGCCCAACTATGGTGTAGGTCTACGCATTGAGGTACAGCCACGCATGAACGTCCGCCTGGATTTAGGCAAAAACACGGTAAACAACCAGATGTTGTTTTACTTCAATATGACAGAAGCGTTTTGAGTAACGCCCTGCCTACCTGCCCATCCCTTTCCTATGGAGAATGATGATTGAAAGCCTTTAATCGCCTCTCACTCACAAGGTTATTCAAGCTCACCTCTATAGGAAGCCCACTTCCTTATAACATCGGAACACCTTGAGAAACAAACATTTTATTTTTCTTTTCTTTTTCTTGCATCGGTAAAAGATTATCCATACTTTTGGCAATCACATTTCTTTTTATCAAAAAAGAAAGCAAACGAGCGGATACATGAAAGCCCTTGAAGTACTCTTCTGGATAAGTTTATTCATAGTGTTCTATACTTATATAGGATATGGTATACTATTATATATCCTGGTCAAGATAAAAGAATGTTTCCGTAAGCCTGCGCCCCGTCCGATGCCTGCCGACGATGCTTTACCCCCATTGACGCTATTTATCGCCGCCTACAACGAAGAAGATGTAGTGGATGAAAAAATGCACAACTGCCTGGAGCTGGATTATCCCGCCGACAAGCTACGCATCCTCTGGGTGACCGACGGCAGCAACGACCATACCAACGAACGCCTCTCCCACTGGCCGCAAGCCATCGTCCTCCACCAACCCCAACGCCAAGGCAAGACAGCCGCCCTGAACCGCGGTATACATTTCGTAGAAACGCCCCTTGTCGTGTTCACCGATGCCAATACTCACCTCAACCGCGAAGCCCTGCGGGAGATAGTGCACGCCTTCACCGACCCTAAAGTGGGATGCGTGGCAGGCGAAAAACGTATCGCCGTGCAAAGCAAGGACAATGCTGCCTCGGGGGGAGAAGGGCTATACTGGAAATACGAATCCACCCTCAAAGCGCTCGACGCACGCCTCTATTCGGCAGTAGGCGCAGCGGGTGAACTGTTTGCCGTGCGCCGCGAGCTGTTCGAGGAAATGCAGACAGATACGCTGCTCGACGACTTCATACTCTCCCTGCGCATCGTCATGCAGGGACACACCATTGCCTATTGTGCCAATGCCTATGCCGTAGAAAGCGGCTCGGCAGACATGCGCGAGGAAGAAAAGCGCAAGGTGCGCATCGCTGCCGGGGGCTTGCAGTCCATCTGGCGGCTGCGTCCGCTGCTCAACCCATTCCGTTACGGCACATTCTGTTTCCAATATATTTCCCACCGGGTGCTGCGCTGGTCGCTCACTCCTATCCTATTGTTCCTATTGCTTCCCCTCAACACAATTCTCATCTTTACGACAAGCACGCCATTACTGTATGCCATCATCTGGCTGTTACAAGCTCTTTTCTACCTCATGGGAAGTTGGGGGTACTACCTTTCAATGAAGCATATAAAAAACAAGATACTTTTCATCCCCTACTATTTCCTCTTCATGAACGTCAACGTCATACGAGGATTCAACTACCTGCACAAGCGCAAAGGCAATGCAAGCGGCGCATGGGAGAAGGCCAGAAGGGCATGAAACTAATACTGTAAGAATGAAAAACATTTTGAAACAAGCTGAAAACGCCGAGAGACTGTTGAAGCTGACGTCAGATACCATGCTCCTTCTGAACCGGGACGGCATTTGCATGGACATCGCAGTGTACAATGTAAACCTTTGGTTCATGAAGGAAGAAAAGCTGCTGGGCAAGAATCTGTTCCAACTGATACCGCCGTCCACTTACTACCAAGTATATCCGGAGTTCAAGAAGGTACTGACGCAAAAGGTACGTTCAGTCCATAATTACGAAATGACACTGGGTCACACTACCTATTACTTTAAATGCATCATGTACCCGTACGACGGCATGGTCCTCTGCCAGTACCGCGACATCACAGAACGCAGCCAGCGCAAACTGGAACTCGAAAAGAAAAACCACGAGCTCAACGAAATACAAAAGGCCGCCCTCATCGGAAACTGGCAATACGATACCCAGACCCGCATATTCTGTTATGCAGGCCATACGGGCATCATGTGTTCGGAAGAGGTGCAGCACATCAATATGGACAATTATCTGGAACTCATCCTTCCTGAAGACCGGAAAAGCTTTACCGGCTGGATGAAAGAGAATCTGAAAGGCAAGATGGAAAACAGCGTGGACTACCGCATCTTCCTCCAAGGAAACATTTTCTATATCCGCCTCAAGGCGTTTGCCCGCGAACGGCAGAAAGACGGGAATGTCACTATAGAAGGATACATACAGAACATTACCGACATACAGAAACGGCGCAACGACATCAATCTGCTGACACATGCCATCAACAACTCCACCGAGGACATTTATTCGGCACACGAAGACGGCACGCTGATATTCTGCAACCGTTGCTTCAAGGAACGGCATGGCATCGGTAATGGCCAAGACATCACCCGGATGAAGATATACGACCTGCCCTCATACGGCAGGGATGAAACATCCTGGAAAGAGTTTGCCAACCGTGTCAAACGTGGAGAGACGAACCACGGATACATCGTCTACCATCCGCTGCCCAAGCGTCCGGAAGTACTCGCCATTGAAGGAAACGCTTATTGGGTGACAAGCGACAAAGGGGAAGGAACCATCTGGACATTCGGAAGAGACGTATCGACACGCATCCGGCATGAGCAGCAAATCAAACAGTTCAACCAGATTTTGGACAAAATCATCGAAAACCTCCCGGCAGGCATTGTTGTGAAGGACATCAACAACAACTTCAAGTACCTCTACCGCAACCGCGAATCGTATAACCGCGAAATCCCCATACAAGAGGCATTGGGAAAGGACGACTTCGATTTTTATCCTCTGGAGACTGCTCAGGAAAAGAGGGCGCAAGACATCGAAATAGCCAGAACCGGCAAAGAGATGCACTGGATTGCGGAAGAACGCGACGGAAACGGAAATCCCATCTATCTGGACAAACGGAAGATGAAGATTGAAAGCAACGACTTCTCCCCCATCCTGCTGAACATCGAATGGGACATCACGGAAATGGAACAGATGAAACGGGAACTGCTCGTAGCCAAGGAGAAAGCCGAGACCTCCGACCGGCTCAAATCTGCCTTTCTCGCCAACATGAGCCACGAGATACGCACACCGCTCAATGCCATTGTAGGCTTCTCACGAATTATTGCCGAAAGTACCGACGAGGAAGAACGGCTAGGCTATTACGAAATAGTGGAATCGAACAACGAACGCCTGCTCCAGCTCATTAACGAAATCCTCGACTTATCAAAAATAGAATCGGGCATCGTGGAGTTCACCATCACGCCCGTACGCCTCCATCCACTCTGCAAGGAGATACATGACGCACATATTTTCCGCTGTCCCGAAGGAGTGGAACTGATATACGAACCCTCTGACGAGAATATCGTGATTGACGGAGACAAGAACCGGATTTTCCAGGTCATTTCCAATCTGATAGGCAATGCCTTCAAGTTCACCACCACCGGGCACATCAGTTACGGGTATCGCCGGGAAGGCAAGTATGTAGCATTCCACGTCACCGATACGGGTATGGGCATTGCACCGGACAAGGTGGACCGGGTATTCGAACGTTTCGTCAAGGTGAACAACTTTGCCCAGGGCACCGGATTGGGACTTTCTATCTGCAAAACCATCATCGAACGTCTGGGTGGCAACATATCCGTCACTTCAGAGGTGGGTAAAGGCACCACATTTACTTTTGTTCTCCCGCTGGAATCCACCAGCAAAACAGAGGCGGAAAAGAAAGAAGAGGACAACCAGGAAACGACAGCAGAGACACACTCCACAGAGCAGAGGGGCAAAAATGCAGCCCCCGGAGATTCCCCGAAGAATGAAGAGGTCGGAGCACTCCCTACCCCTCCTTCCAAGACCATCCTGATTGCCGAAGATACAGAAAGCAACTTCATCCTAATTAACGCCATTTTAGGCCGACTCTATCGGCTGAAACATGCCAAAGACGGCATGGAAGCCGTAACGATGTTCGAGGAAGTCCACCCCGACCTCATCTTGATGGACATGAAAATGCCCAACCTTGGCGGAATCGACGCCACTCGCATCATCCGTGAACTGGTACCGGACGTCCCCATCATCGCCCTTACAGCCTATGCCTACGAGCACGACAAGCAAGCTGCCCTGGAAGCAGGTTGCAACGACTTCCTTACCAAACCCTTCACTCAAGAAGTGCTGAAGGAAACCATCAAGAAATGGCTGGATGATAAAGGATGACTGAAAAACAGTCATCCTCCACTTTATGCAAAAATATCACTTCGCTGGATATAAGCAATCACATCCCCTTTATTGACCACATCCCCTTGCTTGGCACAGACTTCCACCACACGTCCGGTAAATCCGGTCCATATCTTCTCGTATTCGCCCCACGGCGTAGAGATGTAGCAGAACACCTCATCATGCTGGTACTTGCGTCCGATGAAAGGAGCAGAAGAAGGACCTTCGACGGAAACCTCCCAAAGCACTTGCCCCTTGGAAGGCGCGATTATCGGGTCTGCCTTGGCACGCTTCAGCTTCTTGATTTCTTCTTCCGAGTATCCGTTTTTGGCCATTGCCGCATCCTTGGCACGCTGCAGGTCATCCTCAAAACGTTTCTTGGCAACGCCGGATTTATAGTCGCGATACTGTCGGTCGTGCATGGCAAGCTCGAAGAGTTCCTCGTCATCATCGCCATATTCCCAACCGTTTTCGTCCATCTCTTTCCGGTATGTATCCAGAGCATCCGGGTAGTTCAGCTGCGGGTCCGTATCCACGAACTCAAAGCCTTTGGACTTGGCCAGTTCCACTATCTCGGGCGCTAAAGTACCGGGGAGGCGTCCGCTCTTGCCCAAAATCATGTCCCACGTATGGTTGTCTATCATCGTCCAACGCTCCTCTCCCTTTACCTGCTGCATGAGGTTCATCAAAGCCACATTCTTCACATACTGGCTGAAAGGAGTCACCAAAGGAGGATAACCCAGCTTGGGCCATACATATTCCACTTCGTCGAACAGCATGACGAGCAGGTCGTCCAGACTGAGTTCCGGCTCGTTCTTACCGCGCAGTATCATGTTGATGCCGGAATGCACTCCCTTCAAGTCGGCCATCATGGAGCCCATCATGCCACCCGGCAAACCGCACTTCAGCAAGAGTGAGGACATATGTTTATTGGTGGGGTCCATGAAATAACCCAAGAACTCGTCAATGAACTCCTGCGTCATGGCACGGGCTTTCATGTAGGCTTTCATGTTTATGTCGGGCACTTGGAAACCCAGGTCTTTCAGCATGGCCTGCACGGAGATGATGTCCGGATGAACCTTGCCCCACGACATGGGTTCCATCGCCACATCGATGATGTCGGCACCGTTCTCACAGACTTCGAGAATGGAAGCCATGGAAAGTCCGGGACCGCTATGCCCGTGGTATTGTATCAGCACATCGGGGTGCTTCTCCTTAATGGTTCTGACAAGCTGTCCCAGCATACCCGGACGTCCGATGCCCGCCATATCCTTCAAGCAGATTTCAGGTGCCCCGGCTTCAATCAACCGGTCGGCAATACTGGCATAGTATTCCACCGTATGGACGGGAGAATACGTGATGCAGAGCGTAGCCTGCGGTATCATGCCCGCTTCCAGAGCATATTTGATAGAAGGAATTATATTCCGCGTCTCGTTCAATCCGCAGAAGATACGGGTAATGTCCACACCCTGGGCATGCTTCACCTTGTACATCAGCCGGCGCACATCTGCCGGAACGGGATACATGCGCAGTGCATTTAGCCCGCGGTCGAGCATATGCGTCTGTATGCCTGCTTCCCTAAAAGGTGCGGTAAAGGCGCGTACAGCCTTGTTGGGATTTTCACCATACAGAAGGTTTACCTGCTCAAAAGCTCCTCCGTTTGTTTCAACGCGTGCAAAACAACCCATTTCAACTATCAACGGAGCAATACGTACCAACTGGTCTACCCGGGGTTGATACTTACCGGACGACTGCCACATGTCCCGGTAAACAAGACTGAATTTAATTTCCTTTTTCATCATAGTCAATAATAAGAGATTTTCCTTCGGTTAACTTAACATATACAAATATAAAGGATTATTCTGACATATAGTCAAGAACAACCCTTAAAAATTCATCATAAGCAATATGTTATATATCATATTGCTACTATCAAATTATTATCAGATGAAATCTTTCAATTCATCCTGCAACTTCTGGCGCGTAAAGAAGATGCGGCTTTTCACCGTTCCGAGCGGAAGGCCGAGGCGTTCGGCAATCTCGCGGTACTTGAAACCGGACACATGCATGGAGAAAGGGACTTTATAGTCGCGTGGAAGGGCATTGACGATGCGATGCATTTCTTTCAGGTCGTAGGCACCCTCGGTACTGGCAAAACCAGAGTCCTGGGGCATGCTGAGGTGATACTGATTGTCCGTCTGGTCCACAAAAGTCTGTTCGCGAACTATTTTCCGGTAATTATTGATAAAGATGTTGCGCATAATGGTATACATCCAACCTCTGAAATTGGTGTCGGGTTCAAATTTGTCTTCGTTATCCAAAGCCTTGAGAGATGTCTCTTGCAACAAATCATTCGCTTCTTCCCGGTCGGCTGTCAACTTGTATGCAAAGCGAAGCAGTTCTTCTTGCACTGCAAGTAAATCTTTTCTAAAACTGTAAGTATTCATACTTTGCTCAATTTTTAAATAGTTAATAATGGTTTAGGTTTTACGGTTGCAAGTATAAGGAAGATTTGAAGCTCCGGGGGACGGAATACGGTTTTTATTAGGGGTAAAAACTATCATTTGACAGTTTCCACCCCCTCTATGATAGTTTACGGGTGATATCATGTACTGAAAATCATCATTTTTCCGAAGATTTCGTAAATGTTACGTGATTTTTTTATAGCTTTGCCTACATATAGGGAAACACTTTTATTATATAAAAACACTTTATTTTATGAAATCATTTCAATTAAAGTCACTTCTTCTGCTGGCTGCCGTCATCATCTCCCTGCCCTCCTTTGGACAAGGACTGAAAGCGTTCAAGCTGAAGAACGGTCTTTCCGTATATATATGGGAAGACGAATCCAAATCGGACGTATTCGGACTGGTAGGCGTACGTGCCGGTTCCATCAACGACCCCGAAGAGTACACGGGACTTGCACACTACCTGGAGCACGTCATGTTTAAAGGAACAGACAAGATAGGCGCGCTGAACTGGACGGAAGAAGAACCGATCTACAAGGAAATCATCGCCAAGTACGACCAGATGGCCGAAGAAGCCGACCCGGTAAAAAAAGAAGCCATCAGCAAGGAAATCAATGAGCTGACCGTCAAGGCCGGAAAGCTGGGGCTTCCCAATGAATACTCCAACCTGATGGAAAGCATGGGCGCCAAAGGGGTAAATGCAGGAACCTACTATGACTGGACCTTCTATCACAGCTCCTTCCCTGCCTATCAGATAAACAAATGGCTGGAGATTTCCTCACAACGTTTCCTGCATCCCGTATTCCGTTCCTTCCAGTCGGAGCTGGAAAACGTGTACGAAGAATATAACCGTTCACAAGATGACCAGGGACGTGCACAGAACCAGTTCGTGATGGAGAAAGCTTTTGAGGGACATCCTTACTCCCGTTCCATCATCGGCCTGCCCGAACATCTGAAGAATCCCCGCCTGAGCAAGCTGATTGAATTCTACGAACAATGGTATGTACCCGAAAACATGGTACTGGTACTCGTAGGAAACATCAAAGCCCAACAAATCAGCGGACGCATCAATGCTGCCTTCGGACGTCTGGCTGCTAAGCCCGCACCCGAGCGCAAGGTCTACCAGAACCTCGAAATAAAGGGCCGCAAACAGTATTCGGCTAAAGTGGGATTCTACCCGCAAGTGGCAATGGTATTCAATGGAGTACCTGCCGGACATCCCGACGAAGACGCTCTGAACATCGCCCTGGCACTGCTGAACAACAACAGTCAGACCGGAACTATGGACAAGCTGGTACTGGACGGTGAACTGACCAGCGCCGGAGCCTACACCCGTACTTTCCGCGAACAAGGACGCGCCATCGTAGCGGCCATTCCCCTCTACGACGAAAACCAGCGCCGTTTCGAGTCTACCAAGAGCGCCGAAAAGAAAGCTTTGAAAGCCATCCAGCAAATCGCCAACGGAGAATTCGAGGATTGGAAAATTGATGCCATCAAAGCCGAGAAATGCCGCCAGTTCGACCTGGAAATGGAGTCGAACGAGGACAAGGCCATGATACTGATGAACGCCTTCTACAACGAGCAGGATTTAGGCGACATACTCAACTACAAGGACAAGATTATGGCCATCACTACTGACGACATCAAGCGGGTAGCCAAGAAATACCTGTCGGACAACTACCTGGCCCTATATATCGAAAAAGGGAAACCTGACAAAAACGCCAAGATTGAGAAGCCGGGGTACAAACCCGTAGAACCTCCGGTAGGCAAGGAATCGCTTTATGCAACGCAATTCAAGAACCTGCCCATCGGACAGATGGAAGAGAAATTCGCAGACTACGGCGAAGTGCAAATCAAGCAGCTGAACGACCGTTCCAAGATGTACTACACGCCCAACAAGGAGAACAACGTATTCCAGCTGATTGTACAATACGGAGCCGGTGAACGCGAATTCCCGAAACTGGGCTATGCCGCCCAACTGATGAACAACGCAGGTATCATGGGAGCCTACGAACCGCAAGAGCTGAAAGAAGAACTCAGCAAGCTGAACGCAACCTGCCACGTGACAGCCGATGAAGACAACCTCTACATCATCATGGAGGGCTACGAAGCCACCCTGCCGCAAGCCTGCCAGCTACTTTCACGCCAGATTCTGATGCCGAAATTGGACGAAAAGCAACTGGCACGTCTGAAAGGTTCGGCAATGGGTATGCGCCAGCAGCGTAAAGACAACGTCAGCATCCTGAACGAAGCGCTGCGCCAGTACATGCTCTACGGAGAGAAATCAGACTACATCAAGGAGCTGACCGACAAGGAGATTTACGAATTGCAGATTTCAGAACTGACGGGCGACATCAACCGTGCCTCCAACTACGAGGCAAAGGTATTCTTTACCGGAACACTCCCCTTCGACCAAGTATACGACATCCTGAGCAAGAACCTCCCGTTGGTAGCCAACGAACGCCCGTCCAACTCCCCGCAGGCAAAGGAGATGATGCCGGTAACCGAAAACACCGTCTACTTCCTGCCTAACAACGATGCAGAACAAGCCCAAATCCACCTCTACATCCCGATGCAGAAGGCTGACAAGAAGGACGACGTGCTGCGTAGCGCATTCAACCAGTACTTCGGTCTCGACTTCACCGGCATCGTTCTGAACGAAATACGCGAAAAACGCTCCATGGCCTATACAGCCTACGCATTCGTCGGCACGCAAGGCATAGCCGGAAAAGCAAGCTACCTGCGCGGCTACATCGGTACCCAGAACGACAAGGCAAACGATGCATTGGACGTACTGATGAGTCTCGTCAATGACATGCCGAAGAATCCGGAACGTATCGGCAACATCAAGAGCTACCTCCGCCAAGCCATGCTGACCAGCCACCCCAGCTTCCGCAACAAAGCTATGGAACTGGTAGACTTGGGCTACAGAGGCTACACGGACGACCCAGCCAAAGAAAACCTGCCGAAAGTAGATGCACTGACCTTTGACGACATCGTGAAGTTCTACGAAGAGAACATCAAAGGCAAACCTTACTGCATCTCCATCATGGGCAACCCGAAGGACATCGACCTGAAGCGGCTGGAGAAATTCGGCAAGGTAGTGAAACTGAACGAACGCAAGCTCTTCAACACGAAGGATGCATTGTTCTAACCTAGTCTTATCTCTTTAGCAATCCTATCCTCGCTCCCTTTAATAAGGGGAACGAGACATATGAAAAATTCCCCGACATTTCGGTTTGAAAATGCCGGGGAATCTTATTTTAAAACATCTGGGAAGTGCTTCTCCGGAATGTCCGAGTTTCACCGGAAAATCCCTGAGGTTTTCAGACTGCAAACAACGGACTACATTTCCTGCTCCTCTTCATTACCCGAAAGGATAGGAAGGCAAATCCTATACTTTACTGCCAGTATACGGGTAACGAACACCGTCACACCACCCACAATCTGGCACACGAAAGACTCCATCCCCAAAAGGTGGCACATCCAGTAGAAGGTTCCTCCCACCACACAAGCCATCGCATAAATCTCCTTCCGGAATATCAGCGGAATTTCGTTGATGAATACGTCACGTATCACACCTCCCGCAGCCCCGGTAATGCTGCCCATGATGATGGCCACCCAGAAGGGATAGCCCAGCGCGATGCTCTTGCCCACACCAACGACCGTGAACAGTGCCAGGCCGATACTGTCGAATATGAAGAATGTATTGTGCAGATGGATGAGATGCTTACCGAAGAGGATGACCCACAACAAGGCCAGTCCGGTACAAATCAAATAAATAGGGTCCGTCATCCAACCCGGGGTGACGTCCAGCAGCAGGTCGCGTATCGTACCGCCTCCGATGGCCGTCACAAAACCCACCACATACGCTCCAAACCAGTCGAACCGCTTGGCCGAGGCCAGACGTATGCCACTAATGGCAAAGGCAAATGTGCCAATGAAATCGAGTATCTGAACAAATGTTGGCATTATCACTTTGAGAATTAAAAATTAAAAATTAAACAAGTGCTTCGAGTATCCAAAATTAAATCCGAGTATCCAAAACCGAAAAAGATAATACATATTTCAACAGACACTCTGAAAATAATAGGCAAAGTAACAAATAATTTCCCTAAGAAAGCGTATTTTTGTATCGACATTTTTTTACCAATTACGACAATGAAAATAACAATCGTATCGGGCGCACGCCCCAACTTCATGAAAATAGCCCCCATCTGCCGCGCCATCGACGCCGCCAGAGAGGCAGGAAAGAACATCTCCTACCGCATCGTCTACACCGGTCCGCAGGATGACACCAGCCTGGATGCCTCGCTCTTCTCCGACCTCTCTATGAGGAAACCGGATGCCTGCCTCGGCGTCACCGGACATGACCACTCGCAGGTGGCAGCCTCCATCATGCTTGCCTTCGAGCGCGAGTTGGACGGGCACCCAGCACAAGTCGTACTGGTGGTAGATGACATGACCGCCACCATGAGTTGCTCCATCGTCGCCAAGAAGCGCGGGCTGAAGGTGGCGCACGTCATAGCAGGCACGCGCTCCTTCGACATGAACATGCCCCGCGAAGTGAACCGAACCATCGTGGACGCCATCTCCGACTATCTCTTCACTGCCGGCATGGTGGCCAACCGCAATCTCAACCAAGAGGGTATGATACCCGACTATATCCACTACGTGGGCAACATACTGATTGACACCATCCGCTTCAACCGCCACCGCCTGGTGCAGCCCATGTGGTTCTCCAGCCTCGGCCTGCGGAAAGGAAACTACTTGCTACTCACCCTCAACCGCCGTGACCTACTGGAGAAGAAGGCAGTGCTACACTCCCTGCTCCAGACCGTCATCGAAAAGGCCGACGGCATGCCTATCGTCGCCCCTCTGCACCCCTATGTACAAAAGGCAGTGAAGTCACTGGGACTGGATGCCCCTAACCTGCACATCCTGCCTCCACAGAGCTACCTGCACTTCGGATTCCTCATCAACCAGGCACGGGGCATCGTCACCGACTCGGGAAACATCGCCGAAGAAGCTACCTTCCTCGACGTCCCCTGCATCACCCTCAATACCTATGCCGAGCATCCCGAAACCTGGCGCATCGGTACCAACGAGCTGGTAGGCGAAAATTCCTTCGCTCTCTCCGCCTCGCTCGACAAGCTGCTGCACGGAGAATGGAAGCACACCACCCTGCCCGACCGCTGGGACGGACGAACGGCGGAACGCATCGTACAGACACTACTGAACGGCAACAATTCATAATCCTCCATAAATTCTATCCCAAGCTTGCAAACGTCTATCCCAAACCTACGGACGCTTATCCCAAGCTTGGGTCTTTCTATCCCAAGGCTTGGGATAGAACTTTCTCCATACGGTGTGCAACTTTATCCTTTATATCCGGCAACTTTTCTATAAGGATTCTGTACGTTTTTTATCTGTATCCGGCAAACAAGACATACGACTTTCACGTTCATTTAACCATATCTCCCGTTTCTTTAGTCTATATTTGCTTCTTGATTAACCTTAATTTGTTAACTTTGCGCCCGAATTATCTGTAACTTATGAAGCAAAGATATACAATTTACGCCCTTTTCCTGCTGTCACTGTTCGTCTCCATCAGCGCATCCGCCCAGATAAAGGGTGTCATCACAGACTCCCTCACGAACGAACCGCTGATGTACATCACCGTACAGTATGAAGGGAAAGGTGTAGGCGGCATCTCCAACGCAAACGGTGAATACCAGGTGGAAACCCGCAAAGGCTGGGATGAGCTGACGTTCTCCGCCGTAGGCTACATCACCAAGAAAGTAAAACTGAAACCCGGCACCCGGGTGCTGAACGTCAAACTGCAATCGGATGACATCATGCTCTCTGAAGTCGTGGTGAAGCCCAAAAAGGAGAAATATTCTCGCAAGAACAACCCCGCCGTGGAGTTCATGAAGAAGGTCATCGAGAATAAGAAGGCACTGAAACTGGAAGAGAACGACTACTACCAGTACCAGAAGTACGAAAAGATGAAGATGTCGCTCAACGACGTCACCCCTGACAAAATGGAGAAAGGCATCTACAAGAAATTCTCCTTCTTCAAAGACCAGGTGGAGGTATCGCCCAAGACCAACAAGATGATTCTACCCATCTCCATCAAGGAGACGGCCAGCAAGACCATTTTCCGTAAAAGCCCCAAGAGCGAAAAGACCATCATCGAAGGTATGAACTCCACCGGTATCGAAGAGTTCTTCAACACCGGAGACATGCTGGGGACCATCCTTACGGACGTATTTTCCGACATCAACATCTACGACGACGACATCCGCCTGCTGCAACGCCGCTTCGTCAGCCCCATCGGCCGCGGAGCCATCAGCTTCTACAAATACTACTTGATGGACACGCTCATGGTGGATAGGCAGGAGTGCGTGCACCTCACCTTCGTTCCCCAGAACCCACAGGACTTTGGTTTCACGGGGCACCTCTACGTGGTGAAGGACTCCACCTATGCCGTGAAGAAATGTACCATGAACCTGCCCAAGAAGACGGGTGTCAACTTCGTGGAAAACCTCGACATCGTGCAGCAGTTCGAACAACTGCCCGACGGAAACTGGGTGCTGACCGATGACGACATGACCGTGGAACTGCACTTTGTGAAAGGCATCCAAGGCCTGGAAGTACAGCGGACCACCAAGTACAGCGACTATCAGTTCACAGAGATAGAACCCCGCCTCTTCCGCCTGAAAGGAAATGTCATCAAGGAGGCGAACATGCTTGCCAAGAGCGACGAGTATTGGGCGAAAGTGCGCCAAGTGCCTCTCACCAAGAAGGAGAGCACGATGGACGTATTCATGAACCGTATCGAACAGATTCCCGGCTTCAAGTACGTCATCTTCGGAGCGAAAGCCTTGATTGAGAACTTCGTGGAAACGGGCAGCAAGAAACATCCCAGTAAGTTCGACTTCGGTCCTATCAACACAATGATAACCAGCAACTACGTCAACGGCACCCGTTTCCGTCTGAGCGGTATGACAACCGGTAACCTCGACCCGCATTGGAGCCTGAGCGGTTACGGCGCCTACGGAACCAAGGACAAGAAATGGTTCTACTCCGGGCAGGTGGCCTACTCCTTCAACAAACGCGAATACGTATTGTGGGAGTTCCCGAAGCACTACATCGCCTTCAAGTACACCTACGACGTGATGTCTCCCATGGACAAGTACCTCGCCACGGACAAGGACAACTTGTTTGTCGGCTGGAAATGGACTACGGTAGACCAGATGTCCTACATGCGCGACGCCACGCTGACCTACGAGCTGGAGACCAATACCGGCTTCTCCGTACAGGCCATGGCACGCCACCGCAACGACCAGCCTGCGGGGCAACTGCAATACTGGAAGAACAACGGAGAAACACCCGGACAGTGGGATGAAAAGAATACGCTGGTGCACGACATCACCACTACCGAGCTGGGTGTGACCCTGCGTTACGCTCCCGGTGAAACCTTCGTCAACACCAAACAGCGCCGCGTGCCCGTATCGTTGGATGCGCCCACCTTCACCCTCTCCCACACCGCCGGATTCAAGGGCGTGCTGGGTGGAGAGTACAACTTCAACTTGACGGAAGCCAGCATCCGGAAGCGCTTCTGGCTCGGCTCGTGGGGCAAGCTGGACGTAACGGCACGTGCCGGTGCGCAATGGAACACCGTTCCCTTCCCGCTGCTGAACCTACCGATGGCAAACCTCTCGTACATCACGCAGAACAACGAGTCCTTCAACCTCATCAACAACATGGAGTTCCTGAACGACCGTTACGCCTCCCTCAACCTAAGCTACGACATGAACGGAAAACTCTTCAACCGCATCCCGCTCATCAAGAAGCTGAAGTGGCGCGAGATGTTCCGCATCCGTGGTCTGTGGGGCACGCTGACGGACAAGAACAACCCATACAAGAGCAACAATCCCGACTTGTTCCTCTTCCCCATGCGCGACGGTGTACCCACCAGCCACGTCATGGGCAAGACTCCCTATGTGGAAGCCAGTGTAGGTATCTACAATATCTTCAAGCTGCTCCACATAGAATATGTACGCCGACTGACCTATACGGATATACCGGGAGTGAAGAAGGGCGGTATACGCTTCATGATATTAATGATTTTTTAAGAGTTACATACTATGCAACCATTAGCAGAACGGCTTAGACCAAGAACATTAGATGAATATATCGGTCAGAAACATTTAGTGGGACCGGGTGCAGTGCTGCGTAAGATGATTGATGCAGGACGTATCTCTTCGTTTATCCTATGGGGTCCTCCGGGAGTGGGAAAGACAACCTTGGCGCAGATTATCGCCAACAAGCTGGAAACTCCTTTCTATACGCTCAGTGCCGTGACCAGCGGCGTGAAGGACGTGCGCGACGTGATAGAGCGCGCCAAGAGCAACCGTTTCTTCTCGCAAGCCAGTCCCATCCTCTTCATTGACGAGATACACCGCTTCAGCAAATCGCAGCAAGACTCACTGCTGGGAGCCGTGGAGCAAGGCACCGTGACGCTGATAGGCGCCACCACGGAGAACCCTTCGTTCGAGGTCATCCGCCCGCTGCTGTCCCGCTGCCAGCTCTATACCTTGAAGTCACTGGAGAAGGACGACCTGCTGGAACTGCTGCAACGCGCCATCACCACAGACACCGTGCTGAAGGAACGGAAGATAGAACTGAAAGAGACCACTGCCATGCTCCGCTTCAGCGGAGGAGACGCCCGCAAGCTACTCAACATCCTCGAGCTGGTGGTAGACTCCGAAGCCGCAGACCCTGTCCTCATCACCGACGACATGGTGACCGAACGCCTGCAACAGAACCCTCTTGCCTACGATAAGGACGGCGAGATGCACTACGACATCATCTCCGCCTTCATCAAATCCATTCGCGGCAGCGACCCGGATGGCGCCATCTACTGGCTGGCACGCATGGTAGAAGGCGGTGAGGACCCTGCCTTCATAGCCCGCCGCCTCGTCATCTCCGCCTCCGAAGACATCGGACTGGCCAACCCCAACGCGCTGCTGCTTGCCAACGCCTGCTTCGACACGCTGATGAAAGTGGGATGGCCCGAAGGACGTATCCCCCTGGCAGAAGCCACCATATACCTCGCCACCAGTCCTAAGAGCAATTCAGCCTATATGGCCATCAACAATGCCCTGGAACTGGTACGCGAAACGGGCAACCTCCCCGTCCCCCTGCACCTACGCAATGCGCCCACCAAGCTGATGAAGCAGTTGGGCTACGGCGAGAAGTATAAGTACGCCCACGACTACCCCGGCAACTTCGTCAAGCAGCAATTCCTGCCCGACGAACTGAAAGACCGCCGCATCTGGGAACCACAACTCAACCCTGCCGAGCAAAAGCATAAGGAACGGATGCAGCAACTCTGGGGAGAGGAAAAGAAATGGTAAACTATCAATTCAAATTAAAAATTAAAAATTAGAGATTAAAAGTCGGATACAGAAAATCCCCACAACAAATAACTCATAACTCATAACTCCATGAATATAGTAGTATTAGACGGCTATGCCGCCAACCCCGGCGACCTCTGCTGGGACGAATTGCAAGCCTTGGGCGAGTGCACCATCTACGACCGCACCGCCCCTGCGGAAGTATTGGAACGCGCTGCTGGTGCAGAAATCCTGCTGACCAACAAAACTGTACTCACCGCTGAACACATGGCGGCACTGCCCGAACTGAAGTATATCGGTGTGCTGGCCACCGGATATAACATCGTAGACACCACTGCCGCCAAAGAACGCGGAATCATCGTCACCAATATTCCCGCCTACAGCACCGACTCCGTAGCCCAAATGGTCTTTGCCCACATCCTAAACATCACCCAGCAAGTGCAACACCACTCCGAAGAGGTGCACCGGGGCCGCTGGACAGCAAGCAAGGACTTCTGTTTCTGGGACACGCCGCTCATCGAACTGCGCGAAAAGAAGCTCGGAATCGTAGGCCTGGGCCACACCGGTTTCACCACCGCCCGCATCGCCATCGGCTTCGGTATGAAGGTATGTGCCTACACCTCCAAGACCAACTTCCAGCTTCCTCCCGAAATCCGCAAGATGGAGCTGGACGAGCTGTTCCGCGAATGTGACATCATCAGCCTGCACTGTCCCCTCACCGACTCCACCCGCGAGATGGTAAATGCAGAACGGCTCCGACTGATGAAGCCCACCGCCATCCTCATCAATACCGGACGCGGCCCGCTCATCAACGAACAAGACCTTGCCGACGCACTTAACAACGGTACCATCTATGCCGCCGGCGTAGACGTACTCTCGCAAGAACCTCCCCGTGCCGACAATCCGTTGCTCTCCGCCCGCAACTGCTACATCACTCCGCACATTGCCTGGGCAAGCACCGCCGCGCGCGAACGCCTCATGCAGATTATGCTCGAGAACATCAAGGCCTACCAAGACGGCAAGCCGGTGAACGTAGTGAATAAATAAGCAAACAACATGGGAAAGTCCGCCGTAAAAGGTCTGTTCTACATCTGTCTGATAGCAGCGACATTCGTCTTGGCCACCATCACCATAGTGGCAGCCTTCTCAGGAAATGTAGCTCCGGTCGATTCCGTCATCATGCCATTACTGGGGCTGGCAGTGCCCGTACTCCTGATTGTCAATCTGATAACGGCACTCTGCTGGGCATTGGCCCGTAAGCGCTGGGCACTGGTTCCGCTGGTGGCATTCTTCTGCAACTGGGGATATCTGACGTCTGTCTTCCAGCTCCACCTGCCGAAAGACAAGACCCCGGCAGGCAAGTATCTGAAGATAGCCACCTACAACATACACAACTTTGGAGGTGAGATTACCGGTTATTCCTGCAAGGAGATAGCCCGGTACATGCAGCAGGAGGGCGTGGATGTGCTGTGCTTCCAGGAGTTCGGAGACAACAGTGACTTCCCCACAGACAGCATACGGCGCGTACTCTCGCATTGGTCACACGCGCTCATCCCTTCTGAAGACTCCGTCAAGGGCGTACTGCCTATCGCCGTATTCAGCCGCTATCCATTGGCGAACCACCGTTTCATCACTTACCAGCACAGCTCCAACTGTAGCATGATGTGCGATGTAGTGATGGGTACGGATACCATACGTCTGATAAACAACCACCTGCAGACCACCAGCGTTAGCCAGAAGCGCAGGAAGTGGGAACGCGAGCTGGCCACCGACGACACCCGCCGCGAAGTCCAGGCAGCCAAAGATGCCGCAGGCACCCTGCACGAAAACTTCATGAAGCGGGCCACGCAGACTTACGTCATCAGTCACTACGCTAAGACCAGCCCCTATCCCGTGCTGCTATGCGGCGACTTCAACTCAATACCTTCCTCCTACACCTACCATCATTTGAGGAAAACCCTCAAAGACGGATTCCGCACTGCCGGAAACGGATACATGTACACCTACCGCTATGCCAAACGCATGTTGCGTATTGATTACATCTTCCACTCCCCTAGCCTGAAGGGTATCGAATACTACTCTCCGGACCTGGATTTGTGCAGCGACCACAATCCAGTGATTATGGAGGTTGAAATACAATAAAGTAAAGAAAGCCAAAAATAATAAGGGCTGTCCCGGAAATCCCGGAACAGCCCTTGCCTTATCATATTCTGCCATTCAACGGAGGTTATCTGCACCCGATTAGTTGAACACGTAACGGATACCGACTTGCAACTTCCAGCATTCGCTGTAGTTCTGATAGGTGTCGTAAGTCTTGGTAGGATATTCACCGTTCACCTTATACATGGAGAATACCGGAGTCAGGTCAGTGGCGCTCTTCACCCCTTCATACTTCAGGATTCGGTTGCTGTTGGAAACGGTATTGGTCTTGGAGATACCCCATTTGGAGTTGATGAGGTTACCCACGTTCATGATGTCGAAACTCAACTGGAAGCAATGCTTGGTCTTGCCAATCTTGAATTCGAAATCCTCCAGCAAACGGAAGTCAAAGCGGTGCACCCACGGAGCGCGGGCAGCATAAGCCTCGGCATACTGTCCTTTGTGATTCTTCAAGTACGAATCCTGCTCTACGAATTTCCAGAAGGCAACGCGGTCTTCCTCTGTCTTGAAGTTGATTTCACTATCGTCCTTCGGAATGTACATCAAGTCGTTGTTGATACCGTCGCCGTTCATGTCGTTGGTGTAGCAGAAGCTGTAACCGCCGGAAGAATAGCCGGAATAGAACAGATTCAGGTGTGTGCCGCGAAGCAGGCCTTTGTGTCTGAAGGGGATGTAGTAGCCCACAGAAGCAATCACCTTATCGGGAACCACATACTGTGACCGTTGTGCATCCACATAATTGGAACCATCAATCGTGTTCAATCCCTGCCAAGTGGAGATAGGGTCGCTGCCCGGAAGACCGGAAACTTCTTTGGACTCCGTGTGCGTATAGGCCAGCATCAGCATCAAGTCATCCACCGGCTGGGCATTCACCGTGATGTTTGCCGTATAGCCGTAGCCTTTGGATGTATTGTCGAGTACCACGGCATTCTTGCCATTGTAATGCACGAAGTCGCCTGCATATTTCACATTCTTGTCGGGGTTGTCATAAAGAGAATAAGAGTACACCATGCGGTTATCCGCACCATTGAAACGTTGCATACCCGTATGCAGCAGTTCCGTAGTTGTCACGTCTTTTCCATCAGCGCCCTTGACGGTGGTCAGCTTATTGTACTTCCATTCGTCGGGGTTCTTGATATTGATGTTGTTGATGGTAACGGCATTCACATTTTTTGTAAACATGAACTCTCCCGTCACGGTCAAGGGGAAAGATACGGGTACCTGATAGTCCACCGCGATAGACGACTTCCACACCTGCGGCATCTTGAAGTCCTGAGCCACACCGGAAATCTTGCTTCCCGCCACGTGTTTCTCAATCGTGGTAGGGAGGTTGAACTTGTCGATTATCTGGTTCATGTCCGTAATCATGCCACCTGCCAACTGGTCCAGACGGGAATCATGGCCCACCACCTTTCCATTGTCATATTGGGTCTTAAAGGTAACGGAGTTCTGTACCATAGAAGCATTGGTCGGCATATTGGTGAAGAAAACCAACGGCAGACGTCCGGTAAACACACCCGTACCTCCACGTACTTTCAGCGACTTGTCCTTGAACACGTCCCAAACGAAACCTATACGGGGAGAAATCTGCCATCTGGAATCCGGCCACTTGCCGGTGTCGATGTGCTGCCCGTCGAAGTCAAGCTCATAGATGGCATCGTTTCTCTGGAGGTCGTCGTTGTCGAACATCAAGTTGTCGAAACGGATACCGTAGGTCAGTTTCAGACTGTTGCCGAGGTTCCATTCATCCTGGGCATAGAAACCAAGCTGGTTGAAGGTAACCTGAGCATTGGGGTTGGCCACACCGTTGAAGCCATAAGTCAAAGCGAATGATTCGGGAGTTGCGCCACTCAGGAAATCTTCCAGACTGTTATAGCGGTAATATCCCGTACCGTTACGCATATAGGCGTTGTTGGCAAACTGGTGCTCATAGCTAAGACCTGCCGTCAGCTTGTGGTTACCGGTGAAGAAGGTGAAGTTATCGGTAATGTTCGTAATCTTGTTCTTCACACCGTTGTTGTAGGTGAACAACTCGTAACCGGCGCTCATGTACGGTTCCAGAATCTGGTTTCCATTCTCGTCCTTGCCTGCCATGATGTCGATGAAGGGGAAAGGAGAAGAATTGGTGCCGCGCATGTCCTCTATATTGGTGTAGGTGAACAGCAACTGATTGGAAATCTTATCGGTGAAGCGGCTGTTCAAATCTGCCGCCCAAGACTGCACTTTATTGTCCATGGAATACATGCTGTTGGCAAACGCCATAGACTGTGTACCTACGCGGTAAGTGTTGTTCAAACGGTATCCCGTATCGGAAGAGTTACCATTCGGGGCATTCCAAGCTGTATTCTTCGTATTGTTGTAGCGGAGGCTCAAGCGATGGCGGTCCGTGATGTTCCAGTCGATGCGGGCCAGAATCTTGGTGTTCTCCTCGTCAGCAGGAAAACTTGTGTAAGAACCTGCGTCGTAGCCGTACTTGTCCTTCAGATGGTTGTACACCTTCTCCATATCCGACTTCAGCGTACGGGACACCATACCTTTTGCCTCTTCACCGTCCTCACGCGCGCGATACTTTATAACCTCTCCCGGAGTCTTCTCTTTTTCGTAGTTCACAAAGAAGAACAACTTGTTCTTGATGATGGGACCACCCAGCGTGAAGCCGTAGGTAGTCTTGGACTCATCGGAACGTGCTCCCAGGTCCTCGCCGTTGATGCGGTTACCGCGCATGTCCTGGTTGCGGTAATAGGTATAGGCAGTACCTCTGAATGTGTTCGTACCACTCTTGGTAATGGCGTTGATGCCGCCGCCTATGAAGTTCGTCTGGCGCACGTCGAAGGGAGCCACCACTACCTGCACCTCTTCGATGGCATCCATGGAGATAGGGTTGCCGCCGCCGGGAAGGTTGGAGCTAAGTCCGAAGTTATTGTTGAAGTTGGCACCGTCGATAGTGAAGTTCGTGGAACGTCCGTCACCGCCGGCAAAACTCATGCCGTTAGCATAGGGAGAAAGGCGGGCAATGTCACTGATGCTGCGGTTCACGGTGGGAAGCTGCGTCATCTGTGCAGACGAGATATTGGTAGTGGCACCCGTCTTTTCAGCGGTGAACTTGGTCTTGGCAGCCGTCACAATCACTTCGTTCAGCAACTCGGAAGATTCACTCATCTCTACGTTCAGGTTGTATACCTCACCCAGCTGAAGGGTGATGTCCTTATAAATAACCGTCTGATAGCCGATGTAGGAAATCTCCACCCGGTAGGGACCACCGGTGCGCATACCCTGGATGGAATAGCGTCCGTCAACGTTGGTCACGGTTCCGTAGCGCGAACCGGAAGGCTGGTGAACAGCCTGGACAGTGGCGCCGATAATGGGCTCATTACTTGCATCCGTCACCTTACCTGCCATAGAGGCGGTGGTGACCTGCGCATTTACACCTACAGCAGCCAGTAGCAGTAGCGCTGTCAGTATAATTCTTACCTTCTTTAACATAATGTCTTTAAATTAGTTCTTTAAAACGTTATATTTCTTAAAACACCGGCAAAGATACGCAAATTTATATATAAAAAGGTTACATTACGATTACAAATTTTAAGAATCTATTCAACACAAGGAAGTATCACTGTGAAACGGCTTCCACGGCCCTCTTCGGAACGGAGCTCAATGCGTCCCCCCATCTTTTCGGCAATGAGCACGCAAATGGACAGCCCCAGTCCTACGCCTTGCGAGAACTCGCTGCGTTTGTAGAAACGCTCGAAAATCATCTTCTGCTCGCTGTGCGGAATGCCTACGCCGGTGTCTTCCACATAGAGATGTACCTCGCCCGTACCGGGCGGACAGCAGTAACCCAGTCGGATGCTGCCGGTCTCGGTGAACTTGTTGGCATTGTTCAGGAAGTTGGTGAGCACCTGCGTCAGACGCATGGAGTCCACGTCCACCTGCACATCCCAGACCGGGAAGTCCTTGACGAACTGCAACGGAGGATGGATGAGCAGGCTATGCGTCTGGTAGACGTCATCGAGCAGCTTACGCACACTCTCATGCTGGAAAGTGAACGAGAGGTTACCCGACTCGATGCGCGACAGTTCCAGCACATCGCCCACCAGTTTCAGCAGCAGTTTGGTATTGGTGTTGATAATGTCCACAAACTCCTGCCGCTCTTCGTCGGAGAACTCCGGCTCGTTAGCCAGCATGTCCGAGAAGCCGACAATGGCATTGAGCGGAGTGCGTATTTCGTGACTCATGTTATTGAGGAACGACTGTTTCAGTTCGGCTTGCTCCGCAAGCTCGCGGGATTCTATCAGCTCCTGCTCGTGGTCTTTCAGTTCCTGGATGTTCTGCAGCAGTCCGGCTATGATGGGTGCGTGTCCGGGGGTGTGGATGGTATTGTAGCTGAACTCCCACCACTGGAACTCGCCGGTGAAGTTACAGCGGTACTGTCCCTTGTGGTGCGTACGTTCGTGCCTTGACGCTATGTTCTTGCGGAAAACGGGTAAGTCGCCGGGATGGATGTAGGGAGTGATTTCATTGAGCAGAAGACGACCGGAGCGGTGGTGAATAAGCTCGCAGAACTGCGAGTCGCAGGACACGGAATCTCCCTCCAGTCGCCAGGCGTAGGTAGAATTTCCTTCGATGGCCAGGCAGAGGGTCTCATGCTCGTAGAGGAGGTTTCGCAGTGCCTCACGCTTGCGCCTGCGTTCGTGCAGTAGGCTGAAAGAGAGCAAGACTATCACCGTCAGCACGAAGACAGCGCCCAGAATGGAGCCTACGAGTATATGGTAACGATAGCGCTCCGAGAAAGGGATGTACATCACGGTGTACTCCACCGGAATGCTCTCGAGCGGGATGCCATACTTCTGCAGCACATGCCAGTTCAGCACGTACTGCTTAGCGCATTCCGTCACCTGCTGCCGGGGCATCCGCCCTTCGAGGCGTTCCTTGATACCGGTCGCCATGTATCTTATCTGGCTCTCCAGCGGGGTGAAATATCCTCCCAGCAAGTAGTCGGCAAAGCCGAAGCCCTCGTTGATGGTCTGAAACGTGGGATTGTCAAAGAGCATGCCCACGCGCTTGGTGGTATAGTCCCGCTTGGTATAGAGCAGCAACGTGTTGTCGCCGCGTCCCAGCCACATCAGATGGCGTATCGCTATGGAGTCGCTCGTCATGCGCACAATCTTCGTGGTGTCCAGCAGCATGTCTATGTTCTGCCGTTTCAGTATGGGGCTGATAGTCTCCCCCTCGCGCACGCAGTGATAGGAGGAACCAGCAAAGTAAAAGCCTTGGGCGGAGGTCACGATGTCGGGCCCCTGCCCTTCGCACTGTTCGTTCAGCGCGTGCCATATCTTGCGGTCCAGAAAAGTCTGGCCGTTCATCAGACAGATGCGTGCCTTGCCCATGATACTCTCTATCATGCGGATGGTGCGCAGGTAATCGGGCGTGTCGGCATAGCCCGTGATGTTGGGATATTGCAGGAGCAGGGAGATGTTGGGATAGTTCACACCGCTAAACACGACGGGTATTTCGTGCGCCAGCGGATGCCCGCATGCCATCAGCGCATAGGCAGCCTGGTCGTCGAGCACGGCTATTAGCTCGGCTCCCCAAGCGGAGAGGTCGTCCACGAAGCCGGCCATGCGGAAGTTCTCCACCTCCTCCATGTAGCGGTCGCAGTCCAGGTAGTATTCGCGTACATCGCAGTCCAAGCCGAGACGGCGGAACTCTTTCTGCAGCAGTTCCAGAGCTTTCGTGGCAGGCGGATAGCCCGGCTCGAAAGAGTGTATCAGTGCGATGTGCCGCGTCTCCGCATGGGCGGGGCAGGCACACCACACGAGGCAGAGGGAAAGCGTCAATATATATACGGTAACTACCGTTGTTTGCTTCATATCCGGAAGGTCCTTTCGACTTGTACCAGCAAAGATACGAATGTTTTTTAAGAATAATGGACTATTTCTTCTGTTTCTGTAACAAAGAATACGTTTTCTTAAATCATTGACACATCCCAACTTATCTTTCAGAGGATTTACCGAATATCCCTAAAGAACCGATTCTTCGTCCAGTATTCCAAAGTGGAGATCTATTTGTTCTTAACCTTCGGCAACACCGCATTCAGTACCATATATCCCAACATACCGGCAACAATCGTTCCCAGCAATACACCAAACTTCGCCTGGTTCAGCAGATCCGGATATTCTCCTGCAAAAGAAAGGTTGGCAATAAATAAAGATACCGTAAAGCCAATACCCCCCAACAAGGATACTCCGGCAACACTTCTCCAATTCATTCCCGGAGGCATTGAGGACAAACCACTCTTGACCGCCAGCCAGGTAAACAGAAAAATACCGATAAACTTGCCAAGAAGCAATCCTGCAGCCACCGCTATACTAACAGCTCCAACAACGCCACCGCCTCCACTGAACACCACACCGGCATTGGCAAAGGCAAAGAGCGGCAGTATCACAAAGTTTACCGCACCATGCAAATTGTCTTCCAGGGATTGCAAAGGACTAATTACATGATCAGAAGCGCGCTCCACTTGTTTTAGAGTGGCAATCTGCTCATTGGTCAATATAATATTATCTGATTTGGTAACCGGAAAATCACCGATAATGTCGCGGATGCGTTTAATGTATTTCCCGGCATCCAAACGGGGACGGGCCGGTATTACAAAGGCCAGTATCACTCCGGAAATAGTGCTGTGAATGCCCGACTGAAGGAACAAATACCAAATAATTACCCCGATAAGCAGGAAGAATATCTTCTGTGTCATACCGAATTTCCCCATATAGTAAAGGAAGAAATAAAGGACAGCAGCTACAATAAGATATCCGTATGCCACTTCGGAACTATAGAAAATGGCAATAACCAGAATGCCGCCAATATCATCGACCACTGCAAATGCCGTCAGGAAAATTTTCAGACTCAAAGGCACCCGTTTACCCAGCAGACTGAGTACACCCAATGAAAAAGCAATATCCGTAGCCATCGGTATAGCCATACCGCGCGTTTCCGGAGTACCCTGAACGACCAAAAGTGAATAGACAATGACCGGCACCAGCATACCGCCACATGCCGCTACAAAGGGTAAAGAAGCCTTACGAAAGGAAGAAAGTTCACCCACCAGCAGTTCCCGCTTTATCTCCAACCCCACAGCCAGAAAGAAAACAGTCATCAGGCAGTCGTTTATAAACTCAATCATTTTCAACGGATGACCACCATGGGAGAACAAATTAAAGTCTCCGATACGCAGATGCAGTTCCTGCAAAAGAAAGCCCTGATACAACGGAGCCATCGGCGAATTAGCAATAACGGCCGCCAAAATAGCCATCAAAAACAGCAAGATGCTCGCCGCTATATTCAGCGACGAGAAGTTTTTCACAGTACGTAAAATAATCATAAAGAAGTATATTTGATTTAAGATTTCATCCTTTCGACATCAATCCAGCTTCAAGACTGCCAGGAACGCTTTCTGAGGTACCTCCACATTACCAATCTGTTTCATACGCTTCTTACCTCTCTTCTGTTTCTCAAGCAATTTTCGTTTACGGCTCACGTCACCTCCATAACATTTGGCCGTTACGTCCTTACGCACAGCCTTAATCGTTTCCCGGGAAATAATCTTGGCACCGATAGCAGCCTGAATGGCGATATCGAACTGCTGTCTCGGAATCAGGTCTTTCAACTTCTCGCACATCCGGCGTCCCAATTCGTAGGCATTGTCAAAGTGTGTCAAGGTAGAAAGAGCATCCACCGGCTCACCGTTCAGCAAAATATCCAGCTTCACCAGTTTGGAAGGACGAAAACCGTTGGGATGATAGTCAAAAGAGGCATATCCCTTAGAGATACTCTTCAATTTATCATAGAAATCGATAACTATTTCGCCAAGAGGCATGTCATAGTATATTTCTACACGGTTACCTGAAATATATTCCTGCTTCACCAGCTCGCCACGCTTGCCCAGACAAAGAGTCATGATAGGACCGATGTAATCAGTGGTGGTAATCACCGAAGCACGGATATAGGGCTCCTCAATACGGTCTATCATGGTAGGGTCGGGCATGCTGCCGGGGTTATGCACTTCGGTCATATTTCCCTGCTTGTCATAGATATTGTAGGAAACGTTGGGCACGGTGGTGATAACGTTCATGTCAAATTCACGGTCAAGGCGTTCCTGCACAATCTCCATATGGAGCAGCCCAAGGAAACCACAACGGAAACCAAAGCCCAAAGCCAATGAAGACTCAGGCTGGAAAGTCAGCGAAGCATCATTCAACTGCAGCTTTTCCAAAGAAGAACGCAAGTCCTCAAAATCTTCTGCCTCGATGGGGTACACACCGGCAAAAACCATCGGCTTCACCTCCTCAAAACCGGCGATGGCCTCTTCGCAAGGACGGGCAATATGCGTAATCGTATCACCTACTTTCACTTCCTTAGAGGTTTTGATACCCGAGATGATATAGCCCACATCCCCCGTACGCAACTCCGGACGTGGCATCATTTCCATTTTGAGCACTCCGATTTCATCCGCATCATATTCCTTGCCTGTATTGAAGAATTTCACTTTATCCCCTTTACGAATCACACCGTTCACTATCTTGAAATATGCAATGATACCACGGAAAGAATTGAAGACAGAATCGAAAATCAACGCCTGCAACGGAGCTTCCTCGTCACCCTCCGGGTGAGGGATACGCTCAATGACCGCAGCCAGAATCTCTTCCACTCCCATGCCTGTTTTGCCAGAAGCACGGATAATTTCATCACGCTTGCAGCCCAACAGTTCGACGATCTCATCCTCCACTTCCTCGGGCATGGCGCTTGCCATGTCACATTTGTTGATGACGGGAATAATCTCCAAATCATGCTCAATCGCCATATAGAGGTTTGAAATGGTCTGCGCCTGCACTCCTTGCGAAGCATCTACAATAAGCAAGGCTCCTTCACAAGCGGCAATGGAACGTGACACCTCGTACGAGAAGTCCACGTGTCCCGGAGTGTCTATCAAGTTCAGAATATACTTTTCACCTTTATAGGTATACTCCATTTGTATGGCATGGCTCTTGATGGTGATACCTCTTTCCTTCTCAAGGTCCATGTCATCCAGCATCTGTCCGTTAGTTACTTGTATAGTATTGGTAAATTCCAGCAGACGGTCTGCCAAAGTTGATTTACCGTGGTCGATATGGGCAATAATGCAAAAATTTCGTATATTCTTCATTGTCAATAACTATCTATTAATTAGGTGCGCAAAGATAGTGAAAACAGAGCAAATAAAAAAAATGCGTTGATAACATATTCATGTACCAACGCATCTTTTTATAACATTCCAATCAATTCCTCGCTTAGTTCAGCTTTACAAACAATTCGCCTTCCACTTCAGAAGTAGAGACCTTGTCTTCTCTTAACAACCAGCCCAATCCCAGGAAGAAGTCCTTGTCGATCAGTTTAGTTGCTTTCTTGATTTGCTTGTGAGTCAAGCCATCTGTGCCATTCAGTGCAGTCCAAATCTGTCCTGCAACATTACCAGCTTTTTCTTTTAACATTTCTATTTGCTTTTAGTTAAACGTTATCCTCATCTCCAAAGATAGAGATGTCGGTGTTTTTATATCGCTGCAAAGATAGGTATATTTATGTTATACAACACGTTATTAGGCACTTTTTTTCTTACTAAGGGGTAAAAAAGTTCTTTTTTCTTACTTTGAGGACATTTTTTCCAGGTATTCGGTCCAAATTTGGGCAGCTACCTCTACCATCCTGGCACACGGGCGTTTAGCATAATACTGCTCGGTACGGGCTTCCGGAACGGACGAACCTTCCGGTTTTCTCAACCCCAACAATTCAGCACATATCAAAGAGCCGTTTCGTTTCTTGAACTCAGCAGCCAGCTCCTGCACCAACGCATAGTTTGCCGCCTTACCTTCACAATCCTTGCCTTCCACAGCTCCTTTTTCCAATCCGGCCAATAGGAACATGCCGCATGCAGCACCACATGTCTGCCTCATACGACCTATGCCACCACCAAAAGAAGCGGACATCCGGAAAGCCTGCTCTTCTGTAAAGCCATACATATCTGCAAAAGCTCCCACTACCGACTGCGAGCAGTTATAGCCACTCTTGAAAAGCTCCACAGCTTTTTCGATTCTGTCTTTTGTTTCCATAATCATTCTGTAATTTCCAACAACATCGGGCAATGGTCCGAGTGGACAACGTCACCCAATATTCTCGCCTCCTTCAACATCGGGCGCACCGGTTCACTCACCATGCAATAATCAATGCGCCACCCTTTGTTCTTGGCACGTGAGTTAAAGCGATAGCTCCACCACGTGTATTCCTGCTTGTCGGGATGAAGCCAACGGAAGGAATCTATGAATCCCGCATTGAGAAAGCGTGTCATCCACTCCCGCTCTTCAGGCAAAAAGCCGCTGTTGGTGGCATTCCTGACAGGGTCATGAATATCTATTGCCTCATGGCAGATATTATAATCACCGCAAAGAATAAGGTTAGGACGCGTACGTTCCAACTCCAATACATACTCTTGGAATTTCTCCAACCAGACCATCTTGAAGGCCTGACGTTCGTCGCCGCTGGTACCGGAAGGATGATAAACACTCACAACAGACACATCACCGAAGTCGGCACGGATAAAGCGCCCTTCGTTATCATATTCTTCAATGCCCATGCCGTACTCCACATGGTCCGGTTCTTGCTTGCTCAGAATAGCGACTCCACTATACCCTTTCTTCTGTGCAGAATATAGATAATGCTTATACCCCAAAGCATCCAGCGCTTCCGCCGGATACTGTTCCGGTTGCAGCTTCGTTTCCTGCAAACAAAGCACATCCGGCAGCTCTTGTGCCAGCCACTCGGGAAAACCTTTTGTCACGGCAGCCCGTAGCCCATTTACGTTATATGTAATAATCTTCATACTTATTTGATTTCTTAGAAATGAATTATTCAAGATGTCAACTCGGATACCAGCAGCATGATATTCAGCACAGTGACCACCGCAGCAATGGCATAAAGTACAAATGTACTCCATTTGCTGTTTACATACTGCCCCATCACTTTGCGTGAAGAAGTCAGTCCCACTTGCAGGAAAATCGTAAACGGCAGCTGGATGCTCAGTATCATCTGTGAAATCAGCAGTCCTTTGAACGGGTCTCCGATAAAGAAAATCAGCAGCAGTGCAATACCCAATGACAGAATCACACCCACCTGCGAGTGACTGTCTTTGATATGATAGGATTCTCCGAAAATACCGGCAAAGATAGAACCTGCCGCCATACCGCTGGTTATCGTAGAAGATATACCCGCCATCAGTAATGCCAATGCAAAAACCACGGCAGCACTGTTCCCCAGCAACGGCTCCAGCAAGGATTTGGCCTGCTGCAACTCTTCCACCTGAATACCGCTTTTAAAGAAAGTTGCCGCAGCCAGCAGTATCATGGCACTGTTGATGGCCCATCCCACAATCATAGAGAACAGTGTGTCGAACAATTCATATTTCAACACCTTACGGATGGATGCATCATCTTTCTTATTATATTCATGGCTCTGTATCACTTCCGAGTGCAGAAACAGATTATGCGGCATCACCACCGCACCGAGCACACTCATGATAATCAGCATGCTCCCATGCGGGAACGAAGGTGTCACCCACCCTTGTGCAGCCAGCGACCAATCTATCTTCACCAGAAACAGCTCATAGATAAAGGAGAGCCCGATGACCGAAACAAAAGCAATGATAGAACGTTCTATCTTCTTGTAGGAATTAGTGAAAAGCATGACGACTACAAATACGGTAGTCAAGACAGAGCCCCATATGATGGGAATGTCAAACAGCATCTGCAAAGCGATGGCACCTCCCAATATCTCTGCCAGCGAAGTCGAGATGGAAGCCAGCACTGCTGTACCCAATATGGGACGCGACACCCAGGAAGGAGTATATTTGGTAGCGGCTTCGGACAAGCACAAGCCGGTTACAATGCCAAGATGCGCCACATTATGCTGCAATACAATCAGCATGATAGTGGATAAAGTCACGACCCACAGCAATGAATAGCCAAATTCAGACCCTGCCGCAAAATTAGATGCCCAGTTCCCCGGGTCAATAAAGCCCACAGTCACCAGCAGTCCGGGACCTATATATTTAAAAACGTCCAGACCGCCCAGATAGCGTTTGTGGTCTCTCCGTTTCAAGTCTTTAAAAATATTCTTCATTGTGTCTGTTCAATTAAGAGCGTAAAAATACTCAAATAATAACAAATACCTCCATGTTAGGTTCAAAAAAAGCCCCTGGCATCTTTCAATGTCAAGGGCTCTCATCCATTCTTTCAGGCAGTAGGCTCAATACCCCATCTCGTGCAATGCCTTGCACAATTGGTCGGGGCAGGAAGTGGAACGTCTTCCGCAGCGAATTCCTTCCAAACGAGCAATCACCGCATCTACCGGCATGCCTTTCACCAAACGTGAAAGTCCTTGCAGGTTTCCATTACATCCACCCCAAAATGCCACTTCTTTCACAATACCATCTTCCACATCCAGTTCGATGTTACTGCTACACGTACCTTGCGTCTTGTATGTATATGTCATTATTCTCCGCCTTCTTCCGGTTTCATGTTAGTATAAACCGTCTGTACATCATCAAACTCTTCGAGACGCTCTATCATCTTGTCGATGGTTTCGCGTTGCTCGGGAGTCACATCCTTCATATCGTTCGGGATATAGGTAAACTCACCGCCGACATCTTCAAAACCGCACTCTTCCAAATGTTTCTGGATAGCTGCATAGCTTTTCGGATCACCATAAATAGTGATAGTACCTTCTTCTTCATCCTCTTCGTAGTCTTCCTCTACGTCATAGTCTATCAAGTCAAGAATGAGTTCCTCCATATCGATACCGTCTTTCTTCTTGAAAGTGAACACACACTTGTGGTCAAACAAGAAAGCCAGTGAACCCATTGTTCCCAAGTTACCGCCGAACTTATTGAATACGGAACGCACATCGGCTACTGTACGGGTAGTGTTATCGGTCAGTGTATCCACAAAAACAGCTACACCGTGAGGACCGTATCCTTCATAAGTCATACCCTTATAGTCGCTCTGGTCCTTACCCATCGCATTCTTGATAGCACGTTCAATATTATCCTTCGGCATGTTTTCACGCTTACAAGTAGCGATTACCGAACGCAGTGTCGGGTTGTTTTCCGGTTCCGGACCGCCGGCCTTCACCGCAATAGCAATTTGTTTACCCAATCTTGTAAAGGTCTTTGCCATGTGACCCCATCTTTTCAATTTGGCAGCTTTTCTATATTCAAACGCTCTTCCCATTGGAACTGTATTTTAAATTATGAATTATAAAATTCTAAATAATGAATCAACGCAGCTTGGCATTCAACTTGTCCTCCAGGTTCTTCACCAGTTTGGACATAATCTTGTCAATCTGCTTATCGTTCAACGTGGCATTCTCATCCTGCAACAGGAAACTCACCGCGTAACTCTTCTTACCGGCTTCCAGATTCTTACCCTCATAAACGTCGAAGAGAGAGACCTCCTTCAGCAGCTTTTTCTCCGTCTCGTAGGCAATCTTCTCAATTTCCGCAAACTGCACTTTCTTGTCAAGCAGTAATGCCAAGTCGCGTTTCACGGCAGGGAACTTGGAGATTTCCGTATAGCTCACCTTCACATTACGGATGGCCTTCAACAATTCTTTCCAGTTGAAATCGGCATAGTAAACCTCGTTGTCAATATCGAATGCCTTCAGCAGCTTCTTTGTTACAATACCGAAAGTAGCCAACCGCTTTCCACCCCTTGTCTGTACGGATAAACCGGCAGCATAGATGTCATCAGTCAGATTGCCGACAACCAAATCATGCATGTGCAGCCCCAATCTGGCAAAGACATTCTCAACGTATGCCTTCAGCTCATATACCGAGCTGTTCTCGTCCGGATGAGCCCATGAGTTGGCCACCCTCTTGCCAGTTACCCACAAACCAAGATGATAGTCTTCGGAATAAGCGGCAAGCACTTTCTCCGGATTCTTCTTTTCCTCGTTGAAGTGATAACAATTACCGAATTCAAAGAATTTCAGGTCTGCATTCTTACGGTTGGCGTTGTGCGAGATGCTTTCCAATCCACCGAAAAGCAGTGTCTGACGCATGGCATTCAAGTCTGCACTCAACGGATTCAGCAACATTACCAGATTCTTCGACGGATAAGACTCCAAGTTGTCATAGTAAGCGGCACGCGTCAACGAGTTGTTCAGAATCTCATTGAAACCACAGCCCACCAGCTGCTCGGCAACCAGGTTTTGCAGTTTGTTGGATTTATCATATTCACCCTTGGTAGTCAGACAAGACTTCAAGGTAGTCGGAATCTCCACATTATTATATCCGTAGATACGCAGAATATCCTCTATTACATCGCAATCGCGCTGCACGTCCACACGGTAAGGAGGAACATCCAGTGTAAGCCCTTCGGCTGTCTCGTCTACAATCTTCATTTCCAGACTTGTCACGATGCTCTTGATGGTATCCACCGGAATAACTTTACCAATCAGTGAGTTCACTTTCTCATAGGCAAGTTCCACACGGAAATCCTTGGCAGGAGCGGCGCACACATCTTTTATTTCAGAAGAAATGGTACCTCCGGCAAGTTCCTTTACCATCAAAGCTGCCAGCTTCAGGCAGTAAATAGTGGCATTCGGGTCAATACCTCTTTCAAAACGGAAAGAAGCGTCTGTGTTCAACGCATGGCGACGGGCTGTCTTGCGCACCCATGTGGGATGGAAGTAAGCACTTTCAAGGAATACATCTTTGGTGGTTTCCGTAGAACCGGAATCCAGACCGCCGAACACACCGGCAATACACATCGCCTCTTCCTTGTTGCAAATCATCAGGTCGCGTTCGTTCAATTTACGCTCCACGCCATCAAGAGTTACAAACGGAGTACCTTCCGGCATGGTCTTTACAATCACCTCACCGCCTTTAATCTTATCTGCATCGAAGCAGTGCAGCGGCTGGCCGAAAGCATGGACGATATAGTTGGTAATATCCACCACATTATTGATAGGACGCAGGCCGATAATACGCAACTTGTTCTGCAACCATTCGGGGCTTTCTTTCACTGTAACCCCTTTCACCGTAACGCCGGCATACCGGGGACATGCCTCGCTGTTCTCTACAGTTACTTTAATATCCAAATCGTGATTTTCTACCGCAAAAGCGTCTACCGAAGGTTTCTTCAAGGCAGCCTGCTTACCGTTCTGTATCAAGTAGGCATACAAGTCGCGTGCCACCCCATAATGTGAGCAAGCATCGGCACGGTTGGGAGTGATGTCCACTTCCAGCACGTAATCGCTCTTGATGTTATAGTAGTCCTTGGCAAGCGTACCCGGAACAGCTGTTTCCGGCAGTACGATGATGCCTGCGTGGTCCGTACCGATACCGATTTCATCTTCAGCACAAATCATGCCGACAGATTCCACGCCACGAAGTTTTGATTTCTTGATGGTAAAGCACTCGTCACCGTCATACAGTTTTGTACCCAACGTGGCTACTACCACTTTCTGTCCGGCAGCTACATTCGGAGCGCCGCATACAATCTGCACGGGTTCACCTTGTCCCAGGTTCACCGTAGTGATGTGCATATGGTCTGAGTTAGGATGAGCTTCGCATGTCAGCACTTCGCCGATGACCAGTCCTTCCAGTCCGCCTTTAATGGTTTGCACCTCTTCCACACTTCCCGTTTCCAGTCCGATGGAGGTCAGTGCCGCAGCAACTTCATCCGGTGTCAAATCGAAATCGACATACTCTTTCAACCAATTATAAGAGATATTCATATCATTATATTTTTATTGTTTCCAAAAGTGACCTGCAAAGGTAATAAGATTTTTTGGTTGGCAGGGAATTATAAATGAAGAAAATAACAAAAAGGCGATGAAGTGCTTTTCCTTCACCGCCTTTCTCCTAATATTCTATATAAATCTACAATTTATACATTCATTGCATTGGCGCCTAAAGCTCCCAATATGGCGGAAGCAACAGCTATCACTACCTTCAAAATCTTGTCCCAAACGTTCTTTTTCATAGTCTTAATCTTTCAAAATTAGTAAATACATCTTATCCTAACGGGTTCTCTCCCTGGTCACCGTCGGAACCGCCACCGGAATTACCACCATCACCGGCATCATCCTTACCGTCAGTAACCACTCCCGTCCATTTCTCAAACTCCACACCCTGGAGCATGGCACGCGTAGTGCCGATGGCAGCCGGGCGCGTGTATTCCGGAGTAAACTGGCAGCGCAAAGCAGTCACCTGATTGGGATTCACGTCTTCAGATTTGACCACTCCCTTACCTCGCGTACGGGCCTTCATGGTGAATGTGCCCAGGCCATCCAGACGCACCGTACGGCTGTTCAGCAACTGGCTCCTCATTACCGTCATCAGGTTACGGATTACATTATGTACGTCACCCGGAGTCAGGGAAGACTTCTCGGCAATCACCTCAGCCAGCTGTTGTGCATCCACGGCTCTTCCCACTTTCTTCAAACTCAGATGCCAAAGTTTGGCACCCTCTTTTGTCGCCAGAGACGACTGTCTTGCATAATAAAATAAAGGCATAGTTTCTTTCTCCTTTTTACATTTTTAATTCAACATGGTTTTTAATCTCGTTTTGTTGATCAACAATGCAAAGGTGAGGATATATTTGCCTGTAAACAAAGAAAACAGCCTCGCTGAAGCTGTTTTCTGAGATAAGTTCATAAAGTATTGATTTACAAGCTGACAGATTAGGCAAGCCAACTTAATCAAGATATCCTACGATGATGATTGCCTGTACTGCCATATAGGTCAAAGATACTATGACATGGGGAATCTTCAGCTCATTCGCCATAATCTGATAAGATGTTTGCGATGCGGTAGTCCGATATTCTCATGAAGCATCAGGCGGTGAATATTTGGCACGCTTGCAGAAATTGAAGAAGCAGAAGACTAGAACGGAACAGACAACGGTATAGATGAAATCCGCATTGACAAACGTATTGGCAACCGACAGCGTTGTCAAGGTCGTAGTTAAAAAAGCTGTATTTTCATCTATTATTTTACTATGGCCTCTTTTATACACTCCACGATATAATATACATCTTCATCAGTCACCCACGGCCCGGCAGGAAGGCACATACCGATTTTAAAAATAGCTTCGGATACCCCATTGATATAAGCCGGAGCATCCTTATAGACCGGCTGCTTGTGCATCGGTTTCCAAACCGGGCGTGCCTCTATTTTTTTGCCAAGCATAAAAGCACGCAAAGCCTCCACATTCTCGTTGGGCTGGCAATCTGTTGTAGCACAATCTACGGCATGAATCACACCTGCAGCACCACCTACGGCAGTCCTGACAACATCCTTATAAGCATTTTCCTGCCCTTTGATGCGAAGTGAAGAATCCAGAGTGATTGTACAAAGCCAGAAATTAGAGTCATAATCAGCCGAAGGAGCTTCATGCAGCAATACCCCCTCCACATCCTTAAGCAGTTCCTTATAGAGAGCCTGCACATGTCGGTGATGTGCAATATGCTTATCGGCAACGGTCATTTGACCACGACCAATACCTGCACATATATTACTCATGCGATAGTTATACCCTATCGCCTCATGCTGGTAATAAGGATAAGCCTCACGAGCCTGCGTAGCATACCACATGATTTGATTCTTGCTTTCGGCATCTTTACAAATCAACGCACCACCGCCACTGGTAGTAATCATCTTGTTACCGTTAAAGCTCAGCACCCCGAACTTGCCGAACGTCCCCAGTACCTGTCCCTTAAAACGGGAGCCAAAACCTTCGGCAGCATCTTCCACCACTGGAATAGCATACCTATCGGCTATCTCCATGATACGTGTACAGTCATAGGGCATGCCATACAATGCCACAGGAACAATAGCTTTTGGCTTTTTGCCAGTCTTGGCAATGCGGTCTTTGATGGCTTCTTCCAACAGTTCCGGAGACATGTTCCAAGTTTCTTTCTCAGAATCCACAAATACCGGAACAGCCCCCAGATAAGTGACCGGATGCGAAGACGCACAGAATGTGAAGCTTTGTACAATCACTTCGTCACCCTGTCCCACTCCGCAAGCCAACAGAGCCAAATGTACTGCCGCCGTACCGGCCGAAAGTGCCACCACTTCCTTGCCTTCGCCTACAAAACGTTTCAAATCCTCTTCAAAAGCATTCACGTTAGGACCGAGAGGAACCACCCAGTTCGTATCGAAGGCTTCTTTTACATATTTCTGTTCAATACCCTCCTCGCTCATATGGGCAAGGCAGAGATAAATGGTTTTATCCATAAATATATATGTGATTATTTAATGATCAGACTTCGGATTCCTCACATAGTGGGGAATAAAAAAGAAAGAAAGAAGTTTACAGATCCTTTCCAAGTACTGTGTAGATAATGATTTTGATGTCATTCCAGAAGGACCAATTATCCAAATATTCTATATTTATCTGTACTTTATCCGGGAATAATACCGCATCATTATATTTTTGAGGATTCTCCTGTTCTGCCAATATCTCTTCCTCATTCCGGTATTTTAAACTTGCAGGACCTGTAATTCCCGGTTTCAAAAGAAGCATCCGCCTATTCTCTCCTTCAAGTTTGTCAGCATAACCGGGAACATCGGGACGGGGGCCGACAAGACTCATGTCACCTATCAATACATTCCATAATTCCGGCAATTCATCCAGTTTATATTTCCGCAATTTGGCTCCCAAAGGAGTAATGCGGCTTTCTCCTTTCACAGATACGGAGCTTCCCGAATGGCCGACAGTCATAGATCGGAATTTGTACATGGTAAACAATTGCCCGTGTTGTCCGACCCTTCTCTGCTTAAAGATTATAGGACCACCGGGCATCTTGATGCGAATCAGAATACCAACTACAATCAAAACTGGAAACAAGAAGACTAGACCGAAAAACGAAGCGGTACGGTCAAAAATGGATTTTAGGAGCATAATTTAAATTGTAAACACAACTTCCCATTCTGTCTATTTTCACTTCCCATAACCGATGCATTTATAGATTCCTACTAACGACCCATACCCATAAGAAAGATGCAGCACCACAAAAGATAAAAGCAAGTAAGAAATACTGATTTTACTACGCAAATTTATAGACATACTGATACAGAAAAGAACCAACAGATAGGATAATAATGAAAGAAATGAAAGAAAAGCGAACGGAAGATAAAACAATGCCGCAAACAACGGAAGAAGTAAAGACAGCAAAAACACCAACGGAATAAAATGCCTTACCGACAAAGATTTCAATTGCCTTGTATAATACACCGTCAAGACATTCCATTTTCCGTTAGAAAAATTATTCCTTGCCAATCCTTTAAACGTCTCACGAGCCAAATAGGTACAATAAGTTTCGGGCACAATACAAATGCGACCACCACCATGTATAATACGCTTGTTTAGCTCAATGTCCTGATTACGTATCAAGCGTTCATCATAGTAACCATATTTCTCAAACACCTTCCTGCGCCAACACCCAAAAGGCACGGTTTCCACATCCATTACCTTGTCCACACCCAAACGAAACGTGGAATTCCCCACACCAAACCTATTACTCAGTACCTCGCGTATGGCAAGTGTTTTAGGAGTCTTGTTCAATACGTCCGTCCTGCAAGCAGCCCCCACATTGTCCGCATTCAGTTCATAAAGTTTCTTCACCAAAACCCCAAAATAGTTCGTCGGATAACTGGCATGGGCATCCAGGCGCATCACTACATCTCCTTTGGATGCCCGTATACCAATGTTCATCGCCACCGGAACAATCTTTTTGGGGTTGTCTATCAATTTGATAAACGGATATTCACGGGCATATTCCAACACCCTTTCACGGGTTCCATCCCGGCTCATGCCATCCACAAAGAGCACTTCGAGCTGCTCTTTCGGATAATCCTGAAGCAAAACAGATTGAATGCATACATCAATGTATTTCACTTCATTATATATAGGACAAATTACGGAAAGCATATTTTTCCTACAATCTTCCGTCTATTTGGTTCTTGGGTAGAATGCCCTTCACATCATACACTACTCCATTCTCCGCCTTCAAGAAAGCGCGAGCATCCAAATCCTTGAATTCATTGTGTGCAACCCCGAAAATCACGGCATCAAACTTCCCTTCCAAACTTTCCATATCTCCTTTGGAAATTCCGATACCATATTCATGCTCTACGTGCGCTTTGTCCGCCCAAGGATCATAAACTGTAATGTTTGAAGTATATTCACGCAACGTGCTGTAAATATCCACAATTTTAGTATTTCGGATGTCAGGGCAGTTTTCTTTGAACGTGATGCCTAACAACAGAATCCTGGCATCTTTCACCAATACCCCCTTCTTGTTCATCAGCTTAATCACTTGATTGGCCACATAGTCACCCATACCATCGTTCAAGCGACGTGCCGATGACATCACACGTGGCAATACCCCATACACTTGCGCCTTCTGAATCAAATAATAAGGATCCACGCTAATACAATGACCGCCTACCAATCCCGGCTTCAACTTAATGAAGTTCCATTTGGAAGCAGCGGCCTCTATCACATCGTTCGTATCGATACCCATCGCATTAAAGATCTTTGCCAACTCGTTCATAAACGCAATATTCACATCTCGTTGCGAATTTTCAATAATCTTCGAAGCCTCTGCAACTTTGATAGTCGGTGCTTTATGAGTGCCATTTACCAACACAGAATTATATACATCATCTACTATATTGGCAATCTCAGGGGTGGAACCGGAAGTCACCTTCTTTATTTTTTCCACCGTATGTTCTTTATCGCCCGGATTGATGCGCTCGGGAGAATACCCCGCAAAGAAATCTACATTGAATTTCAGGCCTGATACCTTTTCAACCACCGGCAAACACTCCTCCTCTGTAACTCCCGGATATACCGTGGACTCATACACCACAATATCCCCTTTAGAAATCACCTTGCCTACCGTTTCACTAGCCCCCCACAAAGGTTTCAAGTCGGGACGATTGTCCGCATCAACAGGTGTAGGTACTGCTACTACATAAAAATTACAATCCTTTATATCTTCCAATTTCGTAGTACATACAAAACCATTATTTCTGATGGCATCCTGGAGCAAATCATCCGCTACTTCCAGTGTGGCGTCATGACCGGACATCAACGCATCTACACGCGATTGATTCATATCGAAGCCTAGCGTTTTATACTTTGTTGAGAAAAGTCGAGCCAAAGGAAGCCCTACGTAACCGAGACCGATTACGGCAATTTTAATTGAGTCCATAATTATATTCTAATGTTTTATAATAATTTTAATGAATCTATCCTAATGAATTAATCTAATCACATCACGTGCTATATTATCCCATGAGAAACGATAAAGTGATTTTCCTATCGGTTCATATTGTTCATATTCATCTATCAACCGACATATAGCTTTTTTTATAGAGTTCTCATCATAAGAATCAGCCGCCTCACCAATCTTTTCTTTTAACGTACCATCAATACCTTGTCCTCGAGTATAAAGAATAGGTAGCCCTTGACTAAGTGCCTCGATATAAACCAAGCCAAAAGTCTCACTATGCGAAACCATCACAAAAATATCAGATTCAGCAAACACTTTACATAAATCTTTTTTATCTAATATTTTTCCCTTAAACGTAAACAATTCCGGATGAAGCTTACAATATTTCAAGACCCTTTCATGTTGATTACCTCCTCCGCCAACCAATGTAAGATGTAAACCCTCATAACGAGATGAAAGATTTTCAACGACTTTCATTGTAGCAAGAATATTCTTATTATCATTAAACACCCCTATAAAAAGTAAACTTCTTGGAATCGACGAAACATGTTTACTTTTCGCATGCTCTATCCAATAAGATTCAATTCCATTAGGAATAATTTCCATCTTTCCTTGAACATTTTTTTTTACAGGAAGCATTATTTTCTTTTGAAAAAAATGCCGAGAAATAGCCTCTGTTATAAATGTCACCTTATGCGCACATCTTAACACATTCCAAGCTAATGGCCAGACATGAACCATATATTTCATATAAAAATTAACATCAGTCGCCCTTACAGCTATTACATAGGGAATACTATAATTCTTATATAACCGATATGCTACTGCCCCTTCAGAAAACAAAGTAGCAGCATAAACCATATTTACACTCTGTATATCAATATGACTAATTAGCCATGAAGTCTTCCGTTCTATTTTAAAGAAAAAGTCATACTTGTATTTTTGGGCTGATTCATCTAATTTATACAATAACGTCTGATAATTTATTCCTGTATATGTTGAGCGTAAATCATTTGAAAGAATATTATTTCGTAATACCGCATACACTATTACATTTATACCTTTACCTAAATCAACAATATGCTTGCACAACTGGTGGTGCACTTTAGAGTAAGGATAGTCTTCAGCTAAATAAAGAAAATTCATGTTATTTTACAGTTTAAAGACTTTTATATATTATTTTCCACTCTGCACAACAATAGGAGATATTTTATTTGAACCTTTCGTAGATAATTTCTCCATTTTATAATCAATTACATCATCGGTAAATAAATCAATATTTGATATTTTACATACAACTGCATCAGAAGATATATCAATTTTATTAAGAACTATTTGCGATATATATCCAAAAGATATTGGTAGTCTTTGAGTATCAGATTTAAATATATAGCATTCTTTTAAAGGTTCTTTAAACTCTATTTGACAGTTATCTATCTTTATATTAGGAAGGCATTTTTTTGCTAATTCAAATCTCTCATTTTCTTGTTTGGGTATCCCCATAATATAAATTATACCATCATTTAAAGAGGTCATTTTCATTATGCAATTTTCAAAAAACAAATCGAAAGGAGTATAAGCATTATAAGACGAGGTCAATAAACACGGAATAGCTGCATCAAAGACACAATTACGGTAAGAAATTTTACCATAAATAGAAGAGTACTGATTATAAAGGCGAAAAATAGTACAATTCTCAAAATCTATATCACGTCCATAACAATGGATATCAAATCTATTTATACAACAATCTTTCAAATGAGCTACATTAACATTATTATTTCCAAATATCCCCCACTTACCATCTCCTTTCAGCCTTAATATCGTTGTATTCCAAAGATTATTAAACATTATTCCATAGCCATATCGTTTTAACTGAGAGTAGGTTCCATTAATAACAATATCTTTAAGCAAGGAATTTGTACAATTTTGCAATGATATGGCAGCATCTCCATAGAGAGCATTCACAGGAGTATTTATAATTACATTACTAATAGTAACCCGATTCTGATTTTCAATAAGAAAACAGCGAGTCATACAAGTACTAGATTCCATCCTATTTATTGTAATACCATCTATAATTTTTTCATTCTGATCTACACTACAATATTTGAATTGGGGCTGTGATGCCAAAGTATTATAAGAAGCTACAGGAGAATTCACCACCTTGGCATCCGATATCAAAAGTACATCTTTACGCATAGCACCATAAGCATACCCTATACGATTTTTTACCCAAGGAGTTTTATCCTCTATAACCAACAATTTATCACCATATTTAAACTCTTCCCGATGCAAATAACTTAAAGAACAAAATTCCTGTTTTGAAATAGAAATAGGAATCAAGTTCTGGTTCATTTTAAATAGATAAATATTCTTCCTTTTATTCGTTACATTCAGAATCAATCCTTTAAAATCCGTATTATATCCCAAAGGAATACTACATCCATCTATAGGAATCTCAATATCCAACTCCTTTATTCCTGTATAATCTACTGTCAATCCTTTCTCTAATGCAAGCTTATGTGTTGTTAATAAAATTCGATAACGCTCTATACCCGTTTTTGCCTGCGCCAATCCATAATCTAAAGGAGAAATTTTTTGTGCAAAAAGACTTAAAGGCAAAAAAAGAAGAAAAAGAACAATCACCCTCATTTCATTTAAGTATGATATCTGAATTGCCCGCATATCAATTAAATTGTTTGAACGGATTAAGTCCATTTCTCTCATAATATAAAATAGTATTACGCAGTTGGCTATCCGTTAAATTATTTTCTCCTCCGTTACTAGAATACAACATCACATCTCTTGTATTTAATACAGGCAATATACCTTTGTAATTTTTTACTACAACAATCTCCGTATTTTGCAAACGTATCATTGTATTTAACCATAAATCATCCTCCAATGGACATAAATCACAGGCAAGTGCTATATTTAATGTATCCCGATAAAGACTAGTACCAGGCATTGGAAATAAAGTTCCTCCTCCTGTTCCTAGAAAGATATCTTGTCCGCCAAACTTTGTTTTATAAATACGCGACCATTTTAAACTAGATTTTATGGTCATATTACTATCCCATACAATACTTTTGGCATAACGACATATAACACTTTTAGGATAAAGTTCATGATACTGCACCAAAGTCTGGATCATAGTCGTAGGATAAAATATATCATCATCAACCGTTATTATAAGATCGTCAGGATAAGCTTGCATCACATAATAATATTTTTTGTGCGATCTAATATCTCCCTCCACGAATCTAATATCCAATCCTCTCGCTTTCATATTCAGAAGGGAATCTGGTAAATCTTCTTCTAGTCTGGGAAATTGTACTTTTGATAAATATAAGATAACCTTGTCCGGTTTTATACTCTGACTCAGAATTGTTTCTATCACCATCCATAGTTTTGAAATGCGATTAGGAAAGGATGTTAAACTAACAACAATTTTTTCCGTACGTTCTCCAATAAATAAACCATAATGTTTTCTATTAGATAAACAATAAGGCAATATTCTATTAGCCAAAACACGTACTGCATATCGCAGCAACGAATTTATCTTTAATTTATCCAAAAGGTAACTATCATTAAATGAGATAGAATAAAGTCGATTAAAAAGATTTACCATTATATTATTTTGTTTTTCGTAGAGAGGCTGTAGCACAAGAAAATATCAAAAATTGCCATACAGTAAAAGCAAAAGGACGTTGAAGAAATGATAAAATAAAAAGTAAATAAAAAAATAAAATATCTGGATTTTTTTTTCCAGCTAATATATAATAAGCAAAAAGCAAACAAACTATTGAAAGAAACCCATATTCTATTATAAATAATTTATATGATTGCCCCTCTTTCAGCTGCTTATCCATCATTTTATTATAACCAATGCCCAATAAAGCTTCTGGTGTATAAACAAAGGACTTATAAAAACGAGAAGCCTGATATCCTGTACGATTATCTAAGTTATCCACCCCTCCTCCAGATATCCGTTCCACTACAGAATACTGAAAAGCCAAATTATCTTTTAAGGTTGAATAAGCAATGAAAGCAAGCAATAAAAGAAAAAATATTGATAGTAGAATTTTTCTTACACTCTTCAAAGATTGAAATAAATACCCCATGAAAGTTAAAATATAAAAGGCTAATGAAAATGAAAAAAATGCACCTATCAATATTATCAAATTGCTTTTTCGCTTAAAATCGTACTTATTAGCAAATAAAACAAATGCAGAAAGAGTTCCTAACACTCCTGGTTCATCAAACATTGAATAAAAACGAAATGTATTTGCAGTAGCCATTGTGACAAATAACAAATAGTTATTCATGGGATAAACACTTCCTTTAAATTCAGAATTATCAATTTCTCCGAAAGAAGGAAACTCAAATACAAAAACATGGATCAACCATGCAGGCAATGATATACTTATTATACAAGCTAAAATTTTGGTAAATATATCCAATGCTTGTACTTTTTCAGATTCATCGAGTCCTAATGCTAAAAGAAAGCTCATGATAATGAGAACATTGCTCGCATGAAAGCCTACAAATAAAGGATGTATCAGAAAACATATACACAAAAAAATAAAAGCACTCCAATATTTCAGCAACATTGAAGCATTTACTATAGAAGATACTTTAATTCCAAATAGGACTATTAGCAAACAATAAGATATTGCTGTTCCTTTACCTCCCCACAATGGCCATATAGGATTTAAGCATAAAATAATGACTGCAACGATTAAAGATACAACACTATTTTTATTATACTTTACACGGAAAAAATTCAGCATTTTCTAAATGAGCATAAGCTAAACGAAATTCCTAACATCTCATACATTAGTTTTCCTCTTTTTTATAAGCTTCGAAGGGACTCCACCAACTATAGAATACTCAGGAAAATCCTTGGTCAGGACACAACCTAACGCTATAATAGTACCTTTATAAACATGACGTCCATTTGTAAAAGAAACATTTCTTCCAATCCAAACATCATCTTCTATTATGGTCTGTTTATGCTCTGAATGTCCTTGCAAAATCATAGGAATATTTGTAGCATCAAAAGCATGGTCAGCTTGAAGAATATAACAATTTGGTCCCATCATTACATTTTCACCTATGATTGTGTCATTAGGTATAGAGGAATTTATTCCTAATCCACTATTATCACCTATAATAATATTAACTCCAGATCCAAACCAAGCCTTACGTTCTATATTGACATTTTTTCCACATTTCCTGAAAATATGTTTGCAACAATTATAACGTAATCGCCTACAATATTTACCTATAATAGGTGTAGTAGAAGCTGGAAGATAATATAAGAAAGAATAATATAATGCTAAAAATATAATCTTCTTTGAAAAAGTCATCCTCATTCTCTATCGTTTTTTAATGAATCTAAAAGAAAACTCAAAGATTTTTTACGTAATATATTTAATTGACTAGTCACTTTATCATAATCTATATCATTTTCTGGCAAATTATCGTCAGATACAATACGATCTGTTAGTCCTAGCTGAGTCAGCACTTCTGATACACGTTCAATATTTCCTCCATTAACAGAAATAAAAGTTTTTCTAAAAACAAGAGAAAGGGCTGTTCCATGAAAAGAAACACAAACTACACACTCCGCATATTTTATCAAACTTAATAATTCTGGAACAGATGCATCTATTATTTTAGCTTTCTCATAAGTATTACGAGTACTCCGATTACATGGAGCAACAACTACAATTTCGGCATTCAAGATTGCAGCTTTTTTCTTTGCAATTTGCATTAAATTAGAATTTTTCCCAACAGCATAAACTAAAACATAAGGATACTCAACTATACGTTTAGGAGTTATGCTCTCTAAGATACAAGGATTAGCCATTAATGTCGGATCAAGTACCACAGTTGCCTCATATCCATGTTTATTGACAAATTCCTCAAGTCGCTTTTCACGTACCCCAATCCTATTAAAACAAGAAAGCCATTTTGAAACATCCAAAAAACAATGACTATCAAAAAGCTCTTTTACACCACTACTAATAGCATATCCTATTATCTCAGATTGTTTTGAACAATATTGCCCCCAATAGACCAAATCAGGACCATCGGTAAGAATTGGGTTCCATACCTGATCACTGCCAATAATAAAATAATTATAAGGAGCTGTCCTTAAATTGATTGCTGTATATCGCTTTGACAAAACAAGAAATTCTGTTCTAAATTTATTAAAATTAGTGGCACGATGTTTATAAGATGGGAAAAAACGTAATACTCGGAATACAAAAAGAAATGGATGATATAAAAACTCAGAAAAAGAAAACGGATGCATTCTACTTTCTATAAGGGGATTCCTATAATCTACAATTTCCACATCAAATCCAATGCGACGTAACGTTTCTTGCAAACAATAAGCCTGTAATACAGCACCATAATTATTTGCATTATGAAAAGTCAATATTCCTATACGCATAATTAGTTGTTATTTAATGAAATAATTTATCCACGCCCCTCAAAATATATTTTTTTGTAGTAGAGCGTTCCGAAGATGTTAATGCGATAAAAAAAGTAAATATTGATAATAATAATACTGCAACAATAGAAGTTACAAAAAAATGAATGACAGCATTAGGGATACATTTCCCAATGAAATAGACAAAAATAAAAGAAAGTAAACCAATCATAAGCAAAGGGAAAAAAACATTAGCCATATAATCAACCACTTTATATCCCATTAACTTTTCCAAAATAAAACTACGAATAATAATCGTCACTAACGAAAGTACTATTGACACAATCATTGTCACTTCTGGAGCACATCCCCAAAATAATAAAATATATGACATTGGTAAGTTTAAGATCATTAATCCACCTGTAATTATTTCAAATTTTTTTATACGTCCTGTAGCTAATGCAGCAGCAATGGCAGGTCCATTTACAGAATCAATAAGTGCATTTATAAGAACTAATTGTGTAAAAAGTACTGTATAATCAGGTATCTGATTTAACCATAAATTTAAAACAAACTCCATATTCATTAATATAGGGTAAGCCAATATAGCAACAAGAAGAAAACAAATCTTAGAACTACGTGATAATAAAATATACATCTGATTTAACTCATTTGCACCATATAACTTATAAATCTGAGGCTTTACTGCTACAAAAAAACTATTAGTTAAGCTATCAACCGCCACACTCACTTGGAAAGCAATAGCACGAGCACCATTTACTACGGGATTGAAAAAGGAGTTTAACAAAACATTTACACCTTGATTTCGTACAATAACGGAAACAGCACCTATTAAATGCCATCCTGAATAACTCGCTACTTCGCGTATTTTATCACTTTTCCATAAATAAGAATAATGACTTTCTGGATACTTACATTTACAATAAACATAATAAAACAAAGTTATACAGCTTGTTGACAAAAACAGTAATACTGCATACAATATAAGTCTATCTACATCACCAAGGCTTAAAAGGAAAACGATACCAAGCCTTAACAAAACTTCTATTATAGATATATAAGCATAAACAGACATCTGTTCATGAGAAATAATCAAAGCATTATAAGGAATGGAGAAACTAGAAACGATGAATGTTAAAATAGAAAATTGATAAGTCCAATTCATTGCAACAATCCTATCCTGTGGAATAACTAAACAGTTATTGACAAACCAAAGCCCAATAGTTTCTGCAAAAAATATAACTACTAAAATGAAATACAAATAAACTGTTAAATTCAAGCGAAATAAAATTGATATTCCCTCCTGATTTCCACGACCTATTTCATAAGAGAAATAGCGTTGACATGTAGAAGATAATGTACTATTTAAAAATGAGACCATAGCTACCACTCCCCCTACGACATTATATATACCAAAATCTTCAACTCCTAATACCCCCAATATAATGCGACTTGTATAAAGAGATACTACCATAATTAGCAGCATTCGAATATATAGCATCAATGTGTTCTTGGCAATACGCCGATTATCCTTCAATGCAGATGACATATTTACACTCAAAACAAATCCTTACTTTTTAAAGCTATTATTATATCCCTCCCTAAAAATATCCAACTCATACATCCCATCATTGTCACAAACAAAGCACTTATTAATATTAATATTTTACTAGGCCGAGAGGGAGCAATAGGTATTGTCGCCGGCTCGAGCACCGTATAAATAGGAGTAATTTCCTGTACCTTCGCCTCAGCCACTTGCAACTGCTGTGCAACACTTGTATATACTTGATAGGCAAGATTCATTTCATTCTCCAATCGTACTTGTTCAGCACGGTAACTCTGAAGAATAATATTTTTGTTAGTATCAGAGAACTTTGCATAATTCTCCTGTGCCGTCTCATATTCTTTCTTTTTACGTTCAAAAAGTTTCTTTTGGAACTCAAAATCCTGACGAGCTTTATTTGTACGGTAATCCGTAACATAGCTCTGCAAACGATACATTACACTATCTGTCAAACAGGCAGCAATACGAGCATCCTGCATCGTAACAGACAAAGTGGCAAGCCCCGTCTTCTTGTCAACAGAAACACTGATACTATTACTCAAAAGTTTTGCAATGGATGATTCTTTTACTGTCAAGTGAAAAGGGTCAAGCTTTGTAATTCTATCCTCATCCTTTTCATCCTTAAACAAAGAAGCCACCCATCCAAGAGCCTTGAAAGGAGCAGAAATTATCACACTCCACCAAGGAGAACGTTGATACTTGTCCAAATAACAATAAAGTGTAGTATCTATTATCCCCTCCAGGTCTTTCACTGGAATATTGAAAAGACCAGTAATAAAGGGAGTCGAACTCACAATATCGGGATACAAATCAGGATAGATAGCATCAGCACCAGAAGAAGTATTTATATTAAATCCTGCCATGGCAGCAAGAGAAGACAATCCTCCCCCACTTTTTCCATCCGACAACTCCGGAGCAATCGTAGCTGTAGCTGTATATTCTTTCGGAATACTGAAAGCAATCACCAGTCCCACAATCACTGCATAGCTGCAACACTTCAATATCCACCTGCGCTCTGCCCAGACCTTCAAGGCAAGCTCAAGCAAATCAATCTCCTCTTCCTGTGGATGTTTATTCTGCTGTCCGTCATTCATATCAGCATTCTTTCTTTTTATATCTTCCACTTGTTTCTTATTTAAAAGTATTAGCCAAAGTAGCCACCATCGCCGCAATCGTCGCAGTCATGGAGCTTATACCCATAATCTCGGAAAGTTGGAGACGCTTCCTCTCAGACTTCGTGGGAACCACAATCTCACAACCCGGCTGGATTAAATCACTGTCACTCTTCTTAGCACGGGCTACCGTACCGTTCAGATAAATAATGTATGCCTTCTTCTTTTTCGCATTCTCGCCATAGCCACCTGCCATATTGATATAATGTTTCAGTTTGGCACCTTTCTCCCAAGTTACTGTATTAGGATACATCACAGAACCGCTAATCTTCACCGTATTGACGTATTCAGGAATATAAACGATATCTCCCTCACGCAGGATAATGTCATAATCACTACCCGGATGTGACAGAGCCTTTTTCATGTCAACGCCTACCGTGTAAGTGTCGGAGATAGCAAGCTTGTTCACTGCAATGCTATCGGAACCTTCACCGCTCTGTGCCATGCGAAGCACATCCGTCTCACGCCGACGTTCCTCATCATTACGCTTGCGAATCAAACGTCCCCCCTTTATATATGCCGCCGGAGTAATTCCGCCTGCACGACCTATCACATCACTCAGACGTTCATTCTTCTTCAACAACGAATAGCTGCCGCTGAAAAGCACCTCACCCGCAAGCGTCACCATGCGCTGAACTTGGTAGGCAGGACTGCGACGAACCTGGACTACATCGAAAGGTTGCAGGCAGAAACTACCGGCACCCGTCAGAAGACCGTCCTTGATGTCAAAGGTGAATGTCTCCGCAAGCTTGCTGCTATAGGCAGTACTCTTGGGATCCTTGATGCGGCGCGTCACGCTCACACAGGTAGTGGCGGCAGCCTCGGTAAGACCTCCCGCCTGGACAATCATATCCTCTATCGTTAAGTTGTCGGAGTACAGGAAAGTACCGGGATTGAGCACCTCACCATAAATGGAGACCGTCTCGCTCTCCTTCAGGTCATGGATACCGGGAACATACAGATGGTCGTTCTTCTGAAGGGGTATATCAGAAACCGTACCGTTCATAATACCCTCCAGATCAACGGCAACCATTTCGTGCGTAAGATCTTCACGCTCACGGTCCAGAAGGACACGGGCAAGGAAAGCATCTCCCCGGAGTCCCTCAGCCTTCTTTATCAGCTGCTTCACCGTGTTCACCTCACCGTCCAACTGATAAAGCCCCGGACGATAGACGGCACCACTGACCTCAACCTTGTTCTCAAAACGGTCGAGTACGGCGTCAACCGTCATTAAGTCACCGTCGTCTAAACGGAATACGGAATAGTCCATCTCATCCACATTATATACTTGATGTTCACGTCCGCTTTTACGGATGATGCGTACAGCCTTCTTATAGGCATCTCCCATAAAGCCACCCGCATACTTCAGTAAGGAAGCAACCGTCTCGGCAGGCTTCATTTCATAATACATGGGACGTTTCACCTTGCCTACTATCTCGACCAACGACTGGTAGGGACTCACGATAATCACATCGCCCTCCTGCAGACGGACATCGTCATTCATCTTGCCCTGCATGATGAACTCATAGACGTCCAAATGCTCTATCGTCTCTCCGTTACGAACCAGACGGATGTCACGCAAGCTACCGATATTATTCACACCACCGGCACGGTACAAGGCATGGAAAACCGTGGAAAAGGCCGAAAGTGTATAAGTACCCGGCACCGTGACCTCACCCATGATATGGATCTGAATGGTACGTATATCGCCTAAAGTCAGACGGATCTGTGAATTGGGATCCCCCCCTCCGATACCGGAATAGATCTTGGACAGTTCCCGTTGCAGATAAGCGTTGGCTTCTTTAACAGTCATGCCGTTCAGATAAACGGGACCGAGGTCTTTCACCTGGATACTTCCCTCGGGACTAATGGTCTGGCGGATGGTATTCTCGGAAGCTCCCCAGATATCTATGATCACCTCGTCACCGGGCCCCAGCCGATAATTTGCCGGAGTAGCCAGATTCACACTAGGTTCAAAGGAGAGATTACGGTTCTGGAACAGATTATGACCGAAAATCTGTATGCCGGCAGCCTCAGGGGCGGACTGGCTTTCAAGTCTCTCATTAACAACCGCTTTCTGATCATCCAGTTCGGCAGCCTCGTAGGATTCTCCCACAGCAATCGAACGCTTGCGCATCTGTGAGGAAGCTTCGGAACCCGGGACAGCAACACCCGAGTTCTCATATTTATCCTTGATGCGGAGCACCTGTTCGCGGGTCACCCCACGGCGCAACAGTTCGGCAGTCATCTGCTTCTGAGATTTTCCGGCTGCCTGTGCTTGTTTCACATATTCAACCACTTGCTCGTCGGACATGCGCTGGGCATAGGCAGAACCGAAGAAAATGAAAAGACATAAAATCAGAAATAAGATTCGACGCATAGTTTAATGTTTGTTAGATTCTTATATGTCACACACTGAAAAAATCAAACTAATCCGGGAAGGTGGAACCAAAGGTGATTTATATTTATTACTTCGCGTAGTAATGAAAGAGTTAGTACCACGCTTCCCGGATATTCAATAGATATTGGGCATCTACTAAAGGGGGTATAACCCACTTTGAATTATATTTTTAATCAAATAATAAGTTATTTTACTATATTCATTGGCAGAAATGCCATATAATCCGTTTCTCTGGAGACTATTTTTCGTAATACAATGTGTGGAATCCTTTTCACTCATTACATGAATATATCACTTGTATGTTTAGTTCTATATGCCTTTAACTTTTCCCGTGTCTCCTGCATTCTCCACTCCATTTCTTTTTTTGCCTTTCGAGAAAACTTTCACCTGTTTTAGTCCTCAAGATATTCCCACGGATAGGGATTGTCAACTACATTCCGGAATTCCTCGACAGCTTCCTGCTGTTCGGCAGTGAGCGATGCGGAGTCCCAGGAAGAAATAATCTTTCGGGCTTCGTCGGCTAGGGGCTCATCGAACACTTCTCCATAACAGGCAGTAAGCAGACGGAGTTTCAACAGCGAGGCGGGAAGGGTATCAAGGAGATTCCAACAACGATTTAATATCTCCTGGAGGTGATCCTGCTTCTCGCCATGGTCAATGAACGATGCGTTATACCCCATCAAGAGAGCAAGACAGACGTTTGCTTGTTCTTCCGTAGTAGTACCTCGAACACTGGAACCATACAAAGCCGCAGTCAAGCGGTAAACCTCACCGTTGCGGCGGGAAAGGTCATCACTATAGATAGGACTACCGTCCATACCTAAATACATCAGTTCGTGCGCAGCACGCTGGAGATTAATTGCTTCTTCGAAAAGGGAGGAGGACATTTTTTGAATTATGAATTGTGAACTATGAGTTGTAAATTATGAATTATAATTCAGCCGATCACTTCTATAAGATCCGGATGGATAGTGGCCATGGCAAGAGCAATGACACCTTGTATCTCTATAACCACACGGCGGTCACGTGCCCCCTTTACTTTCAGAAAAATACCCTCCTGACCTGCAAAGTCACCACCCGTAATACGGACTCTAGTTCCCTTCGACAGATTCAACTCTTCGGGCTGGAAATAAAGCAAATGGTCGTTATAGGTTCCGGCAACGGCGATGAAGCGCTGCATCTCATGGTCGGGAATAATTATCTTCTGACCACTGCGGGTATCGGTTATATATTGCAAATAAGTAATTTGAGACTTAACACGCTGTACGTCGGAAGGACGTGCATGGACAAAAACCAGATTACGGATGACGGGAACCAAAGTACGGACTTTCTTACCCTTACGGATACTTACCTTATATTGCATGGGGACAAAACATCCGAGGCTCTCCTTCTCGAGAAGATGCACTGCATCAAGCTCTCTGCGGTATGTGGCACGCATGGCATGCCAGACTTCAACCTCGTTATCCGTTTCCATTTTCGTTGTTTTGTTCACAAAAGAGTGTTCCTCTGGGGCTTTGAACCCTTGGTATATAACTGGTATTCAATCATTTGCGAGCACCTTATGTAAAATACAGCAAGCATTGTGCCCTTCTTGCCAACAGTTTTTTTGCAGTTCGTCATTACCTTCTGGTAAGAGACTATAAACGAACGGATTACAAACAAAAAGCGTTTTTTAAACGTTCGTTTAATGGACGTCAAATTTCAGGAAATGAAATAGGGAATGAGTTAATAAAAGGGAATGGAAATTTTAAATATTAAATAAGATACTTAACATACTGAATTACTGTAAATTAAACTGATACACGATGGGTTTTCCAAAATATTTTTATTAAACATTTTGAGGATATAAAAAACAGTCTTATCTTTGCGTCCATTAAACGAACGTTTAAAAAACACTTCCAAGTCAAAGTCATTTCCATTTATATATCAACGCATTAACCCATCATAAAGATAAAACCCAGCTTTTTATCTCCATCCTTACTCCACAAAAACAAAAAACTTGATATACCTTTGCATTTATTTTACAAACTACAGTAATTTTAATTATTAACCCAAAAACATTAGAAAATGAAGGCAAAAAAGACACTCCAAAGTAAGGAAAAAAAACAAAAAGAGACACCCTTAAAACGGATGTAAAGCACGGCATATCAGCTCCGAAAGCAGGAGTAGGACGTCCCTCAAGCGGGGAGGTTATAGGAATACTGCCACAATATAGGAAAGAAGTCATTAAAGACATCATCCTATGGAAAAAATCAAGATACTTTATAGAAGAAAAGCCGACAAGCAACAAGGCATTGGCACAATGGGCATACTCACATTTCGACTTCAGAACGCCAGACTATAAAAGACTGTCAGAAAACACTATAATACAAGAGTTCGGTGAAGTGTGGCGGGAAATGAAGGTAGCAGGAGAGATATAGGGAATAAAACAAAAAAGGGCAGAAACCACGAAACTTATTGACAATAATTAAATATAAACAACTTAAGGAATAAACCACTTATCTTTGCCGCCACTTTGGTAAGGATGAAGCCACACCACCTACAGATGCCGCTTTCTCAATGAATGCGGCATCTTTTTTTATATACAAGCGTACCTCCTGCCAAACTAATACAATTATTAATTTTAAAGACAACAAGATGAGAAAGTCGACAAAGAACGCTTCACTTCACGAAGCACTGAGAAACCTATGGAAAATACGTATCATGCTGGAAAAGAACTACACGGAAACATGCGCCACATGGATGGCCCGACGAATAGAAAGCCTGATAGACCACATGCAATACGGACACGCACTCATAGCCTACCACAAGCAGGACGGGACATTCAGGCTGGCGAAAGCCACCTTACTGCCCTACAAGGCTGACTTCAGAAGAGATTATGACATCACAAGAGTGACAAGCACCATAGCCTTCTGGGACGTGGAACTGCAGGCATGGAAAACTTTCCAGCTGGAGAACTTCCTCGAATGGAGCCCCATATGCTAATCATTAACCATTAATCACTAATCATTAAACACTAAAAACAATGGCCATGATGTACGGGGGAATGCTATACTTCCCCCTCAAAGTAAATCTATTCGAAGAGATAGCAGTGGAACTGGTGGAAGCCAGGTTCGGACTGAAAGGCACAGCGGCGGTAATGAAACTGCTGTGCAAGATACACAAGGAAAACGGATATTACCTGAAATGGAACGCGGAGCAATGCACACTGTTCACAAACAAGGCGGGAAAGGACATCAACGAGCAGGAGATGCAGGGAATCGTGGACATCCTGGTGGAGAAAGCCTTTTTCGACCCCAAAACCTATAAGGAGCAAGGGGTACTGACCTCTACCGAGATACAGAAAATATGGCTGGAAGCCACCAAAAGAAGAAAAAGGGACCTCACCACCCTACCCTATCTGCAGGTAGAGACGGAGGAAGATAAACCGGACAAGGACAAGACTTGTACGCAAAAACGGGAAAATTGTACGCAGGATGCGGACATTTTCCCCGAAAATGCATGCAATTCCAAACAAAGCAAAGTAGAAGAAAGCAAAGCAAAAGAAAGTAAAGCACTTCCCCCTCTTACTCCCCCGGGGGAAAGCGGAGGAGCGCAGGGGAATCCTGATCTGGACATTCCCGGATATGCCTACAACAGGAATACGCACAACCTGGAATGCCTCATGCTGAATCTGGAAAAGCTCTACATCACCGACCGGGAGGAAATCAGGAAGATTCTGAAGTTATCGGACTACGGCAGGCTGGGAAACTACGTCTGGAAAATATTCAATGGGACGAACTGGAGCAAGGTGAACAGCAAGGGAGGGTACATCATCTCGGTACTGGCAAGAGAGAAGCGGAGTACGGGAAGCTGATTCCACAGGGCACAAGCTATCAATAACATGTCATGCAGGAAATCAATAACGTGTGATACAAAAAACAAATATCGTGCCGGCAGGAAATTAATTCCTTGCCGACACGATATGAATTTCTTCTTCGTCCTTAAAACTATACCTTATAATCATGCCGGTATTCAGCACAAAACCTCTGCAATTCAATAAAAAATGGCTGGAACACAGCAAACAGTTCCTCATCGTGCTCTTCAAGGTAACGAATAGCCTTGTCTACGGATATATCAATATGATGATATTCCACCATGATGTTCAAAGACTCTCTTATTCCGTTCAGAGTGGCGTATTTCCGCAAACGGTCGGTCAGGATAAAATGCCAGATGAAACGTTTGAACCGTACCGGAAGATAGCGGTAATTGATGAGGAGGGAAAGATAGAAAGTCCGGGTATACCTCCTCAAGGAAACCCCGGAGAACGACTCGAAACGGGAAGCCAGCAAATAATCGAAATAAATATCCAGCAATGCCCCCGAATACCGTCCGAATTCTGGTTGAAGCCTATGCACCACCTCGCAGACAGCCGGATGACGGTCGGTATAGTCGTCAATAGCGCGGTGAAGCTGAATACCCTTGGCTATATCCGGCGGATAATTCTTATAGGAGCTTCCCTTTACGGCATCGCCTACAAAATTGCCCAACTGTACTTTTCTGTTCGAACCGGAAAGGAATATATGTGCCAGATAGTTCATGACAAAAGATTTACCAGCTCCTTGCAAAGACGCTCCTTCACCTCCTCCATCGGCACCTCGTGTCCCAGCTCTTTCTGCAAAGAAGTGACACCCTTGTCTATGAATCCGCAGGGATTGATATAGCTGAAATAACGTAAATCGGTATTCACATTCAGTGCCAATCCATGCATGGTGACAAAATGGCTGCTGCGCACGCCGATGGCACAAATCTTACGGGCACGGGGAGTATCGCCCTCCAGCCATACGCCCGTTGCCTTCTCCAGACGTCCGGCCGCGATGCCAAACGAAGCACAAACACGGATTACCGCCTCTTCCAGCAGATGCACATATTCCTTCAACCCCAAAGAAAAGTCGTCAAGGTTCAGAATAGGATAGCAGACCAACTGTCCCGGACCATGATACGTAATGTCTCCGCCACGGTCAATATGATAGAGCGTAGCCCCTATCCTGCGCAGTTGTTCTTCTCCCAGCAGCATATTCCTTTCTTTTCCGCTACGCCCCAATGTATAGACATGGGGATGCTCGCAGAGCACAATATGATTGACATAGCACTCTCCTGTCTGCTTGGCATGTACAAGTGCGTCAAACCATTCCGTCTGCCGGCTCCATGCTCCGGCATAAGGAATCATGTTCCAATCTGATATTTCCAGTTTCATGCAAGCAAATATAGCACTTTTTTGAATTCACTCCCCGAATTTATCTTAAATATGTAGCATCTATTCATAAAAATACACCTTGATAATCTGATAATATCTCACGTACTTTGCAAACATTCTGATATAACTATTCACAAAAAGACAGACTTATGAAAAAAAGAATTCTAATAACGCTATTCGCAGCGTTACTGTTCAGCTTTTCCATATCTGCACAGATATTGAAGGGGCACGTATATGATGCAACGACCAATGAACCGCTTGCAGGGGCATCGGTCACCTACAAGCTGAAAGACACGCAAGGCGTAGTGACCGACATAAACGGTGCATACGAAGTACACCTGCCGGCGGGAGGTGTAGATTTGGTATTCAGCTACGTGGGATATGAGGATGTGCCAATGCCCATCGTCATCAGCAAAGGAGACATTATGCAGAAAGACGTGTACATGAAGGAAAGCACCAACCTGCTGGAAGATGTCGTGGTCTCGGCCGGACGGTTTGAACAGAAGCTGAGCGATGTGACGGTCTCCATGGATTTGATAAAGGCCAGTGACATTGCCCGCCAGGCTCCCACAGACATCACCTCGACACTGCAGACCATTCCGGGGGTGGATATCATCGACAAGCAACCCAGCATTCGAGGCGGTGGCGGCTGGACTTACAGCGTAGGTGCCCGCAGCCTGGTACTGGTAGACGGGATGAGCGTGCTCAGCCCCCAAAACGGAGTCATCAACTGGAACAGCGTACCTCTGGAAAATGTGCAGCAGGTAGAGGTCATCAAAGGAGCCTCCAGCGTGCTCTATGGTTCGTCGGCCCTGAACGGCATCATCAACATACGCACCGCACGGCCGGGACTGACCCCTCAGACCCGTTTCAGTGCCTATGTAGGAATCTATGACGACCCCGACAACAGCGATTACCAATGGAGTGACAAATCTTTCTGGAAAGAGGACAAATATCCGGTAAAGCCCTTGTTGCGCAACAGCCTTTTCAGCGGTGTACGCAATCCGCTCTACGAAGGTTTCGACCTCACCCACTCCCGCCGCATCGGTAACTTTGACGTCAGCGGCGGACTGAATCTCTTTACCGACGAGGGCTACCGCCAACAAGGTTACAACAAACGTTTCCACATCAACGGAAACCTCACCTACTATCAGCCGGATATGGGTATGAAACTGATGAACTACGGTTTCAACGTGGATTTCCTTTCCAACAAGTACGGGGATTTCTTCATCTGGCGCTCGCCCGGCGAGGCCTACCGCCCCTCTCCCTTTACTAATATGGGACGTGAGTCCAACAACTTCCGCATTGACCCTTTCTTCAACTTCACCAATCCTGAAAGAGGTACTTCACACAAAGTAAAGGGCCGTTTCTACTACAGTGCGGACAATGTGGTACGCCCTACACAATCCGCCTCCATTACGGATATTCTGGGCAACATGGGCACCGACGCACAAGTCATCCAGAACATTGCCAATGGAGACTACACAGCCCTCCAGCCACTGATGACCGGAGTTATCAAATGGCTGGGAAGCGACAAGCTGAGTGATTTGATGGACGGTGTCTTCGGCTCTCTGGACAACATATTCCCCAATGCCACCACTGCCGACTATTGCGACCTCATCTCTTGGGTAATGAGCAACGGCCTGCCGTCTGACATGGGAGGACTGCTTGAAGGGAAACTACCCAGCGACCTGGTTCCCTGGCTATCCGGTGTACTCAATCCGAAGCGCAATCAATCACCAACACGGACGGACAAGAATTACGACTATTATCTGGACTATCAGTTCAACAAGAAATGGGACGGCGGCGCACAAATCACCACGGGTCTGACTTACGAACATATCCGCACCTTCTCCGGCGAAACGGAAGAAGTACATCAAAGTGACAATGTTGCCGCCTATATGCAATACGACCAGCGCTTCTGGGACCGCCTCAGCGTATCGGCCGGTGTACGTGCCGAATACTACCGGATAGACAAGCACTACCGGGAAGCCGACACAAAGGTTTTCGGGAGCAAGATTCCTTTCCGCCCCGTGTTCCGTGCCGGGCTGAACTACCAGCTAGCCGATTACAGCTTCCTGCGTGCCAGCTTCGGCCAGGGTTACCGTAATCCCTCCATCACCGAGAAATACCTTCGCAAAGACATCGGAGGTGTAGGTGTATATCCCAACTACAACGTACAGCCGGAAAAAGGATTCAATGCCGAGCTGGGATTCAAGCAAGGGTACAAGGCAGGCAATTTACAAGGATTTGCAGATGTCGCCGCTTTCTATACCCAATACAAGGATATGGTGGAATTCCAGTTCGGCCTATTCAACAATGCGGACCTGAGCATGATAAACAGCGTTACAGACGCCATACAAATGCTGAAGAACGGCAAGGGTTTCGGCATCGGGGCACAGTTCCACAACGTGTCCAAAGCACAGATTTATGGAATGGAAATCAGCACCAACGGCATGTACACCTTCAACAAAAACGCCAAGCTGCTCTATAACCTGGGATATGTATATACCGAACCGAGGGATGCCGACTACAAGAAACGCAATGCCCTGGAGAACACCTATACCGACCCGCTTCAGATGAAGGAGAAAAGCAATGACGGCAAGTACTTGAAATATCGTCCGAAACACAGTTTCAAGGCCACGCTGGACTTTCAGTGGAAACGCATCAACATAGGTGCCAACGTAAACTGGAAAAGCAAGATACTTGCCGTGGACTATATTATGCTGGACGAACGCAGCAAAAGTGAACCTGACCTGCTGGACTACGTGCGCGGCATCCTCTTCGGCTCGTCCAACGGGGAAACCCTGGCATCCTATTGGAAAAAGCATAATACGGACTATGCCACAGTGGACATGCGCTTCGGGGTGAAAGCCACCAAGGAAGTAGCTTTCCAGTTCATGATAAACAACCTGCTGAACAAGGAGTACAGCTATCGTCCCATGGCAGTGGGCGCGCCACGTACTTTCGTCGTAAAGATGGACGTTACATTTTAAAAAAAGAACATTTCATTTTAAAAACAGAATGTCTTCCGTTACTTTTTCCCGGAAAAGAATTACCTTTGTGCGAACTCTAAACGACAAAGCGTATGGAATTTCCTCAAGTCGACCTGCCAGTAGACATGATTGCATGGACTGAAGTAACGGAAGACATTCTAAACATATACAAACAGTCGTGCCGCCTGAAAGCATGCATCTTTGCACTATGCATAGAAGGTTCCATCACGGTATCCATCAACTTGATGGATACGGAAATCAAGCAAGGGGATTTTATCACCCTGCTTCCCGGAACCATCATACAGTTTTACGAACAAAAGGAAAAAGTGTGCCTGGGATTCGTGGGGTTTTCTTCCCATTGCCTCAATGGAGTCAACCTCATCCAGTCTACATTGAGCTCCTTCTCCAACATACTGGAGTATCCGGTACTGGCTGTCAACCCTACCGTCGCCTCCTATTTCAAGGACTATTTTGCCTTATGGGCACGCATCACGACCGGTCCCTATCCTCCCGATACAAAAATGGCTCAAAGCACATTGAACTTGCTCCTCAGCGGCATAGACAGAATGTATTGCCACCGTCCGCAGATGCAAAAAGGGAACAAGAGCCGGAAAGAGGAAATATGCCGCGAACTGGTGCAGCTCGTCATCGAAAACTATACCCGCGAACGCCGCGCGCAATTCTATGCCGACAAACTGGGCATCTCCCTGCAACACCTCAGCACCACCGTGAGGCAGGTGACCGGCAGAAATGTATTGGACATCATCGCCCACGTCGTCATCGTAGACGTGAAAGCCAAGCTGAAATCAACCAACATGACCATTCAGGAGATTGCCTATTCCCTGAACTTCCCCAGTGCTTCCTTCTTTGGAAAATACTTCAAGAGGCACATGGGCATGAGTCCGCTGGAGTATAGGAACAGCTGAGAATACAGCCGTCAGAACCTGGAACTCAGACGAAGGCTGCTCAAAGCCACGGATACACAGGAAAGAGCCATGGCAGCACCTGCCAGCGCAGGACTCAGCAGGATGTCATAGACGGGATAGAGTACTCCGGCCGCGACAAAGATACCCACTGTATTATAGATGAAAGCCCAGAACAGATTCCGGTACATGAGGCTCACAGTCTGGCGAGACAACCGGAAAACTTTGGGCAACAGCAGCAGGTCTGAAGTCCTGAGAGTAATCATGGCGGTGTCCATCAACGTATCGGTCCCCTTTCCCATGGCAATGCTTACATCAGCACAGCTCAAGGCTTGCGCATCGTTCACGCCATCACCTACCATGGCGACCGTTTTACCCTGAAGCTGCAGCTTATGGATGAAATCCTCTTTGTCATCGGGCATAGCATCGGCCACAAAACGCATGATACCCAAACTGCCGGCCACGGAAGAAGCCGTACGCTCACCATCTCCCGTAAGCATGCATATCTCGATGTCCTGGGTACGCAGTTCCCGGATAGCTTCCATAGAAGTCACCCGCAACTGGTCCTTGATGGCAATAACGGCAAGTAAATCGTTCTCACGCCCAAAGTAGACAATACTGTTTCCGTCCGATTCATATTGCGTCAGCATATCGGCCAGGATATCCGACAAATTGGCCTGATAATCTTTCAGCAGTTTATGGCTTCCTACCCAATATTCCGCACCTTGATAGGCCACTCTGACACCTTTTCCGGCAATGCTTTCGAAACCGTCCAGATGGGCAGGGATAACCTGCTCTTCCCCTTCCAGGGCCGTAACGATAGCTTCCGCCAGAGGATGGTCCGAAGTAGACTCGGCAGCAAGCAGTACATCTTTATAATGATCCTCCTGCCCTTGCGCCCACAGCCAGCCTATTACCGTAGGATGCCCTTCTGTCAGGGTCCCGGTCTTATCGAATACCACCACATCCACATTGCGCATCTGCTCTAAAGCGGAAGTATCCCTGATCAGGATATGATTGCGGGCGGCTTTATTGAGGCCAGCCGCCAAAGCTACGGGAGTGGCCAGCCCTATCACACACGGACAAGCCACCACCAACACGGACAAAGCGGCAAACAGACCGTGTGACACTACACCTATGCCTCCGAAGAACACCCATATAAAAAAGGTCAGCAGGGAAACGATGAGAATGACCGGGACAAAAAAACCGGCGACGCGGTCGTCAATGCGTTGCTTCTCCGGCAGTACGCGGGCTGCGTTATGCTGCCAGCCTCCCAACCGGCGGATAGCCACCGACACAGTTCTCCGGGCACGTTCCTCCATAAACTCGCCAGTCAGGGAAAAGGCGATGATGACGGCGGCAACCCCATAATAGACATGCGGTTCCAGCCCGATGCCCAGCCAATAATCCGGAAAGAAAGTATTGAACACACTGAACAGAAAAGCCACAGAGGTGGTAAGTGCCACCAGACGGTCTATATTGTTGCGACCCGACCGGGTTCCCTTCCAGGCACCGGCATAAAAAGGAAAGCCGAAAAATAGCAGTACCGGAATTGCCAGTACCATCTGTATTTCACGGGTATAGGATATATGCACAAAGACTGTAGAAAACAGTATCAGCACGATGGCAAAAAGCCATGCGCCGACGACACGCAATTCCGTGCTGTGCATATCCAGCACGGGATGCGCCTTAGTAATTATATTGCTCATTCGATTTATTTTTTAGATGATTGTTGTTCCGCTTTAATAAAGCAACAACCGGAATGAGCAGTTTGTTCAATTACTTCTTATCGTCCTGCTTGGTTTCCTTGACAAACTCCGCTTCATAATGGAACTTTTGGAAACCTTTTTTCAACTTTTCCACATTGGTCTTGTCGGCATCATACGTGATGGTTACCGTCTTTGTCTTCAAGTCTGTGTGGAAGTCCTTCAGTCCCTTCTCAAAACGGATGTTATTGTTTATCTTCCTTACACAGTTCTCACACTTCATCTGTGCCACCTTGAACACGGCTGTACGGATGTCTTTTGCCATTGCGGCAGATGCCCAGAAGAGTACAACTGCCAAAGTCATTAAAAATCTTCTTGTTTTCATTGTTTCGCTATTGATTTAATAAATAATATTATATTCTCGGCAAGTTAAAACGGACACCTACATAGGCTTTTGCTCCATGCATCGGTCCCCACACCATCGTAGCATCAAAGTTGCTTCCCCAGGGATCGGAGGCATCGATGATAGGATTCTTCTGTTTGAAGTTTGCCAGATTCTCGCCACCGATGTATATAGACCAGCGACGGAAATAGCGCGTCACCTGTGCGCTCAACTGCTCGAAGCCGCCATAGCGCCTTTCCCACGACCAATTGCCGTCTGTCAGTTCGTATGGAGCCGGCATGCGCCCGCCACCGTTCAGTTGCAAAGTTACATCAAACTGCCACAATCCCAAAGGTGTCTGATAAGAAGCCGTCAGCAAACCTTTATATTTGCTGGTAAGGGGTTTCTCCATCAGCTCTCCGTTGTAATTCGTCTTGGCATCCGTCCAACGGTAAGCCGCGGTAAAGGTGAAACCCGGGAAGAACGGATAGCTTGCCTCCACCTGCACTACCTGCGAATAGGAACGGCCGTGAAGGTTGTAAAACAGAACGGCATGCGGGTCCGTATCCATGTCTACCACCACCTGCTTGCTGAAATCCGTGTAATAGTATTCCGCATTCAGGTTCAAGGTTTTGCCGAACAAGGGAATATAGGCGGAAGTGCTTGCGCCATAGTTCCAGGCCTCATCCTGGTCAAGACGTTTGGCGATGTCTATCCGACGGCTACTTGCCAGCAGGTAGTTATTCTCGGCCAGCACATGGTTCGTGCGGTATCCTTTTCCTGCCGAAAGACGGAAATGTACATACTCGTTGGGATTGTACTTCACATGGAAACGCGGGGTGACGAAATAGCCGTACTCGTTGCTATGGTCGCCGCGGATGCCACCCATCAGCACCAGTTTATCGTCCCAGTTGTAGGTGTACTGCACGTAGGCGCCGGGGACGGCTTCTTTGGTGAATTTCTTCGTCAAAGGCTGTGCGGCGTCATTGTCCAGGCGGTAGCGCTGGTCATAGGAGTCATAGTTGAAGCTCAGTCCGGCAGAAAGGCTTTGACGCTTGGTCAGTTCCGTCTCGAACAACAAGGAGGCATAAGCATTGTGCTGGTCTACGTCGTAGATTTTCCGTCCGTACAAGGCATCCTGCTTATGCAGGGAGCCGGAGAGGATCAATGCCAGGTTAGTGTTCTTCTCCTTGTTGAATATATAGGCGTTCTTGGTGAAAGCTTCGTAGCGGTCGGTGCCTATACTTATCTTATAAGGGTCTGTCAGAGGCATTTTGCCATGACCGACTTGTCCGCTGTTGCGGTCTTCCGTAAGCACTTTGATGCCTGCTTGGAAAACGTAGCGGTCGCCCATGTATGCCCAGCGGTTCCAGAGGTTGTACTGCTCCACGCGGGGGATGTCGGCAAAGCCGTCGTCGTTGCTGTCGTGAGCTTTGGTCTCATTCTCGTAATGCGCCAGCAAAGAGGTGCTCCAACGTTTGGAGAGTTTCACCGTGGCATCGGCATTGGCTTCATAACGGTTGGTGCTGCTGGCAAAGAGGTTGGCGGAAAACCAATCGGCTTCGGGCAACTGGGGTTTCTTGAATTCCACATTGATTTGTCCCGTGATGGCCTCATAGCCGTTCTTCACGGATGAACTGCCCTTGCTCACCTGAATACTCTGCATCCATGGCCCGGGTACATAACCCAGTCCGTAGGGGGCGGCAGAGCCGCGGTAGTTGGGGATATTCTCCGTCATCATCTGCACATACGTACCGGACAAGCCGAGAAGCTTGATTTGCTTGGCACCGGTGGCGGCGTCAGAGTAGGTGACGTCCACCGAGGGATTGGTCACAAAACTCTCTCCCAGGTTACAGCAGGCGGCACGACTCAACTCGGCGCTACTTATCATATCTTCATTCATCACACTGTTGCGCAGCTTCATGGTGCCCAACTTACGGCTGACCACATTCACCTCGCTCAGTTCCACCCCTTCGCGCAAGACAATGTCGAGCGTCTCATTGCGGTTACTGACGTGTATCGTATCGTTCTCAAAACCGATAAAGCTGACTACAAGCATATGCTTGTCATTGGGTTTGGACAAGGAGAAAGTACCGTCCGCCGAAGTGGTGGTACCTTGGGTGGTTCCCTGCCAGAAGAGGTTGGCACCCGCAATCGGGTCGCCCAAATTATCCTTTACCGTTCCCTTTACCTGCGCCTGCAAGGCGATGAAAGAGAACAGAAGGATGGCTATCAAGCTATATTTCATTTCTGTTTTATACTTAAAGAAGTGATTAAAAAACAAACAGTTCCCTCCGGACAATTCATGTCATTGCCCCGTATAAAACAACACTAAATGAGAAGCGTGGAATAGAGCGCCAGATAATGACGCGAGCCGACGACATATGGCGGTGCTCCTGAAACAACTCTCGGAGTACAAGCCACCTGCGGCAAGGAGTGATCAAACAGCGGCAGTTGCTCGCAAAACAGTGTAAGGAATGGCACGAACGAAACAGACTCGTGTGCATGCTTCACGAAATCCACCTTGTAGTAGACGGCTGTACAGCCGGTATCCTTGCATGTTTGCCGTGAGGCACGATGTGTATTATGGCATTTGGAACAGCCGGAAGTGCAGCAGCTTTGCGTCGTCTCGCATCCGGCACAGCAATACTGAACTACAGAAATCCCCACTCCGCTTATAATGATAAGGGAGGAAAAGAGTACAGCCAGTATGTAACGGAGTTCCTTCATAAGCGCTGCAAAGATAGAAAGTTTTAACCGTTTGCCGGAATTAATTTTTCCTTTTTTATGTGTGCAGTTCGTTAATAAGTTCTATATTTGTCGATAAAGTTTTTTGATTGATATGTTGATTTATAAACGAAATTCAATATGAAAAAGCAAACTGTCAGCCTACTTGTCCTTCTGCTTGCGGCAAGCGGCTTTTTCTTTTCCTGCGGTAACACCGTGAACAAAAACGCATACGCGTTGGAGTTCGACAGTATACAAGTAAACGAAACCGTACATCTCTTCGAAGACACAGCCAAGCCGGCCTGCAACCTCATCCTCAACTTTGCCTACGCCAGCCAGTCATCCGACGTGAGGCTGAAAGACAGTCTGAACGCCTTCTTCCTCTCCGCCTGCTTCGGCGACAAGTACATGGCGATGACACCCGAAGAAGCTGTCAAGAAATATACGGAGAAATATGTCAGCGACTACCGCAATGACCTGGAGCCGATGTACAAGAAAGACGAGGAGGACAAACAGGACGAGCAGAGCATAGGAGCCTGGTATTCCTATTATAAAGGAATCGAAAGCCATGTGCAGTTGTGCAATACCTTAATACTGACCTACCGTATAGATTACAACGAATATACCGGCGGCGCACACGGCATCTATATGTCCACCTTCCTCAACCTCGACCTAAAGACCCTAAGCCCCATCCACCTAGGCGACCTCTTTGAAGGCGACTATAAGGAAGCGCTGACCGACTTGCTTTGGAAACAGCTGATGGCAGACAACAACGTCAGCACCCGCCAAGAGCTGGAGGACATGGGCTACGCCACCACCGGCGATCTGGAGCCCATCGAGAATTTCTACCTGGACCCAACGGGAATCACCTTCTATTATAATGTATATGAAATTGCCCCATACGTAATGGGAGCAACCAAAATCACGTTGTCTTATGAGGACATAGCCCCTCTGATGAACGGTAAATTCATTGTATTAAGCAGCGCTATAAAAACAGACGGCGAATAGGAACTGTAATCAATTGTCTATCAATATAAAATTCACAATGGATTTAATACTCAAATATTTCCCGGACCTGACGGAAGAACAGAAACGGCAGTTTGCCGCACTCTACGACCTCTATCTGGACTGGAACTCTAAGATTAATGTCATTTCACGCAAAGATATAGAGAACTTGTACGAACACCATGTGCTGCATTCTCTGGGCATAGCCAAGGTAATCCGCTTCAGGCCGGGGACACAGATTATGGACCTCGGCACGGGAGGAGGCTTTCCGGGAATCCCGCTTGCCATCCTTTTCCCCGAAGTACACTTCCATCTGGTGGACAGCATCGGAAAGAAAGTACGCGTAGCCTCCGAAATAGCCAACAGCATCGGGCTGAAAAACGTCACCTTCCGTCATGCCCGCGCAGAAGAGGAAAAAGGGAAGTTCGACTTTGTGGTGAGCCGTGCCGTGATGCCACTGACAGACCTACTGAAGATTATCCGCAAGAACATCTCCTCCAAACAGCAGAATGCATTGCCCAACGGACTGATTTGCCTCAAGGGGGGCGAATTGGGAAATGAAACCATGCCCGTCAAGAACAAGACCACGTTGTGGGACTTGAAGGAGTTCTTTGAAGAGGAGTTCTTCGAGACAAAGAAAGTAGTATATGTAGGGGGATAAATCTAAATACATAATATGAAAATAAAGAGATTCGAATTTAATATGTTCCCGGAGAACTGTTATGTGCTTTGGGACGAAACCAATGAAGCGGTCGTCATTGACCCGGGCTGTTTTTATGAGGAAGAAAAGCAGGCCTTGAAAAACTTCATCATCAAGAATGGGCTGAATGTGAAACATCTGCTGAATACCCATCTGCATCTGGACCATATCTTCGGCAATCCTTTCATGCTGAAAGAGTTCGGTCTGAAGGCCGAAGCCAACCAGGCCGATGAGTTCTGGATTGACGAAGCGCCGAAACAAAGTCGCATGTTCGGCTTCCAACTGCAGGAAGCCCCCGTGCCCCTGGGCACTTATCTGCACGATGGAGACATCATCACCTTCGGCAATACGGAACTGGAAGCCATCCATGTGCCGGGACACTCGCCGGGCAGCCTGGTGTACTATTGCGCGACAGACCACTGCATGTTCTCGGGGGATGTGCTGTTTCAAGGCAGCATCGGCCGTGCCGACCTTGCCGGCGGCAACTTCGACGAACTGATAGAGCATATTTGCAGCCGTCTGTTCATCCTGCCCAACGACACGATTGTCTATCCCGGACACGGAGCACCGACTACCATAGGAATAGAAAAAGCGGAGAATCCGTTCTTCCGGTAAATATACAGCAAACTTTTAAATCATTACAGCCATGAAAAACGACCTATTGGCCTACCGCCACATCGGCATCAGCGAAAAAGACGAGGAGAAGATGCTCCAAAAAATAGGAGTGAAAAGCCTGGACGAGCTGATTGATAAAACCATTCCTGTCAACATCCGCCTGAAAGAACCGCTGGCTCTGCCCAAGACAATGACGGAGTACGAATTCGGACAGCACATTGCAGGACTGGCTGCCAAAAACAAACTTTACACAACCTATATCGGTATGGGATGGTACAATACCATCACTCCTGCCGTTATCCAACGGAATGTATTCGAGAACCCCGTTTGGTACACTTCCTATACCCCCTATCAGACCGAAGTCTCACAAGGACGCCTGGAAGCCCTAATGAACTTCCAGACTGCCGTATGTGACCTCACCGGCATGCCCCTTGCCAACTGCTCCCTGCTGGACGAAGCGACTGCCGCAGCCGAAGCCGTGACGATGATGTACGCCCTGCGTCCGCGCGACATGCAGAAATCGGGTGCCAACGTGGTATTTGTAGACGAAGCCGTCTTCCCGCAGACACTGGCGGTAATGACTACCCGCGCTATTCCGCAAGGTATCGAGCTGCGTATAGGAAAATACCATGAAATAGAATTCACGCCGGACATCTTCGCCTGCGTACTGCAATATCCCAACGCCGCCGGCAACGTGGAAGATTATCGCGCCTTCGTGGAAAAAGCCCATGCGGCCAACTGCAAAGTGGCCGTTGCCGCCGACATTCTGAGCCTCGCCCTGCTCACCCCTCCGGGAGAATGGGGAGCTGACATCGTCTTCGGAACCACACAACGGCTCGGTACACCGATGTTCTACGGCGGGCCGTCGGCAGCCTACTTTGCCACCCGCGACGAGTACAAGCGCAATATGCCGGGACGCATCATCGGCTGGTCGAAAGACAAATACGGCAAGCTGTGCTACCGCATGGCGCTGCAAACCCGCGAGCAGCACATCAAGCGTGAAAAGGCGACTTCCAACATCTGTACCGCACAAGCACTGCTTGCCACGATGGCTGGCTTCTATGCCGTATATCACGGTCCGGAAGGTATCCGCACCATTGCAGAACGCATCCACAGCATTGCCGTATTTCTGGAAGAAAGTATCAACAGACTGGGATACAAGCAGGTCAATGTACAATATTTCGACACGCTCCGCTTTGCACTGCCCGACACCATTTCGGCACAGCAAATACGTACCATCGCCTTGAGCAAGGAAGTGAACCTGCGTTATTTCAAGAATGGGGACGTAGGTATGAGCATCGATGAGACTACGGACATCACTGCCGTCAACGTACTGCTCTCCATCTTTGCCATTGCCGCCGGAAGGGATTGGGAAAAGGTAAGCGACGTACCCATGGCAAGCAGCATCAGCGCGGAGATGAAACGCCAAAGCACCTATCTGACACATGAAGTATTCAACAAATACCATACGGAAACGGAGATGATGCGCTACATCAAGCGTCTCGACCGCAAGGACATCTCGCTGGCACACTCCATGATTTCCCTCGGCTCGTGCACCATGAAGCTGAACGCTGCCGCAGAGATGCTGCCGCTCAGCCGTCCGGAATTCATGAACATGCATCCCCTGGTGCCCGAAGACCAGGCCGAAGGTTACCGCGAACTGATAAGCAACCTCAGTGAAGAGCTGAAGATAATTACCGGCTTTGCCGGTGTCAGCCTGCAACCCAACTCCGGTGCGGCAGGCGAATATGCAGGACTCCGCGTCATCCGCGCCTATCTGGAAAGTATAGGACAAGGGCACCGCAATAAAATACTGATACCTGCATCCGCACACGGCACCAACCCGGCATCTGCTATCCAGGCAGGCTTTACCACCGTGACCTGCGCCTGCGACGCACAAGGCAATGTGGATATGGCCGACCTGCGCGCCAAAGCGGAAGAAAACAAGGCGGACCTCGCCGCCCTAATGATCACCTACCCTTCCACACACGGTATCTTTGAAACGGAAATTGTGGAAATCTGCCACATTATACACGCCTGCGGTGCGCAGGTATATATGGACGGTGCCAATATGAATGCCCAAGTAGGCTTGACGAATCCCGGCTTTATCGGTGCGGATGTCTGCCATTTGAATCTGCACAAAACGTTCGCCTCTCCTCACGGTGGCGGCGGACCGGGCGTAGGTCCCATCTGCGTGGCAGAGCATCTGGTTCCGTTCCTTCCGGGACACAAATTGTTCGGCAATGCCGCCAACCAGGTGTCCGGAGCTCCTTTCGGCAGTGCAGGTATCCTCCCCATTACTTACGGCTATATCCGCATGATGGGAACAGAAGGGCTGACACGGGCCACAAAGATAGCCATCCTCAGCGCCAACTACCTGGCAGCCTGCCTCAAGGATACATACGGCATTGTTTATCGCGGTGCTACCGGCTTCGTGGGACACGAAATGATATTGGAATGCCGTAAGGTGCACGAAGAGACGGGCATCAGCGAAAACGACATCGCCAAGCGCCTGATGGATTATGGATATCATGCCCCTACCCTCTCCTTCCCGGTACACGGCACACTGATGATTGAACCGACGGAGAGCGAAAGCCTTGCCGAACTCGACAACTTTGTCCACGTGATGCTGACCATCTGGGACGAGATTCAAGAGGTGAAGAACGGCGAAGTCGACAAGACGGACAACGTGCTGGTGAATGCCCCACATCCCGAATACGAAGTGGTAGCCGACACGTGGGAGCACAGCTATACCCGCCAAAAGGCAGCCTACCCGATAGAAAGCGTGCGCGAAAACAAGTTCTGGGTGAACGTGGCACGTGTAGACAACACGTTGGGAGACCGTAAACTGTTGCCCACATGCTATGGATGCTTCGACTGATGAAAAGAAAGCGTAACGGACTATTTTATAGTAAAAAAGAAGAAACCATCAATTCCATCTCCCATGGCATCGGCATTGCCATGGGAGTAATTGTAAGTACACTATTCCTGATAAAATGCTACCAGGCGCAGAATCTTTGGGCAGCATGCGGCGTATGGCTCTATCTGTTCGGCATGGGAGGCTCCTATCTTGCCTCCACACTCTACCACTCCCTGAAACATCATAATCCGTGGAAACGACGCTTGCGGCATTGGGACCATGCAGCCATCTATTGGCACATTGCAGGCAGTTATTCCCCCATCATACTCATTGCATTGAGAGAGGACGGCGGTTGGGGCTGGGGACTTTTCGGCTTCGTCTGGCTATGCGCCATCATCGGTACTGTTGTCAGCTTCCGCAAGATGGAGGAGCACAGTTACGTGGAAACAGTATGCTACATCCTGATGGGGCTGTCCGTACTGGTAGTATTCAAGCAGCTTTTCGCCCTCTCCCCCACAGCCTGCTACTGGATTATTGCCGAGGGGGTATGCTACATCACGGGAGCCGCCTTCTACTCCTTGCGCAAAGCACGGTACATGCATTCGGTTTTCCATTTCTTTGTATTGGGCGGTTCAGCCTGCCACATGGTGGCTGTATGGGACATACTGGTGAAGATGCTGTAAGCAAACGGCAAGCGCACAACCGCTAAAAGAAGTTAATAAGTATCTCTTTCCCTTGCTTTTCTCCATAACTTACCCTACGTTTGCAGTGTTGTACATCAGTGCAACACTAATAAAATTATGATAACGATAGAGAATACGAGCTACGGTTACAAGTCCAATCCACTTATTTTCAACAACATATCTTTGGAAATAGGAAACGGTATATATGGACTTCTGGGAGAAAACGGCGTAGGCAAAACGACGCTGATGCATCTCATCTGCGGACTACTCTTCCCCAAAAACGGAAAGTGCAGCATAGACGGAAGAAACACGGCAGAGAGACAGTCCGAAGGGTTGGCCCGTTACTTCTTCCTGCCCGAAGAGTTGCAGATGCCTACCGAAAGCATCGCCAGCTTCGCTGCACGCCATTCCGTATTCTATCCACATTTCAATCAGGAAGAATTCAAGCTGAACCTGGAAGAGCTGAAAATCAACCGGAAACAAAAACTCTCTTCCGTCTCCTACGGACAACAGAAGAAGGCAATGCTGGCATACGCCTTTGCCCTGCATACTCCATACATCCTGCTCGACGAACCGACAAACGGGCTGGACATCACCTCCCGCCAAGCCTTGAAACGTATCATCAGCCGCAGCATGGACGATGAAAGCACGCTGCTCATCTCCACCCATCAGGCGCACGACTTCGAGAATCTGCTGGACCATCTCGTCATCCTTGGCAAAGGCGAAATATTACTGAACCGTTCGCTGGACGAAATCAGTAACCGGCTTCTCTTTGCCCGTACGGACATCCTGCCGGCAGAAAGCATCTACAGCGAACAAGACTTGTCGGGCCATTTCTCCATTCTCCCCAACGAGGACGGAGAAGAGAACACACCGGACATCGAACTGCTGTATAAAGCGGTGTTGCAACAACCGGAAAAGATACAGAGCATGTTTCAATGAAAATCCATCATACAAACAGAACTATGAACGCAACTTTTAATCTGAAACGCTTCCTGCTACTGGAACAATATAAAAGGAATGAGACCGGCAGGCACCTGCTTTGGTCGGCAGCCGTCGTATCGTTCATCTGCATCCTGTGCATCCTCTACGACATAAACCGCGGTGGAAGTTACTACGGCAAACATACCTCTGCCACCGAATTCTCCCGCTACGTACTATGGTTTATCCTCATGGCCCCCTGCCTGCTGGAAACAAATTTCAGCAAACACAGCTCCACTCTCGATATACTGCTGCCGGCATCGGCATTCGAGAAGTTCCTGCATATCTGGATAAAATACCTGCTGCTGCTTCCCCTATTCTGCAGTCTGCTGATAGCCTGCCTCAAAGGTCTGCTGTCCTTAAGCGGCAGCGAGTTCCTGCAGTATTTTGCAACGCACATCACGATGTTCCGGATACACAACACCCAGATACTGACCTATGTAATCCTGCATGCTTCCGCCTTCATCGGATACTTCGCCTTCAGCCGGCAAGTCCTGCTGAAAAGTTTCACCATCTTTGTAGGCTCCATTGCCGTCTGCATAGGAATTGTAACTTTTGTGGCCTCCCTCATGCCCGAAGCCAGAGCGGACGGATACTGGATGGATAACATTGCCACATGGCCCCACACCAGCTATCCGCTGTCGGCCGGTGCACAAGCCATCGTGACTTTCTGCAATTATGCGGCTCCTATCAGTGTGCTGCTCGGTTCATGGGCATCGAGCTACTTCCTGCTCAAAGAAAAACAACTGTAGCCTATGGACTTCAAGACCAACAAGCCGATATACCAGCAGATTGTAGACTTCTGTTTCAGCAAGATTCTCACCCGCGAATGGCGGGCGGAAGAGCGGGTGGTATCCGTGAGGGAGCTCTCCACACAACTGGCAGTGAACTCGCGCACCGTGTTGAAGGCCTATGAATACCTCCAGACGGAGGACATCATCTACCCGGAACGGGGAATGGGGTTCTACCTCTCCAAAGATGCGGTGAAGAAAGTGATGCGAATACAGAAGAAAGAGTTTTTTGAAAACCAGCTTGCCGACATGTTCCGCAGCATGGAGCTGCTCAGCATCAGTATAGAAGAAATAACAGAACGATATAACAAACTTAAAAAAGACGGTTCATGAAGAGATACGCAAAGACTGCATTATGGATTACCTTCGGACTCCTCTTCGGACTTACGATTGTCAAAGTTTCGACACTGATGTACGAGATTTATTCCTTCATGCATTCCTGACTTTCATCGGACAGACGAGGAAAGTATAAACAACTGACATACAAGCCTCAACATCTTTCCTTAACGGAAGGAGTGGCTTTTGCATCCCTATCCAACAGTAACAGACTAATACAAACGATTATGAAAACCAAACTTTTTTTACTATTGCTTGCCCTCTCCGTACTCCGTACGCAGGCACAGAGCCTCTCCATCAAAGGACGCGTCACGGACACTTCGCAAGAGGCAATTATAGCCGCCAATGTGTCATTATGGACCATAGACTCTACTTTGGTGACCGGAGTAACCTCGGATGCACAAGGCAAGTTCACCCTCCATAAAATCAAGGCAGGCGATTACCGCCTTTCCATCTCCTTCATCGGCCTCCAAAGTGAAAACATACTGCTGAAACTGAATAAAAGCCTCGACCTGGGCGATGTACAGTTGCAGGAAGATGCCGTAAGCCTCGGTGAAGTGACGGTATCCGCCAGCAATGTGCTGCAGCGGGTAGACCGGCAAATTATCCTGCCTTCCGAAAGCCAGCTGAAACGCTCGTTCGGTGCCTACGACCTGCTGAACAATCTCGGCATTGCCCGTCTGCAAGTGGACAATCTGAGCAACAGCATGAGCGTCAGCGGTGGTGGGTCCGTACAAACCCGTATCAACGGCATTAAAGTGACAGACAAGGAGATAGCGGCCGTCAGAGCCAAAGACGTACTGCGTGTGGAGTTCATCGAAGACCCCGGCAAGCAGTACGGAGACGATGAACTGGGCGCCGTAGTCAACATTATCCTGCGCCGCCGCGAAACGGGCGGTGTTGTGAACTTCCAACTCTCCGATTCGCCCCACACCCTATGGGGAGAGAATTTCCTGAGCGCGAAGTTCAATTACAAGAACTCCGAATGGGGCATCGACTACTTCAACAAGAACGGCAAGTATCACAGCCGCCTCGAATCCCATGAAACCTTCTATCTGGGCGACCGTACCATCGACCGCATCAAGGAAGGCATCGAAGACGAGTCTCCCTCCCTGAGCTTCATCAACAACCTGAATCTGACGTACAATCTGACGAAAGCGGACAAATATGTATTCAATGCCATTTTCCGTAACAACCTCAGCAATGCCCCCTACCAGAATGAGCTGAACAAGATGTGGGCAGTGGGCAGCACGGAGTCCATCTATTCATACGTCAACAACCACACATCCAGCTACTCTCCGGCGCTCGACCTTTACTTCCAGCATACCCTGCCCCATCAGCAGAGCATCCAGGTGAATGTAACGGGAACGCTCATCCATACCAAGAACAACCGGAAATACAAGGAGTACAAAGACGAGAACGCACCGCTGGCGGACATCCAGACATTGGTGGACGGTGACAAGCGCTCCGTCATTGGCGAAGCCATCTATGAAAAGAACTTCAAGGAGGTGAAGCTGAGCGGCGGTGCCCGCCACTATCAGATGCGGACAGAGAATGAGTATAAAGGTTCCAACCCTACCACTTCGAAGATGGACCAGTCGCAGACATCCGCTTTCTTCGAGGTGCAGGGCAAGGTAAAGGACTTCAGCTATGCGGGCAGTGTAGGAATGACACGTGCCTGGTTCAAGGAAAGTGAGGAAGACCATGCTTACTATACCTTCACGCCCACCGTGCGGTTGAGCTATAATCTGAAGAAGGCGGGATTCCTGCGCTACCGGTTCAACATCAGTCCTGCCATACCGTCGCTCGGCTCGCTGACGGATGTAGAGCAGGCGATGGATACGATACAGATAGTCCGCGGAAACCCGTTGCTGAAAACGTATCAACAGTTCACGAACTCCTTGTCTTACAGCTATTCGAAGAAGCAGTTCAACGCCAATCTGAGCGTGCGCCACCAGTATTATGACAATCCCATCATGGAAAGCATCTTCGTGGAGGACGGCAAACTGATACTGAAAGATGAAAACCAGCGGTCGTTCCAAAGCCTGAATGCGGAACTGATGGTCGGCATTAACGGCGCTACGCTGTTCGGGCTGAAGGATTTCCTGACGCTTTATGCTTCGGGAGGATATACGCGCAGTTGGTCGGAAGGTTTGAACTATAGCCATATGTACGATGAATTCTATTACAGCGTGATGGCGCAAGTGCAATATAAAGACTTCGCGCTGCTCGGGCAGTTCCGGAAAGTGCAGAACAATTTCTTCGGCGAAACCATCAAGAAGAACGAAAACCAGACGGCATTCATGGCAATGTACACCCGGCGGAACCTTCAGGCGGGAATCGGCATTATGTTTCCTTTCACCAATAACTATAAAGTGGGAAAAGAAAGAATCAGCAAAGTGGCTCCTTTCCGTTCCGAGACATTCGTCAGGGAGACGGGACAGATGGTCGTGCTGCGCGTGGGTTATACATTCGAGTTCGGACGCAAGCACAAGGCAGGCAACAAGGGGCTGAACAACAGTGATACGGACAGCGGCATCATCAATATGCAGCGATAACCCATTTCCTCTGTGAAGAGGAAGCCCAACGGAGAGTGGCGGAATTATACGTTATTTTGCTTCATGTATGATTAATTACCTGACCGCCACCTCTCCTGCGGGTATCTCTGTTTAGCGGATGATGGTCACCGTACCTTCCTTCACCTTTTTCTCCTTCACCGGAGCATCGGCGGGAGCATATCCCAGGGCTGCGCAGCCATATACCTTATGGCTCTCGGGTACACCCAGCTTTGTCAAGAAAGCGCGGACATCGGGGTCGTCGCAGGTCTGCCCCAACTGGTTAATCCAGCAGGAACCGATGCCGAGGGACTTGGCTGCAAGGAAAATGTTCTCCAAGGCGCAAGCGCAATCCATAGCAGCCCACCATTGGGTAGGCTCGTTGGAGACAATGACCAGCGTGGGGGCATGATAGTAGCAGCAATAAGTCTGGCTATGTCCACGTTCCCGTGTATGAGGGTCGTCACTCTTGGCAAAGGCGCCTTTGATTTTATCATTCAACTCTTTCAGTACTTCCTTATTCTGAATGGCAGTGAAGTGCCACGTCTCCAAATGCATACCGTTGGGGGCATAAGTAGCCGCCTCAAGGATAAGATTCAAATCTTCTGCGGAAACCTGCTGTTCCATATAGGCACGGACGCTACGGCGTGCCTTGATAGTTTGTAATGTCTCGTTCATTTGTTTAATTGAGAATTGATAGTTGATTATTGATAATGCAAATCGGTGCGTATTCAGTAGGGCTGTTTCATCGTTTCACCAGTCCAATCTTCACATTCAGCTTGAAGTACCAGACGCCGTTCTCGCGCTCCAAGAAGCCGTATTTATCTTTCTCTACGGCACCTTTCTCCAAACGCGTGTTCTGATAAAGGAAGTCTGCAAAGACCTGCGGACGGGATTTGTGGTAGCAAAGTACCTGCCCGCTGCCGTCCGTCAGGAAAATGCCTTCGACGGCAGAGTCCGTACCGTTATAAATTTTGGCAGGGCGCATACCGAGGGCAAGTGCCAGCAGGAGCTGCTTCATCTTGAACTCGTAGAAGCGGTGCTTGTTTATCAACTCGTCCTTTATCTTCAGCGGATTCATCTCCTTGATGCGCTCCGTCAATTCGCTGATGCGGGTGATGCCGTCCAAGTGCATCAAGCGCACCATCTCGGCAAGCATGCGGGGGAAGTGGAGGTCTATCATCAGCAGGTTGCAGCGGAACACGCGGTCGGCAACGTCGGCATACTTCAGCACGCCGCCCAGTCGCTCAATCATCATCATGCGTTCTGCTACTTCCATAGAAGATTCCGGCAGGGCATTCACCTTGTTCACCGTGGGCACGGCAAACTTGACACCGCTTTGCTCCAGCTTCAGATTCGCCGTGCGCCCTCCGTCCAGCAACGGATTCATCGGGGTAAGGCGACAACGGACATTGAAGCCCGTTAGCGGAGCTTCGGGATGCCAGAAAGCTACGGAGAAATCGGTACGGTCCTCCGTCTTTGCTTCCAGGTCGAAGATATTGACAGCATCCAGGAAAGCTTCCAAGCCTTCAGTCACTTCCACTTCCTCGCCCGAAACGTTCTTCAACAGATGCAGAACCAACTCTGCCGCATCACCAAAGTCTTCGCGGGGGAAACGCAGTTCCTCCTTCTCGCCCGGAACAAACGAACCGTCCTTCCCGGTAGTTCCGCTGACAATGCGCACTTCCTGCTCTTCGATATAGTAACGGCGCGTACCGTCATGCTCTTCCCTCTGTATCAAGGCAACGGGCCAGCGCAGGGTTTCGTCTTTTTCAGCTTTCGGTGTGCCCGGTGACACGGCTCCATCCGCCAGCAGGCGAAAGAAGGTGTAGAGCTCGCCCAGTTCTCTTTTTGTTGCACTAAATGCCATAAACTTTCTTTTGTTTAAAGGGGGGGAGTCAGCCTTTCATAAGAAGTGGTACCGTTTCCGCAAAGAAAACAGTCTGTTCCTCATAGGAAAACAACTTGTTCCGTTAAAGGAAACGAACAACTTCCCTATTAAAAGGGGCTCTTATCCCATTTGTTGTATTATTCAAACCTCAATGTTTCTACTTTCTCCAACCGTGCCCGCAACTTCGGCATCATGGACTGACGGATGCGGAGCGTCATACGGCAGTCCATATCATACGACTGTTCCAGAATTTCCGGCTCCTCCTCCTTCACCACCCGCATCACATCGTTCATGAAAGGATATTCGAAAAGGAAGGTAACCGTCTCATCCACGGTCTTTTCAATAACGGTGGCGGCAGCAATGGCTTCGGCGGCGGCGGCTTTATAGGCTACAATCAGTCCGCTCGTACCCAATTTGATGCCTCCGAAATAACGCACTACGATAATCAATATATCCGTCAGTTCGTTGGAATTGATTTGTCCCAGAATCGGCTTGCCTGCCGTACCCGATGGTTCGCCGTTGTCGTTGGCACGGAAGTCCTTCCGCTCATGGCCCAACATGTAGGCATAGCACACGTGGCGGGCGTCGTAGTATTTCTTCTGGTAAGTTTCCAGATGCGCCTTCACCTCCTCTACTGTACGCACCGGCAGGGCAATAGCAATGAACTTGCTGCGCTTTTCAGTGTAAATGCCCTCGGAAGGGGCAACGATGGTTTTATACGTATCTTCGCTCATGCTGCAAAGATAATGCAAACCGAAGAGAGAACTTTCATGCTTGTATGAAAAAGAAATGAAATTTTGTATATACCTTTGTAATTGTACAACTTGTCATCCGAAGCATGACGAAATTATAAAAGACCGCATTTATGAAAAAGATAGTGATTGCCCTTGATTCCTTTAAAGGATGTCTCACCTCGGCAGAAGCCGGAGAAGCTGCCGCCCAAGGGGTACATGCCGCATGTCCCGAATGCCGGACCATCGTGCTCCCCGTGGCCGACGGTGGAGAAGGCATGCTCGACGTCCTGCTTGCAGCCAGTAACGGAAAACGTATCACCGTCCGTGCCCACGACCCGTTGATGCAACCGTGCGATGCCAGTTACGGCATCTCCGGAGACGGCAATACCGCATTCATAGAGATGGCCGCCATCAGCGGACTGCCTCTGGTTCCTGCCGACAAAAGGAATCCGATGAAAACCACCACCTTCGGAACGGGCGAACTGATACGCGATGCCCTGGAACGGGGATGCCTCCGTTTCGTCATCGGACTTGGAGGGAGCGCCACGAACGATGCCGGTCTGGGAATGCTGCAAGCATTGGGATTCCGTTTCTTCGATAAAGAAGGACACGAAGTGGGAAGCATGAAAAAAGGCATCGCCCTATGCGGTGCCCTTCTATCGGCAATCAGCTCCATTGACAGCTCTTCCGCCCATCCCGCACTGAAAAAGGCATGTTTCACGGCGGCGTGTGATGTACGCAATCCTTTCTTCGGTCCCAATGGAGCAGCCCACATATTCGCTCCCCAAAAAGGAGCAGACGCAGATATGGTAAAGGAACTGGATGTTGCTATGCAGCATCTTTCGGACGTCATATTCCACACTACCGGCAAAGACGTATCCTTGCATCCCGGTGCCGGTGCGGCAGGCGGCATGGGCGGCAGTCTCCACGCATTTTTGGATGCACAGTTGAAACCCGGCATAGAGCTTTTTTTGGAAACTCTGGACTTTGCAGAAAAGATTAAGGATGCCGACCTCATCATCACTGGAGAAGGGAAATCGGACCGGCAGACTCTTATGGGGAAAGTACCTTCGGGCATCTTGCAGGAAGCAAGAAGGCAACATATTCCCGTCATCCTGCTGGCAGGAGCGATAGAGGATGCCGGGATACTGAATGCAGCCGGATTCCGGGGCGTATTCTCCATTACCCCCTCTCCCGTCTCTTTGGAGCAGGCCATGCAGCCTGAATTTGCTCAAGAAAATATCCGAAGGACAGTGGAGCAAATTTGCCGGATTTTCTTTTAACTCCCTCTAACTCCTTTAACATACCGATAGCACCAGATACCGACTACATCGGCAATCAGCCAGCCGATGGGGATGGACCACCAGATGCCTGTCACCCCAATCTCAGGTATCGAAGCAAACCAATAAGAAAGAACTACACGGGTGCCCAGCGACAGCACGGTCAGCACAACAGACATGCCCGGCATACGGATGGCCCGGTAGTATCCGTACAGCAAAAACAAGATGCCGATGCCACAGTAGAAAGCACCTTCGATGCGTAGGTACGCCACTCCCACCGCAATAATCTCCGTTTCGTCCGGACGGACAAAGATAAGCATCAACGGTTTGGCAAAGATGAAAACCAATACGGACACAAGGAGCGAAAAAACAACAGCCGTGACAAATGCACTGCGAACACCCCGGTGGATACGGTCGTAACGTCCGGCCCCGAAGTTCTGTGCAATAAAGGTGGAAAAGGCGTTCCCAAATTCCTGCACGGGCATATAGGCGAAAGAGTCAATCTTCACAGCTGCCGCAAAAGCTGCCATTACCGCTGTTCCAAAGCTGTTGACAAGTCCCTGTATCATCAGGATTCCCAGATTCATCACCGACTGTTGGACGCAAGTCAGTGTAGAGAAGGAAGCTATTTCCTTCAAGCAAGTACGGTCAAAACACATATCTTCATGATGCCATCGCAGTTCCGGACGCCTTCTGTAAGTATAAATGATGATGCCCAGAGCAGCTACTCCTTGAGCGAGGACAGTGGCCGAAGCCGCACCCTGAATCCCCCAATCCAGTTGTAGGATAAAAAACAAGTCGAGCGCTATATTCAGAACGACAGAAACTGCCAGAAACCAAAGCGGAGTGACAGAATCCCCTACTGCACGCAGCAGAGATGCGTAGAAGTTATAGATAAAGGTGAAAACTATACCGCAGAAGATTATCCACGAGTAGCTGCGCATCATGCCGTATATGTCTTGCGGGACCTGCAACAGCCGGAGAATAGGGTCGAGCCAGATAAAAACGGCTACATTCAGTATCAATGTCACGATACCTATCAGTACAAACGAACTGAATATGCTACGACGCAGTGCTACATGGTTTCCGGCACCATAATGTAAAGAGAACACAGTGCCACTGCCCATCGCCAGTCCCAGCAAAACGGATATAAGGAAAACCATCAATGTGTATGCCGAACCGACCGCCGCCAACGCCCCTGCACCAATGCATTGGCCTACAATGAGCGTATCTGCAATGTTGTAGCATTGCTGCAAAAAAGACCCTACCATCATGGGTAGGGTAAAATGTAATAAAGTACCGGTTATGCCTCCTTGAGTGAGGTCTCCTTTCCGTAGCATCCTGCTTTTGTTTTTAAGAGTTTCATTTCCGGGTACAAAGATACAAAACCCTCCAACAAATCATCTGGACTCGACGAAGAAAGAGGCATGTAATAAAAAAAGCAGAGGGTTAACCTCTGCTCTCCATACTGTTTTTGTCAGGATTCAGAATCTTTACGACCTGACGAACATCTCTCTTGTCTGCATTACCGTAAAGGCCAATCTGTTGTCCGGGTACTGTTCCCTTTTCATGTTCTGCCTGGGACAATGCTACTTTCGGGTCAATATGCCCTGCTTTCTTATCTATATTCATACCTATTGAGTTTTTCTAAATTCTTATATGAGAACAAGATAAAAAAGCAAATTGTTCAGCAGTGTCACGAGATATTTAGTAATTCCACTTCAAATATCAGTGTGGAATACGCCGGAATGGGTCCACTGGTACGTGTACCGTATCCCATGGTGTAAGGGATATATACAATCCAACGACTTCCGGGATGCATTCGTAGCAAGGCAATCTGCCAGCCCTCAATCACTTCATTCAGACGAAAAGCCTCCGGACAATTCCGTTTCCACGAATTATCGAACTCACGCCCATTGATAAGAGTGCCTTTATAATGCACAGATACTACACTGTTGAGACGTGGTGTCAGACCGTCTCTGCCTTCCTCCAATACCCGATAAAGTATGCCGCAAGGCAATTCCTTGATTCCTTCTGCCGTACGCAACTGCTCCAGAAACTGTTCGTTTTGCAATTTATATTCTTCTTTTCTACTCATATTGACTTTTTCAATACTTTACAATAATTTGTGCACTGCTTTCTTGCAGTTCCGCATATCCTTTTCCGTCAGCTCAGGATGCTTCTTAGTACCTCCCCTCTCAATGGTTTTCACAATCTTGAAACCACTCCATTTCAGAATCTCCCTGAAAGCTTTCACCACACCGTGCGTCTGATTATAGAGAATATTGAAAGGATAAGGGGTAGTACAAGTGCTTACCACAATCGCTTTCTTGCCCTTATGAAGCGGAAGGGGCATTCCCCAGGAGTTCTCCCCCATCATACCGTAAACCATACGGTCGAAAAGCACTTTCACTTCTCCCGGCATGTTTCCCCAATAGCAAGGGGCACCGATTATCACTGCATCGGCTTCTTTCATAGACTGCAACACTCTCTGTGCCCCATCCTCGGGCAGACAACACTTCAATGAACTGCGACACTTCATGCAACCGATGCAGGGATGTACCTGCAACTGTGGAACGTCTATATAAACTGTTCCAACTCCGCAGCCTTCAAGTTCCTGCTTCATCAGCTCCAACATTTTCGACATGTTGCCATGACGACGAGGACTACCGTTAAGAATCAATACCTTCATTGCATACTCTTAATTTTTCGGCAAAGGTCGGCATTTTCTACATAATAACCTTACTTCTTGTTCAGTTTTAGTTCTGTAATAAAAGCCACTATCAGTCCGATTCCACCAACACCCAGCACACAAGCCCCATAAATAAGGGAAACAGTCTCCCTATACATCCAGTCTCTGTCCGCAGTAAAGTAATTGGGAATCGTCGCATAGCAGATAAGATAACCCAGCAATAACCCAAGTCCCATACCAGCCAACAGACATCCTATTTTCAGGGCAGAGAACGAAAAGCTACTTCCACGTAATTTAGGCGTATCCATCTGAGGGAGTAGTCCCCGCTCGTCCATCTTCTCAATCAGCATGATTCTTTCCTTCTTACAAACAAACAGCTCAAACAATTTGTAAACTCCTAAAGTAATGATTGTCATCACCGCAGGCACCATAATAAAATCCATCATATTCGTTTCAATTTAAATTAGTAATTTCGTTTCTTTGTACCCTTTAGACGCGGCAGTTTACATGAGGTTACACTTTTCCGGAAAAATATTTTTTCTTCCGAAAATCTGTAACCAACCAAACAAACTTGCGTCTAACAGACAAAATGAAAGACGACGAGAGACATATCATCCAGCGCATCTTGAGGGGAGAGACTGCTCTTTACGAGCATTTTCTCAACACATACGGCCAGCAGGTATTCATCCTGGTGGCCCGTATCGTCTCCAACCAGGAAGATGCCGAAGAACTGACCCAAGATGTCTTCCTGAAAGCCTTCCAGCATCTCTCGTCTTTCAAGGGCACCAGTTCTTTTTCGACGTGGATTTATTCGATTGCATATAATACGGCCATCTCGAGTGCACGGAAAAAGAAATTTGATACCTTTGTCATGGATGATACACTGCTTGCCAACATATCCGATACACAAGTAGATGAAGCCTTAAATGATGAAGGGGAAGAGCAAATTGCCAAATTGAACAGAGCCATGGAGCAACTCGATTCCGAGGAACAGGCACTGATAAGCCTGTTCTATTATGAAGAAAAAACATTGAATGAGGTCGCTCTCATCCTGGGACTGACGGAAAGCAACGCAAAAGTGAAGCTACACCGTATACGTAAAAAGATTTATGTGTTGATGAAACAAGAAAAAGTATGAACGAAGAACTAAAAGATAGAGGATTGAAAAAGGCGGTAAGAGAACAGACTACTTTCCGCCTGCCGTCCAATTTTACCTACCGCACCATGCAGAAGGTAGAAGAAGCCATACGTCTGCGCGAGAAGAAATCAGAAAGAAGAATTCTGCTTGCAACTATTGCCGCTGCTATCTTCTTGATAGGTGTCAGTGGGACAGGATTGGTTCTGTACTTCGGAGACAGCATCCGGGAAGCCTTTACGCCCACCACCCTCCCACAGTCAGAAAGTATCCAGATTCCTTGCTTTTATCTCCTACTGATTCTGACCATTCCGCTTTTCATCCTGTTTGACCGGTGGATGAGAAAACTGTATTTCAAACATCACACTCCTAAGCTTCCAGAGTTCTGAACGAAAAACGGGGATGTCTTTTATTGGAAGACATCCCCGTTTCAGTTTATATCAATTCATTTAGTCTAGTTTATGAATCACCAGTCCCGAACGCAACTTCGGCTCAAACCAAGTTGTCTTGGGAGGCATGATGTTGCCCGTATCGGCGATGTCCATCAGCTGCTTCATGGAAACGGGATAGAGGGCCAATGCCACTTTCATCTCACCACTGTCCACCCGCTTCTTCAACTCTCCCAGACCACGGATGCCGCCTACAAAGTCAATACGCTTGTCGGAACGGAGGTCTTTGATGCCGAGCACTTCATCCAGTATCAGATTGGAGGAGATGGTTACATCCAGTACTCCAATGGGGTCGTTATCATTATAAGTACCCGGTTTGGCAGTAAGGCTGTACCACTTTCCGTCCAGATAGAGGGAGAAGTTATGCAGTTCGGACGGCTTATAGATGTCCTCACCTTTCTCCTCCACGATGAAATTCTTGCCCACAGCAGCCAGAAACTCTTCGGGAGTCATGCCGTTCAAGTCCTTCACCACCCGGTTATAGTCAATAATAGTCAACTGGTTGGCAGGGAAGCACACAGCCATGAAGTAGTTGTACTCTTCGTCACCACGGTGATTGGGGTTTTGCTTGGCTTTCTCCGCACCCACCAAAGCGGCAGCGGCGCTGCGATGATGCCCATCGGCAATGTAGAGGGCGGGCATTTGGGCAAACTCTTGGGTAATGGCATCAATGTCCTCCTGCTTGTCTATAATCCAGAAGGTATGGCCGAAACCGTCACCCGGAGCGATAAAGTCGTATACCGGTTTCCCCGCTGTATAACGGGAAATGACGGCATCCAGTGCAGCGTTATCGGGATAGGCAAAGAATACGGGCTCAATGTTGGCATTGTTCACGCGGACATGCTTCATACGGTCCTCCTCTTTATCACGACGAGTCAACTCGTGCTTCTTGATGACACCGTTCATATAATCGGGAACATAGGCACCGACAACAAGACCGTACTGTGTCTTGCCGTTCATGGTCTGGGCATAGACGTAATAGTTTTCTTTATCGTCCTGCACCAGCCAGCCTTTCTCCTGGAACATACGGAAGTTCTCTGCAGCTTTCTGATAAACACGTTCGTCATGTTCATCCGTACCGACGGGAAAATCTATTTCCGGCTTGATGATATGATATAGGGACTTCTCATTACCTTCCGCTTCTGCACGTGCTTCTGCAGAATTCAATACGTCGTAAGGACGGGACGCTACTTGTTCCACCAAATCCTGAGGGGGACGAATCCCCTTAAAGGGTTTTATTATAGCCATAAGAGAGTGTTTTATATGGATTATTGAGGTTTCTTTTTCACGAAATATCTTACCAGATAAATTGCACTACCTAATATCAGTACAATAGATACGCCCTCGCAAAAACCGAGGGCGAAATCTGACAATTCATTTCTGAATATACTACTTAATAAAAATATACCAGCACCTATTGCTAAATAAAGAACTGAACATTTATAGGTAGTCTTACTATTCATCTCATTTCCTGTTTACGCGGAACTTCTCGCAACCGTCTTTCAGGAAGCCTACAATCTGCTTGGCAGCGGCAATACCTGCGTTGATATTGGCTTCGGCAGTCTGGGCACCCATCTTTTTCGGTGTAGAGAAATAACGTCCGGCAAACTTGGCTGCAAATGTTTCATTGGCAGCAGGCATAATGTCGGTCATGTATTTCAAGTCGGTACGCTCTTCCATCAGCTGGATAAGCTCGGCTTCATTGATGACTTCCTTACGGGCTGTGTTCACCAGCAGTCCACCTTTCGGCATCTTGTTCACCAATGCATAATTGATGGAATTCTTCGTTTCGGCAGTTGCAGGAATATGCAGGGAAACGACATCGCAAGTAGAGTAAAGCTCTTCGGCAGAACCCACAGCCTTCACTCCATCCTTCTCGATTACTTCTTTCGGGCAGAAAGCGTCGAACGCATAAATCTCCATACCGAAGCCTTTGGCAATACGGGCTACGTTGCGCCCCACGTTACCATAAGCGTGAATACCCAGTTTCTTGCCCATCAGTTCAGTACCGGAAGTACCGTTATACATATTACGGACAGCCATCACCATCAAGCCGAAAGCCAACTCGGCCACAGCATTGGAGTTCTGTCCCGGAGTATTCATTACACATACATTGTGGGCAGTAGCTGCTTCCAGGTCCACATTGTCATAACCGGCACCGGCACGCACCACAATCTTCAGTTCCTTGGCGGCATCCAGCACTTCAGCATCAATGATGTCACTGCGGATAATGATAGCGTTTGCATCTTTCACAGCCTCCAGCAGCTTGGCTTTTTCACCATATTTCTCCAGCAGCACGAGTTCGTAACCTGCTGCTTCTATTTCTCTACGGATACCGTCTACTGCCACTTTGGCAAACGGTTTGTCTGTTGCAACTAATACTTTCATAATTTCATGATATTAAAAAGACTCACCACAGATGACACAGATTATCACAGAGTTTAATCATAAAAACAATCTGTGCAAATCTACGTAATCTGTGGTGAAAAACAATATTATTAATGAAGTTTCTCAAATTCCTGCATGCAGTCAATCAAAGCCTGCACGCTTTCCTTCGGCATGGCATTATAGCAGGATGCACGGAATCCACCTACAGAACGGTGTCCCTTGATACCTACCATACCTCTTTCGGTAGCGAACTTCAGGAAGTCAGCTTCCAATTCCTTGTATTCGGGAGCCATCACAAAGCAGATGTTCATGCGTGAACGGTCTTCTTTGGCAGCCGTACCCACAAACATTTTGTTACGGTCAATTTCAGCATACAGCATATCGGCCTTTTCGATGGCACGGCGTTCCATTTCCTTCACGCCACCCTCTGCCTTAATCCAGCGCAATGTCTGCAGGGCTGCATAGATGGGGACAACGGGAGGAGTATTGAACATAGAGCCGCTATCCACATGCGTCTGATAGTTCAGCATGGTCGGGATATAGCGGGATACCTTACCCAGCGCGTCATTCTTCACGATGACGAATGTAACACCGGAAGGAGCCAGATTCTTCTGCGCACCACCATAGATACAGATATATTTGGATACGTCGATGGGACGGGAGAAAATATCAGAAGACATATCGGCCACCATCGGAACGTTTACGTCCAAATCCTCTTTCAGTTCCGTACCGTAGATTGTATTGTTGGTAGTGATGTGGAAATAGTCTGCATCAGCAGGCACTGTATAGTCCTTCGGAATATAAGTATAAGTAGATTCAGCGGAAGAAGCGACTTCAACTACTTCACCGAATGCCTTAGCTTCTTTCATGGCTTTCTTGGCCCATACACCCGTATTCAGGTAAGCAGCTTTCTTTTCAAGGAAGTTGAAGGGTACCATGCAGAATTCCAAACTGGCACCACCGCCCAAGAACAGTACCGAATATCCTTCGGGGATATTGAGCAATTCTTTGAATAATGCCACAGCTTCGTCCACAACGGGTTGGAAGTCTTTGGCACGGTGGCTGATTTCCATCAGTGAGAGGCCTGAGCCATTGAAATCAAGAATAGCTTGTGCCGTATTCTCAATCACCTCACGAGGAAGGATAGAAGGTCCTGCATTGAAATTATGCTTTTTCATTTGAAGTTTGTTTTGGTTATACAATTTCGTTCATTAATGTCTTTCGACTTTGCGAAATTACGGAAATATTTCTTCAAAACAAACCTTTCCTGATGAAATTCTATTTTTAAGCCGCATTTAGCTTACTTTTTAATGGTTTATACAAGATATATGCACCATTTTGTTATCTTTACTTATCAAGGATAATACTTTTAGAGAAACTAAAAGCAAGGCGGTTTCATTACTTCATATTCAAAAGAATAAGCGCAAATAAAATGAATATTTATAAGATAAATCACTTTGCTTCCTCGATAACAGTTTTCATTCCCTTGATTTTTTCACCGCGTACCAGCGTCAGCAATTGTTTCATTTTACTGCGGCGCACGGCTACAAAGGCATAGTGTTCCTTTACGTCCACCTGCCCGACATCTTCACGCGCCATTCCTCCTTTTTTATACAAGAAGCCGACAATATCTATCTTGTTCAACTTATCCTTTTTCCCTTTACCTATATATAAGGTAGCCCATCGGGGCTTGGCCGGTTTGGGAAGCGTCTCCGGAAACTCGTACGTTTCGATGTCTTCAAAAATGTACTCGGGTACCCGCTCCTCAGCATGCAGGACAAGATATGCATTTCCCGATGCCTCCCAACGGGCAGTACGTCCATTACGGTGTGTATAGGCTTCCTCGTTTACGGGAGGATGGTAATGCACCACATTCTCAATACCCGGAATATCCAGTCCGCGGGCGGCAAGGTCTGTAGATATCAGTACGGCGCAACTGCCATTACGGAACTTGTAAAGCGCACGTTCGCGGTCGGGCTGCTCCATACCGCCATGGAACATGTCGCAAAGGAACTTCCTGGCTTGCAGGTACCCGGCAACACGCTCCACGCTTTCACGATAATTGCAGAATACCAAGGTGGAATGATAGCCGAGGGTACAAAGCAGGTTATAGAGGGTTTCCAGTTTGTCCTTCTCCGGAGAAACGACCTTATGCAGCCGCAGACGCGGAGCAAGGGCTTCCGGAGCAAGAAAATCAAGCTTCATGAACCGGGAGACGGAAGACGGGGAATCACCTCCTACTCCGGCAAATTGCGGTATTTCCTCTGCATCGGTGGCCGAGAGAAGCACACGCTTTTTCAGTGAGGGAAGCTGCCCGATAACCTCTGCCATCTCGTCATGGAAACCGAACTCAAGACACTTGTCGAATTCATCTATCACCAGAGTGACGACAGTGGCGGCATTGAAATTCCCTTTCCTCAAATGGTCGCTCATACGTCCCGGAGTACCGATAATGACAGCGGGATGAACGCCTTTCATTGTCCGGTGTTCTTCCATGGCAGGGCGTCCGCCATAGCAGCTCATAGCTTTGAAAGGAGTTCCCATGGACTTGAACACAGTTTCTATCTGCAAGGCCAATTCGCGTGAAGGTACTAGTACAAGAGCCTGCACACCTTGTATATCCGCTTTCAAGGTCTGTACCAGCGGAAGGAGAAAAGCCAGTGTCTTACCCGAACCGGTGGGCGAAAGAAGCACTAAATCTTTGGCTGATTGATAAGCTTCCGTAGCAGCCTCCTGCATCGGAGTGAGTTCCTGTATCTTCAAATTATGAAGTATATCCGAAAGTTCCATGAATATTTTTTTTTAATCAATATGCAAAGATACGGATAAGAAGTCAGTTTCCATCAAAACAAAAACAGCTTTTAAGAAAGCTACCTAAAATCATGACATGCCCGTCAATCGAATAGGAGAAAATTAAAGTCGTTTTCTCCCACTTTAATTTTGGGGAAGTAAAGATATTGAGGTTGTCAAGGACGTGCTCAATCAACCTGTTTCCTCAGGTAGATTGAGCACGTCCTTGACAAAATCACCGTTTTCTTTTGACAAATACATTTTTATACCAAAGATATAATAAAAATTGTAATTGATATGTAACGGTAATCTGAAAGTTATTGTTTAAATTTGCAACGTTTTTTAATAGTTTAATCATATTAATTAAAATCTCATGGCAAAAAGAATGCGATTCATTCTTTCCACAATTATGGTGATAGTCGCAATGACAGCTAAGGCTCAGGTGACTACCTCCTCATTAAGTGGAAAGGTAACAGACCCAGACAAGGAAGCCATTATCGGTGCAACAGTTCAGGCTATACACGAGCCTTCCGGGACACGATATGGCGCAATTACAAACATTGATGGTCGTTATACCATTCAAGGTATGCGGGCAGGCGGGCCTTACAGTGTGGAAGTCTCTTACATCGGCTACCAAACAATGATGTACAAGGATGTGACTCTTCAATTAGGTGAAGTCTACAATTTGAATGTACAGATGAAAGAATCATCAGAGCTTCTTGAGGAAGTGGTTGTTACAGCTCAAAAGACTAAATTTGCTTCCGAAAAGACCGGAGCAACAACCAACATTTCCAATACACAGATTGCCAGCATGCCTTCTGTAAGCCGTAGCATTACCGACTATTCTCGTTTGTCTGCTTACGGTGGTAATGGGATGTCGTTTGCCGGATCTGACGGTCGTACAGCCAACTTCACAATCGACGGTGCCAACTTCAACAACAACTTCGGTTTGAGTTCCAACCTGCCTGGTGGCGGTAATCCGGTCTCTATAGAGGCGATTGACGAAATTCAGATTGTCATATCTCCGTTTGATGTACGCCAGACCAACTTCATCGGTGGCGGTATCAATGCCATTACCAAATCAGGTACCAATACTTACAAAGGTACAGCTTATATTTATCACCAGAATGAAAACATGCGCGGTGATGCCATTGATCGTGAAACAATCTTAGGTGCTCGCGAGAAAGACCAGTCAACTACATATGGTTTTACTATTGGCGGTCCGATAATCAAGAATAAGCTCTTCTTCTTTGCAAACGGCGAGCTGCAGAATACTCCTGCAATTGCCAATCGCTGGCGTGCTTCCGAAGACGGTGTGGCCAATGCAGACGCATACATCTCACGTGCAACCGTTGCCGATCTTCAGAATGTGTCCGATATAGCGAAAGAAAGATATGGCTATGACACCGGTTCATTCAGCAGCTTCCCGTCTGACAATAAGAACACTAAATTATTGGCACGTATAGACTGGAACATCAACAACAACCATCGCTTGGCCTTGCGTTATAACTATACCAAGAATACCGTATGGAATGCCCCTAACGCTTCCTCTATGGACGGTGGTACTCGTATGTCGGGTAGTCGTACTTCACAGTATGCCATGTCGTATGCCAACTCCATGTATTCCTTGGATAACTTGGTACATTCATTGTCTTTCGACCTTAACAGCCGCTTCTCTGCTACCTTGTCCAACCAGTTTTTGGCAACATTCTCCAAGTTGGATGACGTACGTGGTACTAATTCCAGTATTTTCCCATTTGTCGATATTTTGAAAGACAATCAAAACTACATCTCTTTTGGTGAAGAACTTTTCACTTACAATAACGCAGTCCACAACACAGTGTGGAATATAAAAGATGACGTAACTTACTATACCGGCAATCATAAAATCATGGTTGGCTTGAACTATGAGCATCAAATGGCCGACAACCAGTATCTCCGTAACGGTACAGGATATTATCGCTATACCAGCCTGGATGACTTTGTTCAAGGAGCTGCTCCGGAAATTGTATGTTTGACTTATGGCTATAACGGTGAAAACGAACCTGCATCACGTGTTCAGTACAATAAATTGGGCTTCTACTTGCAAGACGAATGGAACGTACGTTCCGATTTCAAGGTTACAGCCGGTCTGCGCTTCGACGGACTCTTCTTTGATAATGGTGACTTGATGACCAACAATGCTATTCTTGACCTTGACTACAACGGTCGTCATATCGATACCGGCAAATGGCCCGGAAACTCATTGACAGTATCTCCTCGTATAGGTTTCAGTTGGGATATACTTGGCAACAATACTTTGAAGCTGCGTGGTGGTAGCGGTTTGTTCTCCGGACGTCTGCCTTTGGTATTCTTTACCAATATGCCTACCAATGGCGGTATGATTCAATATCAGGCGCAAGTCAATGCCAAGAATGCAAAAGACAAAGGTTTCACTATGGATGAATTCAAAGGTGGAATCCTTTCTACAGAAGCTCTGAAACAAAAGCTTTATGATTTGGGTTATCCTCAGACAATCAAACCGGAAGACGGTACAGTTCCTTCAAGTATTTGCGGCGTCGATCCCGACTTTAAAATGCCACAGGTCTGGAAGTCTTCAATTGCCGTGGATTATACAGTACCCGTATCATTCCCATTGAACGTGACGGTAGAAGGAATCTATAACAAGACACTTAATGCCGCCATGTTGAAAGACTGGAGCCAGAAAGATATAAACGGCTTTACACGCTTCAATGGTGCTGATAACCGTCCTGTATTCCCGTCTGACGCTACTTATACGGACGAGGCCGGCAAGAGTCTGCCCAGTGCTTACATGCTTGAGAATACAAGCCGCGGTTACGGATGGTCGACCAGCGTTACCGTGAACGCAGCGCCTGCCAAATGGATCAATTTGATGGCTGCTTATACGCATACAGTATCTAAGGAGGTGACTTCACTTCCGGGTTCCAATGCTTCTTCAGTACTCAACTACCTTTCTACATACGAAGGTGTCAACAACTTCCGTTTGCACAATGGCCTTAACGTTACTCCCGACCGTTTCATTGCAAGTGCCACTATCAACGACAAGAGCGGCAACCACTTTAGTTTGATTTACGAGACTTGGCGTGGCGGTTACAATTACTCTTACATGCTTGCCAACGACATAAACGGTGACGGTTACAACTACGATGCCATTTATATCCCTACAGACAAGCAAGTTGCCGACGGTTCATTCCGTTTCGTTAGCGAGGATGACAAGACACGCTTCATGGATTATGTACACAACGACTCATACCTTAAGAATAATCAGGGTAAATATGCTGAGCCCAACAGTCTTTATTCTCCTTGGGTACACCGTGTAGATTTCTCTTATAAGCACGATTTCAACTTGAATGTATGTGGTGCCAAGCACAAATTGCAGCTGAGCTTTGACATGAAGAACGTGCTTAATTTCTTCAATTCAAGCTGGGGAGTAAGTAAGCATTTGAATCCTGCTATCGGTAACGAAGCCCGTATCTTGAAGTATGAAGGTGTAGACGCTGAAGGTTTTGCTACATTCTCAACTCCGGAGTCTATAAATGGCAACACCAAGACTTGGACTCTCAACCATGCTATTGGTCAGTGCTGGTATGCTTCTATCGGTATTAAGTATTGCTTTAACTGATTATCAATTTAAATATAATCGAAGAATATGAAAAAATATCTATTTATAGTACTTGCTGCTGTGATTTCCCTTTTCTCAAGCTGTGCTGAAGATGATGCAGCAATAGGCTTGTCAGGATTGAAGGTTTCACAGTCGTACGTTGCGCTGCCGGTTGAAGGAGGTAGCACTGACATTACAATTGAATCGAAGTCCGAATGGATTATCACAGGTAACGACAAGGCCGATTGGCTTACCATCTCTACAACTCAAGGTCCTCAAGGCGAAAGCAAAATCACATTTTCTGCTGATGAAGCTGTGGATGGCCGTTCAGTGGAACTGAAGCTGAGCAGTGCCAATGAAACTCAGAACTTGACTATCATGCAAGGCTTGCCAGTCATTTCGGAAGCTACTTGTGCCGAGGTAATAGCCGGTCCCGACAAGAAGACTTATAAAGTGACCGGTGTTGTTTCAAATATTTCCAACACCGTTTACGGCAACTGGGACATTGTGGATGCCACCGGTAAGGTTTACGTCTATGGAACTTTGGACGCCAAAGGCAATACGAAGAATTTTGCCAGCCTGGGTCTGGAAGAAGGCGATGAGGTAACAATACAAGGTCCCAAAACCACCTACGGTACTACAGTTGAGCTTGTTGATGTTACTGTGCTCAAGATTAACAAATCGCTCATCAAGGTCGACTCTGTCTACAATGATGTACTTCCGGTTGAGGGTGGTATCTTTGAGGCATACATCATAACCAAAGGCAACGGCGTTTCTGTAGAAATTCCTGAGGATGCCAAAGAATGGTTGTCTATTGTCTCTATCGACCAGAAAGGAACAGATGCTTGCGTGAAGTTCCAGGCTGCCCGAAACGAAGGTGGTGACCGTTCAACCAGCATTACATTCCGCACTACTGACGGTAAAAAAGATTACACAAGCAAGACTGAACTCTCACAGCAGGGCGCCATCGTTGAAGCTACTGTTGCTGAATTCATTGCCGCCGAGGTTGGTGCTACACAATACCGCATTAGTGGTGTAGTGACCAAGATTGCTAATACCCAATATGGCAATATCTACATCAAGGATTTCTCGGGTGATGTATATATCTATGGCATCAAAGATTTTGCTGATTCTAATATCAAGGAAGGTGATATTGTAACTCTCGTTGGTCCACGTGCCGAATACAAAGGTACTCCGCAGATGACCAATGCCGTTGCAGAGGACGTGAAGAGTGTAAAAACAGTTACTGTTGCTGATTTCCTTGCAGCAGAGGAAAGCCCTTCACAATATTACCAGTTGACCGGTACTGTATCAAATATCGCAAGTACCCTTTATGGTAATTTTGATATTACAGATGAAAGCGGCAAGGTATATGTTTATGGTCTTCTTACAGGCTGGAAAGGCGCAAGCAAACAGTTCGAATCACTGGGTATTGTTGAAGGTGATAAGATTACTATATGCGGTGTTCGTACCAGCTACAAAGATTCCGATCAAGTGGGAAGCGCATTCTTCATTTCTAAAGTGACTGAATAAAGAATTTTTTATAATAAAGTAAAATCCGCACTGCCATCACAGTATATGTAGATGACATTGCGGATTTCTTTTTCAATTTTATATATGATATGAATAAAAGATATTACAATTTGATTTTAGCGATTTGCCTGTTGCTGCCATTGTTCTGTGGATGTAGCTCAGATGATTCTTCAGAAATGAATGAACATCCCACTATCAATGACATTCAATTCACTGAACAAGGTTCCAAGCGTGAAGTACTATATGCTATTGATGGTAGCAAAGGCTTGACATTGGATGAATCAATCCGTTCGCAAATCAGTATTGCAGCCAATAAGACTATTTCCGGTGACGGATTCACCTTTTCAGAAGAATTTGATACTGATAATCTATCGTCACTTCCCGATTACTCCACCGTAAAGCAATGGAGTGACAAGGCTGTGGCCAAAGCAAAAACTTCTTATTGGGTACGCTATCAGCTTCCTTCACAAGTTGCCATGTTCAAACTTCGCATCGCATACGTTGATGGGATAAATGTAGGAGTGGAGCATAATGCAGCCCAAAAAATTGTGATAGAAAACAAAAATGCGAATGTATCCGCCCAAGGACAAAATTACGTGACAGAATACGAAATGCCACATCTGATGGAGGGCAATACCTACGTGGAGCATGAAGTTACGGCCGGTGGCAACAAGGTGCTTAACTATGCAATGGAATGGAACGACCACATGAAACATTCTCGCTGGGTGGCCTATAGCTACGATGCCATTACGGGGGTGAAAAATGTAACCAGAAGTGATGACGCCTGGGCAGTAGACCCATTGCTGCCGGAGAGTATGAGGGTTGACAATAGCTGGCATACCAATGACGGATTCGACCGAGGACACCTCTGTGCTTCCGATGACCGTTCTTTTTCTACAGAAGCCAATAAGCAGACTTTCTACTTCAGCAACATGAGTCCACAACTCAACTCATTCAATGGCGGTTACTGGGTTACCTTCGAGCAGTTACTCAATTCATGGGTGCGCAAGGACAATGCCTTTGGAAGTGTGTACGATAAAATCTATGTGGCAAAAGGTGGAACGCTCGACAAGCTATTGATAGATTATAAGGGAACCAAGGCAGGAGGAGATGGAGTGATGCCCGCTACTGACTCAAAGGGTTTCACATCAAAAGGATTGCCTGTTCCACAATATTACTTCATTGCCGTATTGGCTCATCGTGCCAATCAGCCCGTTGACATAGCTACATCCTATCAGACCATAGGTTTTTGGGTGGAACATCGTGATGACTACGGCTATACTTTTGAACATCCGCTGAATAGGGATGACACCAAAGCAAATGCCATCAGCATTGATGAACTTGAAAGCAAGACTGGCATAGACTTCTTCTGCAATCTTCCCGATTATATTGAGGATGAAGTGGAGAGTAGCTATAATCTCACCGATTGGGCCTGGTAGTATCATGTGCTACGAATGAATATTCGTGAATCTGAACATGAATAATGGTATATTACACACTCCCTGAGTGACGAGTAGATAATAAGAAGAGAGAGGGAGGTTTGCCTTATGGCTGACCTCCCTCTCTCCTATTTGTTCTTTGAAATACTCAAATCAGTCATTCATCAACTTTCTATAACGTACACGGGTGGGTTCTTCTTTCCCAAGGCGCTTCTGTTTATTTTCCTCATATTCTGAATAAGAACCTTCAAAGAAGAACACATTGGAATCTCCTTCGAAAGCGAGGATGTGCGTACAGATACGGTCGAGGAACCAACGGTCGTGGCTGATAACCACGGCACATCCGGCAAAGTCCTCCAAACCTTCTTCGAGGGCGCGAAGCGTGTTCACGTCGATGTCGTTGGTAGGCTCGTCCAGCAGAAGCACATTACCCTCTTCCTTCAGGCAGAGCGCCAGGTGCAGGCGGTTGCGTTCACCACCGGAAAGCACTCCGCAGAGCTTTTCCTGGTCGGCACCGGAGAAGTTGAAACGGGACAGATAGGCGCGCGCATTGATGTCGCGTCCACCCATGCGAATCAGGTCGTTTCCACCGGAAATGACTTGATATACACTCTTGTTAGGGTCGATGTCCTTATGCTGCTGGTCCACGTAGGCCACCTTTACGGTTTCCCCTACCTCGAACTCGCCCTTGTCTGCCTTTTCCAGTCCCATGATAAGGCGGAAAAGCGTGGTCTTACCGGCACCGTTGGGGCCGATGATACCCACGATGCCGTTGGGTGGAAGCATGAAGTTGAGGTCGTCGAACAGCAGTTTGTCGCCGAACGCCTTTGCCACCTGCTTGGCTTCAATCACCTTGTTGCCCAGACGGGGGCCGTTCGGGATAAAGATTTCCAGCTTCTCTTCCTTCTCTTTCACGTCCTCGTTCAGTAATTTGTCGTAGGAGTTCAGACGGGCTTTCCCCTTTGCCTGACGAGCTTTGGGAGCCATACGTACCCATTCCAGCTCGCGTTCCAGTGTCTTGCGGCGCTTGCTGGCTGTCTTTTCTTCCTGCTCCATGCGCTTAGTTTTCTGTTCCAGCCAACTGGAGTAGTTCCCCTTCCAGGGGATGCCCTCGCCACGGTCCAGTTCAAGAATCCAGCCTGCCACATGGTCAAGGAAATAACGGTCGTGCGTCACGGCAATCACCGTACCCTCGTACTGCTGCAAGTGTTGTTCCAGCCAGTCGATAGATTCGGCATCAAGGTGGTTAGTGGGCTCGTCGAGGAGAAGCACATCGGGCTTCTGCAACAATAGGCGGCAAAGGGCCACACGGCGGCGCTCACCACCGGAAAGATGTTCTACGGACTGGTCTTCGGGCGGACAACGGAGGGCATCCATGGCACGCTCCAGCTTGCTGTCGAGGTTCCAGGCATCGGTCGCGTCGATGATGTCCTGCAATTCGGCCTGACGGGAGAAGAGCTTGTCCATCTTGTCCTGGTCCTCATAATATTCGGGCAAGCCGAACTTCTGGTTGATTTCCTCGTATTCTGCCAGCGCGTCCACAATGGGCTGCACGCCTTCCATTACAATTTCCTTCACGGTCTTGGTGGGGTCGAGGTACGGTTCCTGAGCCAGATATCCCACAGAATATCCCGGCGAGAACACCACTTCGCCCTGATAGGACTTATCCAATCCGGCGATAATCTTCAGCAGGGTCGATTTACCCGAACCGTTCAGACCGATGATACCGATTTTTGCCCCGTAGAAGAACGAGAGGTAAATGTTCTTCAGTACCTGCTTGTTGTTCTGCTGAATGGTTTTATTCAGCCCAACCATAGAAAAGATAATCTTTTTATCGTCTACTGTTGCCATGTATTTAATGATTAATGTTCAGTGATAATGATTAATATCAAGGATTGATGGGGACAAAGATAAGAAAAAAGATGATATTATTTTGCAAATTTCAAAAAAGTATCTATCTTTGCACCCGCTTAACAGCAATGAAGGATTGAATCGCTAGCTCAGCAGGTAGAGCACAACACTTTTAATGTTGGGGTCTTGGGTTCGAGCCCCAAGCGGTTCACAGAAAGGGATTACAGTTTCGTAGTCCCTTTTTATTTATTATCAGCATTTTAGGTAATTATCAATGATTTATAGGAGCAAAAGCGGCATTTCCCTTGTTTCATTTTAGCTCATTATATTTCACTCTATTTCACTAAATTTGCGGCAAATGTGATACCCTTGTGTGATACCAAATCTTTTAAAGTTATGAAGTACCCTACAGCAAGATTTGTGTTTGACCGGAAACATACGGCAAGCAAGACTACAAAAGGAACCGTTCAGATAGAAATAACGTTTGAACGGAAAAGGAAGTGGCTCACCACGGGAGTTCGCCTATACTCTGACCAATGGAGCGAAAAAACTAAAGTAAGGAACACCGTCCAGTCCTTGGACCTAAACGAAAGGCTCGATGCGCAAATGCAAAACATAAACGAATTCATCAATAGCCTCATAAAAAAGAAAGAGGAATTCAGCTTTGACAAACTAGAGCATTTCCTAAAGTATTCCCAGCACAAAGAAAGTTTCATAGACTTTGTGAGACGCAGGGTCAGTGAAAGAACGGATTTGACAAAAGGGACACTAAATACACATGCCTCACTGATTAATTCCCTGGAAGAGTTCGGAAGGATAATCTATTTCACCGACATAACCACGGCCAACATAATGTACTATGACGATTTCCTACATAGGAAATACACCAAACAGACTACCGTACATGGGTATCACAAGCGGCTAAAGAGGTATATAAATGAAGCTATGAAATATGAGCTTTTAAACGAGAATCCATATAACAAGCTTAAATTCGACAGAGGAAAGAGCGAAGGGATAAAGTACCTCACCCTTGAGCAAATAACTCAGATACAAAGGCTGAAAATATCTTCAGAAAGTATTGAAAGGGTACGGGATTTGTTCATTTTCCAATGTTATACCGGACTATCTTATGCAGACTTGTTCAAATTCGATTTCAGCACCGTAACCAGGAAAGGGAATAAGTTCTTCATAAGGGATGCAAGAATAAAAACCGATGAAGAGTATTTCATAATGCTGCTCAAGCCCGCCATTGAGATATTGAAAAAATACGAGTTTAATCTACCCAAAATAAGTAACTATCAGTATAATTTAAGATTGAAGGTCGTTCAAGAAATAGCAGGGATAAAGTTGAGTCTTCATTCACACATAGCCCGGCACAGTTTTGCTGTCATGGCCTTAAACATGGGGGTATCTATTGAGAATCTTGCAAAAATGATGGGGCACACGGATATTAAAACCACCCAAATATACGCTAAAGTGCTGAACAAGTCCGTGCAAGAAGAATTTGAAAAGATGGATAGCAAGCTATAAGCAAAACAACCCAGTGGGTTAAATTCAATCCAAAACAAGCGAAACAACCCACTGGGTTATATAAACTTATTGCTGTTCCATGAATTCCTTCAATCTGTACAGCCTGTCAATCGCCGGATTGTAGAACGGGTCCGGATAGTGCTGGTTGATGTCGCAGATGTTGGCGTGGACATACATGGACGTATCGATAATGTGTTCCGATTCGCTTAATGTCACCTCCTTGGGCAATTGGGCTGTTTGTGCCCAATGGACGATAGCTTTCACGCTTTTTTCGTCGTATGAGTATTTACTTTCTTGTGCCATGGTTTGGTATTTTTGCGGCAAAGGTAATGATTATACCGAATACTTTTCTCCTCAACTCGTGCATAATAAGAAAAAAATCGCTATCTTTGTGAAAAAGAAAAGGTTATGATTCAAATGGGCGTCTATCTAATGATTGGTACTATTATCTACGGCTCTATCATATCTTTGATAGTGGCATGGATGCTACATGCTAAAGAAAAAGATAACAAAAGTAGATACACGGACTAACACTTCTTATTAATGTCGTTCTCTGCTACCATTCGTATGTTATCATTCCTATTTTCCTCTATTTCTTCAAGTTTGTCATCGTCATAAATAACTCATTCTGTTTCTCCATCTTCAAAGTCAAAATCAATATCCAATTGTTGGTACTGTTTTGGATAAGCCTTATCTATATTTCTCATAAAGACAGCCCAATTAAAATTAGATATTGTGGCAATTGCGTGTACAGCCTCAAGATGTTGTCTCAATTTCGGCAACCCTATCTCCCTTGTGAGAAATTGATGATGTTTATAGCTTCTATTCCCATTGTCATTTTTAGGATTACGTTTCTTTAATTCCGCAAGTACCAAAGGAGCTATTCTTTCATAAACAATATCATTAATCCACGTGCCAACAACTCCAGGGCGTTTGTTTGTTTTGTCCCAGTTCCAATTGTGCATTTTATATAAGTCTTCAAAGAACGTGTCACCAAAAACTTTAACCCATTTTGCAGCCTCTTCAGACATAAATGTATTCAAGAACTTTTGCAATGCGTTTTCAGCGCGCTCCTTAGCCTTATTATAGCCAGTTACTTCATCGACGAGAGCAATGATTCCGACCTTAGCCACAGAACGGATGATAATATTTGCATTAGCTACAATCTCGGAATTTATATTAAATCTCTGGGTCTCATTGGCATCAATAATTGCAGAACAAAGGTCTATTAAAAGAGTAGCTTCATAACCATAAAAGTCTGATTTTAAATTTTTTATACTTTCCACAGTAAATACTATCGGATTATTAAACTGCTCCAATATTCTGGGTTTAAGTCCAAATGCTATAGGTTCACTGTTTACAAATTTAGAGAACCATTGCCCTGATGTCTTTTTGTCACCAGCACCAAGCGCTCCTTGAATGCCTCTACCAGAAAACACACGCGTTCCGTCTTCAAGAACATAACACGGAAGTTCCAAATTCCCTAAAACGAGGGGAGTTTTATCTGAACCATATTTAGCGACTAATACTCTATTGTCAACCAAACTGTCTCTTTCAACACCAATCGCTTCCGCTACCTTGATGATAGTATCCATACTTGCAGAACCATTAATAGCTTTGCTTAACCCTACTTCTGTCATTCCTATTTTAGAGGCGAGTTCCTTTTGTGTGATTCCATGCTCTTTCAATACTTCTTTTATCCTATTTTTCATACTATAAAAGTTTAATATTATCCGCAAATATACAAATAATTAAACTAAAACACCAAATCAAAGGATGAAATAATATTTAAGATTAAATCTTACCACATAAATATTAATCAATTGCCACACGAATAGGATATAAGTTCAAGGGACCATCAAACGATTTTCATGGAAATATCTTACAGCCTCGCTTACATATTATTTAAAACCGTTGAAATACCCCATTATCCTATCAGAGAGTTCACGCAGTCCGCAGCAGATATACGTTTCGGTCATCGTTACACTGGAGTGACCCAACATCCGGCTGATGGAATACAAGTCCGCACCTCTCAGATACAAGTTGGTAGCGCAAGACTTCCGGGCCGAATGTGAGGAAATGAACTCCCACTTTTCGCCGGTTATATATTCTCCGGCTTGATATAGCTTTGTCCGTTTGTTTATTCCACATCTCCGGCAAATACTTCTTATAGTGTCATTAAATGTCACGTCCGAAACCTTCCGTTCATTGATGCCGTATTCCCGGTTCTCTTTCAATATCCGAAGCACGGCAGGAGCTGCCGGTATCTCCGCTTTAATCTTGGTTTTCCGTGAGACATAGACCAGTCTTCCGTCTATTATGTTGTCCTCTGTGAATTCGATATAGTCCGAATGCCTGGCACCAGTAAGGCAGCCAAGGAGGAAACAGTTTTTCACGGCCCGCTCCGTCTCGTTAACCGGGCTATACGCCAACAGTGTTTTTATCTCCTCGTCCGTTAACCAAGTGCTTTGCGTAGCATCCTTCTTCAAGGTCAATATAGCCTCAAAACCTTTCGGGAAGGAATATACATCATTATACAAGTTTAGGACTGATTTAAGCATAGCGCAATAGGTTTTAGCGCTATTTGTCGCCAATCTTTCGTTAAGAGCCTGGACAAAATTATACAATCTCGGCTTTGTTATACTTTCAAATGTACACTCCGTCTCATTAACCTCTTCGTACACCCGCAACACTTTTCCGTATTGCGGATATTTCTTCAAAAACACATTTTTTAAAGTATCCATATCATTTTACGCTTTTGTTATCTTTTGTTCTCCCTATAGCAAGCACAACGCCTATCAAAGCCGACGTAATAACCAGCACTGGACTGATATCCCACAATATTACAACCAGAATAATTGCCCAAAGAATAAAACCTAAATACATATCATTCTCCTTTCTTGTTTATCGAATTGTTTTGTTTCTTTGCAAATCTTTTGGCCGATTCGTAATCTGCAAAATAATTGACACGATTACACGTTTTAGTGTTTACTACATTATAAACTTTGCAGCCAAAATCAATCGATTCTCTAACTATATATTTACTATTCTGATTCACGTCTGTTACATTTTTATCGCAAACAACACTACGCGGGAAGATTTCCTTTTTCATATCCTTAGAATTTATCTGATTCATCTTTGTAATTTCTTAATCTCTCTATATCGGTACCGCTGATGAACAATACGGCACCGAATAACGGCAACATAACGCAGAACATTATACAATACTTTTTAATCGTCCGTTACCATCCGTGAACCCGTTAAGTGTTTCCGCCTCTCTTTCGGCTTCTCCCTTTGTTTGGAAGAATCCTACCGGGCAATTATCCAAGGTATCTATAACATAATAATAACCGCGTTTAGGTTTGTTTTCCGTTATGTATCGTTTTCCTTTTACTTTTTTCTCGTAAAATTCTACGTTCTCATCCATCGGAGTGTAATATGATGAAACGCTAAGCGTGCCCGATTCTATTTTGCCGTGAAACTCAATTATACCGGGTAAATCGTTTTTTAAACTGCTTTCCAGACTTACACCGTCATAGGTTACGCCGTATTTGCGTTCCTCCGCTGTGTATACGTTGAAAACATCGCCCGGTTGTATGTCTGCACGTACTTTCGCGCTGGTTATGTTTCCCGCGCCTTCAATATCGTAATAGTGTACGCCGTTAAAGTTGTCCGTTTTGGTAAAGCTTATATTATCGAACGGGTGCGCTTCAGCGGTACAATCCGTTAAAGCTTTTCCCGGTCGTATTATATCCATGTACTTAACTTCTCTTTCCGCTATTTCTTTAGGACATTTCTTTAAATTGCCGACATTGCAACAACCGTTTGAATTTACACGGGCAGTACCGTTTTTTTCATTAAAAGCCAATATAACGCCTATTTCTCCGCACTGATCATAAACGACCTCCCCCAGTCTAAACCCGTCCAGTTCTTCGGGTATTGTCGGATAATCGAACGAATCATATTTTGCATAATCGTCAATAATTAATGTGGTGTCATTCCCTTGGGGTTCTTCTAATATCACAGAATCGCATAAAGTGCATTTCTTTTCATAAACAAATCCATTAGATTTCATCCAGTTTAATAAATCCGTTTCATTATCAAACACTTTCCGAACTGGAGCTAATCCACTAGTAGAACCCTGCACGCCTCCGAATGCCCCCCAGTATGTACCATTGTCGCAACGCCCTATACATCCGTATTCCTTACCCTCTCCGATATATTTTAGTTCTATACCTTCGTAACCACATCCAGGAATTTCTTTCCATTCTATAATATTATCCTTAGATGTTTCTATTTCAGGAAGCGCCGGAAACTCTGTAGGCGCTATCAGTTCTTTCACCTTGTCCGCCTGCTTCTTGCTGAATATCCACCCGGCACGCTTTTCACCGTTATAATTTAAAGCCGGGTTAAAGCGTCCCCCCAGTTCCTTTAACTGCTCTTTGATAGCCTTCGTATCACCGAATACCGCTATAGCCTTTTCGGAGTAGTCCACGATTTCCAGGCCTTCAGCCGTCACGGCTTCCACTTCTTTGGCTTCCTCAACCCTTTCAGGCTTAACGCTGCTTTTCTTCGCCTTCGGTTCTATAACCTTATATTCATCACCCACTTTTATGCTTAAATAAAAATTAGTGTCGTAATAGTCTTGCATACCGTCCGAATCATCATAACGGAAAGAACTTGCATAAGTCGTAACAGCGTCCAGCACTTTAAATATTTCGGGCGTTAAATCCTTTTCCCAGCCCTTTACGGTGTTCATCGTGGACATATAACCGCGTTCCGCGCTTCTTGACCCCTCAACAAAGGGAATGTAAATACCTTCTTTCAGTTCAATATGTAACGAATCCGTGTACATACTCCATTCAGAGCGAACAGAGAATTTAAATTCCGGGAAATTCTTCTTTGCAAAAACCCTGACCTTTGCGGCGATTTCCTTTGTACTTAACTTGCTGTCATAGTTGGAACCAGCCCAACCGTTTGCGGTGTAGAAATTCATTGCTGTCATGATGATATATTTTAAATTGTTAATAATTCAAAGTACAGCGTCATTTTATAAGAGGATAATTTGGAAGTGATAACCCAGATAAGTAACTTTGTTCCTGCTTAGGGGGGGGGTACTTATCTGAGTTATTCCCTTCTTTCGGAGTTGTAAGTATTTCCAGTACTTGCAGCTCCTTTTTTATATCACAACACAAACAACGCTTGTAAGAACGGCAACCTTACGTTTACCTCTTTCTTACATTACAAAGATACGAATTATATCGTAAACAGCAAAGAAAATAGCAAAATATTTCTATGAAAAACGCATGTTTTATAACACAATAAACACACACATAAATAGCTTATTTACAGCAATTTATAAGTATAACATCACATCCAATTAATAGTAAATATATAATACCAGAACCAGTAAAAACACATGCACAATATATATAGATTATATCTATAACAATAGGCGAAACTATAGATATTATCTATACAGACACAGCATAAAAGAAAAACCAAACAAATAGATTTTATTTATAACAAAACGTAACAATATAGATATTTTCTATAACAGCTAAAGAGGTGTCTTCGCCTCAAAACCGTGCGATTTCGCACACATCATCCTAACACCACATCGTAAAGTAGTAAACAAATCAAAACTTTATATTATATGTATAATATAAATACAAAACAGCTATATTACAGCATTTTATACGTATATACACCCTCAAACAGCACCTCTCCCACCCCTATAATTTGTAATGATATTTGGCGTAGTCACCTCTCCTAAAAATTTTTTGTTTCCCATTTTTTCGAGCAATGTAATGATGTTTTACCAACATAAATTGGGGCTATTTTTATGATAATGCACAAGCAAGTTCTTTTTCCGTGGTATTTTCTAATAAATCGGCAATATTTTATATAATATATACTTGGTTTATATCCAATATATTGTATATTTGCATAATGAAGATAAAGAGCATATCTATATGTATTTAGGTCAAATAAGTAAAAGAAGAGGGTTATTTTTATAAAATGCGCCTATAGCAGATATGTTTATGTTCTTTTTAACGTAAAATGAGCGATATACAATGAACAGAAGGGAATTGAAGGATTATGTACTTGGATTGTTGTCACGGCATTGCGACGAATACGCCTCTACGTTCAGGGACATATCCCTGGTGACGAGCAATCCTGAGCGCATAGACCGATACGGAAGACGGCTTGAGGAGTTGTTCAGGGAGGGATATGGTGTTGTGACGAAAGACATTGCGGACTACCGTGTCCCTCTGTATGTTTTTACGGGAAAGATATATGAGTACATGGACTACAACGTGCTCTACGATGCCGTTGACAGATGGCTGGAGAAGATGGGGGTTGCCGCCCGTGACCGTACGAACAAAAACATGTACGCATACATGAACCGCATAATAAATGTCATAAGGGACCATGAGCTTCAGCCGGATTTGAGCATCATGTGCTTTACCAACTGCGTGGTTGACATGAACAGGCTCAAGGTCTACCCCCACTCCCCGAAGTTCGACTGCGTGAAGATGTACCCTTTCAAGTATGACCGCAAGGAGATTTTCAACTGTCCCACATGGAGAAGCTTCCTTGGGGAAAGCTGGCTCCCTACGGATGACATGGACGGGGTCCTTCCGGAGAAGCACAAGAGGAGAATACTGCAGATGTTCCTTGGCGCGTGCCTTGTCAACAGGAAGAATATCAGTTTTGAGTATTTCCTCATATTGCAGGGGACCGGAGCGAACGGCAAGAGTGTCATTTACCGGGTTCTGAAAGACATGTTCGGGGAGGATGAAATACTCAACATAAAGATGAGCCAGTTCGCCAGAGGCGGTGACGAGCAGTTGCGTGCGGCCTATTCGATGTCAAGGAAAAGGCTTATGTACTGCACGGAAAGCAACCGTGGCGATTTCAGGGACATGAGCATCATCAAGGCCATATCAAGTGGGGAGCCTATTGCCTGCCGGGGGATAGGAGGCAACATCACCATGATGCAGCGACCTCCTATAATGCTGTGCAACTCCAACTACCGGTGGCAGCCGAAGGACTTCCTGAACCGTGACGACCCGGACGACGAGAGCATGCAGCGCCGTGCCCTGGTGCTAAACTTCGACAAGACAATTCCCGTGGAGAAAAGGGACACGATGCTTGCGGAAAGGATGAGGGCAGAACATGCGGGTATCATGGCGTGGATAGTCAAGGGGCTGTGCGAGCTAAAGAAAAACAATTGGCGTATGCCGGAGAATCTTGGCGGCAAGATAGACATGAAGCTGGAGAGGATACGCTCCACCGTGATGGGGAAGGACGGCAAGCTTGTGGACGGAAGCATATCCGAATACTTCAAGTACAAGGAATGCCAGCCGGAGGAGTCCGGTGGAGGAGCGCCTATAGAGCTTACTTCCTCGGAGGTGTACAAGAATTATGAAAGGTTCTGCAAGAAAAACGGAGTGGTCCCGGTTTCCCAGAGGAAAATGGGGCTTGACATGCTATCGCTCGGATATGCACGCGAGAAACGTGCGGACAAGGGATACAGCAACGTCTATACCCTATGGTGCGGTAATGAGGACATTGCGAATAATTTCATGAAGCACGTCCCCAATATTGCAGAGGAGGCGAAAGTCAATATGTTCGAGGGATGGGAATATTCCGACGACGATTTTTTGAACGAAGACATTGATTATTAATAATTATAAATCAGAATTATGGATTTCGGAAAGAGACAAATCGGGAATACTGTTATTCTCAAGTACAAGAAAGGCGATTTGCCCTTCATTAAGGTATCAACCGTAAGCGGAGATTTCTCCGTTGAATATGGGGCAGGAAGCGTGATGTTCATGCTGCTCGACAATGCCCCAATAGAAGATAAGGTAGACAATCTGCCGATGCTTATAATACGCAATACGCAGTATGTGGCAAACTGCATTGACGCGGAGTTGCAGGTAGATGTGTTGAAGGCAGTCGGAAACGCCCTTGACCGTGCGGATGCCAAGCCCATATCCGACGAGGAGGACGCCAAGATTATTGAGGAGGAAAGGCAGATGTATGAGATGAAGAAGGAAATGGAGAAATAGCCGGGTTTTATCCCCCGGCTTTCTTTTTGGCAGCAAGGTACAAGGAACAGTTGTTGCATGAAAGCGGCAGATAGAAATGGACTGTGGTGTCCTCCTCCTTTATCTCGTCTTTCTTAATCTGTGTAATGTCCGCTATCATTTTGGTGAGGTCAATCCACTCCTTGCATCCCTCTTTCCCGTCATATTTCTTACGGGCTGCAATAAGTTTGCGAAGTTGGTTCTCTTTCGACAGTTCGGAAGCAATATCCTCTTCACTGATGCCATCGACTGATATATCATCCTCTTTTTCGTTTTCCTTTTGTCTCCGCTGGATTTTCCTGCTGACAGATGTAAGATACGCCATGAAACGCTCGTCCTCCGTCAATAGTTTATTCATATCCTTCTCATTCGCCTTGGAAGAATACACCGGGTTGTAAAGTCCGGAAACAAGATAAGCGTCCTTGTCTTTCCATCCCATAGCGACAAGGTCTGCAAAAGCTTTCTCTTTGGCACTGATTTTAATGCGTTTGCATTCTGAAACCAATCCTCTACTCAATGATATTTTCTCCTCTTTTCCTCTCAGCATAACAGTTAAAACTATGAATTATACAAAAACAAAATAGCAACAGCACCGTATGTGCCATTGGTTCTGATAGTCGGATATGGGATGATAGCCGACCATGCTGTCACAATACGAACACGGGTAGCTGCTTCCGCGGTACGAATAGAACCCGGTAAACCCATTATTCTTGTGTTCAATGCCCCAAAACCACATCCACGCGGAGCCTACAACAAAACGGGTAAGGGTATTCAGGGAATTGTAGGCAGAATTGGATTTCCCCACCCCGTAGCTGATGCCGTCGGTTTTTATACGTGTGGCAGAGGAATTTCCTCCTTCCACAGCCCTCTTGAAATACGGGTCCGAATACGGAGATTTAAGATTTGCCTTTATATTGTCCTTTATCTTTTCACTACCAATACCTGCTATCATCCCGGCAGCAATGGCGGCTTCCAATTCATACTTGAAACGGTTGGAGTAGATACTTATTCGTTCGGACAGCGTCTTGCCGTGGTCTTCCCTATTGATGAATGCAACAATCGCATCACGGTCATTTTCCCGGTCATAGACGGATAGGGTCTCCGTGTAATCATATATAGTCCCACGCAGTTTATCAAGAACCTTATTCACTTCGTCATTCAGCTCCTTATTGGCAGAGAAGCGGAAAAATGAGGGCTTTATCCCGTATCTCATGGATATACCGAGAATCTCATTAGCGGCTTGCAGAAGCGCCTTCTCCAGATTGTCCTGCATGGATATTTCAGCCCTAAGTCTCAGCTTTATGTAATCCTTTGCCTCTTGTATCTGCTGTCGTGTAGGCTGTTTCATTGTTTGTCATCTCCTCCCGGATTATGCTCCACTCCATTATTGGCAGCGGACGCTTGTTTGGATTTCAATTCGTAAAGAAGGTCAGCCTGCTGTTCTTCCTTTTTCTCTCTCATTATCCTATCCCAATCACGGGGATTGCTGTACATCTGAATCTGCTCATTTGCGGTCTGTCGGGACAAGAATCCATTCTGCACACAGACAGCAAGGTTCTGCACAAGCTCAGACTCGTTCAGATGGATATACGGCTTTATCCAGGCATAAACGCTCAAGTTCTGCAGGTCTATGAGATTCTCCGTTTCGACGCCGTATCCGTAAGTGAATATCCTCACCATGTCATCAATGAGACGGTTGTATTCCTGGGCATCCTTCATGGCATTCTCAAAAGCCGGAGAATATAGAAGCTTTATCGCCACTCCCGGAAGGTCTCCGCTTCTTACCTCCGGTGGAATTACTGCAAACGACTGTTCGTAAATCAGCTTGTAAAGAGTGTCCAGTTGCTTTTCAAAAGCCGTAGAGACATCTTGTTTGTTGAGATAGCCTGCCTCGTCGTCCGGTCCCATAGAGATACATTTTATCGTCCCGTCAATCCCCCCTTCAATGTCAACATTCTCCCCTTTAAAGTACATAATCGGAAAAGCGTAGGCCATATTGTTCTGAGACAACTGGGAAAAGGCAAGTTCGTATTGGTCTATGCTGTCTTGCGAAGGCGACCAGCACGCTCCGGATTCAGTTCTGTGGTAAGCTACCGGAATGAAAGTAAAGCCATGCTCTTGTGATGAGACAAGTTCATACCCATCAAGCCCGAACAGACTTTTTATGACTTGTTTTATCTTGTCATATCCGCTTTTTCCCCTTTTAAAACGATGGAGATACTTTTCATCCCATACTTCCAGCCAGTCTGTAACAGAATTGCCTTTGTCATCATAATCCGAATAGGAACGGGCAAATAGAATCAGCTCACCCGTCACATTGTCGAAATGCGGATATAAAGTATCCCCCTTCTCGAAAGAAAACACTTTCCAATAGAATTTTCCTTTACGGAGGTAGCCCACAAATGCCGTATCACCCGTTATTTTCACAGACTTCGCGGCTTCATACCACGCAATCTCCATATCTTTGACAGCCCATCCGGTTCGAAACTTAAAAAATATATCCTTGACTTTTTCATTTTCATTATCCCCTTCCATTTCGAACTGGATGTCGTTGCCGCACAAATGAACAAGATGCTTAATTGTTATAATCCTTTGGAAGGCAAAGGCGCACCTTACGACTTTCTCGCGATACCATTTCTTTGTCTCCGGGTCTTGCCTCAATCTGTCAGGGTAAACCAACGGGTCGTTGATTACATGCCCGGAAGGTTCGAACTCGCGTAAGAAATCCGTTTGGGTCATTATCTGATACGTAGGTTTGTCTAACGGAGCATTAACAGGCGAGCCGTCCCAAAATGTCCCCATCGCTTTTTTGTAACCATCAGGAAGTATCCTCCGAAATGGAAGACGTACCATAATCTGTCGTGTACTTATATTCTCCATAAGCCTTTTGGTTTAGTGTGTTGCTTTTTTATATCAAAAATCTGTCTGTAAATCATGGCCTCTATGAAGTCGGGAGAATGTCCCACATATTTCTTCATAGTCTCCTTTTTAATCAGCGAGAATCCCTTTTCCGTTTCCGCGTCCCTGATAGCCTTTCGCTCCTTCATGAGGATATTGTAAAGGGTCATGTTGGAATATCCGTTCCCGGAGAATTTGAGTGATAACAGTTCCGGATTTATGGAAATGCCACCATTCTTTATCTTTTTTACAAGAATATCCGCACACTGGGATTTTAGAGACGAGTAGACATATTTTATTGATTTCTCGTCAGCTTTTGTCATTGGGATAGGAGCCGCCATATTGTTAAACTTGACAGCATCCGGGAATTTCCCTTTAAAGTCCTGCCCCGGCCCGTTCAAGTCAAATACAAAATCCTTTTCAAATATTCCCCATTCCCTCAATTTATAGGCAACGCATTCTTCTGTCTGTTTGGAATTGTCACGACTTACATATACATCTTCTATATGGTCTCCAATCCAAAGCCATAAGACAAGATTGTCTCCTCCTTCGTAGGCAATATCGCATGAAACCCTACGCTTCTCGTCCCCATACTGGAAAGAATTATTAAAGAAACGCTCCATGTGCTCCATTTTAATAATATCGTCTCCAGCCGCTTTGAAATTCCAGTTCCCTTCAAGGTCACGGGCACGGGATTCTTCGTCTTGCTGGGCAAGGTTGGCAGCATAATTGGAGTCGGCTTCAATCAGTTTGACGTTATCTTCAAGACGGGCACGAATGAATACCACAGACTTGACAAACATTGTCTTTTTGTTGAACCCCAATTTCTCATAGGATTCATTCCAGAGAGGGTCTATGATTGATTTGCATTGTTCATATACATCTTCCGGTGTATCTCCCCAATAAATCCCATTTGGGGAATCCCCATCCATAAAGCAATATCTTTTTACTCCATTCCGTTCCAGGATAGGATTCCCATCTTCTCCAATCCACCAGTCTATGAAAACACGGACCCAACTGTCCGGGTCTGGATTGCAAGTACCCCAAAAACGGTTCTTTATACCGTAAGCATTACGATTACAAGTTATCAGATATTTGAACTTTTCATACGAACAATGTGTTATTTCATCTATTCCAATATAACAGAACTGTTTTCCTTGAAACCGTTTCTTAAAGTCTTCAAAAGTGTCTGCGAAATAGGAAAACCACAATTTCCCAGCATTATCCCCAAAATTCCATGTCATATCTGATATGGAACGGTTATAATTCCCGAATTGGGAGTAAAGAATGTACGACGTATTAATCATGTCTCTAAGGTCGTCTTTCTCATTACGTAGAAGGACGGCATTAAACCGTGGATTTTTCACATCCGGCAAGGATTCCATCAATAAAGAAAATGTCTTGGAGCCGCCACGGTTCCCCCCCATGATAACAATATCAGCATCGGAAGCCAATGAATCCTCTTGCCCTCCAGACTGGGCTATAATGTTATAGTCACTCTTTATCTTGCGCAGTTTGGCTATGTATTCATAGCTGAATACACTATCTCCATTCTTAGTATGTGCAGTTATGTCGTATTCCATAAATAAAAATAGCCGGTACATACAGAAATCCTCTGTATATTCCGGCTTGATTCACAGCTCTATGATAATATTTGATACAAATATACGATTAAATGTTTATTTTCTAAATATATAAGATAAAAAGATTGTTTATATATTGATTTTTAGAAAACAATCATTATATTTGCATTGAAATTTGTTTGATATGATAAAAATTGATTCCCAATTGGATGAGAAAAGGGATGTCGGACAAAATACATTCGTCACTTGTCCGGTATGTGGGCAGAAGCTTACGGATGTAAGGATGGTGGAAGGAAGTATTTTGCTTCGAACGGTATGCCGAAGATGCCGGAATTATATCAAAATAAGAATAACGACCGAATAACAAGTTACAATATACAAGCCTAAGAGCTTATTGATGCAAAAAGCATTGATAAGCTCTTTTTTATTTAACATAAACACAAAATAAACACGATGGAACAAGAAAAAATCTTATCCACATTAAGTGAGAAACTCGGAGAAACCAGTTTTTCACCGCAGACATTACAGAAGTATGTAGAACTTAATCCCGTGGCCGAAGGCTCGGAACCTGACGAGGCTTATTGGAACAATGCTGTAGGCTTTCTAAAAGGGATGCAAGGTCAATACAACCACGATGTCGCGACCAGAGTTGAGGACTTTAAGAAAAACTATAAGCCCCAACAGTCCCCCTCAAATGGGGAAGAGAAAACAGAAGGGGGAGCGCTTGCCGTTCAAGTTGAAGAATTGAAGAACGAGCTTTCACAGTTGAAAAAAGAAAGGGAAGAGGAGAAAAACGCCGCATCCGTTCACGCTTTAATGGAACAATCCAGAAGCCAACTGAAATCGCTAATCGAAAATGACGGTAAAAACACCTGCAACGAAGAGATTCTCAATATAGCCATATCAGATGTAGACATTACAGATGGCATGAAGCAAGAGGATATAGTCAACTGCGCTAAGCGGAATTACGAGAAAAGATACAAGGCTATTTTCGGGAACGGAGCGTCGCCCAGTATCAATCAATTCTCACAAGCCAGTGAAGAGCAGACGAACAGCCGCCGTGAATCCTTCAAGGAACGCATGAGGGCACAAGGGAAGCTCCCTAAAAAGAAATAACACATTTTAAAACAGACAAGAAAATGAGACAATCAGGAACTTTCAACACTATCGGTAAATACCAATCGGAATTCGGCGGTCATTTCCCGGTATGGAGCAGAGTAAGAGAACTGTATCAGGGGGGTGGAATGATTGACCACACCAAATATCCGGCAGGTACAGTCATTGGCGCCGGCACTCCCGTGCAGTTTATGGGTGCAGGACAACAAGTGGTAATACTTGCAGGCCCGGCATACGAATCCACGAAAACCTATGCGGTAGGAGATATAGTGGAGCAGGCAGGGAAAATATACAAGAACAAAACGGCAATCGAATCTCCGGAAGCATTTACCGCCAGCAAATGGACGGATATTACCGGAACGGTAAACGGCCTTATTTTCGAAGACGTGTGTATCCCCGACGGATGTACGCTGGCCACTTGCGCCGTGGTGAGAAATGGAAGAATTTATGCAGACAGAGTGGTTGGAGCGAAAATCCTTCCGGCTATGGAGGCCAATCTTCCAATGATTGAATTTGTGAGAGAATCATAACGGAAGGAGGTAATTATGTACACAAGAGACAGACAATTCTATGACATTGTAGCAAAAGGTCTTGCTTCAATGGGATACGTTAGCGACGCACAAGGCAGCGCGTTGACCAAATACATCAACGACATGTTTGCCGAGAAATACAATGCGGAAGCAACTTTCTCGCAGTTGGGATTCCCGTTAAACCCCAACATCCCAATCAATCCCACATACGAACAGATTGAGGCTACCATCCGTCCATATACGATGGCTACTTATGTGGATATTGACAGTGACGGAGCAACCAAATCCACAGACGGATTGAGCCTGAAAATGGGAGGACTGCCTACATTCAAGCATGAAGTTGTGATGAGCCGAAAGATTCTGAGAGAAAAGATGATGCTGGCAAACGCCATCGGCAATACTACGGCTGAAATTGAAGAAACCATTATGGAACTGTTGTTCAACGGGCTTGATGACCTGCTTGGCGGTAACTACAACACTATAGCCTACCAACGCCACCAGGTAGTGTCCAATAAGGGCAGACTGGTTATCAACGCCACCAACAACCCGTTGGGTATCACTACGGAAATTGATTTTGAGGTTCCCTCCAAGAACATCAAGACAAGTACATGGTATAAGAAGAATGATTCTTCAGGCGAAGTTACCCAGGAGAGCGCTGTCGGCACCTCAATAGACCCCATCAAGGTTATGAGAGATGTGAGAAGGGACAGCCAGCAGAAGGATTTTGCACCTGCCGGGCACTGGGAAGTAAGCAAGACCACCTGGGACGACTTATTGACAATGCCGTATTTCCGTAACTTGTACGTGACTTATGCGCGTCCTGACATTACAGATGCGGCAAACAAGCAGGCATTCGGCTCTCTGATTGATGATGCCACTTTGAAGGCATTCATCGAGGCCAGAATCGGCGCCCCCATTACTGTTATTGATGCCATCGCTTCCGTGGAGAAATTCAATACAACCACCAAAAAGATGGAGTACATCAACCTGCAGAGCTTCAATGAGGGGGTAATGGTTTACATGCCGGATGGTGCCATTGGTGACATCCAATGCGGCAAACCCATCTATATGGAAACACCCGGGGCAAGAACCGCTTTATATGACGGTGGGCGTACATTAATCAGACAACTGTTCGAGGACGAGACCATGACCCAGGTCATCAAATCGGAAGTCACCGGATTGGTTGTCCCCAACAAGGTACGCTGGATGTATTACCTTGACATCAAAGGCAAATAATGGACAACGATTCTCAAAATACAGCAATCGGCACCACCATAGAGGAATACCTCCGTGGTTGTGTCGGTTTTGAGGTTGCAGACAGTGCGATTACCACCATCTTGATTGATAGGGAGATTGTACCGGGAACGGATGTCACCACGTTGGAGAAGCGCCAGAAGGACTTGTGCCGGGCAGACCTTTACATGTGGTGCGCAAGTACACCGAGCGTAACCGGAAGCGTTGAAGATGCCAACGGAGTATGGAAGCACAAGGAGGGCGGTACACAAAGCTCTGCTTATGACAAGCGCAATCTCCGTCAAATGGCCAATGACATATACGCCTTGTATGGAGAGAATGTAAGGAAATCGTCTATCAAGATTGTCAATTTGGGTATGAACATGAATAAAAGGTGTCCGCTATGAAAGTAAACAATCCGCGTTTTCCGCATACCTGCAAGGTATATCGCATATCCGGAGAGACATCTTTTGGCGAAGGGGAAGAGACTGTGCTTTATGAAGGCAAATGCAACAAGTACGGGAGCACCAGTCTTAGAACATTCACCAAAAGCAATGTCATAAAGAGCGATTATGCTATAGACATTCCCGGTCTTGTGAAGGGAATCCTTTCCGGCGACCTTGTGGATGTCACCGACTATGGGGGCACTTTTGAAGCCAAAGTGATAACGGACTGTTACGCTACGGAAATGGGGACAACCTTGTATTTCAACATGGCTAAGAATTAGGGATATGGAAGATAATGCTAAGGTCCTGGAGGAAGGCAAGAAAAAGATGGGCAATATCATTGACGGCTATTTGCTGGATAGGATAACGGAAATCGGAATCAGACTTCTGAAAGACGGAGTAATATCAGCCCAGTACCATAATGTTACCGGAAACACGCTGACCTCATTAGCAGTAGGAATATACTATAAAGGAGGGCTGTCACGGGTTATTACAGCAGTTGTCACACAAGGTCTGAAAAATGCGACCCGTCCCAAGCTTAGCAGAGGTGACGGAATCGGAGTCATAATGGTCCGGAGTTATGAAAGCGGCAAGCTTATTCCCATCAAAAAGTATAATCTGATTGATACCAACGGGGAATACGGTCTAACCACTTCTGTAAACTTCCTCAAATCATACAGAGCTCCGAGTGACGGCATAGGGCTGGTTATGTGTACCGGTACCGAATATTCGAACTATCTGGAGTCCAGAAAAGGGTTGAATGTTCTGTCAGACACATACGATTATGCGGAAAGTATATCCAAAATGACCTTTAAACCAATGAAGTGATATGGGATATGAGCAGGATTTCAAATACAAGGACGCGCTGAAATCATTGTTTGACGCAGCAAGGTCAGTCAGTGAGAATGTGTTCACGAATGACCGCCCCGAAGCTGTGGCAAGACAAATGAATGATTTCATTGCGGTGTCATTGCCCGGCTTGTTGTCTTCCATGACCTATGGCAGCGGATTCGGGAATATCCGTACCTATTGCACCATTGAAGTGTATGTAAGACGGAAAAAGGGAGGCGCTGAAGACTTGGAACAAATGGACGCCATTGTAGGAGACATCCTTTCCCTATTCCCTATCAGCGACAATTACATAATTGCCTCAAACCCCAAACTGACCTTGAAAGGTAATGACGGATTAGGGTTCAGCGCCACATTGATAAGGGCTGACCTGGTGATAAAGTAAACATGAAATAAAACGATTAAAACTATTTATTATGGCAATGAAAACAAAACTAGAGTTGAAAGACGTGTTCAGTGGTCTTTCATCCATCATGTTGGTTAAGGGAGGAATAACCAACTTCACTACGGTAACGCCTGATTTCGACCTGCCGGTAACTGTTGATTCTCTGTCTCTGTCCCAGGCAGAGCCTACGTTGAACCGCACCAAAGTGCATGGACTGCAGGCTGACTGGGCTGTGACAAGCACGGCAGGTGACATAACCTTTGCCGCAACCGTACCCAGTATAAGCAAGGACTTGGTCGAATACTTCCTTGGAGAAGCGCATGATGTAGAAGCCGCTACCATTAACGGAATCGCATTCAGTGGGATTTCAGCCACATTGAACAGCAAGAAGCTGAATGCAGGCATCGCGCTTCTGAGTGAGGACGGAGAAAAATGTGTACTGGTGAAAAAGATGGCAATCTATGCACGGCCGCTGTTCGAGAACGCCTCCACCACCCCGTTCGGTTTTGCATTAAGCGGAACCATTGAAATTGAGGATGGAGCCGCCGATGAAACGTCAGACGACAATATCGCTTTCTTGACAAAAAAAGCAGCCTGACCGTAGCTCCATCTTCCCTGAACTTTACCAGCGCTGCTGACAATACGGGGAAGACCATCACGGCTACGACAAAAGAAAGCGCGGTTTTCGCTTCATCAACGGAAACATGGTGCAAGACATCTGTCAGCGGAAAAGTGGTGACGGTCAAGGTTACTGAAAACAGCGGAGCTTCTGCAAGGACCGCAACTGTGAACATCTCCACTGCCAGCGAATTCGGCAGTGTGAAGGTTACTCAGGAAGGTACTACCATTTAGCATTTATGGCGGTGAGCTTTGTGCCGCCGCCTTTTCTTTTTACAATCCATAATGACAATCATGAGCGAAAATATACAGCATCCCACAGAAGAAGAGCAAAAAAGGCTTGATGACGTACTGGAGAACAGTACAGACTATGTCGCAATAAGAGGTAAGAGATTCGGCATAAAATGGCTTCACCGCGGAACTATACGGAAGCTTACCCATGTCTTGCATTCCTGCAAGAACGAGGATGAAGTAACTGCCAGATGCGCTTCTCTCATTATTCTGAATAATTGGTGGAAAATAAAGATGTTCCATTGGATATATTGGCGTATGCTATGGAAAAAGTACACGGACACGGAGCTTACGGACATCATAGCAATTGGTAAAAAAAAAGTGGAATCTCAGAAGCTGGAGTACTTGAGTGCTACCATGTTCTTGACCGGCATGAAGGACACGATAATGACGATGACGAGAAAGGAAGCAGAGCATATCCTTCAAGGACTTCGGCAGGAGCAGGGTTCGCAAACGGAGAGAAATACTCCGAATTAATCCGTCCTCTGGTTCTTTTCTGGGGGCTGATAAACGTCCCTAACTGGCTTATGGACTATGTCCTTACCAATGCCCAGTATGAACTTCTCATGTGCGATGCGCCATTTGTCTCCTATAAGAATGAAGATACGGAAGGAGGAGAAAAGAAGCACACGGCAAAGGAGATGCAGGAACTTACCAGAAGATGGGAGGAAAAAAGGAAGGCGCAGGAAGCAAAAGGACAGAAGGTTTCGTTGAATGATTTTTTAGTTAATGGCGTGGATGCGCTAAAAAGAACACAAAATAAGACAAAGATATGGCAGACCTCGGAAATTTAAATTTTGGGATTCACCTGAAAAATTATACAGAACAAGAATATGAAGCCATCAAGAAAAAGCTTGTAAACATGCACGCTACAGTCAGCGCAAGAGTGGGGCTGAAAACGGACGTGAAAGAAATTGAGGACAAGGTGGAAGCCTTGCTGAAAAATAAGACCTACAAGGTGAAGCTTGAATTGGATAGCGAAAGTCTCAAGAAACTGTCTGATACTTTTAGGGGACAAGGTGTGAGTACAAGTGAATTAAGAGCCATGAGAGGTGTTTCCCAGATTATGCGTGCGGATGCTTACGCCAACTCACAAAAAGCTCTTGAACAGCTTAGAAACGCCCGGATGCAGGCTGCAAAAGCTTCAGATACGCACAATGCAGCTATGAAGAGAGCTAATTCTACGATGTCCTCCCAGTCACGGATAGCCGGAGAATTGAAAAACCAAATTGCCAACGTGTACTCCATATATACGGTAGAACGCTTTGTAAGAGGATTGTACACCATTGGAGGGGAGTTCCAGAAGCAACGCATTGCACTTACCTCCATTCTTGGGGACAGCATGAAAGCCGAGACCATATTCAACCGTATCAAGGATTTGGCGGTGGTCTCTCCGTTCCAGTTCAAGGAACTGGCATCATACACCAAGCAGCTTTCCGCATACAGCATCCCGTATGAGGAGCTTTATGACACGACCAAGAGGCTTGCCGACATTTCCGCAGGTGTGGGTGTCGATATGGGACGTATTATATTGGCATACGGGCAGGTGCGCAGTGCGGCTTTCCTCCGTGGGCAGGAACTGAGGCAGTTTACCGAGGCTGGTATTCCGTTGGTGGACGAGTTGGCGAAACGGTTTACTAAGCTTACGGGAGTAGTAACATCTGCCGGAGATGTATTCGACAAAATCAGCCGGAAGGAAGTAAGCTTCGGGATGGTGAAGGATGTCCTCTGGGATTTGACCAACGAGGGAGGCAAGTTCTACAACATGCAGGAGGCTCTTGCGGAAAGCCTTGCAGGCAAGTGGAGCAACTTGCAGGACGCTTGGGATGTGATGATGGCTGACATTGCGGAAAGCAATAGCGGTGTACTTTCAGATAGCTTGGAGTTGCTTACTGATTTAATGAATCATTGGGAAGCTGTTGCAGCTATCCTTGGCTCCCTTGTAGGGGCTTATGGATTTTACAAAACTGCTATAATAGCTGTAAATGCGGCTCATAAAGCTACAATTACAATAAACACGCTTACCAATATAATCAATATGACTAGAGCGATGCAAGGACTAACTGCTGTAACAAAAGCTCAAGCAGTAGCACAAGGTATATTAAATGCAGTTACAGCAGCCAATCCTTGGATGATATTAATTACTGCTATCGGTGCATTGGCTGGACTATATTTCACTTTAAGAGAAAAGACTAAAAGTGCCGCAGAAACAATACGTGAATTTAATGTTCAAGTCCAAGAACAAAACGAAAAAATATCAGAAGCCAAAAATAAAGCTAACAGCTATATATCCACAATGTTTGATACATCCAAAGCAGTGGATGCGAGACGAATGGCTTATGAAAAACTTCAAGGGATATATCCTTCTATTTTTAAGAACATGTCTTATGAGCAAGCTTTGCTAAAAGGGCAAATTGAGTTATTAAATATGTCTAATAGAGCAGCAAGAACTACTGCAAGAGAAACTGCAAGAATAAATTTAGAAAAAGCTTACCAAGGACTAATTGATGCAGAAAGAGGGGTTAAAGATGCAAAACTTTATTCGGTAGCAAGTGACGGGCATATCATGGACACTCAAATGCTTAAAGATGCAAAAGCCCAATTAGAAATAGCCCGTTCCCTTGTAAAAGAAGCAAAAGAGGATTTTTCCACCGTCTTATCTATTACCAATGAAATAGAAGAAAATACTAAATCCGCATGGTTTACTACGGCAAAAAGTATTGCAGGTGGTATAAACAGCCTTATCCCTAAAGATGATGAAGCCTATGAAGAATACGCCAAACGAGTAAAAGAGGAAAGAGAAAATGCGGATAAGGTATTAAATAGTTTCAAAAAGGGAAATCCGTATTCCGAAGCCACTATACGTAATGCACAAAAAGTATTTGATGTGTCAAAAAAGATAATGGAAACTCTTGGCGTATTGGAAAAATCATCCGGAAGCGAAAAAGACCCTATTGCAGAACAATGGAAAGACCGTGCCGACCTAATCAGCAAAGCCCTATCACTTTACGACAAGTGGAAGAAAATAGAGGGTGAAGAAGCCGCATCCCAAAGGGTGAAGGGCGTTTCTGAATTTGCCCCTATCTTTGACAAGAACGGGGTTAACTTGGATTTGAGTGACCCAAGCAAGACATACCAATACATACAAGACCAGTTGGACAAATCCAAAGGGAAGCAGATGGAATTGTACCTATCTCTTGGCGTGAAGAAAGAGAATATCAACTACGACAATGTCAAGAAAGGTGTGGACGATGCCTTGAAGGAAATAGAAAGGTATATTTCCCAAGCCGGAGAAAAATGGGACTTGTATAAAAAGCTATTTGAAGCGACCGGGAATAAGTCCCTTTCCATGAATATAGCTTTTGGAGGAAGTGTATCTTTTAATAGTTTCGTTGAAGATTTGCAGAACCAACTATCGGAAGCATTAAAAAAGAATGGCAGTAATCTATCTCTTTCTGACATTCTGGGAATGGATGAAGAAGCCGTAAAAAGCAAATTTGGTGACAATGAAATCTTAAAACTGTATCAGACTATCAAAGAGGAAAGCAAAAAACTAAAAGCTGAAAACTTTGATAATCTATTGCAAATGATAAATGACTACAAGGATTATTCAGCTAAAATAGAAGAAATTGAGCGTAAACGGCAAAAGGCAATCTCCGAATTAGAAAACAATAGAGGGAGCATTGGCAATGAAATGGCTGACAACCTTATAAAAGAAGTCAATAAACGGGCCGAAAAAGAGAAATCTTCTGTCCTTTTTGACCAATTCAAAGAAAGCAGTGATTGGGTACGTATCTTTGATGACCTTGACCGTGTATCTACTGCCACGCTGGATGATATGATTTCTAAGGTAGAAGAGTTTGCTAAAAAACAAGGATTGTCAATAGAAGACACCAAAGAACTGGTAGAGGCATTACGAAAGTTACGTGGTGAACTTACTGAACGTAATCCATTCAAGGCATTAGTGGATTCCTTTAACACTATCAAAGATGCGAGGAATAAGCTAAACTCACTTAGAAGTAGCGGTGCCCCCAAAGAACAGATTGATGCTGCAGAAAACGAATTAAAAGCAGCATATTCCGACCAGTCAGCAGCCATACAAGGCGTAATCGGCAAGTTTGACGCGCTTGCCAATGCCGCTGATTTCTTAGGAGGAGTATTTGAAAATCTTGGAGTAGGCTCCGGGCTTTCAGATATAGCCGGAATTATGGGAGGGGGATTGCAGGGTGCTTCGCAAGGAATGGGAATAGCCACTTCTCTTTTCGGGAAATCAGCAGGTCCTTGGGGAGCGGCAGCAGGTGCGGCATTAAGCCTCATATCTGGAATAGCGCAAATACATGATAAATCTCTTGAAAGAAGCATACAACGCAGTAAACAGAGAGTTAAAGAGATGCAATCCGCTTATGACCAGTTGGGAAATTCCATAGAGAAATCCCTTGGTGGTGATGAAAGCATACAACGCGCCATTTCTTTATATGAACAACTGGAAGAACAAGCCAAACGCGCAGGCAGTCCATTGACTGAAAGTTACAGAATGCAATTTGAGGCACTGAAAGATGGAGGTATAAATTATGTAGAAGAATTGAGAAAAAGAATCAATAAGGATTTGTCATCTCCATTCAGAGCCATGACACACCGTTTTGATATACAAGTGAACACGGAGGCATTGCAGGCTTTAGAAAAAGTCGGTGCGGGGAAAGAACTTGATAATAGCATTCTTAAGCAATATCAAGCGCAGTATATAGGACTTGTTGCCCAACGTGCCGAAATAGAGGGGCAATTAAGGGATGAAGAGGACAAAAAGAAATCCGATTCCGGCAAGATACAAGACTATAAAGACCAACTGGCTGAATTGAATGAGCAGATTGCCTATTTTGTAGAAGACCTTACTAAAGAATTGTACGGAATAGATTTCCAAGATTGGGCAGGACAAATAAGCAACGCTCTGGTAGAAGCCTTTGCCAACGGAGAAGATGCAGCCAAAGCCTTTGACAATGTTGTGAACAACATCATGAAAAGTGTTGCCAACAACATCTTGAAGAATATGGTAATACAGCCCATGTTTGAAAAGTTGCAGGACAAGCTTTTTGGCGAAAACGGGCTATTCAAGGAATTTACCGATATTCAAGACAATGGGGTTATTGCAGCAGAAGCTATAAAAAACTTCTTTGACAATGAAGGGAAAGCAATGATAGAAGCTTCCCAGTCCTTTCTTGAAGCCTTTGACAAAGCGACTGGAGGAGCCATTACCAGTACGGGGGATTCTTCCAGCTCCGGAATGTCAAAGTCCGGCATTCAAGCCAGCGAGGAAACAATGAATTTGACAAACTCCTATCTCAACGGCATCCGTTTAGACGTAAGCGTAAAGCGAGCGCTGCTTGAGAAAATAGGGAACGACATTCTGCCCAAATACAATGTACTCGCAGAAGCACAGCTTACACAATTAAGGGCAATAGCAGACAATACGCTTAGAAGTGCTCAAAACACAGAAGCTAATGTTGCTGTACTGCAAGAGGTTAGAGACATGTTCAACATGGTAATAAATAAGGGGGAAAGAAAAATAAGAATTTAAATATAAGGATATGAAAAAGGAAGAACTAAGCAGGACATTGCTCAACCAAGCCGTATCATTGGGACTATGCACAGAATGGACTGAACAATGGGGAGAACCTGACCAACAAGGATTGATTGACAAGTATTTGCACGGGATTGATTTCTGTATAGAGAAAGGATATCCCACCAACACTTTCATAAAGGAGCACTTCGACAAGGACATCCTTCACAGAAACAATATCTTTGTCGATGAGGATGTGCAAGCAAGGAACATGAAGCACATAGCCGTTCTGAACGGCAACTGCAAAGGCACTCTCCTATTTGATGGATTTTCAACTTGCGACATCTATGTCCGTCACGACAGCGACGTGACTATTGACTGTTCCAAGTTCAGCAAGGTATTCATCAATGTGTACGACCGTGCGAAAACGCACATATTGCAAAGCGGTGCCGCATCCGTTTATGTCTACATTCATGGAGAAGATTGCACCGTGGAAACCGATGGGGATGTCATGCAAAGAAAAAGCCAGATGTAATGTCTGGCTCAATATTCCAATTCAATAGCATTACCGTGTAATCGAACATTCATATCAACTTCTTCTTTTGAAAAATCATACTCATATTCAATTACTCCATAATTATATTTTTTATTATTATGTCCACCAGTGGAAAACACTTTCCCCATACTGCAATATTTTCGTAATACAAATTCTTTTGGCAAATTATGTGTACTAAATATAGTAGTACATGCAGTATCTATCTCCTGCGGCAAATAATTTATTAAGTTCGTAGATGTATCAGATGAATGATGTGGAATTTTCACAAAACGGCAATGCTCTATAAAAGCCGGATTAATGGCATCTATATGATTATTCATGGCATCTCCACCAAAATATAAATAATATTCATCAATATTAATTATAAAAGAGATGGACAGCTCGTTTTTATTTACATTATGTTTACCTTCCTTTACATAACTAGATAAAATAGAGGATATAGGAGTGACAGCATTTACAGAAGCAAAAACATTCCTATCAACTCCTGCAAATTTTAAACTCTTTATTTCATTATATCCCCTATCCGTTACACTTATATTGGAAACAGTTCTCTTTTTTAATCTATTCAGATTAAAAACTTTATCAACAGCTCCCCGAAGTGTTTTATTATTTATTGTAACAATATCACTTGATTCGTTATAAAAATGCTCCGGCAGCAATATTTGTGTACTTTCCTTGCAATACTTCTTTATTAATGTATCAATATCTACAGAATGGTCTAAATCAGGATGCGTCCAGCATAACATCGAAACGGTACTAACCGAATAATGTCTTAATATCTCATCTGTAATATTCCGTTTATTATATTTAAAACAATCTATTACGATAGAATATTTTACAGGACATCCTTCTTCACCTGCATCTATGAATAATATTATAATAGATTCTCCTTGATTTTTATACCCTATAACAAATATCTTTACGCGTAAATCACCAGAGCTTGTAATTGGTATTTCCGTTTCACCACCCCTTAGCATTTTTGCAAACCGTTATATTGACTCTCTTTTGATTATTATTAGAAGATATAGCCCGTGTTTGGCTCCCTATTAACGTTTGAGAAGCCCAATTAATTCTTTCTCCATGAGAAGAATGGGAACTTTTGGTTTCAAAAGCTCTTGTGGTGCTAAACTCTATATTGCTAGATGAATTTTCTTTTTTCATGATATAAGTCCTTTAGATAAGAAAGTTTCAGTTACACTTGCTTTAAATAGTTTAAATAACTCATTATTTATTTTGTTTTTTAGCAAAGATTCAATTCCTTCTTTAGTTTTTACCTCTTCAAGAGATATTAAAGAGGAATCAACATATCCATCCATATCTAAAATACATCGAATAGTGCCATCTGGGAAACATTCTAATCCACGAGTAAAATTTACTTTGAGATTTGCATCCTTAGACAAAAAAGAGTCTGTATAAACTTTTTTTATTGGTCCTGCGTTACCTATAATATCATTCCTCAAGCTCTCCATGACCTCAAATGTTTCATATGCTTCCTCCAACGATTGATAGTCCTTTCCATCTATCTTCCTTATACCTAACCTCTCTATCTGTACATATGAATCATACTCCTTCAAAACTGCTATAATATCTACAATAGAATCTATATATAAATCTATCGTGTCATACTTATCATTGCATTCTATTGTAAAGCAAATAAAAGTAGGACTTATATCCATAACAACACTTGGTATAGGTCCTATTTTATAATCAAAAAAGCGATGTATATTTCCAGTCTCATTAACTTCAAGAGGAATAAACCTCTCTTCTATATTTTTGGGAGTTATTTGCAGATTAAAATTATTTGTCCTAACTAGACGATAACCCGCAAAAAGCCTTTGGAACCATTCTATGGACTTCAATTTCATTATAAACCCATTCAAATCAGTCAAGCTTGAATAATCAGCCCTAATGATAATCTGTCTTAATAATGAAGACCTAAAATTTTCGCGAGTATATACTTCCTTTGACATAGCACTTATTCTTTTATGACACAAAAATACTCCAAAATCTAAATACAAGATATAATTTTAATCATAATTCATATGTTTAAGAACATTCTCTTGGTTATTTTCTATATATTTGCATTATTATATATAAAATACAATATCATATTCATTATGAATAAGATTATAAGAATAGACATATATGACCGTGACGTAATGGTTCACTTCGGTGAAAAGAAATATCTGAAAGCTAAGCTTTCAAAGATATTTGGCAGTGAACAAGCCTCTGAAATAGTATCTACCATTAGTGGAAAAGAAAAGGGGGAAAGCCTTCTATTGCCAGGCGGTCAGATGATTTTGTATATGCCAAATTTGCCGAAAGACATAAAAGGACTGTCAATATTGGCACACGAAATATTTCATATAGCCAACTTTACATTGGAAAAAGCAGGAATAAACTTAACCAATGATAGTGATGAAGCTTATTCCTACTTAATTGAGTTTCTTACGAAAAAGATTTTAGCGATGCTACCTATTTCTTTCTCTGGCGGTGTTCAGTCTGCGTAGTGTTTGGATGTCTTCTAGCGTAGTCTTCTGTAACGAACCGTCCAGTTTTAGAACTTCTGTTAAGTTCCACAGTCTTTGTCTTTTGCTTTTTACTCATACTTTTTCATTTTTATAAGACTGTGGCAATATTACCATAATCGGTATAACAAACGATGTGCCACTAAACAAATCAAGCGGAGTCCCCTCCGCTTGACTTAAATGCCTAATCAAAATCAAAATTGTCCCAATCTGTAAGCGTATCGTTTTTATATTTACTTATTGAAAAAGGTTTGTTGGATGTTATATACTCACTATCTATAATATCAGATGGAATATCATTAAAAAAATATGATAAATTAGCATTTATAGAATTATATTTTTTTTCTGACATATATGATTTTCTGAAAGCCCATTCAGTTATACTCTGCAAATTATTATTATCCGCATTTCCATCTATCAAGTCAAATATAATTACAGAACCGTCACGGTTAATTTTTATTTTTTTCACTCTTATTTTTGTTTTAAATTTCTTGTGGACAAAAATGCCTCCTTCTAATATCTCTCCATCATAATCTTTGTCTCCAATTCCTAGTCCTATCGCAGAAGTAACCTGCACATTTTTATAAACATATAGTTTATCTTTCGCTCTAGTTAACGCCACATATAAACATCGCCTTTCTTCTTCAACAGCATCAATTCCATTTAATATTGCTCTTGGAGTAGGATAAGAAAAAGGAGAAACATTTACTATATAACAATTACCAGCTTCCAATCCTTTCGCTGAGTGAATTGTTGACAATGTCACGACATTGTCATTTTTACCAGCCCTTTTATTATAAACCTCTAATTTAGGGTCTAACACATATTCTGCTATAAATGAGCTTATACTCTCTTTATCTTGAGCCATATCTTCCAATAAAACAAAATCCTTTTTTCTACCATCCCAGTTATTATCTTTATATAAAACACTTAATCTTAAACACATTACCCTCACAGCCTCGTATATAGCTTTTGCCGGATTGTCTTGTAACCCATCTAAAATCTCCAATGTTTTATAAATTTCTTCTTGCAAATTAATGCTTTTAAGCTTATTCACGCATTCATTTAAACTAAGACATTTAGATAAATGCAACACAATTCTTGCGGAAGTAGCATCTCCAATTCTTTCCCATAAATGTAAATATCTAATCCACGCCAACTCATCTCTAAAATTAGCAGCTATCCTTAATGCAGACATCACATCTCTTACATGCTTACTTTGCATTAGCTGTGTCCCACCAAATACCTGATATGGAATTTTTTTAGAAAGGCAATGCGCCTCCACCAATCTTAATCCTGAATTAGTACGAGATAAGACTAAATGGTCTTTATACTCATACCCTTTTTCGTTAATATTTATCAAAATATCATTAGTTATATGATTAGCTTCATCCCAATTGTTATCTACATGTATCATTTTAGGCTTTTCTCCGTGTCCTCTAAAAGAATTTAATTTTTTATCATACTTTACGGTAGATTGAGCCAATAGCCAATTTGACACATTTAATATTTCTTGTGTTGACCTATAATTTAAAGAAAGTTTTACTTTTCTTGCATTCTCTATGATACAAGTAAAATTATGAATAGCTTTAAAATCTGCTCCCCTAAACCCATAAATGGATTGGGCATCGTCTCCTACACAAAAAAGATGGCAATTATTATAAAAAGAAGAAAGCAATTCATATTGTAATGGATTTGTGTCTTGCATCTCGTCAACAAGAATATGCTCATATTTTTGAGTGACAAGATGAGCTAAATTTAAATCTTGTTTTAATCTGACAGCAACAATACTCAGAATATCATCGTAATCAATATAATTATGTCCTTTTTTATAGGATATATATTTTTTTATAATATCTTCGTATATAGATTTATTTTTAGCTATTTTCTCTTTTAAAGAATCCATATTCCCATTATCATAAGCTTTTACTCTCATGGCTTCGCTAAGTGAGCATTTAGCATTCTTTGCATAGGAATATACATCTATGATTTTAATTGGCGATATTCGTTTGTTATCTTTATCCTTAAATTTTTTTCCACATAATAATTTTACTGCACTTTCTCTATCGTCTTCATCTAAACATGTATATTCCTCACAGTGAAAAGCATTAGGATTACTTTTAATAATATTCATACACCAAGAATGAAATGTCTGTCCAGTAATCCCTATAGATTTATTATTCAATAATTCTATCCTACTGACAATTTCATTTGCAGATTTCCTTGTAAAAGACAATATCAATATTTTAGATGGGCTGATTCCGTGCTCTAATAGATATAGCGCTCTCGCTATAATAGTTTTGGTTTTCCCAGTCCCAGCTCCTGCCAAAACAAGCAAATGTTTCCCATCAAAAGAAACTGCTTTTTTTTGCTCTTCATTCAATCCTAACAATGATTTGTTTTTTTCTCCTATTTCAGATAATTCTTTAGGCATTTGCGATGATGATTGTAAATGAATTACAAGTTCTTCATTTTTATTAAATTGCATATCAGAGGATGTCTCTTTTTCAATATTATTATGATTAAATAATAAAAATGCTTCTGTCGGGCATATACTTTAAATAAGTTCGCAACTATAAAGTAGGTGGAAATCCGTCTTTATCGACCCTATTAGGATATATCTTTTCTAAATCTGAAACTTTCATTTTCTTACCACAATTCAAACATATCACTTCTGTTTTTCCACTTCCTAAAAGTCCAAATAGTACTCCTCCTACCATGTTCGTAAGCAAACTTCCCACTACAGCCTTACCCGTCGAAAATCCCTTCTCTCTTACTGATAATTGTTGACTGCCACAGTGAGGACATTTAATAATAGGTTCTTCCATATTCTTTATTTTTGCAGCAAAGATACGCCTTTATTAACATCTGTTGTAATTATATTGTGTATGTTATATAACATGTTTGAACTTTTATAATATAATTCATTTGGCAGAAATATAATATTTTCTATATATTCGCGCAAGAACTTAGAAAATTTACATAAGCAATTGATTTTCTAATAAGAATTTTGCACTTTTAAAGATTATACCTATCTTTGTGGTGCCAAACAATAGTAAAGTATTCTTTCTCCGTAGAGCACGGTTATCGCTCACTATATTAGTTGGGCTTTTTTTATGTCCAATTGCCTGTATAAAAAATACACGGCTGTCTTTCCTGCGTAATATTTCCTCTTCGGAGAAAATCTTACTATTGTTTGGCGACACGGGAAATGACAGCCGTTTTTCTGTCTATAATTACAATGCCAAACAATAGTAAGTATGGAAAGCTTAATTCCAAATCAAAAAGGTATGACCTCTCTTGAAATAGCAGAGGTTACGGGCAAACAACATGCCCATGTAATGCGTGACATTCGCAGCCTCTTATCACAAGGTGTATCCGCATCCAATTTTGGATTGGGGTCATACACAGACGCTAATGGTCAAAAAAGACCTCTTTTTAATCTCACCCCAAAGGGATGCCTTATTCTTGCATCTGGTTATGATGCAGTTCTGCGTGAAAGAATAATCAACCGTTTAGAATACCTCGAAAATGGGAAAAAAGTTATCAAGACTCCACAAACTTATCTTGAAGCATTGGAAGCATTAGTAGCTACTGAAAAAGAAAAGGAACAACTGCGTATTGAAACGGAACAACAGCAAGCCACCATCAAACTGCAGGACAAGGAAATCAAGGAAGCTGCTCCGAAAGTCAACTACTACAACAACCACCTGCAAAGCGTGAACACTCTGACCAGCACACAAATCGCCAAGCAGATAGGAATGGACGCGGAGAAGCTGCACAAGAAGCTGAAAGAAACAAACGTAATCTATCGCCAATCGGGGCAATGGCTGCTCCACTCCCCCTACTCCACATGGGGATTGCACTCTACCCGTACCCAGACCTATACACGTTCGGACGGTTCGATAGGAACCAACGTCTATACCGTATGGACTGAAAGGGGCAGACGCTTCATCATCGCCTTGTACGAGAATGAGTGGAATGTGAGGAAAGCCATCAAGCAGATTAAGGGTGAAATAGACCCTGCTGCATAGCATATTTTGCGTAGTATTTAGTAAATTTGCAGAAAACGAGTAGGTTATGGAACGGATAAAATTAACAAGGGAAGAAAAACAAGCATTCCGGATTGTTGCGGAGTTTGGTGGGAAATGCCCGGCAACATATCCACAGCATGTATTCACCGCTTCCATCCGTTCCATTGAAAGAAAAGGTCTGGTGAAAGCTAATTATGTAGTTGGCGGTCATGTATGGAATGCCAAACTCACCGAAGAGGGTAAGCACTATCTTGCCGTTAACCCCAACTTGCACAATCCTATCAATTGGAATTTGATATTTGCCATTGCAGGTCTCCTTATATCTATCATAGCCTTATTCGTTAGCTGCATGAAGAAATACTAATCACACCATTTTAATCATCCGGCAGTCGGTTCCAATGCCCGACAGCCACAACTATACCCTAAAGAATATGGAAGAATTAAGGAAAAGACTATATAATGCAATATCAGCCTTGCAGCAGGAGAAGCTGGAAATAATGGAGCTTCTCGCCCCTATGTCTATATCAAAATGCAATCCGAACGCTTCTAAGTCGGATTTTGACCTTAGAAGCCTTAATAAAAACATATTGCCACATGTTAGCATAGACACACGTTGAGGTTTCGACCAACGCTCATGTTGTGATGCCCCGGCAGCAATACGGCTGCCGGGTGGGCAATAGGTAAATTATAATTTAAAAAGAAACAAAATGAAAACAAATAAGCTCACCTACTCCACCCCTATACCAAAGGTCAAGGAGTATGTACGGAACATAGTAAGCAGGCATAATGCCGGAGTACAATATCCCTCTTCCTTAAACGAGGTAAGCCGATTATTTTTCAAGGACGAAAAAGAAGCAAAGGCTTTTATAAAAGAATGGTTTACAGAGGGGAAAGACTATATTCTATCGAAAAGAAAGTTTTTCCTTTCGGCTAAGTGTCTACGGAGGTTGTTCGACATGGCAAGTATGGGATTAACGCCCAATCAGCAATAGGCTATATTTCAAAGCGTTATATTATAACATAAAGTTATGGGTATCACATCCTTTATCATTGGTTAACACATTACGGCACAAAGCCCATGAAATTAACGGCAATAAACAATTATTAGCTTGTTGTTTGGATAGAATCTAAATTACAGCGAAATAATAAGTTTTTTTTATTAGAATTAATTTTCATTCTATTTCACGTTATTTCATTCTATTTCATTCATCCTAAAATAGGATAGAAAGTGATATTATTAACATTTGACTGATATTCAAACTGTTAATAACTTTGCTGCCATAAGATAGCTATCATAGTTGCAGTTTGTGGAAGTTCTGCACAGATAAAGATATTTGGGGACATCGGTTTAACTCGTAAACTTCCACTTTATACGGTTAGGCTGGTGCTCCCCTTTTCATTTATATAAAGACAAAGTAGTATGGAAAATAATATTCAGATTTTCAAGAATGAATCTTTTGGCGAAATTAGAGTTGCAGGAACAAGTGAAGAACCGCTATTCTGTGCAAAGGACGTGGCAATTGCATTGGGATATTCCGATACAGCCGATGCCATCCAAAGGCATTGTAAATCAGGCAAAAAGGTGTTTCGCCCACACAGCAATGGTATTGGTGGAGTTAATATGGTATATATTCCAGAAAAAGATGTATATCGTTTGATAATGAGAAGCAATCTTCCCGACGCAGAAAAGTTCCAAGATTGGGTATGCGAAGAAGTTTTGCCATCAATCCGCAAGCATGGCATATATGCCACAGATGTCACTATAGAAAAACTGCTTGCAGACCCGGATTTTGCAATACAAGCATTACAGAACTTAAAGGGAGAGCGCCAAAAGCGTATTGAGGCAGAACAGAAAGTAGCCGAAGCATCCCCTGCGATAGCTTTTACCAATGCCGTTCAGTCATCCAACAGCTCATGCTTAATAGGAGAACTTGCAAAGCTGATTGCTCAAAATGGTTATTCCATAGGAGAAAAAAGATTATTCGCATGGATGCGCGAGAAAGGCTATCTTGGAAAACATGGAGAACGGTACAACATCCCAAACCAACAATACATAGAACAAGGATTGTTTGAAATAAAGAAAGGAGTCAGGTCTGGGAGTGGAGGTGTATTGCATACAACAATAACATCAAAAGTTACCGGAAAAGGGCAAGTCTATTTCGTAAACAAATTCTTGAACAGCCATATACATTCATAGAAAAATAAAATTACATCAAGGCAGATATTTGAATAACGAACATTTTTATGTAAGTTTGTTTCGTAAACAACGTTGTCTTGCCATTGCTCCGTGGCGGTTGCATTGAAACAATAATTTATAGGTGTAGGATTGCCGTTAACCGCCACAATAGGCGACATAACCCTATGCCCGTCCTTAAAATATATAACTCATGGATAGAGACAATGTTAGAGAAAGACTTTTCAAGGTAATATCTGAATTGCAGAGCCAAAAAATAGAAATAATGCAGCTATTGGGAAAAAGTGCGATGAGAATTGTGAAATTCAATAAGGAACATAAAGAGAGTACGTTTGATTTGAAAGTCCTGAACAAAAAACTGCTTAAAAAATAGACTTGTCTGTATGATTATCACAATACAAGTACATTTTATATACACAAATAGTTTTATTTAGAAAATAATCATTATATTTGCATTGTATAATGACAAGCCTAAAGAGCTAATTAACGGAAATATCCGCTAATTGGCTCTTTTTTTTGTTCACGACACAAACTCAAAATAACGCATGGCAAAGCTGTATAGTATTTATTTTCAGAAGAATAAATCGGGAAGTCCGGTATTGGACACCTACACTGAATGGTCTATAGTATGCAAGGACTTCCCGTTTATGCCTTATGGAGAGAGCAAGGATTTGCCTGCGAGAGAGTGGGCAGACGAAGACGGAGAAGACATATTTTTCCCGGAAGAGATAAAACTGAAGGCATACGACATTGATGTGGAATTCGCATACAAGGGGGAAATGGGCACGGCAAACAGCAAGATTGAAGCCTTTCTGGACTATCTGACCGGAAAAGGGAATACCGGCACTTGTCTGAAAGTGTATGACACATATACTAAAATAGGCAGACAAGGTGTGTATTACAAGTCCATCGACCCGGATTTGTTCGTGAGAAAATCAGATGAAGGTGATGTCATTACATTCAAAATCACATTCCGGGTTACTGACCCCAGAACATCAATAACACTAACAGCTCAGTAATGGACAGTTTCATTGTATATAGCCAGGACGGGAAGACCGAAAGATGTATTCTCAACCAATTGGAATACAATGGAGAGTTCATGGGGGCATGTTCCGTCACTTTTTCCATATCCTCCCCTACCCCGATAGAATTTCAAATAGGAGATTATCTGATTTACCGGGAAGAGCGTTTTGAGCTGAACTACATTCCGACTGAATTAAAGAAGTCAAGTAATGGAACAAACGGGGAATCCTTCAATTACCAAGATGTGCAGTTCAACTCGTTGTCCGACGAACTGGTAAGATGCAGCTTTCTTGATTATGTGGTTGGGGACAATTTAATCCATTATTCATCTTTGCCGGTCTTTAGCTTCTATGCGGAAAGTATAAATGCGCTGGCCGAAAGGATACAAGTAAATCTTGACCGGATATACAAGGGTGAAAAGAAATGGACTGTTACAGTTCATCCAGAATATGTCAATGTCAGCAACAAAAACATTACGGTAGACAATATCAGTGTATGGGACGCTTTGGCTCTTGCAAATAGCGAGTTCAAAGCCAACTTCACCATCAAAGGACGGACCATAACAATTGGAACTGCCGGAATCGCAATAGGGAAACTTTTCAGCTACGGGAAGGGTAACGGGCTGTACAGCATCCAGAAAACGGCAGAAGAAGACCAAGGCATCATTACCCGGCTGCGTGCTTACGGAAGCACAAGGAACATGCCTAACCGGTATTACAACAAACTGTCAGGCAGTTCACCATCAAACTACTTGCCGAACAACATGGCGGTGGAAAATCTTATGCTGCCAGATTTTCCCAAGACTACTCTTGACCCTTATATAGACAGCCCCAATATCTCCACATTAGGAATAAGGGAAGGAAGTGTTTATTTTGACGGTTCTGGAGATTTGGAAGAGATATATCCTTCAATGGAAGGAATTACCGCTGACCAACTAAGAGCGGCAGGCATAAGCATATCGCTTGATGAAGGGGACAATGGAAATCTTGACGAAGTTGCCGACGCAGAACAACTGACAGATGACGGGACGATGGATGATATAGAAGAAGGTGAGAATATCCCTGCTTTTACTATCACGCTAAAGGATATTGGTTTTGATATAAATGACTACTTGACTTCCGAGGCTGCTACCATATCAATGAAAAGCGGTATGTGCGGAGGAAGGGAATTTGAAATAGCCCAATGCGAAAAAGTAGGCAATAAGTATGTGTTGACATGCAACCGCTCCTATGATGAAAGTTTAAAACTATACTTCCCGTACAAAGGATACAATATCAGCCCGGGAGACGAGTTTGTCCTTCTCAATATCGACATGCCGGATGTATATATCCAGGCAGCCTCACAGAGACTATTGACTGCTGCTAAGGACTATCTTGCCCAAAATGATTATGTTCGCTATTCTTACGAGCCTAAGGTGGATGACATTTTCATGGCACGGCAGCACGAAGAAGCTACCTCAAAGGGTGAAAAAAGCATTCACGACACTCTGAAAGAAGGGGATTTAATGCTATTTGAAGATACGGACTTAAATATAAACGGGAGCGTAATAATCCAGAGTTTGACTATTAACGAGGGTAAAAGCTCCATCCCCAGCTATGAGATAATACTTCGTAATGACAAGACTGTCGGTACGCTTGAAAAAATACAGAACCAAATAGATTCACTTTCTAGCGGACAAGGCAGAGGCGGCTTTACAACTCAACAAATAGAGTCTATAATACGTGCCTTTGGAAATAAAATATTCCTCAGCAAGACCACCAACGACCGCACTCCCTTCAAGCTGGAAGTCGGCGACAAGCTCACCGCGGAGAAGGGATTGCAGATTGGCGAGAGCTTTGTCCCTGGCATTGTAACTGGAAGTGGTGGATTTTTCGACAAGTTTGCCAACGGTGAGGTTGAATCCCTTATTATACGCCGTTTCCTTGAAGTGCCGGAGTTGCGGTTCAACCGTGTGAAGATAGAACTCGGTGACAAGTGGAATGCTCCCGGTGCTGGTATATTTGAGAGCGTGGAACCGGACAAGGACTCGGAGGGTAATCCGCTGATGACCGGTACCGGATACTTGAAACTGGAAGAGGGTGAATACGGCGCTATCGCTGTCGGTGATATATGCATGGGTATCTTCCACAGTGAGAATCCATCGGACAATGCTTCATCTGACAGTGACGACAGCCGCGGTAACTTCATGTTCGCAGGTTTCTACACTTGTTACTTCACCATAACAGAGATAACGGGCAGTGACAACAAGCAGTTCCGCTATCAGCTGCGTCCGGTCAGTGACAGATGGAAACTCACGTTTCATCCGTCAGCGGCCATGCATTTTGTTTCCTACGGCTCGTTTACGGACGAATCCCGTCAGACCTCGCAATATACAACACGCACTTACACCCGTATGCTGTGGAAACAGAACACGTGGGAGATTTCGTCCGCGAACATTGCGATGCAGTACGGGGACCTCTCCAATATGAGCATACACGGATTGGATATGGTCGGATACTCGATGTATCTGAACAGTGTATACTTTACCGGGCGTATAAAGGAGGTAAAGCCTGACGGTACCCCGATATATAGGGCCAATGACCGTGGTGCATGGGTATCCGGCACAAAATACGACTTTTACGACCGCGTATCTCACAATGGAAGCATCTGGTTATGTGTGAATGAGGACGGCACCAATTCAGAGCCTGCCAAAGGAAATCCGGATTGGTTACTTCAAGTAGAGAAGGGCGACCCGGGCGAATCGGCAGTGTTCGCAGACCTCACCAACCAGATGGACAACGTCACCCTTACCAATGACGGTAAGGTTTACCAGGACACATCGATAAGCACGGTTGCCTGGATGAGCTACGGCAGCAAGAAGATGACTCTTACCGGCATAACCTGCACACTCCCTGCCAACGTAACCGAGACGCACGACGTTTCCACCGGGGAGATAACTTTCAGTGTCAAGCAGGGAGTGGCTCTGGACGGCAGGAACCCGATACCCGTCGCGTTGACCGCCACCTATAACGGCAAAACCTACATCGGGCAGCTCACGTTCACCATGGCAGGTGTCAAGGGTGGCGCCGATGCCGTTCTGTACCGGCTTGTCCCGAGCGTATCTGCCGTGATAAAGGATGCCAATGGTAATCTCAATGTAACATCCGTATCGTGTACACGGTTGAAGTCTTCGGTTTCCGGAGGCACGGCCGAAACCGGGACGGGCGAACTTAAATACTCCCTTGACGGTGGAGCCGAAGTCTCAATCGGGAACAATGCCGGAGTACCGGTATCAAGCTTCCAGAAGAGCATCAAGTTCATATTCTACGTGGACGGTACAGTAGTGGACGTGGAGACGATACCTCTTGTGGTGGACGGTAAGGACGGTGCCCAAGGCCCTCAAGGTGTTCCCGGTCCTGCCGGAGCTGACGGGAAAACCCTATACACATGGATAAAATATGCCGACGACGCGCAAGGTGGAGGTATAAGTAACAATCCTACCGGAAAGGCATATATAGGTTTCGCTTACAATAAGGAGACCGCTACGGAAAGCAATAACCCCTCCGACTATACGTGGAGCGATATAAAGGGGGAAGATGGTATACCGGGTGCTGCCGGTGCCGACGGAAAGACCTATTACACATGGGTTGCCTATTCGGACAATGCGGACGGAACGGGCATGTACCAACAGCCTAAAGATACGACTAAATATATCGGTATAGCAGTCAACAATGAGACCGCTACGGAAAGTAACAATCCTTCTGACTATACATGGTCAAAATTTAAGGGGGAAGACGGACAGAGCGTGTCTTCGCTCGGCAGATGGCATACCGGGCTTATCGTGCCCAAACTGGGAATCGTCACTATGGGAGGGAGCACCTTCTGCGCGAAGAAGGAGACCGCCAACCCACCGTTATGGACTACTACGACAAATGACGGCAGGCGCATTACCCAGACGCAGGACGGAGGAAGGACTTACGGCTATATTCTGTCCGGTGAATCAAATACGGAGGAATACGACTTGCTTGTCCAGAGCGGAAAGGACGGAAGCGACGGTACCGATTACGAAAGAGTGTTTATCCATACCACGAAGGAAAGCCGCCCTTCCACTCCAGCGACTTCACAGACTGATGATTATATCCCTTCCGGCTGGCATGATGACCCCATTGGCGTTTCCGAATCACTGCCTTTTGAATGGATAAGCGAGAGGGAGAAGAGAAACGGCATATGGAGTAATTTCAGCACACCTGCCCTCTGGGCTAAATACGGGTTTGACGGCATTGATGGCGCAGAAGGTGTGGCTGGTACGAGTATTGTATGGAAAGGTGATTTCTCGTCTGCCCCTTCCTCTCCTCAGAACGGCTGGGCGTACAAGAATACGACCGACAAGAAGTCGTATGTATATCAAGACGGTCAGTGGTATCAAATGACCATTGACGGAATTGACGGAAAGAACGGAAAGGACGGACTGAGCATCGTATGGAAAGGCGACCTGCAGTCTCCACCTTCCAATCCTCAAATCAACTGGGCATATAGGGACACCAATAACGGTCGTGTATACATATGGAACGGGACAGCATGGTCATTGATGGTCGTTGACGGCTCGGATGGTGCTGACGGTGCAGCCGGTTCGAACGGATTGAGCGTGTTCATAACTTACAATGACAGCACTTCCCAGCCTTCTGTACCTACGGGAAACGGTACTACCGGAGGCTGGCATACGAATGCTACAAGTGGAGCTATATGGATGTCGCAGAAGGTTGCTTCATCCGCAAGTGATGGGACATGGGGCACGCCAATTAAAATCAAAGGCGATAAGGGGGATAGCATAACCGCTATGGGAAGATGGTATACGGGGCTTATCGTGCCGAAGCAGGGTGTAGTTACCATGGGCGGCTCTTCATACATAGCCAAGAAGGAGACCACCAATCCACCACTGTGGACTGTTACAACAAGTTCCGGTCAGCGAATCAAGCAGACCCAAGACGGTGGAAAGACATATGGGTACATACTTTCCGGCGAGATGAATTCCGCGGAGTATGACCTGCTGGCTTCAAAGGGAGAAGATGGAAAACCTGGAGCTGATGGCAAGCCTGGAGTTGACGGGAAACCTGGAGCTGATGGTAAGCAGGGTATACAAGGCTGCATCATAAGACATTCAGAATGGAGCAAGTTCAGTGTCCAATACCGTAATGACGAGTCATTGACGAGCGGTACCCGTTATCTGGACGTTGCTCTTGTTAAAGATTCCCAATCGCCGACCGGATGGGAAGCATATAAATGTAAGAATACGCATACAAGTAGCGAGTCAAATGCTCCTGGCACATCAGGAGGGTCTTCCTATTGGGAAGTGTTCTCTATGACCGCGTCGTACATCTTTACGTCGCTCATCATAGCCAAAGATGCAAGTATTGACTTCATGCAGGGCAACCAGTTATTGATTAAGAAGGATGACGGGACCGTGACAGCAGGTCTTTCCGGTTCCATAGCGGGGAGCAAGGTGCGTATCTGGGCTGGTTCCGCGACACCGGACAACGCTCCATTCCAAGTGCTGGAGAGTGGAAAAGTAATCTGCATGAATGCGGAGGTTCATGGCGATATAAATGCTACAAAAGGCATATTTAATAATGTAAATATAGAGAGTGGCACTATTGCAGGCTTCAAAATTTCTGGTACCAGCATTTCAAGCATAAATGGCGCGTATGACGGTGGTGCCGGAAACAACTCTTATTCCAATTCCAAGTTTTTCTTGCATGCGGATGGATACAGCTCTGCGTTCTTGGGTTTCAGTGCCACTAACAAATGGGTGGGCATCGGGCTGAACTGTATGCCTGCGACTTCCAACATGCAGGTGTTAGGACGTTTTGAGGATACTGGTACGTCAGCCTATACATATAACAAAGCGGGATTGTACATTTCAATAGCAGGGGCTACAACATATGATGACAGCAACGTTCATGGCAATAGTGCACTCTATATTCCCAAAGGACATATTACCGGATTCCGTCGGAGATTCAGAAGGGTTTCCACTTCCACGACACTGACCAATATGGATAGTATCGTAAGGCTGGTTAATACTGCTGAGATAACGGTTACTCTTCCGGCAGGTTGCGAGGATGGGCAGGAGATATGGCTATGTTCTGGAAACGAGAAAAAGGTGAATGTAACAGCTGCGTCAGGAGATACCATAACCGGCAGTGGAGGCAGTTTTGCTTCTAACCGGTGGCACATCTACATATATGATGCGCACAACAGAGATTGGGTTTACGGATATACAAATTGGAACTAATATGAAAACAATCAATTTTGAGCGGTTTGAGATTTACACTTCCATCAATCATAAGGAAGTGATTGTGCAGGATTGCAGGGAAGGCTTTGCCAACATCATCTACTTGAATGGTAGCGGTGTGGCTTGTCATGCATTGGCAATGAAGGTATACAAGTCAGAGGGGAAAACGGAGTTCTCGGATGAAGAGATTGCCTTAATGAAGCAATTCGCGGAAAACTTCGGCAATCTTTCACTGCTTGATTCGTTCGACATGAATATAAAGGGAAGTACAAATGATAATGAAACAAGAAAGGAGGAACAACAATGATTTTGCAATCCGACGGAGGGGACTACCTTACACAGAGTGCTGATGTGCCAATAGATGAAAGGGTGTTCGGGAATACGGCGTATATCAGAGACGCTTCGGAGGCTTCCCAATATCGCCAGGTGTCCGAAGTCGAGAAGGAGAAGATGCTCAACGCCGGAACGATATTGGACCCATCGGACTTGTCGGACGAGTATCTGGATAAGGTGGACACGCTACATGAGATAATCAGGGAGAACATCAACACCGCAGGCTTGACAGTTGAGGAGAGCCTTAAGCATAAGGAGTATTTCCCAAAATGGGATGAATTAATTGGCAAGACTGAGCCTATCGGATTCATGTTCACCTACGAAGACACTTTGTATGAAGTGATTCAGGAGCATGAATTTGCCATCCAGTGGGTACCGGGTATAGGAACAGAATCCCTCTACAAGGTTGTCCAAATTGAAGCCTCCGGCACGAAGGAGGACCCGATAGCGTGGAAGCAGGGAATGGAGCTGTTCAACGGCAAGTATTACACGGACAAGGATGTGCTTTACTTGTGCATCCGTGACAGCGGTATGGGAATGTCTTTTGACCTTGCCGACCTGGTGTCCGGTGGTTTTGTGGAAGTGGTCGAGGAATCTTCCGAAGACACTGTTCTATAACAAGGAAACTTGTTCTTTTTCGGCCTTCCCGATGCCGTTAATTCGGGAATTTATTTAAACAAAAACGAGTTAATTATTTAAATGTTAAATTAGGGTATCATGTTTTTAAAGCGGATGCCCCTTAAATGTACAAGGTATGGCAGAGGATATTAAAATGAATCAGTTCCA